>Ga0247608_10001275_pt1 | contig 35533 bp, 35 predicted proteins | sample 176DNAGHGlowgp2_FD_193490 | JGI IMG/M metagenome (GOLD analysis project Ga0247608, IMG submission 193490) | Sheep rumen microbial communities from Palmerston North, Manawatu-Wanganui, New Zealand - 1766 DNA GHGlow gp2 | ecosystem: Host-associated > Mammals > Digestive system > Stomach > Rumen ...
TCCCGCAAAGTCATTGGTTCATCGCACCCGATGCCATAGCGCATCTCCAGAACCCGTTGGCATTCTTCGGGGACGCCATCCATAAGTTTGTTCCAAGCGGCTTCCTTTTCCTCCCAATCGGATTCCTTATGTAGCAATTTATTATATTTTGCCGCATCCCAATCATCAACGCAATCAAATTGGGCTTCGCTTCGCTCATCTTCTGGAACCCTCACGGGTTTGCCGTACTTTTCCAAATGGCTTAACACATAGGCTTTTACCCACATTGGAACAATGGAACTAAACTTTGCTGGCTTGATGTTTCGCTTGACCCATTCCCGCATTTCGGCGGGTGTTTGCGGCAAGCCGTTTGCAAACTTTTCAATAATTTTATCGCCGTATGGCATGTTTTCGCCAATTAAAAGCACAAAATCTTCGGAGGTGGTGTCTTCGCCAATTAAGCCAAGCAAGGTGTTTCGCAATGTAACTTTTTCGGGCTTGTATTTATCATACGCAACGGTAAGGGCAAGCAAGGCAATCGACACCAATTCATCTTCATCCAGCATTCCACGCCACCTTAACGCCGTGCCAACCGCCAATTTCATGTTTTTTTCTATTAGGATTTGTCGGTTGTTTGGGTCGGTTGGGTCGTAAATATTTGGGTAATCACGCCATTTTTTGGCTAATTCGCCAATTTTTTTGTAAAGACTTGTGTCCATGTTGGTTTTGTATATCGTGGTATTTATAAGCCGTTGCGCTTATAAATGTGTTTTATAAGTTAAAACGCTTATAAACATATAATAAAAAACGCCCGAACTTATTGGAAATTCGGGCGTTATCGGCTACTGTTTACTATTTGCAAACAACAAACACTACAACAATTTCTCCATATCGGCACGCATTTCGCCAACCTGCCATTCGGCAATGTAGTGGCTGCTTACCCCGTTTTGGACGTGTCCCATACATTGTTCGCTAATGGTGTAGGGTATGCGTTCCCGTGTTGCAATGGTTGCAAAGGAATGTCGGGCGGTGGTCATGCTGACGTTTTTGTTTATGCCCAATTCCGAACAAGCCTTATCAAGAGCCCTGTTGATGTTGCCATCGCAGGTGCGCTTGACCCTTTGGTAGTTTGCATCCGTGCCATCATAGGCAAGCCCGCCAAACACCCTTTCACCTTTGGTTGGGAAAATGTTTAGGGTGCTAAACAATTCGTGCGTCCAAGCGGTTGCTGGAACCAAGACCTTGTGGTTGGTTTTGTGTGCGGTTTTTTTGCGTGTAAACACAAACCCGCCTTCGGTAAACCAAAAATCGTTAAACCTTAAATCCATCATATCGGCAAGGTTCATGCCGCCGTGCAGGTAACTAAACAAAAAGTAGCCAACCCACTTGTTTTTGGTTTGCTTAAACCAGCCCCAAAGCATCCGCATTTCATCCTTTGTAATGTAGCGGTCATCACGTTTAACGGATTTTGGCACAACCACCTTGTCCACCTCCATTGCTTGACGCTTAAACGGGTATTGTTCGGGCTTTAGGTAGCCCTTGTAAATGCCATAGTTAATGCTTGCCTTAACCACCGATAAATAAATGTTAATGGTTGTGTCCGTGTACCCGTCTTTGCGCAAATCGGCAAGGACATCCCCAACGGTGTGTTGGTTTACCATTGCCAACGGCAAGCCGTTGGGGTGTGTTTTCATCACCCTTAACCTTGCGTTGCGGTAATTGCTTGCGCTTCCGCTGTTGGTTAGCAACGCCGCCTTTTCCTCAATTAGGCTTGCCAACGTGCCGCTGCTGCTTGTGATGCCTTGCATTTTCTTTTCAATGTCCGCTTTAACGCAATCAACGCAAAAGGCGCAGTTGTCGGTTTTTTCACGGACGTAGGCGCAAACCCTTTCGTACATCTTGTTAAGGCTTGCTTCGTTGTCGGCATCCATGCACTCAAATTCGGCGGGGGACATTGAGTAGCCCGTTTGCAAGTACACATACTTTTTGTTGTTGTAAACACGGATGCACACTGGGTAAGTGCCATCGCCCCGCTTGTAGCGGTTGTCAAATGTCAGTTCAATTTTTACGCTTGAAATTCTGCAAGAGCGTTTGGTTTCCTTTTTTGCCTTTTTCATTTTTCCATTATTTTTGGTTAGTAATGCTTCACCATCAATGTTCAATGAAGTTGGCTTGGCGGTTTTGTAGGCGTTGCAGCAAGATGCACCCGCCGCTTTAATTAGGGTGTCCCTTGCCTTAAACGCTTCTTCTTTGGTTAAGCCCGTTTCAATTTCGTAATGGGCTATGTTTTTCCACCCGAATTGTTGGGCTGCGTTGTAAAACTCGGTGCATCCCCGATATGTGGACGGCTTTGACCATTTTTGGTTTGTTGCGCCAACAAAGGCTTTTAAATCTGGTGTCAAGTGGACGGACACCGTGTAGTTGCGTTGGTTTTCCTTCATAATTTTTTGGTTTTGGTTACATAAAACATATAATAAAAATTCGCCAACTTTTTTGGGAGGGGTGTTTTTTTGGTTGGCAAAAACCAAAACCACCCAAAAAACGCCGCAACAACACGCATTGAAAACCAACAACTTACAAATTTTATTTTGCCCGATTTTTTATGTGGCAAAATTTGTACGTATGCGGCATAAAACACTTAATTGCTTATGTCACAATGCAATGGTGTTGGTTTTGCGGGTGGTGTCTTAAAACAATTTGCAAACCGCCAATGCCATACTTTCAAAGAACCGTTTAACGCCCGCAAAAATACAAAATATTTTATATATGCAACCAAAACACCAAAAATTTTTTTGCTATAAATATCTCATACACAGTATATTATTGATGTATGGGAAACTCTTTGGGCATTGATAAAACCTACGCACGTTTTTTTGTCAACACCCACAACGATAGGTATGTTATACTTGTTGGAGGGCGAAGGTCGGGAAAAACGTGGAACACTTTTAAATGGCTTTGGTTGTTGGGCAGCGCAAAGCCAATTAACATTATGGTTGCCGCCGCAACCAACAACCAATTGCTTGCCACAATACAAGACTTTCAAGATTGCCTTGGCTTTCAAGTCACGGGCAGTTTGCTTTACGGACACCACTACCAACTATCCAACGGCACGTTGTTCCAATTCAAATCCTTTGACGAATACACAAAGTGCGTTGGGCAAAAGGCGGATATATTGTTTCTAAACGAAGCCATCAACTTGGACGAAAAGTCATTTACAACGTTGGTGCAAGGCATTACAACGCAGGTTTTTCTTAACTACAACCCGACTTCCAAAAACACTTGGATTGATAAGTTTGTGGCAAAGGACGGTCACAACCGCCTGCGCACCACTTGGAAGGACAACGGGCATCTTGGGGAAAGCCAAAGGGCGGAATTTGAAGCCATTAGGGAAAGGGCGTTAAAGCCAACGGCAACGCCATTTGATACTTATTCATACAAAGTTTTTTATTTGGGCGAAGATGCCGATATGGGCGGCAAGGTATTCCCGTTGCTTTACACTTGCACCGAGGAAGAATACCAAAAACTGCCAGCAAGGGAATTAAAGGGTTTGGACTTTGGCTTTGTGGAAAGCCGTGACCAAACGGCAATGTCGGGTATTAAGGTTTGCAACAACTGCCTTTACGCCAAAGAGTACATTTACGACAACGCCGAATTGCAAAGGGACAAAAACCTTGCAATGAGGCTTGCCGAGTTGGGCATAAACGAATACGAACCCATTGCCTGCGATATGGCGGGCTTGGGCAAAACCCGCATACACAACCTCGTTACCGCTGGCGATGGCGAGTGGACGGAAGCGGGCATTAACCACGGATTTTATTGCTTTAACGCCGTCAAGGGCAAAATACTTGATGGCTTAAAGAAAATGACCAACTACGAAAAGATTTACATTGTGGAAGGCAGCACCAACTTAAGAAACGAAATGGCGGAATACGAGGTTGACCCAAGCGGCAAGCCAACGGAAAAATACGCAAACCACTTGGTTGATAGCGTCCGTTACGCCGTGAACACCTACGATTTAATGTTGTAACGGTGTGTTATTATTACTTAAAAGAACAACAAAAAATGATTTTAGATAGCAATACTTTTTTTGATTGCGGGCTTCCAACAAGCAACGACATTTCAACACAGGAAGTTGAATTTGGTATAAGGTCGGTTGAACTTTACGTTGTAAAGCCGATTCTTGGGGCGGAAACCTATGCAAACATTGTTGAAGACCCCGTAACCTATGCGGATGCCGTTGATGGCACAAACACCGTTGCTGGGCTTAAAACCGCAATAGAGCATTTGGTTTACGCATACCTTTTGTGGGATAGGACACGCCTCACACGGTACACGAGTGTTATAAAGGATGATGAAAGGTCAACCGAGCCAAAACCCGAAGACCTTTATCAAATCTGCAAAGCGCACTATGAAATGGGCATCGCATTCGTGTTGGAAGTTTGCGAATTTTTGGGCTTAACACCAAACCAAACAAGCAACCATTTGGTTTTCGGCGAGTTATTGTTGGGGTTGTAATTTTATTATAAAGGTACAATGGCTGAAGAAATAAAAGAAATATGGGCAAATATGCACCGATGGACATTTATAGTGTGTCTCGTGTTAAGCATCGGGCTTATTGTTGGAAGTTGGTTTGTTCCGCCTATGGCTGTTGTGGATGGAACCGTTTTAGCCGCCGTTGGAGAAATATTTGGATTCGCGGCATTAGGCACGGTAATAAACGCGATAGATAAGGGACACAAGGCAACCATTACAAAGGGCGACACCACGCTAACGGTGGGCAAGCAACAAGAAGAAAAAGACAACAAATACGAGGAATATGATACTTGATAAGAAAATTAAAATCATAGCATATTGCATTGAAGCCGCTATTATCATAACCTTGATAGCGTTGGCAATTGCAACGGGCGCAAAGAACCGCACAATAAAGGCGCAAAAGTCCGAAATCACCAACTTGCAAGAACAAGTTGATAGTTTGCAAAACCAATGCAAGCAATTGGGCGCAATGGATGCAATTACCGTTAACGCCACGTTTAACGTCAACAACAAAAACATATTTAGCGTGAACACAACGCAGGCTAACCAAGTTTTGAAAACATACGCCACGTTAACAAGGCAAGAAATATTGGATTCTCTTTACAAAAACTAACATTATGGGGCTTTTCAGCAGAGATAAGAAGATACAAAACGCGGTACAAGGAAACCAAGTGGATGCAAACTTTCAAACACCGCCGTTTCTAAACGGTTGGAACCTTTTTAACTTTAAAAAAGGCAAAAGGGATTATGCAGCCTCATACCTTTGGATTTGCTTGGACAGGATAATTAAGGGGTTAAGCAACGTGTCTTTTACCTCAACCAAGGATGATTATGTTGCCAAAGGCATTTGCCATTTTGTAAACAACAACGCAACACTGCTTTTTGACCAATTTGTAAGGCGTGGTTTTATGGTTGTTGGCTACGACAAAGACTACAACTACCAAATACTTGGGCAAAACCAAATCAAGTTGGACACATACGGGCGTGTAATTAACCGCAACGCCGTTGTTGTGTACACACCCGAATACCAAACCATGCGCAAAAGCCCCGTTTTTATGTGCAAACCCATATTGGACATATTGAACGACCTTTGCAACACTTTGGCAAACACAACGGATTCGCTAAACGTTTTGCCCATTATAAGCGGGTCGTCAATCCCAGCCAACCCAAAATTTAAGGCGGATTTGGAAGCCGCAATGACAAAGAACTATGGTTGGGGAGAAGACCAAATGAAATATTTTTTGTCGCAGGCGGAACTAAACGTGCATACCATTGATTTGGGCGTTGATAAGTTGCAACTAAAGGACAACATAACCGCCAAGTTCAAGGATTTGTTGAATTTTTGGCAAGTCCCCGTGCCGTTGGTGATTGATGACAACTCCACATACAACAACGTAACCGAGGCAAGGCGTGAATTTTACAACGGTTGCATCCGCTTTTACGCCGAAAACTTTCTAATATTGGCTAAAAACCTTTTGACGGTAAGCGATGTGTTGTTGCCCCAAACCACGTTAAACTACACGTTCAGCAATGTGAGCGAAATGGAAAAAACCATAAGCGGCTACTGTGCGGAGAAAACCGCCTATTTGGATTTGCTTAAAAAGTTTGGCGAAAGCGGTGTTTACGTTGAAGATGACATACAAAAACTTTACGAGGAAGTTAAAAGGCAAATAAAAGAGGTTTAGTACTATTATTTTAAAAACTTAAATGGGAACAGACTAATGGAACACAACAACAAAATATACATTTACAACCAAGATTTCAAAATTCAAAACGCCGTTCAAAACGATACCCGCCTTAACATTGAGGGTTATTTTTGCCACTACAACAAACCTAACCTAAACAGGGAAATTGTTGATGAAAACAGCTTTGGTGAGTTTTTCAAGTTGTACGGCGAAAAGAAGGTTGTGCCAGCACTAAACTACGACCACACCAACAGTTTAATTGGCGGGGTTGATGGCATTGAAAAACGCAACGATGGCTTGTGGCTAAACGCCCACCTTAACCGCAATGTTGCGTTGGTTAGGGATATGCTTGAACCTTGCATTATGTCTGGCGACATTAACTCGTTTTCAAGCGAGGGCTACATTGTTGGGGGTTGGGACGGCATTACCGAACTAAACGATGGCAACTATTACGTCAAAAACTTTTTGCTTACGGCGGTTGCTGTTGTGGCTGTGCCAGCGGATCCAGATGCAAAGTTTAGTTTGCAAAACTTTTTAAGCGCAAACAAACCCGTTGCACCCGAAACCCCTTATAAATCAAAGTGGTACTTGCTATAATATGTAGTTTTACCACAAATTAAAGCGGGTGCTTTTGCAAGCACCCGCACACCTTTTTGTAATTGCCAAATAAGGTGGGTGTAATTAAAACAATGTTCTTAAAAGAACGCTGCAAAGATAACATTTTTTCAACACACCCCTTATTATTTTACAAAACACAATACAACAACAATATGAAGAAAGAACTTTTTACCAAATATTTGCAGGACGAACTTGAAGCAAAGAAAAACCTGCTTGTTAAAAACGAACTTTCCGATGAAGACAAAGCGGCTGTTCAAAACTCCATTGATAACCTTGAAGGCATTTTGGAAAAGGTTGAACAAAGCGAAGACGAGGAAGGTTTAATGGAACTTAAAAACACGGTGAGCGACCTAAACGACAAACTCACCGCCATTGAAGAGAAAATACAACAAAACAAAACCGAAGTAAACAAAGATAACATGGACACACAGGAATACTTAAAATCACAAAACTCCTTGCACGATTTCGCCGATGCCATTAAAAACGCGAAAAACGCAAAGGAATTTCAAAAGAATTGGAACGATAAGTTGGTTGCCAACGGCTTTACTATTACCGAGGGTTCCGAATCAGCATTCGTCCCAGAGGCTGTTAAGGGAATGATTAACGACATTTGGGATAAAAACGCAGATTGGTTGCGTGATTTGAACTTTACGGGCGCAAAGAAATTCTATTGCCGTTACAACACCAGCGACCAGACCTTGGAAACTTCAAGGGCAAAGGGACACAAAGAAGGCACAACCAAAGTTGGACAAACCATTAACATGGCTGCTAAACTTTTGGAAGCCCAGTTCATTTACAAAATTCAGGAACTTTCCTACCAGACCATTTGGGACAGCGATGAGGCTTTAATCACCTACGTTATTAACGAATTGGTTGACCAAATCCTTTACGAAATCAAGAGAGCCATTTTGGTTGGAGACGGCAGGGCTAACGATAGCGACTACAAAATCAACTCATTTGAAGCCATTGCAAAAACCACAACCGATGCCTACACAACCGTTTCAACGGTTACAGCCAACGGTTTCTTGGTTGACGATATGAGGGCTATGGTTGATAGCATCAAAAACGACAACAACAAATCCGTTTTGGTGTTTATGGACAAAGCATCCTTAAGAACACTTTCAAGGGTACAGGCTTCCGATAGTTCCACTCCCGTTTACATTCCCACCGAGCAAGTTGCCGAACAAATCGGTGCAACAAGGATTATAACCACCGACCTTTTGGGTGCAAATTACAAGGCTGTTGCCTTTATACCTTCCGAGTACTACCTCGTTGGCGAAAACATTTTGAACCCAGTGCTTTACACTTGGCACGAAGGTTACAAGAATGTTGATGTGTGGAGATACGAATGCGTGGCTGGCGGCGGCATTAACGCAATGCAATCATCCGCTGTTTTGAAAGCCAACTAACCATTAACAATGCGGCACGGGGGCTTGCAATATGGTAAGCCCCATTATTAAAACAAATTACAAACGAACATAAACAAAACAAGATATGGCAAACTTATGTACTAAACTATTGGATACATGCATAAACGCCAATTGCGACAACCCGATTTTTCAAGGCGTCGATGCCGTTGCCTACATATTCAATCACGGAGAGGTGGAATCCTTCACCTATGACCAAACCAACCCGAACTTGGTTACGGCAATTAACATGAAGGAAAACAATGGCGTTGCATACACGGGTTACAAAATCAACCAATTTGGCAAAACCCCGTACACTGGAACCACCACGACTATGACGGAGGGCAACATTTTCAACAGGTATGATTCGGAATTTCACTTTATTGTACCCGACAACTCGCCCACATCCGCAAAACTTATTGACGCTTTAAAGGACGGCAAGTTTGTGGTTGTTATCAAAAACGAGTACGAAGGCACTGACGGCAAAGGAACATTCCAAATTTACGGCGGCAAGAAAGGCTTGGTTGCAACCGCAATTGAAGGCGCAAAATATTCAGACGATACCGAGGGTGGTTGGTCAGTTACCCTAACCGAAACTGGTTCACCCGTTTCAGCCCTTTTCCTTGAACACACAAGCGGAAGCGGTGCTGACACCGAAACCTACCTTGAAGGCTTGGTTGCTTGCGAGTAGGCTGTTATAAATAAATTGATACTTTTTCTTTCATACTGATTTTTGGTTAACAGGCAGTGGGCGGTTACATACCGCCCTTTGCTATATATAAATACCAAAGCAAATATATGTTGGATATATGGACAAAGAAAAACTTTTACAAGCGGCTAACGCCATAACAAACCCGCTAAAGCAGAAAGAAGAAATCTATATGCTCATGGATGCACTTGGTTTGTCGTATAAGCGCACCAATTGCGGGCGTTGCCTTAAAGACTATTTGAACATCGCCAAAGAGGAACTTAAAATGATTAAAAACGCCGCCGAGGAAAGCGATTTTAACGCCGAAACGGATGAATGGGAATACGTTTACATACATCCGAGGACGGTGTTGTGGAAAGGGCATAAAATAAACCAAAGCACGCCAAAGGCGGTTGTTGATGAATTTATTAAGGAACACCCAAAAGGGTTTTACACCAAACAATTTATTATTAAAGAAAACAACAATAGCATGATAACATTACCTTTTAACTACATAGCAGAAAACAACGCCGTTCACAACGTTGTTGAAAACGTTTCTGGCGTTCCATTCCCAGCTGGCTTGCCAAGCACCGAGGAAACAAATGACAATGATAATGACAACGATAACGAAATAGTGGAGGGCAAATAATATGGCAAAAGACTTGTTTTTTATACCGCTTGGAGGTGGCGGTGGTGGCGGTGATATGTCAAACTACTACACCAAGCAACAAATAGACGCAATGCTGCAAGGCGTGCAATCAATACAGGGTTTTCAAGGCACTAAAGGCAGTGATGGAATAAACGGCGCACAAGGAATCCAAGGCATTAAAGGCAGTGATGGAATAAACGGCTCACAAGGCATCCAAGGAATTAAAGGTGCTGATGGGGTGAACGGTGTTGATGGTTCACAAGGAATTCAAGGCGCAACTGGTGCTTCTATTCAAGGTTTGCAAGGCGAACAAGGCATCCAAGGCGCAAGCGGTGGCAGCGGTGTTGAAACCGTTGAACTTACCGAACTAACAAGCGAAGAACTTGGTGAATTGTACGAAATTGTTGTAAACGAAGACCCAATTTCGATTGCGGACTACCTTGCCGAACACAGGTTGGTCGCTTACGGTATGCCCGTTACAAGTTGGGGCAATACAACGTATTCAATTAGCACGTACGAAGAACTTGTGGAGGATGAAGAAGGGAATGCGGGTGCGGCTTTTTATACCGACACCAGAATTGAAAAGGTGGCTGAAATCCCAGATGCAGTATCAACGTATTGGTATTGCATATTTAAGCAGGAAGACGGCGGAAACTATACCTATGTGTTGGAGAATGGTTCTAACTACTATGAAAACAGAGGTGGCGGCGGTACACGTTACGACATTTCAACCAAATCACAAGCCGAACTTGCCGAATTTTACCAAGATTGGGAAAGAGTGATGGCTTCAAACAATGTTTATGTTGGAGTTTACCCCGTTACTTCGGTTATTCCCGAATACACCGTGCAAGGTTACACCGCTTTGTTGTTGGAGTACAACACAAGTTTTGCGCTTGAAGCGGATGCAACAACCCAAACCCCCGTTGTAAAGGGCGATGTTGGGGCGTACTACATCTTGCCAAACGGTATGGGCGGAACTTATGGCACGGACGTTACAATGCCTTCAAAGGGTTATGTGGATGCGGTTGTTGCTGGCATCCAAGCAATACAAGGCATTCAAGGAACCGCAGGAACCAACGGTGTTAATGGTTTGCAAGGAATACAAGGAATTCAAGGAGCAAGTGGCGGTGCAAGCAAAATAGAACTTACAACATTGCCAATGCAAGACCTTTTGCAATTCTACCAAGACACGCTTGCGGGAACAATGAAGGACTTTTCACAATACACCGCTGGCGGCTACCCGCTAATTAACGCCTACAAAATGAACGCTGGATGGGATGTTGAATTGCCTTCCGCTTTAGGCGGCGGCACATACACCACCGATGGCACGGAGGTTGCAATAGTTATGAACCAAAAGGTTGAAGCGGTTGGCACACGAGGAAACGAAACCCAAAGAAACTTTTACACCTACATAACGTTGTTTTCGCCAACCATTTACCAAACATACGGGCAAACAATTAATATGGATATAAAGATTGGTTATGACCAAGTTGCGCAATTGCAATTTGTGTTGGCGGATGACAGCATTGTAAACTACACGATGCCGTTAACACAGTTGTAGCCAAAACACAACACGACACGACACTTAAAAGGGCTTCCCAGTTGAAGCCCTTTATTATTATAGCAAAGACATATTAATATGGGCGATTACATAATGAGAATAGACGGGCAAACCGTTAAAGCGGCAAGAATCAACGGTTCCGATATAAAAGAAATAAGAAACGCAACAACTCAAACGGTGCTTTGGCGCAAACCCGCACCCGATTACTTTTATTTTGAGGATAGAAGCGGGGCGGCTAACAGCATTTCAATAACCAAAACGGGTGACCAAGCCGAGTGGTTAAGTTTGGAATACTCCACCGACAAAGAAACTTGGACAAGTTGGGATTTTAGCCAAACACTAACATTGCCCGCCAACGGCAGGGTGTATTTAAGGGGAAACAACACCAGCGGTTTTGGCTTGAATGCTTCCAATCACCACACTTTCAATTGCACGGGCGATTATGCGGTTGGCGGTGATGTGTGGAGTATAATGTCCGAAAATGTTTCCATAATACCAGGAAGGTTTATGTCCAGAACATTTCAAAACAGCGCAACATTGGTGGATTGCTCGAAACTTTCGATACCCAATATGCCAATGGACAGCGTTGCTTTTACTTGGACGTTTGCAAGTTGCACCAATCTAACAAGCGTAATGGAAAGCATCCCCGTTACATACTATTACGGTGAAAGCGGATCCGACAACAGCCATTTCCACCAGATGTTTAAGGATAACGCAAGCCAAACCAACTTCCCTGTGTTTCCAAACATAACATATTTGAAGAAATCGGATATGAACAACATAATAAGTGTTGGAAATACACCATACAACCAAGCACTTGAATATGTTGATTTGTCCAATATAGAAACCGTTTACACGCAAGGACTTTACGGTGCGTTTTACAATTGCAAATCCTTGGAGGTTGCTAAAATCGGCATAAGCGCATGGGGTGACTATGAAGATAGCACAAGCGTTTACTTCAACAACACGCTTAATTGGTTGGCTGGTGTCCACTCAACGGGCGTGTTCTGCAAAAACGCAACATTGCCCGTGTTAAGGGGTTTCAGATATATCCCCAACAATTGGAGTATTGCAGACCTTAACGGCAAGTTGTATGCCCCCGTAATTACCAACACCAACAACACAATTACCATTGCGGAAGCGGAAGGCGGTGCAAGTTGTCAAATCTTTTACACCGTTGATGGCAGTACGCCAACACCCGAAAACGGCACACTTTACACCCAACCCTTTAATGTTGGAAGTGGTGTAACGGTTAAGGCAATAACCCATTATAACGGTGTTAGGGCTGATTTGATAACCGATAGCGATGTTGCTTGGGCTGGCGCAATACCCGCACCAACGATAATTTCTACGGGTTACGGCAGCGGTACAGGAACTTCAATATGCCAAGGTTATATAGGTCAAGCCGCCCACTCTTGGGAAGCAAAGTTATCAACACCAAATGTTGATGGTGTAACATATTACATTAATTGGCTAAACACCGACAACGCAACCACATTCCCAGCAGATCCAACAACAAGCACTTATGATGATGTTGAGAGTTGGAGCATAGAAGGAGACATTGAAGAAGGAGGGTGTAGTCAAGGAGGAGGCGTTGAAGCCGATAGCGAAGTTTTTTTGGAAAAATTTATATGCGATGCCGATATGGTTGGGCAATATGTAAACATCAAAGTTATTGGTGTTAGAAACGGTTATGTTTCAAATGTTTCATCATTATCAATGTACAATCCAGATCCAATACGATAACAAGCCATGCAAATAATTGATAAAATACTAAACATCTTGCATTCTATTAGCGGTATTGAAACCGTTATACATGACACATCGTTTTCCGCAAATGTAAGATTAGACAGACAAAACACCCCCGCAGCCATCCTTTATATGCTAAACGAGTTTAGCGTGGACACAACCAAAGGCATTAGGCGGGAAAGTGCTGAAATTGAAATTTTCTTTTGTGACAGGGTGGATTTGGCGGCTAAAGGCGAGGTTGTCCAGCAAAAACTTGACACGTTGTTGCCATACGTCAACCAATTTATTGCATCCGTGCTAAACGAAAAGACATTAATAGTTGAAAATGAAACCGTTAATGTGAAATGCGCCATAGGAAGGTTTGATTGCAACGTGTGCGGGTGGTCGCTTGAAATGAAAGTAGCCGAAAGGCAAGGCGGGTGCATTGACGGCGATACCAGCGGCACAAACCAAATCGTTATAACCACTAACGGCACTCACAACGTTGCCGCATACGGCGAGGCGTTGGTAAACGTCCAAGGCGGTTCCATTGTTTTGCAAGAAAAGACGGCGGTTGCCAACGGCGTTGTAACGCCAGACACGGGTTATGACGGCTTAAGCAAGGTAACGGTGCAAGTGCCAACACCAACACCAGAAATACGCTTGCAGGAAAAGACAACCGTCACCAACGGCTATGTCACGTTTGACAACGGATATGACGGCTTGCAGGGCGTTACCGTGCAAGTTCCGCAACCATCGGGAAGAATAAGCGTTGATATAACCCGTAACGGCACGGAAATATGGGATGTAGCAAACTACGAAAGCATCGCCATCACCACCGCCGTCCCCACACAAACCTGCGACCTTTACACGGGCTTGACGGTTGAAGCCAACGGCATTTACGACCCATTAACCTACAACAAAGATGGCTTTTCAACGTTTGTGGTAAATATACCGCAACCCCAAGGCACTTTGCAAAGGACAATAAGCGCAAACGGCACGCAAACTTACGATGTAAGGCTTTGGGAAAACATTGAAATAACAACGGCTGTGCCAGATGTGCCTTGCCAATTGGAAACACTAAACATCACCGCAGCACCAAGCGAAATTCAATCAACCTACACCCCAAGTGTTGAAGGCTATGACCAAGTAAACATTGACTTGCAATTTAGTGAAAAATACGAAAACTTCACATTGACACATGAATTTGATAGTGTTCAATACGATGTAAGGGACAACGATTACATTTCCATTAACTTGGATGCAAGTATGTTGCCCGCACAATGCAGCGGCACTTTGCCCGTAACCATAACAAGTACAGGTCATGAAACCGTATATTGTTGCGGGTATGATAGTGTTGATATTGACACCACGCAAATACAAGGCTACAACACTTGGAAAGGCACTTGGGCGCAATACCAAGCAATTTCCCCAAAAGATCCAGATACATTGTACTTAATAACGGACTAATATGGCAATAGATTTTACAGGAGTTACCAATGTTTTTATGGGCGGTAGCAACAATGTTTACTCCGCCGATACCTCGTTGCAAGCCGTTTACCAAGGCGAAACCGAGCAATGGGCTTACAGCGACCAAGGCTATGTCTGGCGTATTATGGGCAGCACTTACAGCGGTTACGATAGTTTTAGTGTCGGGGATGTGGTTTGCATTGCAACGAATAGTGGCTCATGGCGTGGCGCAAAAACAACGGATACACTCGGATGCAGTTTGGCGGACAACTTTTTAACCCGTACAAGCGACAACTATTACATAGACATTGATGGCTATTACTCGGTTATGACTTGGACGGATGCAATTGGAAGCGATGGCGTAACCATTGGCTGGCACTTGCCCGATAAAACAAGCCAATTAAAAATGGTAAGTCATTCTTATGTTGTTAAGCAAACCGACAACAACGGTGTGTACGCAAGGCTTTCACAAGGGTACGGAAGCCTTGGAACAAAAACAATCAACAACGATGTATTTGCAACAATGTACCCGTTGGGCGGTTCAACCTCAACCCAACAATGGTGGTTTACTTATGACAAAAACTCTTACGGCAGCAACCAAGCCAAATGGCTTTATGGACGAATAGTAAACAAAGATGGCACACAACATTACCTTTACAGCAGCAACGGAAATTTAGCCCTTTCCCCAAATTCAATAGATTCTTCTGCGTATAATTATTCTGTTATTTTAAAGCGTGTTAGGATAGCCCAATGAAAATAACAAAGCGCACCAAAACGAAAGATATTTTGCCACTGCTAACACAAGCAACTTTGAAGGAATTATTGGAAAAAGTGCCAGCGGTTCCTTTGAAAAAGCCCGTGTTAGCAATGTCAATCGGTGAATTTGGTGAAATTGTTGAGGATGAAGATGCCTTTGTTGCCAAGTTGCTTAAACACCGCAAAGCCCTTAAAGCATTTGGCTTGTTAAAGCAATACAAGCAGGAAATGGAGGCGTTGGCAAAGTTCTTTAAGTTATATGAAACCAAGAAAAGCCAAGAAGAAACCGCAGCCGCCAAGGGTATAATATTCCCAAACCTTGCTCAACGTATGCTTATAGATAGTGTGAAGTGGTTTAACCTTAACAACACCGAAGCAGCCGAGAAAATAAAGGTGAGCGAGTGGCTTACAATGTGGCAAGACGAAGCCGCCAATATGCTTTACCAACGCCAATACATGAACATTATGGACGCTAAAAACAAAGCCAAGAGGAAATGAAATTTGAAATAATTGATAGCGACACACTAAACAAGGTTGAAAATTGGGCTGATAAGTTGGTTAAGCGCATTCAAGTCGAGATGCAAAACCAAAAACTTAACGCCAGCGGGCAATTAAGCAACAGCCTTGAATATGTTATTGCGGACAACCACATACAAGTGCTTGCCGATAATTATTTTCTTTATGCCGAAAAAGGCAGGGACAAGGGAAAAGTGCCTTACAACTTTACCGATATTTTGGAGACTTGGATAGCCGATAAGCACGTCACCGTACCCGCCAAGTTTCAAACCCCAAGGCAATTTGCTTGGGCGATCAACACCAAAATACGCAAATACGGCAGTGACAAGTACCGCAACCCAAGCCACAGGCAAGATGTTTTGGAAAAACCAATGTCGGAGTTGTTGCCCGAACTAAACAACATCTTGCAAAACCGAGTTGTTCTGTATGTGAACGACAACCTGTTTTAATATATGCAACCTATATATGGATATATGTTGGATATATAGAAAAGGGCTAACTAATTAACAGTTAGCCCTTTAAGTTGGTTAAATGGTTTGGTTCAGCGTTTCTCCACAACTTCAAGCCCCAATATATCGAAGCATTTCTCCAATTTTGCCATTGGCATTGGGCGTTGTCCAAGCAAAAAACTGCTAACAGCCTGTTGGTAAGAACCCAACTCCTTGGCGAGTTGTTGTTGCGTTACGCCCTTGCTTTTCATGGCATTCTTAATTATGGTTTTAAAATCGGTTTTCATAGGGCGTTGGTTTAAGATATTAAAACATAAACATATCAAAGGCTCTTTTATACCAGCTCTCAACGTTAATGCTTCTCCACAATTCCTGTTCTAATTGGTTCATGTTGGGATTTCCTTTTGTGTAATTGCAATAGAACCAATCTTCACACATTTTTCCAAACCCTTCAACCTTTTTATCCACATCCACAATACACTTTTCATAGGATATGTTTCCAAACACACACGTTTGCCAAAAACAATAGGATGTTTTCACTGCATTTAAAAGGTTTACTGCTTCGTAATCATACACACTTGTTGTGGATTCTTTGTAAAGTTTGTATTTTGCGTATTTTGCGTATTTTGCGAAATAAAAAACGCACCACATAAAATGCCTTGCCGCTTCGTTTGCAAGTGGGTCTTCGCACCAAGGACTTACAACAATATAATCAATTTTATCCCCCTTCATTTTTCTAATTTGTTCACCCCAACTATTAATAACATTGTTGAGGTAGGTAAGTCTGCGGCATCTTTGCTTGTCGGTTATGGTTATATAATCGAAATCGTCACCGACATTGTTAGGGATGTGGTCATTAATAGCCCAATCACCATAACCATTATTGATAAGGTCATCGTCTTCAACACCGTACGATTGTGCGATTTCGTGCCATTCCTTTTTTGCTTTTGCAAGGTTTTCCTCATACCAAGCAATTGTTCTAACTTCAGCGTTTACGTTCGCCACCCTTTCGTTATTTTTCATTGTTCTAAAATTTTAAGGTTATTAAATTTGGTTAGTTGTTTTCAATTGCAAGTACTAAACTTTCTTCAAGTTCTGCTATTTTTTCAAGTAATTTTTTTTCTTTTATACCGCAACGCACCCAATACCCGTTGTGTCTTCTCCACCAATCCACATCCTTCTCTTCGTTCAACCCCATATTACCCACTCTGATGTAATCACCATCACGTGTATCTTCAACAAATTGCCCACCGTAGTTAAAATTATTGTCGTAAATGTTGTAAAAATGGTGGTGTCCAATTTCGGATTTCATTCCATCACCATCTAATAAAAACGGTTTAATTTCTTTCTTTTTCATACTTTTTAATTTTTAAGGTTATTACTATTGTTTATTATAATTCATCTTCGCTCATAAAGGCTTCTTCCAATGCCGTATTGTAGGCTTTTTCAAGGTCTTCGCCAAGTCCGTACCAAATGCCTCTGTTGTTGGAGTAGGGCATAAGCAGCATAAACGTTTGCATTGCTGCATATTGTGCGGTAAATGTGTCCACATCAAGCACCTCATCATAAAACTTTTGCAAATCGGCAACCGTTTTGCAATTAACAGCTTTGTCAAAATCACCAAGGTTGTCAAAGTCCAATAGTAAGAACGATTCAACGTCAACTTGTTCGGCTTTTTCATAGCAACCGCTTTCGTTGGCAACAAAAAGTCCAAGGTTGTAAACAAGTGCTTCGGCGTTTTCCTCGAAGGTTTCGTCCTCGAAGGTTTTGCCAGTTTCAACTTCTAAATAAAGGTTGGTGTTGATTTTCACATTTTCGTTTTTTTCTAACTTTTTCATTTTTTCTAATTTTTAAGGGTTGTTAATTTTTGTTGTTTTTGTCCTTAACTTTACACCGCAAAAATACAACAAATTTGTAGTACTGCAATAGGAAAAACAAAAAAGTTATTAACAAAATTAACAACGCCTGAACTATTTGTTATCAATAAGTTACAAATTGACAGCATAAGTTATTAACAAAATTGTTGATAAGAAATTGTCAAGAAATTGATAAAATTTCGCATAAATCTGGCGTGCAGCCCAAAAATCCGCATTGTTTTACAAGGGGTTGTTTTTGTATCTCCAAATAAAACCTCCGCAAGTTTCTCTGTATCCGTTACAGCAAGCGTATAAGTGTTCGGGTTTTACACCAAGTTGTTCAATTATTTCCTTTTTTGCAGACCATTCTTTTACAAATACTCCATCTTTGGTGTATTGCAAATACTTTTTTCCGTTTGATGTTGGTTTTGTTATTATATGCAGTTTTGTGTGTTGACTTCTTGTTACGAACATCAACCTATCTGCGGGTTGGTTATAGTACAACCCCATTTCAATTAGTTGTTCTCTCGACCAAACCAAACCTAAACAATGGTGTAAATGCCACATTTTTTCTTTGTCTGCAACCGCTTCTTTGTAGCCGTAAATCTTGCTAACATCTTCACAACAGTATTGTTTAACCCATTTTTCGTTTATCATAGCATCAGGTTTTATTATTACTATAAACAGATATAATAAAAACACACAATATTTATGGCTTCCAATAATGTTGGTTCTACTAAAACGGTTGTAATTGATTTGAAGGTGCTTCCTTCAAACACCGTTTCCACTATACAAGATGTACAAAAGAAGATTGAAAACCTAAAGCAAACCATGCAAGGTATGCGTGATGCTGGTTTGAAAAATTCCGAAATGTATATCAAATTGGAGGGTGTTATGAAGGATATGCAAAACACCCTTCGAGCCAATCAAAAGGTATTAGTTGCCGAGATACAACAGCAAAAATCAAACGGTGACAGCATAAACGCATTAAGGGGACAACTAAAATCCTTGCGTGCCGCCTATGAAGATTTAAGTGCAGCCGAGCGCAACAGTGCCAAAGGTACTGAAATGCTGGACAAAATCCAAAACCTAACCACCGAACTAAAAAAGGCTGAAGAAGCCCAAATGGATTGGTCAAGATCGGTCGGAAATTACAAATCAGCCCTTGAAGGTTTGCCTTTCGGCAAGGTTATAGCGGGTTTCAACCAACTTTCCCAAGGCACGGGCAAATTAAGCGTTGCCATTAAGAACGGTGCTTTAATGGTTAAAACTCTTGGCAAGGAGTTTTTGACGTTGCTTGCCAACCCCATTGTTGCTGGCATTGCCGCCATTGTTGCCGTTGTGATGAAACTAACCAGCAGCATCAAGAAAAACGATGAGGCGATGACCGCCTTAAAATCGTTGATGGCTTCCTTGCAACCCGTGTTAAACATAATTGAAAAGGGTTTTCAAGCCATTGTTGGTGTAATAACAAAGGCGATAAACGGCATTTCAAACTTTATCCAAAAGGTAATGCAATTGGTTCCTGGGCTTCGCGAGTACAGCAAAGCCAACGAGGACATTGTTAGATCTGCGGATGCATTGGAGGACAAAGAACGTGAATACACCCTTAACAACGCCAAAAGGCAAAAGGAAATAAGCGAATTGCGCAACAAAGCGGTGCAATCCGATAAGTATTCCGCCAACGAGCGCAAAAAGTTCTTGCAACAAGCAATGGACTTGGAGAAGGAAGACTTGGGCGAAAAACGCGACATCGCCTCCGAAAGATACCGCATTGCAAAAGAAGAAGCCCTTTTAAGCATTGGCGTAACCGAAATGACCAAAGAAGCGTGGGCAAGGTTAAGCGATGAAACCAAAAACCACCTAACCGATTTGGAAGCCGCAATGGTGTTGGCGGAAAAGGAATACAATGACGGCACAAGGCGTATGCAAAGCCAGATCTCAACGCTATCCAACACGGGGGCAAGCACCCGCAAGGAAAGGCTTAAAAACGAGCGCGAAGCCCTTAAGGAACTTGAAAACACCCTAACACAAGGCATCAAGAACATTTACGATAAGGAAACCGCCACCGTTACCGCTTCCTACACCCAACAAATAAACGCCCTAAAGGAAAAACTAAACACCGAAAAGAACCTTACCAAAGCCGCAAAGCAATACATCAACCAACAAATTGTGTTGTTGGAAAGCGATTTGCAGTTGAAATTGGGAGATATTAGGGAACGCAGGGACAAGGAACAATGGCAAAAGCAACTTGAAAACACCAAATCCTATTACACAAGGCTATTGGGCAACCTTTCAACCGAGGACGCAAGGGTGCAAGTTCGTTTGGAAATCAACGACTTGGACACTAAACTTTTGAAAGCGCAGTTGCAAACAATTGTGGATGATGCAAGGGCGGTGTTTAACCAAGCCCAAACCGATTTTGAAGGCGATGTTGAAAAAGGCTTGCCAAGTTTGGATTACAACGAACTTGCCTTAAAATATTCAAAGGTCTGGGAGGCATACGGAATTGTGACGGGCGATAACATCGCCAAAATGCGTCAATTGGTTGCGATATACCAAAGCGATATGGAAAAAGCGGAAGCCGAGTACCAAAACAACCTTTTGCAAATAGACCAAGCGGCGGCAAACGAGCGTTTGCGCATACAAAAAACCTCGCAAGACAAGCAATGGGATTTGGCGGTTAAACACCAAGAAATTTTAAGCCAAATACAAGGCGCAAAAGACCTTGACCAATACCGCTTCAACGAGGTTGAAAAGACCCGCATACTTGCCGAGCAATCCGAGGAAAGGCTAAACGTTGCAAGGAACGAACACCAAAGAATGGCGGATGAGCGTGCCAAGTACACCGACAACGAACTTGCCGCCCTTTACGGCAGCGTTGAAGAGTTTAATGTAAAGTTTGCCGAAAGCGAATTAAAGGTTGTTGAAGCCGAAGTTGCGGTTAAGGATGCATTGCTTGCCGTTGGACAAGCCAACACCCAAGTCAAGGCTAAAATGATTAACACCGCCACCGCTGTAATGCAGGCAATGAACAGCGTTGTTGGCAGCATTGGCGATGTATTCAACACACTTGCCGAAAGCGATGAAAAATATCAAGGTTGGGCTTTGGCTTTAGCCGAATTGCAAATTTTAATTAGCACCGCCATAAGTATTGCCCAAGCCATTCAAGGCGCAATTACGGCGGCGGCTCAAACGGGTATAGCAGCACCGTTCACAACGCCCGTTTTTATTGCCGAAATGGTTGGCATCGTGGTTGGCGCAATTGCAAACGCAACAGCAACCTTGCTAAAGGCAAAGCAATCAAAGCAATCAAAACCAAAGTTTGCAGAAGGAGGCTTGGTTGGAAACAAAACCACAAGGCGCAAGGATGATACCGTTAACGCCAAACTAACATTGGGCGAGTATGTAATACCCGCCGAAGTGGTTAGTGATTTGGGCGTTGGCTTCTTTGACCAAATTATTGGCAAAAAAGGCAAAAAACTGCCTCAAATTGGCGGTTTTGAAATACCGCATTTTGCCAGCGGTGGTGTAGTACCAAACTTAACAAGCATAACGCAAAATATGTCGTTTGATTACGATGAAATGCGCGATGTTATGCGCGATGCAATGTCGGATGCCCTTGTTGAAATGCCAAACCCAGTTGTAAGTGTTAAGGAAATCACCAACAAGCAAAAGCGTGTGCAAGTAAAAGAGAACATCTCCAAGCAGTAACTATAAATATGTAATAAATTCAAAGCAAAATGCGCGAATATACCAACAACAACATAACAATTACCTATCCAGATACCACTTCCTACCTTTACGATAACTTGTTTGTAAAGTTGGAAGACGCTTCAAACAACGCCATTGGCGCGAAGATACGGGTAACGGACTTGGCAAGCAACCAATACAGGAAATTGCAATACTTTGGCGAAACACCTTTGTTGGTGTTTAGCCTTAACGACACCATTCAAAGCCTATACCACGATGCCATTTCCTTCAACGTTGTAATTGACATTTACCAAAACGGCTTTTTGGTGGATAGTTACGGATTTGATACCGACATTATGAACGGGCGCACATTGCCCTTAAGAAGCCACGGCAGTGCAAGAACCATTTACGCATACAGCGAAAACGATTTGCACAAAATAGGTTTCATTTTTCCCGCAAGCGGCAACTTAAGCGTCAACGGACACGGCATACCAATAATTGCTGGAGGCTACACTTCGCTTGACCTGCGCTCGTACATAACCGAAACAGGCACTTACCAACTTTGCTTCCACGCGGGTGCAAAAGGCGATGGCGGCACTTCGCAATCAACCGTTAGCATTGTAAATGTTGCCGATATAACACCTTTTAGCGCGAAGGCGCAGTTGTGGTTTACCGACACCAGCGGTGATGTGCCAAGCGGTGACAAAGGTGGAGGTGTTTGGGAGGATGATAAGTTTTACCTTGAAAGTTACTGCATGACATTGGTTTACGAAGAGGAATGCCCTGACTTTAACTTTTTTGAAACCCGCTACCTTGATACAGATGGCATTATGCGCTACTTGGGTGGCAAAATCATAGAAGAAACCACAAGCGCAAGCGGTGATAACTTTTATCGAATGGACACCTCAACCGTTATTAGAAACATTTCAAGAAGGTACATAAGCGATAGCGCGGACACCGTTAAAATAGGCTACCAAGACCTGCGCAGGGATAGTTATTGGACTGATATTTTGTTGGCGGATAAGGTTGAATTCCTTAACTACAACGGTGATTGGATTGAATGCAGCGTTAAAACCAACAAGGCAACCGCCACAAGCGATGAAGCAATGGATGTTGAAATAGAATACGAAATACTTAAAGGCTAACAATGAACAAAATAAACCTTTACATTAACGGCAAAACATTGGACATTTACTCCCAAGATATAGAATGGTCTTGGGAAAACATTCGTTTTAGCGATGGCATAAAAGACCAATACTCAACCGATATTTCGTTGCCCAAAACCAACAACAACATGAACATATTGGAGGTTTCGGGGTTGTTGGATAGTCCAACCCAACTTTACGGCACGCAGTTAACCACATCAACATTGGAAATTAACGGGCAAATGATGGATGTGTATGTTGAGGTTGCGGGAATTACCGAAGATGAAATTAGCATTTGCCTTTACCAAAGGACTTTGCCCGATAAGGTGTTTGGCAAAAAGTTGAGGGATTTTGTGCATGATGACTACAACAGCATTTGGGTGTGGAGTGTTAACACCCTAACGGCTTACCCGCAGGCTTTTCCAACCTACAACTACGGCAGCGCGTATATGCCAAATCTGGCTATGAAACACCCCACCAGAAGGCTTAACGATGTAATAAACGATATAAACAACACATTGCAAGATTTCACCTTGCCTGCGGTGGATAACGCGCTTATGCTTATGGGTGCGCAAAAATATGTATGCCCGCAAAACACCAGACAAGTTATTGAATTTGCTTGCAATTTGGACGACAACGAACTTGTATTGGCGGGCGGGCAACACATAACCAACGACCTTGATGGTTGGGATGGCAATTCAAAGGTTATGGAAAGCACCACAACCGAGTTCACATACAACCGCAGTTGCACCGCAACCATGCATTTCTATGTGAGTTGGGGCAGGAAAATAACAACGGGCTTAAACACCTTTATGGTTTCGCTAATGCGAAACGGTGTGTTTGAATACGGTTTGCAAATCAACACCACCAACCTCGGCAGGCGCAACGGCTTGGTTGAAAGAACCATAACGGTTAGCATAAACGAGGGCGACACCTTCAAATTGGTTTTGGGAAGCGGTACAACCACAAACTCCACAAACAAGTTTCAAATGTTGGCGGGTGTCTTGGATATTGAATACTCAAACTACGAAATAACCGAAGACGATTACGATACGGAGTTGGTTTATTGCCACAGACACCCAACTTTAAAGCAATGGTTTCCCGAAAACACCATACTTGAACACCCCTTTGATGGAAGAACCGAGGACTTTTACATTTACAATTGGGATGGCTCTTTGAACCAAGGCGATAGTTTTTCAATGACATTTCCTTGGCGCGGTATTTCATATATCGGCTATTGGTGCAACATCGGTGACATAACCCTAAAAGAATTGTACTTTGGCATTTGTTGGTTGTACCAGCAAAAGCCAAAAAGGGAAATGAACACAATGCAACTAATTAGTGCCGATGAAACAATTACATTGGAAAAGGCAACAATTACCGAAATAAAGCCAAGTTCGGATCAACTCGGGCAAAACACCAATGTTTCATGGTCTGATGGCGAACACCCAACAACACTTACAACCATTAACAGCGTGTGGTTGGAGGAAAACGTCAAAAGGCACGAAAGCCCCTTTATGTATGTTGACAAGGTTGCGGGCGGCTTGGCAAGGGTTAGGCAATACACCATCACAAGTTCCTACAACGAGGATGGGGAAACGGTTTGGGATGTTGATTACGAGGAACCAAAGGGCGCGGTTTTGCTAACATACGGACAATACGGCAGGTTGCAACATTGGGGCTTGCTACCTCCACCGCCAATTAGCAAGATGGGAATTGATAAATTGAAAACTTGCATGGCGGTAACAATTACCTGCTTTGACAAGGAAGTTGCCGATAAGGACTATCTATATTACAACGGTCGGAAGTTTATGTGCGTGAATGGGAACACCGAAATATCAAACGAAACCAGCACCATTAACGCCTTGCTGATTACTGGAGTTGACCCGACCATACACGAATTTCACGGTTAGTTTAATGGTTTAAAAGACCATATAAAACCACCGTCAGTTTTGCGTTTTCCGTTGCACACAGCACTAACATGTGTATATCCTGCTTTGATTACTAAACGCACCGAATCCCAAACTTTAACAAGTTGCCCATCTTTGGTGTATTGATAAACTTGTTTCCTACGATACTCATGTGCTTCATACATATTTTTGCGTGTTTCTTCGCTAAAGCGTTTGCCTTTGTTTGGTGATGGTTTACCTTTGCGTGACTTTGACATTTTTTTGCGGCTTTCTTCGCTAAATACGCCAGTTTTTCCTTTGTTCCAAGCAACTCGACCTTTGCGTGACTCCGACATTTTTTTGCGGCTTTCTTCGGTGTGGTGTTTGGGTGGTCTTGTTATGTAATGTAATTTGAAATGTTCGCTTGGTGTAACGAACATAAGGTATTCTGCTGGTTGTTTATAATACAACCCCATTTCAATTAGTTGTTTCTTTGTCCATACCAAACCTAAACAATGATGGCAATGCCAATAGTTTTCTTTATCAGCCATTGCTTCTTTGTAACCGTAAATTTTGCTAATGTCTTCGCAACAATACCGTTTTGAAATATTTTTTATCATGCTTATTATTTTATTGAAATACTACTAATAAAATATAATAAAAAACAATAGAATATGGCGGTTGTCACAGATACTTATTTAGAGGTGTACCTTGGCACAACAACCTCTGGTTCTTTGGTTGGACACCAAATACACGAAAGCGGAAGCCCAGAATACATTAATTTGGATGATGAATCGCTTGGTGTTGACTTAAACCCAGGAACTCGCTATTGCGCCCGTGCAAAATGCAAAAACAGCGATAACGTTGAAAGCGAATGGTACGGACCCGTGCCGTTTCAAACCAAGATATTGGCTGAACTTACAAGCGTGACGCCGTCTTGCGGAGGCACATTAAGCGCAGTTGGAACACTAACCTACGACACCAACGACAGTGTAGTGCAAGTCACCCATTGCGGCGTGTGGTACAGCAAAAACTCAAGCGGCGCAAACTACTTGGTAGCCGATGATGGAGATGGCAGGGACTTTACTGGTCAAGGAATACAGTTTGGAACCAACTTGGAAGAACACCAAACCTACTATGTTGTTCCTTTTGCAACCGACCAGAACGGGGAAACCTACAACGGGAGTTGGGCATACGCAAGACCAGTACAAACTTTGTACAACCCCCCGACAATTCAAATTCAAAGCACCACCCATACCTACAACAGCGTTGGAGTATCGGTTGTTCTTAATTCAACCGATTCCTTAAAGGCAAACTATTGCTATGTTGAAATGTCAACAAGCGGCGGCACTCCTTACAAGAAACTTTTAACAACCACGAAAGGCATCTCGCAAACAGTTGTTTTCAAGGATGGACAAACGGACGATAACGGCAACATTATGAGCATTTTGGCTGGCACAATCTACACCGTCAGAATTTCCGCCCAAAACAACGAAACAAACGGATGCTACCATTCCGAAACCACAAGTGTTACCACAGACCAACCATCTCCCGCAAGCATTAGTTTAACAATATCCGATGTTACACCAACAAGCGCAAGGGCGAACTTAACTTACCCGCAAGACGGCGGTGCGGTGGTGAGCCCAGACACGCAACAATAACTTGCAACAATTTGAAAACAATTTGGGGGCGGGCATTAACCGCCCCTTTATTATTATAAAAAACACTGTAAATGGCTATAACTGAAACAGGCGTGGTGGTCACCACGCTGCAAGGAATACAAAGAACATACACCGAACAAGGGCAGGCTTTGCAAATTGTAATGGACGGTTTAACACCCAACACCGCATACCAAGCAACCGCCTATTGCATTGACAACGGCATTCAAAGCACCAGCAACACCGAGAGTTTCACAACATTGGTGGCGGGTACAATAGCACTAACACGACAATCAATGGCAAGGCAGGGTTCGGACTACGTTATTGTTTACACCTACACCTCTACATACGCACTTTCTTCAAGCGTGTTAAGGGTGGGCAGTACCGCCGCCGCACAAGGTGTTATTGCGGGGAATTCTATTACTTTCACCATTAGCGGTCTAACCCCTGGAGATGCGTATATATATGACGTGACGAGCATTGACATATACACCGAAACCGACAACTTTCAAAGCTCTTTTGTGATGCCTGTGGTGAATACGGTTGAAATTACCGATACAACACCAACACAAACAAGCGTTGAATGCGAACTTGAATACACAATAGATGGCGGTTACACAAGCGGTTGGGTGGATTACTGGTATGGAACAGATGACCCATCAACCGATTCACCAATAGGACACGTAGCCTTTGTGAACGGTGCAAGCACTTGCACAATTACGGGCTTAACCGCTGGCACTTCCTACAAATTTAGGGCAACCATTACATTGGGCGATGGCACAACGCAAATTACCTCAACGGTGGTTAGCGAAACAACCGAGGCTGGTGTTGTAACCGAGTGCTTTTATGTAAAAAACACAAGCAACACAACAGGCACATTTACTATTAGCAGTAATGTTGTTGCCAACAACATTCAATACTACAACCCATCCATGAATGCTTGGATGTGGGTGGTAACGGTTCCAGCAACAATAACAGTTGCAAGCGGTGAAAAACTTTACCTTCGCGGTGGGGAATCTCCAGTTGTAACCTCTGGCAGAACCGTTAAGCACTTTACAATGGATGTTGAACACGAGATAGGAGGTGACATAAGAAGCCTTTTAAAATGGCAAGATTTTCAAACCGATAGAAGGGGTGTTTCAACGGTTACAGCAATACCAAACAACGCATTTAGGGATTTGTTCTATCAAGACACAACTCTGGTAAGGGCATCAAACGCTTTGTTTGGCAATGTTTCTATTGGTGATATATCTTGCTATGAAATGTTTCGTGGTTGCACAGGGTTGTTGAATTCGCCAGACCTTTCGGGTGTTTCAAGAGTGGGATCACAGGGTTTGCACGGGGTATTTTATGGTTGTTCAAACATAACCGTTGGGGCAAATCTTTCAAATGTCACAAGCGTATCCAACAGCGGGTTATCTAACGCTTACAACGGATGCGCCAACTTGCAAACCATATATGTTCCGAACATTACGGCTTGGGACGCTAACAAATTTTACAGTTGGGTTTATAACGCTGGAAACACGGCAGCATCGCCCAAACAAATGTTGTTCAAAACACAGCAACTGCTTGATGAGTGTCCAAGCGGAACTTCTGGTTACGGGTACTACACCCGTGTTCTCGCATAACCACATGACACAACACGAAACTACTAAAAACAAAAAGGGGTTGCAAGTGCAGCCCCTTTTCTACTAAAAACCAAAAAATTATGATATGTAAAAAACGAAATGTGATGAACTTCGGCTGGGATGAGTTCGTGTCCCGCCGCTTTTCATATATATTTATATGCGTATTTCTCTGCGTATTTCTTGTTTTGGCGGTTCGTTTTCTTGGATTTTATCCCATTCGGCTAAAATTGCCCGTTTGAAATCGTCCAAATTTCGGCAAAGGTAATAGCCTATACCCAAGTTCAAACATTTCCATTCAAACGCCTTCTGATTGTCGGATTGTTGCCCCGATTGGGTCTTGTATTCGACAAAAAACACACGGTCTTTAATGGAAACCACCAAGTCGGGAGAGCCAGAAGTTGCGCCCGATTTGGAAAAATGCGCCCAATTGCGCCTTGCAGCCTCGTTTGGGCAAGAAAATATCACTTGGTTCGGGAAGGTTTTACGAAACCACTCAACGGCTTCGCACTGTATTTCATATTCGCTTCGGGTGTCTTTTGGTTGTTTTTTTCTTGGCATAATGGTTATAAATATATCACGATATTTATAATAGTAATATATGGCACATATATCCACAAACCCTGAAAGACCCTTCGGGCTAACGGTTGGTGAAGCCCGTTTCGTTATGATACTTTCACCCGATGTAAAATGGCGCACAAAAGCAGCCGTTGAAACCGCCTATTGCACGTTGCTTTTTGCGGATATGCAACGGGAAATCGCCCGCTTGAATTGGATTAACGGGCGGGGGCTCTATGAACTAATTTAAAATTTTCACAAAAAGCGAAATTTTTTATTATATGTAATATATAGAAACAAACAACGCAGCCGCTACCTGCGTCATAGATAGAGATACACAAGGGTGTGAGCTTCGCCGTAGCGGGACGGGGTTCACGCCCTTTTTTAATCAAAAAACTTTAAAAATGGAACCAATAACGAAAATGCGAAAAAACTTTAAAAATGGCTATTTTGGGGCTTTTGAGACCCTGCTATGTGCTTATCTCACCGACCCAAAAGGGTTTAAAGACGGCGAGGCACAAATCTTTGAGGAGTGTTTGTATCAAATCAAAATTAACGGGGGCGAACCCGAAGTGAACCAAGTGATTATGGACAAATTTTCTGATGAACTGCGTGAGTATTATTCCAATCGCGAAAAAATCTTAAAAATCTTAAAAAATTTATAAAATATGGAACAAATCAAAACAAAAAAGTACAAATTAGCCAACGGCAAGTTGGTTAGTGCAGGCGAAGGAACCGCCATTCGGGACGACAACGGTGTTCTGTATAGAAATATGGAAGACTACGAAAAGGGCATCACCGCAAGAATGCGGTGCGAGGGCTACACGGAACCACAGCCCAAGCAAGAGGAACAGCAAAAAGCGGAAACACCCGAACCACAGCAACCGCAGCCAAAACAACCCCAAAAGAAACTATCCGAAACAGGCTATCGGGCGGAAATTACTTTTGGCAACGACATGGAAGCGTGCAAGAAAACACCAACAACGCCCGTGCAAACACCCGCAGCACCGCCAAAACCGCCAACAACAAGCGGCAACGGCACAACCTTTGAGGTTATAAAGGTAATAGGTGTGCGGGGCAGAACCTTGCTTACGTTGCAATCGCTTGACGGTACAACGGATGCAATAGTTGACACGATTAAAACGCCTAAATACATTACCCTCACAAAAGAAGGGGCGGCGATGGTGTACGCAAACACCCAATCCACAACCCCAATTGTAATTAACAACGAATATATAATTAATTTATGAAAAAAAGTTTGAAAGAAATTTCGGTTTTCCCCTCCGAAAACGGCGCAAACCTAAACGGTGTGAAAAGGGGAATGCGGTCAATGGATGACGTGTACCGCATAATTACGGAAGATGCCCACACTAAAGAGTGGGTGGATGAAGCACGGTTGTTGTTGCTTGAAGGCGATGAAGAAGGCTACCGTGCGAAGAAAACGCAAAAAAGCGATGTGTTCTTGTTCCAATCCAACTACAACGGGAAGCGCAACCAAGACAACGTCACCGAACTAACGGGGTGGGTGTGCATTGACATTGACCACATAGAAGATGCCCCAAGCCTTCGTGACAAATTGTTTGCCGACAAAACCCTAAACCCAACGCTTGTGTTTGTATCGCCATCAATGAAGGGCGTGAAATGCGTTGTGCGGCACAATGGCGTTGAAGGCGCAAAGGACGAAGCCAAGAAACTTCGCGATGCCTACAAACAAGTGTACCGAAACATAGCGGCGTACCTATATTTGACATACGGCTACGAAACCGATATGCAATGTGAAAAAGCCGAACATTGCTGCTTCGCCAGCCACGACAAGGATTGCCGCTACAACCCAGAATGCCCGTACACGGAAGTGCCGAAAATGATGTCCGATGCCGTTGAAACATTGTTCTCAAAAATGGAAAACAAACCAAAACCAAAATACAACGGCACAACCGAATACGACAAGCAGGCGCATTGGGAAATAGTGCGAAAAAAGGTTGCGGGGCTGCACAAGGACGAAAACGGCAACTACATATACACGCCCAAGCGTGTTGAGGTCGGACACAGGCACAACGGCACGGAAAAATTCAACATTGACGGGCGGGAAGGCTACGAAATTATGTTGCCGCTAAACTCTTGCGCCTGCGCCCTTTACGGCGGCGACTTGCAAAGGGCGGATATGTTTTTGCAAGAAAACTTTCCCGAATACGGCAAGGCGGGGTGGAACAAGGTTTCCACACAACACGCAGAGACACCGCCCGCAATATCCGTTCTTGAGTGGTTGCTAAAGGAATTGGAATTTGAACGTGACGAAGCCGAAACCTACACCACCATTATTGATTTTCCAGCAAGCGCACACGACAAGGAATGCGTGGCGCACAATTGGAACGAACTGGACGCACGCTACAAATTGCCAATGCTTGTGAGGCGTTGGTTTGAAGATGATAAAATACGCCCGCAACGTTGCGATTTGCGGTTGTATTCGGCACTAACGCTAATGAGCGGGTTTGCGCCCAACCAACGCATCATGTACAACGAGGGCGCAATGTACGGGCTTAACCAACAACTTCTTGTAATAGGTGCGCAGGGTTCGGGAAAATCCGATATGAAAATACCCTACAAATTGTTGGTGGGGGCGCACCTTGACGGGTTCATGGACTTGCTAACGGATATGGAAAGAAACCGATTTAGAAAAGAACGGGCGATGGCAAAGGCTGCGGGAAAGAAAAACAACAACACAACGGTTGTGTTTCCCGAAGACGATGAACCCGAAGAAGCCGAGGAAACGCAAGATACGGGCAACGGCGGCAGTAGCGGCAACCAAACGCCAACGGCGGTTCTCCCGCCCCTTTACTTTACCAACAACATCGGCAAACCAACCTACGCCTCGTTGCTTTGCATCATACCCGCAAACAACGCAAAATGCGTGCTAATGACCACCGAGGCAAGCATTTGGCACGATGCGGACGAAGACGGGCGCATTAACATTGGCGATCTAATTAAAAACGTTTACGATAACGACACGTTGTCCAACGAAACCGCCGAAAACATTGAAAACCAAAAGCCCGTTAAAGTACACAACCCCAACGTGTCGGTGCTTTGCAGCGGCACGCACGCCGAAGCCAAAAAGTTGTTTAAGTCGGTGGAAGGCGGCGAACTGCGCAGAATAATGCCGTTTTTGTACGACAAAGAGGAGTGGGTGTGCGCCAAATCACGGGCAACCATCGAAGACAACAGCGACATTGAACTAATGTTCCTGCAATGGTACTTTTACTGCTTTTTTACCAAAAGGCGTTGGGTGTATGTGCTATCGGAAGCCGATGACAAAAAGTTTGGCGAATTGTACAACGATTTTTACTACAAAACCGTTGATGCCTTTGGCGGCATAACCGATATTGCACGGGCAAGGGAAGCGGTGGTTGGTTGCTCGCAGGTTTACACGTTGCGTTTGGCGGCGTTGTTGCAAAGCCTTGATGAATTTGAAACCTACATTGCGCCGAAACTGCCAAAAACAACGCCCGAAGAATACCTTGACATTAACGGCATAGCGGTGTGGGACGATGAACAACGCAGCGTTGTTTGGAAAACCGCATTGGACTACATTGACACGGCACGGGCAAACATAACCAACGCAAACCGCTTGCCATCGGAGGAACTTCCGTTGGAGTGGCGTTGGGTGGAACTTGCCCACCAACTTATGCAGCACCGTTTGATGGATGCCCTTACTTGGTTGGGTTCAAGGGAAGAGGGTGCAATGGTGCGTGGCGTTAGCGACACTGGCGTTGGGCTTGTTAGAAACATAGTTTTTGACAAGTTGCCAAAACGTTTTACAACAAAGGAGTACAAAGATGCGTGGGCTAAAGTGAACGGCAAGGAAGCGCACGATGGCAAGATAAGCAGGGAGATAAAACAACTTACTGTGTTGAAATACATTAAGAAACTAAAACATGGCGTATATGAAAAGTGCTTGAAATAAACACAAATTACACACTATGTTTTCAATACTCCCGCCTATGAAAATCACACGAAAAACCAAACGAAACCACACGAAACACACAGAAAAAAAATCGTTGTAAAATTTTGATACATAAATACTTATATGGCTGAAAAACACAATAAACACAAAAATTTCATGTGTGGTTTTGTTTGTACATACCAATTCACCCCAGTAAATATATATTAATATAGATCTATATAAATTTACAGCGGAAAACCTAACTAAAAATGAAACCACACCAGGGGCATTTGTGTTTTTCTCTCCACAACTAATTGACTTACAATTTATAAGAGTGTGTTTTTGGGTATGTTTTTCGTGTGGTTTTGGTTTGGTTTCTGTGTGATTATCGCGTATTAAATTTTTAGCATATATGCAACCAAAAACAACAAAAATTATTAACTAACTAAAAATCAATAAAGTATGAAAAAAGACATTAATTTAAATGAACCAATGTATCAACAAGAACACCAAATCGGTTATGTTACCGACTATGAATTAAACGCAATTAGGGCGTATGTTTCTATCAAGTACCCAGAATATTTTCTCCCTTTGGATGGTTATGAACCGTTTGCTTTGGTGTTTGCCGAAAGGTTGTTTGGCGAAAAAACGAACAACGGAACCAAACTTGGAGGACTAAACACAATGCACATAAGCGAAAACATTGCTTTGCGTGAATTTTGCAAAAATGCGTTGGACAAAGACTCTCATCATGTGTTGGGCTATCGCTTTCCACACACGTTAGCCAAATGGCTTGTTTTGGAATTTGGATGGAAATGCCAAACATTAAAGCCTTCTGGGAAGACACAAATTCCTTGGGTTGGAAACTTTTTCAAAGAAAATGTTAGGTGGGTGCTATCAAAAAGAATTCCATCCGATTGGAAATTTATCAACAACGATGCTTTGCATGATATTGAAAATTTATGCAAATCGGTTTTGGTTTTGTTTCAACAACGGGGTATTAGAAAAATTGGCGAGTGGGAACTGCCTGCCAAACCAGTACTTTACTATTTTGATTAACACAAAAACCGCAAATTTTTATTATATATAAATACAAGGGCAAGCCCAAAGGCGGGTGCGCAACGCCAGCGGGCAAGCCCAAACAAACAACAAAAATTACAAACATAAAAATTTACAAAAATGGAAACCACATTAAAAAACTTATCGGTGTTCGGCAACACAGCCGAAGCAAAAATCGCCAAAAGCGGCACGCAATACGTTAAATGTACAGCCATTGAACGCGATGGAGATGGCAACATTGCAAGGTTTTTGAACCTTTGCTTCTTTCCAGAGGCGGACAAGGTTATCAAACTTCGCGATATCCTTTGCCAAGGGCGCATTTTGAACGTCACGGGCAATTACAGCGAGAGAAACTACACGGGCAAGGACGGCACGGAAAAAATTGCATACGATATGCTCTGCCACAAAGTTGAATTTGGAGGCGTTGAGGAATGGGAAGGCGGCGAGCGCAAAACCACCGACTTTTCGTTTATTAAAGAAGCGGATGAAAAAGCCGCCAACGCCGAAGCCGCCAAAAACGAAAAAAAGCGCGAGGCAAAAGCCGCCAAAAGCGCAACGCAGCCCAAAACGGTTATGGACGACGATTTTTTTAAGGAATTGGACATCTAAACCTTTTTCTTTCATAGTTACTTATATATTAAATATGTTAAAACACGGCAAGGGGACGCAAATTGCGCCCCTTTGTTATTATTAGTGTAAGCGTGTGGGCAACAAAGGTGTTTTCGGCAACACACTACAACAAGTTTAATTGGGCGTTACTACTTCGTTATTGCACCTTGTAAACCCCACACACTAACAAAAAACCATGAAGCACTTTACCATCAACGAACTATGCAAATCAGCAACGGCAACAAAATTGGGCATTGACAACACCCCGCCCGCCGCTGTTGTTATGAATTTGAAGTTTTTGGTTGAGTTGTTGCTTGACCCGTTGCGTGAGGCATACGGCAATCCCATATACGTTAATTGCGGGTATCGTTGCCCAGAACTAAACAAGGCGGTTGGCGGGGCAAAAAACTCCCAACATTTAACGGGGTTGGCTGCGGATATACACGTTAAGGGGGAAAGCAACGCCGTGTTGTACGAGATTGTTAAACGCTACCACTTGCCTTTTGACCAACTTATTTTGGAAAAAGGGACTATCCGCAACCCGCAATGGGTGCATATTTCGGTTTCACGCACCAAAAACCGTGGAGAAGTGCTTTATTACAATGGAAAAACATACACTAAATTGAATTAACTATGGCTGGAAAACCACATAAAAACCTACACTTAACCAAAGAAGATTTCTTAAAGGCTTTGGATGAAGAAAACGGCAATGAGTATGCCGCTTATACAAAATTGGGCTTGCCTTTCAACCGCTATATGCAATGGCGAAAGGAAGATGAAGCGTTTGAAGCAGCCATCCAAGAATGCAAAGTTAAGACAACAGAGTGGGTTGAAAACAAAATGTTTGATTTTATACACGGCAAAATAAGCGACCCGCAAACACAAGCCCGTATGGTGCAATTTTACCTTAAATGCAAGGCTGGCTATTCCGAAACCAAGAACATCAACGCCAACGTTACGGGTGCTAACACCGTTGACCTAAACGTTGCCTTGGATGAAATCAAAAAGGAATTGGAAACCGAATAAAACAAAATTTGGATATATAGCGGATATATTTAAAGGGAGCATAATTGCCCCCTTTTTTGTTGCTTTGTTCTGTGTGTTGAATCCTTTTGATTTCAAACGAACACATCTTTGCTGGTATAACTACACATCTGAATCGCCAAACGCCCGAAATACGCCAAATTTCAAAATGCCGATTAATTTAAAAAATCGGATATATTCAATTTGTACCTAACAGCATTCCATTTCAAAGTATCTTCGCAATCCACCAAGCACCTTTTAACCCACCTAACATCACGTCCCATTTCACACGCTATTTCCCGCAAAGTCATTGGTTCATCGCACCCGATGCCATAGCGCATCTCCAGAACCCGTTGGCATTCTTCGGGGACGCCATCCATAAGTTTGTTCCAAGCGGCTTCCTTTTCCTCCCAATCGGATTCCGATGTGGTTAATTTGCAACA
>Ga0247608_10001276_pt1 | contig 35449 bp, 31 predicted proteins | sample 176DNAGHGlowgp2_FD_193490 | JGI IMG/M metagenome (GOLD analysis project Ga0247608, IMG submission 193490) | Sheep rumen microbial communities from Palmerston North, Manawatu-Wanganui, New Zealand - 1766 DNA GHGlow gp2 | ecosystem: Host-associated > Mammals > Digestive system > Stomach > Rumen ...
TAGTGATTATGGTGTTCACTTCGAGTATGCTGAACAGCCATCTCCAGATGGTTTGGCTCAGGCATTCATCATTGGTGAAAAGTTCATTGGCGACGATGATGTTTGTCTCGTGTTGGGCGACAACATTTTCCAGGGTCAAGGTTTCACGAAGATGCTTCAGGAATGTGTGCGCACTGCTGAGGTAGAGCGCAAGGCTACAGTGTTTGGTTATTGGGTGAACGACCCAGAACGTTACGGTGTGGCTGAGTTTGACGAGGAAGGTAACTGTCTCAGCATTGAGGAAAAACCTGCTCAGCCAAAGAGCAACTATGCCGTGGTGGGACTTTACTTCTATCCTAACAAGGTGGTAGAAGTGGCAAAAAACATCAAACCATCACCACGTGGAGAATTGGAAATCACCACCGTTAATCAGGTGTTCCTCAACGATAAGGAACTGAAGGTGCAGAAACTCAGTCGTGGTTTTGCGTGGCTCGACACAGGTACACACGATTCGCTATCTGAGGCATCTACTTATATTGAGGTGCTGGAGAAACGTACCGGTCTGAAGATAGCTTGCCTTGAAGGTATTGCTTACCAGAATGGGTGGATTAGTACGGAGAAGCTCCGCGAAATCGCTCAACCTATGAAGAAGAACCAATATGGTCAGTATCTCCTTCAATTGGCTGATACCAAGTACTTTGGAAGAGTGAAGGAATAGTGCCATTAGCGGCAGTTGATGCCCGTTGGGCAGACGAAAAGAGAGCATAGAGATGTCATCTAAAAGGAATCTCTATGCTCTCTTTTTATGTTAAAGAAATTAAAAATTGAGTTGTTGAAATAAACCTTTTTGAATTTGGCGTATCTATCACATTGTAGGGCGATAAAAAACACTACAAGACAGTTTCAAGTTTAAAAACTGAATGAAATAAAAACTTACAAAAAAACAATCATAACTATTTAAACCAAAAACCGAAATTATGAAAAAATCTATTTTGATCGCAATGTTGGCTGCTCTGATGAGTCAGAACATTTTTGCACAACAAAACCCTCAGGGTGTAAAGAAGCAGAAGCAAGACAAGCAGGAACGCGTGAATAAAGATGGCAGACAGCGCTGGAGTGCTGAACAAATGGTGCAGATGCAGACTGCTCGACTCACAAACGAACTAATGCTTGACGATGCAAATGCCGCTAAGTTTAAGGACATCTACCAGTCGTATCAGAAAGATTTGCAGACTGTTCGTCAGAAATACCACCCTAAGAGGGAACAGGCACAGAAGCCTGCAGAGGGTGAGAAACCTCAGATGAAGGAGCGCAAACAAATCACCGATCAGGACATAGAAGAGCGCATCCTGAATCAGATGAAAGAGCAGAAGGAAATGCTAAGCGTGAAGGAAAGCTATTATGCAAAGTTCCGCAAGGTGCTTTCACCAAAGCAAATCCAAAAAGTATATGCTCAAGGTAACAGAGGCGGATTCGGCCAAAGAAACTTCGGTGGCAACCGCAGAATGCAGATAGGTCGCCGTGGTCCTCAAAACCGTCAGATGGGTGCAATGCCAGGCAAGCGTATGATGCGTCGCATCCATGGACCTCAAGGACAGCCTCAGCAGCGCCCTCAGGCACCTCAACCAATACAGGAGAGCTAATCTCTTGAAACAGACGCTCAGCGTCTCTAAGTTTGAATTCATACTCTCTCATAAGATTTTATATTAGTTGATTATTTCTCAAAAGTTAGTTAAGGTTAATTGATTATTAATTTTAGGATTAAAGAATCAAAAAAGGCATCCGCTGTGAAGCAGATGCCTTTTTAAGTTTCAGGGCGCAGGGCGCTAGTTTCAGGTTTCAAGTTTCAAAACTAATGCCAATGCTAATGTCAAAAATTGGGCAATTATTTTGTCTCTTTCCAAAAATCATTGTACATTTGTAAGAAATTGGAATACCATGAAAACGAAACTCAAAATAAACAGAGGCGTTCTCGTCTTACTAATGCTCCTTTTCGGTGGTAATGTATGGGCAAATCTCAATCTCAGATTCAGTCATACGTTCTCACATCTTTCATGCGTATTGCATCATTTGGACTCTACATCAGACGACTTCCCTCCTACATTAACTGATACAACGCCATCGGATTATACGTTCTATCAAGTAACTGATGCTTCTTCGCTTTCTGATGGGGATCAAATTATCATCACAAACATTGCTAATGGGGTAGCGATGAGTACAACGCAAAACCAGAATAACCGTTCTCAGACTCCCATCGAATTAAGGGATGGTATTATCACGAATATCAGTGATCAGGTGCAACTCATCTCCCTTGAACAAAACTCAGCCAGCACTTGGCTTCTCAATGTGGGCAATGGGTATCTCTACGCACCCTCTAATTCAGAAAACATACTTCAGACAACCAATAAGAATGACAGTAAGAGATATGCGGAAATCATTCCTGCAAAATTAAAAGAAAATGCGCTTACTATCCATTTCACTGGAAGTAAGCGCAGTTATATAGGCTATAATGATCTTTGGGAGAATTTCTGTTGTTACTATAATGAAAACAACCAGAAATATATAGAAATCTTCAAGCGTCACACCACTGTCAGCGTGCAGGAAGGTATGAATGACCGTTTCTTTGCCACATACGTTTCTTCAGACTTTAATCTTGATTTCTCACAAGTGGATGGACTAGATGCGTATATTGTTACAGACCTGCTTAGTGATGGAACACTTATGCTGCAGAAAGTGGAGAAGGTACCAGCGAATACAGCTGTTCTCGTTTGTGGAACGCAAGCTACCTCCTATCAGGTTCCAACCAGTGCTTCTGCTGCTTCAGTCTCTACCAATCTTCTTAAAATAGCTACATCAGAAACTTATGGTGATGGTTTCACTATCTTTGTTCTGTCATCCGTCAATGGCGTGTTGGGCTTCTCAAGAGTGGAAGCTGGTAAGGTGATTCCAGCAGGGCAAGTATATTTAGAACTTTCTAAAGGTATGCCATCAAAGCCATTCTATGATTTGACATCAACTAATTTGAATGCGATACCTACCATTGTTGCTGATGAAATCACTCCTTCAACTCAAATCTATCATGTGAATGGTCAACGCTTGAAGACAGCTCTTCAACATGGTATCTACATCATCAATGGAAGGAAAATTTTTCTACGCCCATAGGGGGTAGAAAAGTGAGGAGTGAGGAATGAGTAGTGAGGAGTGGTTTTACGGTATCAGGAGGCTCTTGATGGAATCACAAATAAACTTCACGTCTTCATCTGTGACACAAGGACCAGCTGGGAGACACATGCCAACCTTGAACAGTGCTTCACTGACTCCATTGATATAAGCCACACTCTTCTCTGATGTCTGACAAACCACCTCGCCATTTTGAAGTTTTAAACTTGAAAGCTGAACCTTGTCAGTTCTATATACTGGCTGACAGTGCATTGGTTTCCAAAGTGGTCTCGATTCAACGCCAAGGGCATCGAGTCCCATACGCATAGCTTCAACATTATCATTAGGTTGGCAGTCTGTCGTAGCTGAATCTGCAGCGTGTATCACACCTGCAGCACCACCCACGGCACCCTTCACCATCGTCTTATAGGCATTTTCCTGTCCCTTCACCTTCAACTGAGGATCCAGCACGATAGTGCATAACCAATAGTTCGAATCATATTCTCCACTGGCAGGTTGTGCATGTACTTCAACACCTTTAACATCTTTGAAGTATTCCTCATAGAGTGCCTGCACATGTTGATGGTGCTTGATATGTTCATCCGCCACCGTCATTTGTCCGCGACCAATACCTGCACAGATATTCGACATGCGGTAGTTGTATCCAATTTCTTCGTGCTGGTAGTATGGATAAGACTCACGTGCCTGAGTAGCATACCACATGATCTTCTGCCACGACTCATCGTCAGGACAGATGAGCGCACCACCGCCAGAAGTAGTAATCATCTTGTTACCATTGAAAGACAGCACACCATATTTGCCGAAAGTACCCAGTACCTGACCTTTGAAACGTGAGCCAAATCCTTCAGCTGCATCCTCTATGACTGGGATGTCGTAACGGTCAGCGATTTCCATGATTTCATCAATCTTGTAAGGCATGCCATACAGAGCCACAGGCACAATTGCCTTAGGAGTCTTTCCTGTCTTAGCAATACGGTCCTTGATGGCAATTTCGAGTAGGGCGGGGTCCATATTCCACGTGTCTTTCTCCGAATCCACAAACACTGGTTTTGCACCGAGGTAGGTGATAGGGTGGGAGGACGCACAGAATGTGAACGACTGTACGATGACTTCGTCACCTGGACCAACACCACAAGCTATCAATGCCAAATGCACTGCAGCGGTACCCGATGAGAGTGCTACGACACGCTTGTTTTCAAGTGAGGAATGAGTAGTGAGTAATGAGGAATTTTCCTGTTTGGATACACTTTCTTTACTCTTGACAAATTCCTCCAAGTCCTTCTCGAATCCATTGACATTAGGACCGAGTGGCACCACCCAGTTTGTGTCGAATGCTTCCTGTATGTACTTCTGTTCAATCCCCTCCTCGCTCATGTGAGCCAGACATAGATATATTCTTTTTGCCATATTATTTTGTCATCAAATTAAATCGTTATTGTATGGGTCAACAAATTATCACAAATATACTACAAATGTTTTTATTATCACAAATAGCCAGTCAACAAATATCTTTTAGTCAACAAATTTTCACAAATAAACTCAAATCTTTTTTGTGTCTTTTTGTGTTAATTTGTTGATCTAAAAAAATATCTTATTATTGGAAGATAGACGTATTGATGATTCTTCGTCGATAAAGTTGTCTTTCTCCAAAGTTGATGAGCAGCCCCAATTTAAATCCTGTTGCTTTTAGATAATTGATAACCTGAGAACGATGTTCTGGTGTTGTACTTTCCAATGCTTTCAGTTCGACTATTATATCCTGATAACAGACAAAATCAGCTCGAAAAGTATTATGCAGTTCAATATCCTTATATTTAACGATAATAGCTTTTTCTTTTTCAAAAGGTATTCCTTGTCTTTCGAATTCAATTGCCAAAGCCTCCTGATAGATCGATTCGCTGAATCCAGGACCAAGAATCTTATGCACCTCCATAGCAGCACCCACAATGGCATAAGTCTCATCTGGGTATATACTATTAGCCAAATTCCTCTCTTCTTCAGGAGTCATCTTTAAAAATCTATTATTAGTCAACAAATTATCACAAATTATTCACGAATTCTCATCATTGTAAATGAATGCCTTAGAATATCTTTGTGCTAATATATTTATTTTGTGGTTTTTTGTGTTAATTTGTTGACTTTCACCAAAATAATTTGTTGACTAATCGAGAGATTCGTACACTGAGTGCTTGGATTTGTATTCTGGTACGATTTGCTTCATGATGCGTACGGTCTCCATGTCATCATAATGATAGCTGGTCTCAACGAGCTTATCAATCTGCTTGGAAACGTCGTTGTAGTCATATTGCCGCACCTGAGCAATCTTGATTTTCTTATGGAAGGTAGGCTTGGTGATCTCCTCATCGTTCAGAACCTCCTCAAATAACTTCTCACCATCACGCAATCCTGTGTATTCAATTTTCACATTCTTTGCTCCTGAGAGCTGAATCATCTTCTTCGCCAAATCTGCAATCTTCACAGGTTTCCCCATGTCGAACACGAATATTTCGCCACCCTTACCCATCGTTCCAGCTTCCAGCACCAACTTACAAGCCTCAGGAATCAGCATGAAATAACGGATGATGTCAGGGTGTGTGACCGTGACAGGACCTCCCTTGCGAATCTGCTCCTTGAAGAGTGGAATGACACTGCCGTTCGAACCCAGAACATTGCCGAAGCGGGTGGTGACGAACTGTGTTACAGGGTGTGCCTCACTCCTCACTGCTCCTTTCTCACTGTTCAGGTACTTGTCAAGGGACTGAACATAAATCTCGCATATACGCTTGGAGCAACCCATCACGTTGGTAGGATTCACAGCTTTGTCTGTAGAGATCATGACGAATTTCTTCACCCCATACTTCACTGCTAAGTCCGCAATGATTCGTGTACCATCCACATTATTCTGAACAGCCTCACTCGGGTTGTCCTCCATCATAGGTACGTGCTTATAAGCGGCGGCATGGAACACATAGTCAGGCTTGAACCGAGCAAAGAGACTCTCCATCCGCCTGTGCTTCGTGATACTGGTCACGATGATGTAGGCAGGTACGTCAGGGTACTCATTCTTCATCATGATTCGAATGTCATGTTGAGGAGTTTCTGCTTCATCAATTAGCACCATTTGGCTTGGTCCAAACGACGCAATCTGTCGCACCATTTCTGAACCGATGCTACCAGCCGACCCCGTCACCATGATGCACTTGCCCTTCAACATCTCTTCAATCTCCTGCATGTTCACCTCTATCTCATCGCGTGGCAACAAGTCCTCAATCTGCACCTCCTGGAGTTCAGAGGAACTGAGGTCACTCTTACCATCCCATAGGTGCGACATCTTCATGATGAAGACCTTGATGCCATTGTCCAGCAAGGCGGTTTTGAATTCCTCGTTCTTGTTGAAATCGTCAATCTTGAGTGGAGACACCAGCAGTGCGTCAGCATGCTTCTTGAGCATGTTCTGGATGATGTTGACATCGTTCTTATAAACTCGGACTCCCTGCAAGATATGTCCAGGCATGTCGTCACTGTCGCTGATGAATCCCCTTAGAGTGAATCGTGCAGGGTCCTCCATACGTATTGCCTTTGCCAGCATCATACCGCCTGACTTGCATCCATAGATGAACACCCCGTGGTTTGCTTTGTTTTCCCTCAGTCGGTCGTACATATACTTCACTAACATACGAGCAACGAACATGATAAACGTAGCTAACAACCATGCGAAGAACAATTCACGGAATCGAATCTCAGTCAACCATCGGTCTGTATGGAAAAACACTCGTAATGCTTCCACAAATATAATACCGAACATATTTGCAGCAGCGATACGAAGCAAATCCGAGAAACTTGAATATCGAATCACTCCACTGTAAGTATGGAAAATGCGAAATCCAATGATATACGGAATCAAGTAAATGATGAGCGTAGGCATCAACTGTCGGAACGCAAGTGAAGTGGCGAATCCACCGTGGTTCAATGTATAAACCATCAGGTTCGACACGATGATGACTATGCAGTCAAATAGCAGCACCACCCAATAAGGCATCGCTGCTTTTGAGAAATACCAACTTGCAAGGTTCTTAATACGATTATTCATAAATGTTTATACTAATAATGCCCTATGGACATGGTTAGGATTAAAATGCTAAAAACACATGGGCTTATTGGAGATACACTCTTTTGGTAGGTTCTAAAAATTCTGTTTTTTTAGCTCACTACCAATTTATTTTATTTCATTTCGGTTGCTTTTTGTCTGATTTGAAGTCTTTTTGCCACTTTTCTCGGTTATATAGCTCGCTATGCGCCCTCAAAAACTGACAAAAATCCAATCAAATCAATTCAAAAATCAATCCGACATAATTTTTAGAACCTACCTTTTTCCTTTTAAGTTAAATATTTCTAAACTTACCTTGTCTAAATAATTACTATTGTGTAATAAATATTTTTAATTAAATACTTCTTCACTTTCCAGGATAATTGGTTCCACATCTACGTCACGTAAGAACACATATGGTTTTTTATAGTGGAAATAAGGAGCTCTTTCAACTCGATCTGCATTACCATCTTCCATAATCTTAATAGTATCCTCAATGAGGTCAAAGCCAACGTGAGCCATCACGCCAGCATAAGCCATGTGGCGTATATTCACCTCTGTCACTTTCAAATTACCGTCCTTGTCTTCCTTTAAGTCAAAAGAAAGAATGCCGTGAGCAGGTACTCCAAGTTTCTTTTCCAAATACTTGATACAGCTATCGCAGAACTCGTTGATTCTATCCTCATTTAGGAAACGGCCAAAAGCAGTATTCCCTGTTACATGACTTGGGGCAGTGTTCGCCATTACATATTCAGCGCATTCCAAAGCAGCGCCTTTCACGTACTCGCCATTATAATAGAGCATTTCATTGGCTAGATGTCTTCCCGTCAAGAACTCACTAACCGTAAATTCAGGAATACGGCTATTGATAAACAACCAGCTCTTATAACTGCTCATGTCTTCCAGTTTAAGAGAGCCTAGACCACCTGTACCTTCAGTGGCACGTATCCAACAAGGGAAGCCAATCTCTTTTTCAACATCTTCATGACGAGGATTCTCTTGGGTAACCTTTATGGTTTTAGGAATATAATCGGTACCTTCCAACAGGTCTGCCATTATAGACTTATCCTTAAGAGACACAGAAAGAAGTTTACTACCCATAAACACAGGCACAGGAAATTTGCCATGTTTTTCATAGTAATCACCCCATTCCACAATCTCGCTCTCAGGCTGAACAAAAGCGTAATCAATATGCTTTTCTGCAACCAGTTTTTCTATCCAAGGAAAGTATTCTGGTTCTGTACAACGGGGGCATACGTAAAACTCATCCAAAAGTCCTTTCATAAAGAAACCAATAGCCTTTTTGTTAGCATCTACACCAATAATGTGATAATCTGGATGATTTTCTCGGATAATACCAGTGATGGAACGTGGCGTCAAACCACCGATTCCTGTGACAAGAATAGTTTTCATATTACATAAAAAAATATATATATATCCTTCAAATGGTTGGTAATATCAGTTTTTTCTTTAGCACAACAGCATAAACATAATCACCTCATTTATGAAATTCCATTAGCAAATCTTCATGGATATTGCTATGACCTTTGAGACTTAAAAAAAAGAAAATAAGTATGTTTATTTTTTCATCATTTTCAGTAATGATCGTAATAATCTAACTCGCATAATAGCCCATCGTTCCTTCTTTTCGGTCCCTTCCAGTTCATCAAAAACAGGCACTAATATCTTTTTCAGTCTGTTCTTTCTAAAATAATGTTTATAATCGTCAATTTCCATGTCAATGAAGGGCGAAAGCATTCTTATTCGTTCACCACCATCAATGCTTTCTTCACCTTTCTCAGTCAAAGCGGCATCTAGTGTATCTGTGTCAAACCAAAGTATCCTACTTCCTTCATACTTATTAATTTTTACTCCATAGGTTTTATGTGAACATTCAGGATAGCTTAACTTGCCATCGAAGTATATGCCCGATGGAAGATAAAAATTGCCAAGTCCATAAGCAATTGCCTTTCCTTTGTAAAGTTCTGCACCTTGTGGGCGATGAGAATGACTACCTATTACAGCTTCCACACCAGCATCAATCAATCTCCTTGCTATCCTTCTATGCATAGGAAATGGCAAGTGCTCCAAATCATAGTTCCAATGCATCATGCAAAAAACCTTAGTTCTAGGATGTTTCTTACAATACCCATCAACAACATCAATAAACTCATTGTATGGACAATCAACAATTCTTACATCATTTATTTTGTTAGGATTAGTCTTTGTGTATAAACGCCAACAATGGCCAAAAAATGCATACTCTCCGTTTCCATCCTTGTACTCAAATGGCTCAATGTTGCCATTATCTTTAACAAGACCAAAAACACCAACACCCTTTTCTCGCAGGATTCTTTCCGTACGTTTTATATGTTCTGGATAATCATAAGCATGGTTGTTTGCCAATGAAACAATAACTTTACTTGCTTTAGAAAACGCATCAGAGACTGCTGAACTATTCCATAAAGTCAATGGTTTACGCGTGTCTCCATCCTTCAAAATGTTGGCTTCAAAATTCAGCACTACAATCTCACCTTCAAAAGCCGAAATGCTGTTAATGTTTGAGCAAAAAGACTTCACTTTTTCTTCCGGACATGCTATATCTCCAATAAATATCATATCTTATTAGAACATCAAAAATGTATTCATGTTTATTATCTCATCTCATTAACAATATATCTACGTTTTCCTGATGTCAGGACAGGAATTTCTTCAACAAATTTTATGGTAATGACGGCAGCATTTCCTACAACTTTCTTCAAATCTTTCACCAACTCTTGCTTATTAACTGTTTCTCCTCTCAAATTCAAGCGTATTTCATATTGTCCTTTGCCTAATTGGGCAAATTGATACTGTTCTATTTGACGGTATTTCCACATTGCTGTTGAAATGGAGTGTGGTGAAATAGAATCGCCATTGCTATTGAAAATCATATCGATAACACGGCCTCCAAAAGAACCAATAGCCTTGCGCCTGATTTCATTTTTCTCAATATAAGTCCATGCTCCAATGTCCCCTGTATCATAACGAATCATAGGCATGGCATAGTTGTAAAGATCGGTGACAACAATACGTCCTATCTCTCCATCATCGACAGGTTCGTCACTATCCATCCTTAATATCTCAGTTACATAGTTGGCACGGTTCATAAGAAATACATTGTTTTCTATGCCATCTTGTCCTAAAAATCCATTTTCTTCGTTGGCATAACGAGAAAAGCACTTACAGCCAAAAGCCTGCTCCATTGCCTGGCGTGTATTGTCATAAAGCATTGTCGAACCTCCAACAATACCTAATAAGTGACAACCTTTTGCAGCCTCATACCCATACCGGTCGAAATAACTCCTAAAGGCATCCAAGGTTGAAGAATATCCCATCAACATCGCTGGACTATTTTGAGTATGGAAACGGATGAAATTCAGTTTATCCTCTATCCCATGGTCACTGAGATCTGTACAGTTTAACAGGTAAATATTTTGCGCAAACTGTGAAAATTGTGACTTAGATATTTCGTTTACCACACTGCGCAGATAAATGATTCTACATCCTATTTTGTAACCCGTCTGACCATTGTAAAAAAGCACTTCTGCATTAACATGCCGTTTCTTGCTGACATTCTGATAGCAAGTAAATGGTGTTCCTGTACTACCACTGGTTGACATTTTTATCAATGACTCTTTTTTGAACGAAGTTGAGAGACTTATGTTGTAATTGTCTCTATAGCTGTCCTTATTTGTCACAGGCCAGTCTTTCAGCCTCATACTACTCATGCCCTTGCAACGTGGCACTGTTTGTATGGCATGTTTTAGGAGTTTTTTCAATTGTTCTTTCTGATAATCTTCAACTTCTTCATCTGTCATCCCCCCTCCTTCCACTTGTTCCAATAGTCTTAAAGCCTGACGTATTTCACCACCTCGAAGAAAATCCAGCAGCCAGAATGCTTTGTTTCGGATATGTTCTAACAATGTCATATGGATTCTATTAACTTACTTAATGGTGATATAATATCCAGCTCTATCAGCACTCTTGAGCACAGGTTTATCGCTAATAGGCTTTATTTCACTTGCACGCCAGATTACTTGGGGCTCTTCACGTTTTACTCTTTCATATTCATCCAAATCAGCCTGTGTCATGATGTAATGAATCTCTGCAAGTTTGGGTTCGCGTATCTTAGTAAAATCTGGTGCTTTGCCCTGACAGATATTGATAACCATGCCCATAAAGTCATAACCAGAAGACAACGGAGTTAAATCTGTGCCTATACAATCACCGCCCATTCGGGTTGCGATTTCCATAAAGTAGATTTTTCCATCCTTTGTTATTCGAAACTCAGGATGTATGGCACCATATTCTATCTTCATGGTAGCGAAAGCCTTATAAAGAGTTTCCTCAACTTTGGCACGCAACTCGCCTGAAAGGCGGGCGGGCTGCCTATGCCCTGTTTCAACAAAATGAGGCGCACCAGTGGTGTGTTTCTCGGTTATCGCTAATAGCTTATACTTCCCCTGATAAGCAATGCTTTCTCCACTATACTCTGGTCCCTCGATAAACTCCTCAAGAATAGCCTCTTTTTTCTTTGACCAATCCAAAGCATAGGTCAAAGCCTCTTTTAGTCCATCTTTGTTTTCTATTTTGAAAACGCCCCTGCTGGAACTTAAGTCTACAGGCTTGCAAATCAACGGATAATTAAATTCTTTTGTGGCGTCAAAAATCTCATCAAGAGTCATTTTATCTGTAACAAGCATAAAGTTTGGACTATCAACACCGCCATCCTTCATAGCTTTTCGCATCAAATACTTATCAGTAGATACTTTTTCCGTCCACTCACTATTGCAAGGAATACCGCGTTTGCGAAGCAGGTAGTTCATTGTATGAAGTACAAGTTCAGAACAGATACTGACTATACCACAAGGGTTGAGTTTTTTAACCTCTTTCCACATCTGGTCAAAGTCACACACATCAACAGGATGAAAGAAGTCAGCAGTCCTTTCTCCAATTTCTCCTCTTTTTAAACCAAAAACATGAGTTTCATACCCAAGTTCTTTGGCACGGATAATTACAGGATTCTGATACTCGTTAGTACCAAGTATCATCAAACGATTATTGTTCATACATTCTAACTTTTACTATTGTAAAAATCTTTCACGACACATTCGATTCTCTTCATGTCTTGAAGATCATATCTTTGATCACAATGAAAGCAAATAATATGATTATAAATAAATTTTACATTCTCATCAATAAGATTCTCAAATTCTTTAGGACACCCCCAAATGATAGTTGCAAATATTTGATTTTTGACCAAATATTGTTGAAATTCTTTTCTGTTCTTTTTAACGAGTACAGGTAATTGGAATGGAGTGATGTCTTCTGTAATAATAGGAAATATAACTTCCAAATCTGAGAATCTAGACAATCCTTTTGCTAAGTATTTGTAATTATCCCAACGTCTTTGTTTCATCCCTTCTATATCGGTATCATTGAAGATTGACAAAGATAGTTTGGACATTGCATAGACTTTTTCTCTAGAATCTAATAGGCATTCAGCTTCTTTAAAATCATTCATAAACAGAGACCTATCTCCAATTTGATGTTCCATGTACTGTCCTTTACGAATCAGTGCTTTCGTCTTTGCTACCACCAAATCATAATCCTCTGATAGATTTTTGACATCCATTGATACAAATGCACCATCAGGAATGGGTAGCCATTTACGTATACTTCCCACCCTATAGTCACATTTAGGTAATTCATAAGAGGAAAACATGGTTTGTGTTAAATCTTCTATAACAATAATGCCTTTTTCTTGTAAATATCTGACAATCTCGATAGCTTTGGTAAAAGTGTTAAATCCAAAATATCGATGAATGAGAATAATACTTGGATTTATCCTTTTTACACAACTTATGAAATTGTCAACATCAATATTTAGATGTTGAGTAATAGGATAAGGAAATACCTGAAACCCTTCTTTTTGGAATGGTACTAATACAGATTCACAAGTGAAAGCGGGAACAAGAGCAACTTTGTTCTTAATCGAACAATCTTGAATTGCTAATCTAATGCCACTTCTACATGAAGATATGAAACTTCCACTAAGATTTCTAATGTTTGGATAGGGTACTTGTTTTTTCTGTAGAGCTTTATGATATTCTTTTTGAGTGAGCCAAAATGTACTGCCAATTTCTTTAATCATTATTCAGATGATATTTTTCATTAATTTTTTCAACATAAGCAATTTTATCGGGTCTTTGTACCTTTCTTACAATATGAAGACCACCTTCATCTGTAACAGATGGAATACCAATAGAATCTTGCTCTGCAACTTTGAAAAACGTTCTCCACAATATTTTTAAATCATTCCATAATGACATATCCTTAACATATTTCACATCATAGGCAAAGCGATCATTCCATCGACAAAGAGCTCTTCCGTTTATTTGTGCTAATCCTGTAATACCTCCTCTTACAGAGTGCCTTAAACTTTCTTCTTCTGTGTAATAAGGTAAATATTTTGGGTAGAGAGGACGAGGACCAACCAAACTCATATCTCCTTTGATGACATTGATTAATTCAGGCAATTCATCCAAACTCGAATTCCTGAGGAAATCGCCAAATTTTGTGAAACGCTCTTGGTCAGGAAGTAATACACCATTTTTATCTCTTGCATCTGTCATCGTTCTAAATTTGATAATTTTGAATGGCTTTTCATCTTTTCCAATACGTACTTGCGTGAAAAATATAGGTGAGCCTAATTTAAACCGAATCAGGGCACACAATACTAAAAATATAGGTGAGATGAAAATGAAGCCAATTGTAGTACATGTAAACCCCAAAAATCGTTTAAAAAAATGTTTATACATATTTTTTATTTTAAAGTCTTTACTAATCTTCTGTATTCTTCAAGATAACCTTCCCAAACTCTGTTTTGCTCATATCGTTCTTCTATGATTTTCCTTGCTTTCAATGACATCTTTTTTACTTCTTCTGGATGATCATAAGCGTAAAGCATGGCTGTGTAAAGAGACTCTTCATCTCGAGCTTTAATTAGAAAACCGTTTTCACCATTATCTATGATTTCTCTACAACCAGTAACATCACATGTAATAGATGCTTTGCTCATAGCTCCTGCTTCAACTAATACTGTCGATAGCCCTTCTCGGTATGAAGGTAGAACAAATATATCGGATAAAACTAAATAAGGACGGATATCACTTTTTTGTCCCAAATAAGATATAGATGGATTCTTTTCTATTTCATCAAGTGTACTTTGCTTGATTGGGTCTAATTCTTGATGCATCATTCCAAGCATAACAAGATGTGTATTAGGATGAATCTGATTGATTTTTTTGAAAGAAGACACAAGTTCGTTTACACCTTTATCATGGACTAATCGTCCTATGAATAGAAATACAAAATCGTTCTCCTTAATATTCAATTCATTTTTGAGCTGTTCTATGTTTGAAATGTTTGATGGGTTATAATGTGACAAATCTATGCCACATGGACTTCCATGCCCAATAACTCTTGCTTTGGATGACGAACATAGTCCATCAGTAATTAACCCATCTCTCGTTCCAAAACTTACACAAATCACATCTGTTGCGCACCAACAAGATATTTTTTCCATAAACATTAGAAACTTGCGCTTCATTCCAGAAAATGCTTGGTATCTTAAGCCATGGCACATATATATGCGTATTGGTCGTCGTGTCAACCATGCTGCTGTCATTGATAACAAAGAGGCTTTAGGTGTTCCTCCATGAACTATGTCTGGACGGTCCTTAAAAAACAAATATAAAAAATGGAAAAAACTGTTTAAGTCTTTCAAGGGTGAGGGATTACGTGTCATATCTATATAATGAGTACGAATCCCTTCATGTTTCCCAATAGATTCAAGCCTAGATCGCATCGAAGATATAGCACAAACATCAAACTCTTTTGACCATAATTTCATTTGTCCTAAAAAGAACTCAAAAGTTCCAGGTATAGTTGTAGTTATATAAAATTTATACATCATTAGTACAAGTTAATATATGTTAATCAATCTAGTAGTCAACCCCAATAGTCCATCATCAAGGTTCTCTTCATCCTCAATGCATTCTTGATGTTATGCTTAGCGAGCGTGATACTGCCCAGTATTTACATGACCTGTATGATGGAATGTCCAAGAATAATACATTACAAACTTTGATATAGATAATAAATCCACTTTGCAGTTTTCCTTATATATGGTCTCTTAAAATAGAGTGCATCCCCTATGATAACATTATTATACATATTGAATGTGTGGAATCCGAAACGATATTTCTCTTCAGTAGAATATAACCTAAGAACATTCTCCATCTTCAATTTTCCATCTTGAATATCACATTTCTGAATCACCACTCCATTGCCGTATGTCTTATTGCAATCCTGTGCTGGACGATAGATGTTTCCATGATAAGAGAAAAAATTACCAGCCATTCGTGCTAAATTCTCTGTAAAAAGAATTTTATCAGAAAGTTCGAATCCATCGTTTTTTTTCTGATAAACATTAAGTCTTTTCCCATTGCACTTGGGAGTTTCAGTTCCAAATAGCAACGTATCTCCAAACAATTCCGTCATCACACCATCGATTACTCGTCTGTTTAATAATGCTTTGGATGCAATACAATGGTTTTTCTCTGGGTCATATTCATAAATCCTAGAAGTCCCATTTTCAGCCATTTCTGGATAAATAAAGACCTTTCCGTTCTCTCGACATATAGCAGGAAAACTCAACACCTTTTCCATCTCTAACACAGGAATAGTTGATTCCAACGAGAAATCCTCCATGTTGATAGTCAACTTTGCAATTCTGCTTTTGTTCTTTTTCCTCATCCATTCCTCCACCAATAGATAAAGTTTATTGTCTTTCACATCAAGAATGAACGGGTCTGCAAACCATCTATCTGTATAAGAATGTCTTAACATTCTCAATTTTAGCTGTTCACCTTGAAACAATCCATCCAGGGTATTTTCCACCAGTGCAATATTCCACTCCAACCGATACACCCTCTCCGCCAATTGTTTCAAATTCTCAACCAAATTCATCTGAATTTATCTTTAGTCAACAAATAACCACAAATAGTTCACATATCTTTTCCTAGAATCCTTTACGTTTTTTTATTGTATTTCTTTTTTGTTCTTTGTTTATCGTCTTTCGTTCTTCGTCTATTTTTCTTCTTTGTGCTAATAAAACTATTTGTGTTATTTTGTGTTAATTTGTTGACTACCTTTATTTTCGTTAACAAGTTGCTTGCAGCACTTGTTTCATCACTGCCTTCGGTGCTAACCATTTCTCGTAATATTCCCTCGAAGCCTGTTCCATGTTCTTTCTTAAAGCATCGTTAGTTCTGATTTCTTCCACTGCTTCTTTCAATTCAGCAGGATTGTTTACAATGCGCAAACCCTCAATAGGAGCTGGGAGTGCCCTTGTCAATGGAACGGAGATAACCGCTTTCCCCATGCAAAGGTATTCCGCTAATTTCCATCCGTGGCATAACCCCACCGACGGAGCATTGAACACACAAAAACTCCGTTTCGTCTTCTCTATATATTCATCAGGACTGATGCGCTTCTCAATGAGAAAATCCTTATATTTTGTCTTGTATTTTGCGTAATTCTTTAGTTCTCCTCCCGAGTTTTTCAAATAGACCAATCCTCCATCCACTTTCAATCCTACTTCCTTACAGATTTTTAGGAAAGCAGCACGTTGAGCATTCGTCGTTTGGTCCTGCAACTTCTTATTCCAGAGAATCGAGGCATGAAACACATAGTTTTTATCCACATTTTCTCCTCTTTGCTCGTAACATTCTAACTTTCTCCTGCGAATAAAGCTATATCCATAATTCCCAATGAATTCGCGAAAAGAAATGCTCATTTGCCCTTTGCACGCTTGGTAGTTTCTCCAACCCTTCCATAGAGTTTTCATAGGAGAATAGAGTTGGATCCCAAATCCAGGACCTATTGCCATCAGTTTCGTACGTTCCTTTAACTGTTCATCTGTGCAGTTCACCTTTGCATATATGTCGCACCATTCATATCGATCCTCTACAATGAAATCATAATCGCAGTAGTCAATGAAGATTTTTTTCCCATCTACAATCATTGGTACGCCCGAAAAGTATTCATACCATTTTTCACAGCGAAGATTCTGAAACGGTTCTGTGGAAAACAGTACTTTCTCCTCCATTACATCCTCCACGCCTTTAATATAATAGGTGGCATAATTAAAACGTATGCGAGGATCTACATAAATCATATATATTTGAATAAACGACGTGGAGATTAAAAAATACTCACAAAAGGACACAAAGATTGGAATAAACTCAAAATTGCAATAATAAAAATATATGTGAATAATGTGTGGTCATTTGTTGACCCCCTCCGTCTATTGTCTTTCTTTAGAGCACAACTCTTGATAAACGGCATTATATTTCTCTGCCATCACCGATATGTCATATTCAGCCGCTTTAGCTTGACATTGCTGGACGATTCTGTCTGCATACTCTTTGTCTTCCGTCAATCGTATGATTTCTTTTGCCAAGGTCTGGTAGTCTTGATGAGGAAATACGACTCCATGACCTTTTACCACCTCTCGGAGTCCATCTACATCGCTGGCGATGAATGGTCGTCCGCAGGACATACCTTCAATGCTCGAGAGTGAAAGTCCTTCCCAGTGCGACGACATTACATTGATATCCGAGTTGACTAATATCTGGGGAATATCAGAACGGATACCTAAGAAATCAACGCGTTCTTTCAATTGCAAAGATTCCACCAAAGCTTCAAGTTCTGCTCTTCTTGGCCCATCACCCACTAATTGCACTCTGTATTTCTTAGGTAATTCACCCAAAGCTTTAATGATTGTGTCTTGGTCTTTAGCTTCACTCAGACTTGCTACCATTGTGATGAGTACCTGTCCATCTTCTTTTCTGGTTCGCTTAGCTTGTTGGAATTTTGATATATCCACACCATTGTAGATGGTCGTAATGGTTTTCAGATTACCGATATAGTTCTCTAAGTTCTCACGAGGCTGGTCCGAAATCACGATAATACTTGAATACATGCCATACACCCACTTGTCAAGTAATTTGAAATACCATTTTCCACGGCGGCGGTTATTTGAACTATGTTCGGTAGTCACAAGTTTCCCACCTCTTCCTAAAGCCAATAACTTAGCCATTGCAGCAGCATACTGACAAGGTGTGTTATGCGTGTGGATAATATCGAATTCCTTCACATATTTCACCATTTTCATCGAAGCGCCTGAATCGTACATGTTATTTCCCAATGCATGAATCTTGATGTCTGTCTTTTGCATCTCTTCAAAAAAAGGAGTCTTTCTTTTATCAAAAATTAACAATTCCACTTCATTCCCCAAATTGCGCAGTTGAGGTAACAAGTCGATGAGTAGATGCTCTGCACCACCAGTACGTAGCGATGTGATGACATGAAGTATTTTCATAGTTTTCTCAAATCATTTATGTGCATAGCCCAACCAATTGGCATCATCCAAATCCATTTAAAAGGTAGCTTGGGGAATTTGTGAGAAGAACCACACATGTGAAAACGCCAATAATTGATTGCTGAGCGAATCTTTACTTTTGTGGGTACATTGAAAGCACACAATTCTTGATAACATGTAGTGGAGGCGATAGGACTTTTCATTCTTATTTTGACAATCTTATCAGTCAATCCCCCTTCAAGATAATCCCGATAATAAATCACCTCTTGAAACCAACGTAATTTATATTTTTGAGCAATTCTATTCCAAACAAGCGCTTCTGGCACAAATTTTTCTCCTTCTATCTCAGGAAATGGAAATTCTTTTAATACAGTAGTCTTGAATACTTCACACATATCACCTGTTGCACCATATTGATAGTGATAATCCAACGAATTGGCATCGATTACTCCTTTTGTTGCACATTGTCCAATAACCGTTCCATCATGATGTGCCATATATCCAGCAACGCCTCCAAAAGATACATCATCTTTAATTTGCTGATAGTATCTTAAAATAGTCTCTATGGCATTAGGAGGTAAAGAATCATCACTGTCTAAAATTAAAAATAATTCACCTTTGGCTTCTTTCACTCCTCGGTTAATTGCTCGATGCTTCCCACCATTTTCTTGGTAAAAATAACGAATGCTAAAACCATGGCTTGATTTTTTAAACTGATCAACTACTTCTTTACTGTTATCACTACTTCCATCATCCACAATTAACCATTCAAAGTCTTTATATGTCTGCTGAAAAAGACTTTCATATATTCTTGAAAGTAGATGGGAACGGTTATATAAAGGGGTAAAAACAGTGATTAACATGACTTATATTGATTACCAAAAAATAATAGATTGATGAATTTTATTCTGCTGGAATATTCAACTATAAAATTACAAATGAGTAAGATAATAGCAGAAAAAAGTAAAGTCACCAAAAATGATAATAATGAATGTTTTATTTCAAGCTGAAAACAAACAGGGAGAATCCTTTCCAACAGCAGTCCTTGAACTAAATAGATACCCAAGGTGTGCATTCCTAATTTTTTAATAATCGGTGGCCATTTATCTTTTATGCTGAAGAGTAAAATAATAAAAAGACAAGCTGATAGTGCAACTATAAAATTTAGTATAATGCTCAATAAAGAGATTTTAACAGTTGTAAAACTAATTAAAATTGAATTAATGTGGAGAGACGATTTCAAATAGTATGTTGTGATAAATACTAAAGCTGAACATAATAAATAAAGGATATATCTTTTACTATTTTTACCTTCTAATAAAACACCATTGTTTTTTTTTAAAAATAATCCAATCCAAAAAAATATGTATAACCAATTAAATTGTAGAAATGAGCCTTTAGGTAAAAGACTGAAAATGATTGCGGATATTAAAAATCCTAAATAATCATTTCTGAAGCTTCTTTTTATGCACCATGTCGCCAAATAACAAGCAAATAAAGTTCTTAGGAACCAATAACTACCTACAATTTCAGAATGATAACTACCTTTATCTGTAACAAAAATAAATAGAAAGGAAAGAATTGTCCAGGTTATGACTGGTAGTATGAGCTGTATAAACTTCTTGGTTATGAAAGGATAAAATGTTTTTTGTAGAGAAGAATATGCAAAATATCCGCTTATAACCATAAAAAGTGGCATGTGAAAAGAATAGATAATATCATGTAAGCATTTACCAGTCTGGGGCTTGTCTAAATACTGTAATGTGTGTCCACATACAACTAAAAAAATGGCAAATGCTTTTATAGCATCTAAATAATCTATGCGTGTTTTATTCATGATTAAGAAATGTCAATTCTTTCAAAGTCAGTCCGACCAATCATCGCAGCATATTCGGGGAAAGCGCTTTTCCACATACCTTCTGCCCATAGACTATAGACCTTTTTAGCTCCCCCCAACAAATAATAGTCCACAAACATTTTGATATTTTGAGCGTCATTTGAATCATGGGTGCCAATATGGGAAATCTCTCCTGGAACGATGTACACATTGGGAAATCTCTTTTGGATATAAGCAATAAAGTTGGGACTATCTGAAGCTATCATTATCTTGCAACTGTGGTATTGATGGATAATATTACCAATGCAATTACTTATTTTCTCTTTTAATTCATCTTGTTTTTCTTCTGGAAGAATAGGGTTGATGTCTGTCTCTGTCTTATCATCTAATAAATTCAGAAAACGGGTATGAATCGCAATATAGTTTCCACCAATTTCATTCTTATAGTAATCTATATATTTTTGAAGGTGAGGAGAAGGTTTGAATAATTCATCATAAAGTTTGCCCCAATCGAAGGACGTACCGTATTTCTCATTGATCTCTTATAGTGAGTTATATCCATAGTAGAAATGTATTTCTCCTTTTCGATTCTTCAGAATTCTGGATGGTTCATAACATTCACCATACCCAAAGATGGGTCGTGAGAGTGGGTAACTATAAATAAGTGATTTCGATGTTGATTCTTCTTGATGGACTTTTAAACACCAGTTATAAGAATTGGGAAGCAAGTAGTTTTCAAGTTTGAAAGGATGCACAAAATGTATTTTAAATTCTTTTCCCTGTGCTTTAGCTAATGCATATATGCTAATGATCCCTTTTAAACGGTCGAACATTCCTCCATGGAGAAACTTCCCATCTGCACAAAACACATATAGTCCTTCATTCTTTTTCTTTAGCCATGAAAATGGTCGGTAATATTTCCATATTAATGTTGGCTCGCGGAAAAATGTATCTATTATTCTTGAAGGGTTCATACTCCTAAATGTATTTCTAGATATAGGAATTATAAAAACTTATAGAAGATAGAATGTTAAAAATAAAGAAGAATTACTATTGGATATTAAAAAGTTGTTTGGCTATTAATGTATTGTTATGATACTTTATTACATTCTCTCTACCTTTATTTGCAATATGTTCATATTTTTTGATGTTCAGGGGAATATCAAGGAGAATTCTCAATAATTCAGTCGGTTCTTTATAATTTTTGCAAGACTCATCATCCTTTACAGTAATATTTTCCAAAGCAAAAGGAGTTCCTATTACCATTAATCCGTTTGCGAGTGCATCAAGCACTTTACCTTTGGTGCCTGTTCCTATACAAATTGGAGTCAATTGAATATCATGCCTGCAAATTTCCGCAATATAGTAGGGTGCAAAAGAAATCTGTTTGGTCTTGTATCCAGAGTTGGATAATTTTTCTTTCCATGATTCCCATCCTTTACCTAGGAATGTGATTTCATAATGCTCTTTCAATTGAGTATTATTGCATATCATTTCCAATGCTTCATCAGCACTTTGTTTCATGTATAGATTGTATTGTCCTGCGACCAAAAGTTTTAATTTTGATAGATGAAATTGTATTTGTCTATTCTCATCTTTGATTAAGTAGTGTGGATGATGGATAAATTGCGCATTGATACCTGGATTTAAGTTGCGTAACGATGAAGCATCTTCCTCTCCCACTAAATGATAAATAACAGAATTTGAATTCTCAAAGTTTCGTTCCATATTGCGAAACTTGCGATACATCAAAGCACATTTCCAAAATTGCAGTGGATGATTGAACACAAATCGTTGTTCCATCATTCTGTAGTAATAAAGGGATTCACAGTCAGGAAGTGTATGGATGCGTCTATATCCAGCAAATTGTTTAACCACATTCGACATCTCTTCGCCATATACCCAAATGATATCGGGATTCGTCGATTTTATTTCATCTACATATCTTTGTTCTAATTTAATATAATTGTGAATTGGATATTTGAAAAAAAATCTTAAGAAATTCAAATGGAAACGGAATATATATGTGAACCATTTTGGTAGTGACATCAAATGAATAACAACATTAAGCTCTTTACTAACAGCATTCAATTTATTATCATCTAGTTTGTTTTAATTAAAGCTCCATACTTCTAATGAAATATCTGCTTCTTTATCTAAATTGTTGAAAATTTGTTGTTCTTTCAAAGATTTGATTCCTTTTATTATGTGGTAAGGTAATGCAGAGGTACCTCTGATGTTTTCAGAGGCTGGTTACATATTACTAATTAACAATATTTTCATTTTAGGTAGAATAGATAGAGGTTATCAGAATAATAAAACCCGTATGTACACTAAGTAACGATAAAAAACTTAGCACATTTTGAAATATCCATATTGGTCTTGTATTGTTTTCATCTTTTAGTCGTTTTTATTCGTTCCCTCTGTCATGATACCCACATTACTCCATCGAAAACGAATAAAATCATCTCCAAGATATGAATAAACTGTATTATTTAATTTTTATCATTACTTAAAATTTATCAACTTGTTAATAACTTTTTCTGGAGCCAACCATTCCTCATAATATCTCCTTGCACCTTTTTCTAATCTTTCTCTGTATGCTGAGTCGTTCTTGATTTGAAGGACAGCATCATAGATTTCCTCTGGTGAATTCACAAAATGCACATTTTCTCCATGTACAAGCCCTTCTCCAGGCATTTCTCTTGTTAGGGGCATGGAAATAATGGCCTTGCCCATGCAGAGATATTCTGCCAATTTCCATCCATGACATTCACATACACTCGGTGTGTTAAATACCACAAAACTCTCTTTTGTTTTTTGAATATAGTCATCTAAAGATAACCTTTGGGTATAAATAATATCCTTAAATTCTTCTTTATATTTTGGATAATCAGGAGCTTCATCAATGACATCTTGCCCTTCAACATAGAAGAAACCACCTTCAAATGTTGTTCCTGCTTTTTGGCAAGCTCTAATGAACGCTCCTCTATATATGTTCGTACTTGCCATTGTCCCAACACTATACCAAAGCGTGGAAGCATGAAACACATAATTGTCTTTTACTTCAATTTTTTCCTCGTATGTACTTAAAGGTTTTCTTCTGACAATTGTATATAAGTAATCGCGTAAAACCAACTTTAAGGGAATACTTGAATACTTTTTACTCATACAATAATGGTATAATGCGATAAAACCAACTTTCCATTTGGCATCAATTTGCAGGCCACAGGATGGTCCAATAGGAAGTAATTTTTCAAATTGGTTTTGTATATGGATCTCTGCGTTTATTTTTCCATATATATCGCACCATTCATATCGTTCTTTTGAAATGACTTTATTGTCTTCAAAATCAATAAAGATTTTTTTTGAAGTGTCCTTATCTTTTATAATGAACGGCATACCAGCATTCAAGTCTTTGATTGATTTAAATGGAAGTTGAAGGAATGGAACTATATCAAATTTTATGGATCGAGGCGTAAATAAAAGACGTAATCCTAATATATACCAAGATGAGTAATTATATTTAATTCTAGGATCAATAATTATTTTCATAGTGAATTAATGTTAGTTATTTGAAAATTTTGATGATTGGTCGATATAGTTTGTCTTCATCGTAGTTGCTATCATATTCATATCTTGCACATGGATCATTCTTTCGTACTCCATCAGTGAGAAATGTTTTATATGGTGAAAGTAATCCACCCCAACCAAAAAGTATTCTGAAATATAGTAGAGAAACTATTATCACGACCATTATTTTCACGAAGAATGAATTTACTCCTTTCATAGATAGTTGTGCAGTTATACATGATATACCTATCAGGAAATACCAAGACATCCTCCCACCATCAGAAAAGCGAACAAAAAATATTAATGTAAAAATAAACAGAAGTGCTATATTGAACATACAAATGGATTTTTTATCCTTTGCAATGTTTTTGTATTGATATAAAAAAATTGACAAAAAGAGTATTGCTTCAATAATGTAATTAATATTTGCTGTATTTGAATGATTTATAACGCTTCCTGCTTTGTTTTCATTTATATTTGTTCCAATCACTTGAAATATAATACTTCCAACAGGTGTTAATCCAATAAGTAATGAAATCAAACTATATTGGATGATTTGATTCCTAGTAAACTGTTTGTGAGCAATAAAATAAACAAAATAGAAAAGTGCTGCACTGTTATGAAATGAGAAGGCCAAGGTTACTATAGCAAAGAACTGCCATGGTTTTCTATTAATTGCATAAGGGACGGCATACCAACAAATACAGGCTGCCATAACCTGTCTTAAATAAGTAAATGAAAAAAAATACCACAAACACCAAAGTATAAAAAAAGCGAGAAGCGGGTATCGGCTATACCTCGTGATGTGGTGGTATAATGAATAGAATACAAGTATCGAAATGATGAGAAGAAATATGTAGCGGTTAGCTGTAATGCATGCAATGGCAACATTGAAATAACCAAAGCCTAATTCTGTGGGGTTTAAAAGAATGGCTGTAGTTTTATAGATGGGAATACCTGCATCTAGTTGGTCTGATGTAGAATCAAACACCTCGGCATAAATATAGCTATCATATCCACCAAGCATATCTCTCAAACCGCTTATCAATGTAATAAAAACAACCCAATATGCTAAATACTTTTTTTTGTTTTTTATTGAGATTTTCTTATCAATAAAAATTAAAACAAGTATGATGATATATGCGATAATATAGATCCACATTATTTTTTTACTTTTATAGAAATCTGTTATAGCAATAGTTAGTAGAATAATAAATACATGGCCTAACTACAAATTCGCACAGACAAAAAGATCCGATTGTAATGTGTGTTCACAAACAACTAGAAAGATGGCATAAGCTTTGATTGCATCAAAATACTCTATACGTATTTTACCCATGATTATAAAATATCAATTCTTTCAAAGTTCGTCCTACCTATCATTGCCGCATATTCGGGAAAAGCACTTTTCCACATTCCTTCAGACCATAGACTATATACTTTCTTCGCTCCCCCCATCAAATAATAATCCACAAACATCTTGATATTTTGTGCGTCATTAGAATCATGGGTACCTATATGGGAAATCTCCCCAGGAACGATATACACATCTGAAAACATCTTTTGGATATAGGCAATAAAGCTGGGACTATCCGAAGCAATCATTACTCTGCAACCATGGTGCTTTTTAATAATATCACCTATGCAATTACTTATCTTCTCTTTTAATTCATTTTGTTTTTCTTCTGGAAGAACAGGATTAATCGCTGTTTCTGTTTTGTCTCCTAATAAATTTAGAAAACGAGTGTGAATTGCAATATATTCACAGTCCACTTCATTCTTATAATAATCTATATATTTTTGAAGGTGAGGAGAGGGTTTGAATAATTCATCGTAAAGTTCACCCCAATCGAAAGAAGTACCATATTTCTCATTAATCTCTTTTAGAGAGTTATATCCATAATAGAAATGTACTTCTCCCTTTCTGTCCTTTAAAATTCTGGATGGCTCATAGCATTCACCATACCCAAAAATAGGACGAGAAGCTGGATATTGGTAAATTAAAGGGGTATTGTTGTCAATCTTCCAGTTATATTTGTTAGGTACGAGATAATCTTCAAGAGAAAAAGGATGCATAAAATTGATTTTGAAATCTTTGCCTTGTGCCTTTGCTAATGCGTAAATACTTATGATTCCTTTCAATCGATCGAACATCCCACCATGAAGGAATTTGCCATCCGCACAAAATACATAACGTCCTTCATTCTTTTTCTTTAGCCATGAGAAAGGACTGTAATATTTTAAAATAAGCTTTGGCTCCCTTACAAACGTGTCAACAATTCTAGATTTTAGAACATTAAGATTCATAAAAATCTTTATTATCAATAATGATTTTGTATTTGCTATAATTTTAACTTTTAAATATATCTCTGTTTCATTTTTCTCAACGTGTTGACTGCCTTAAAAATAGGATATAAAATAGGAAATATAAGCATTTTGCATAAAAATTTATGCTTGGGCTTATTAACATGCTCATTGATCTCTTTTCCCATTTTTCTCACATAAGGTTCTTTAGTAAAAATACCATTATGTAAACATGCAGAAGATAGAGTCGTTAAAGCCATTATATAAAAATCTTTAGAAAATTCTTTAAACATGTTGTTCTTCATAAGAATATTGCGTATAGACTCTATTTTATTCATTTGAGGTGATATGGATGTAAACTTATAAGTATGAGTTACGGAATTTGTGTTCTCGAAATAGTTGTATGCTTCAATATTATTAAAAAGTCCAACTTTATCAGCTCGAAACGCCAAACATAAATTCATATAAAAATCTTCACCTAATATAACATCTTTAGGTATATTAAATGTTTCTTCACCAAATAGGTCTCTCTTATATAATGAACCAACAGGTCCTGCATTACTTTTATTTTGAAACAATAGATGGATAAACTCTAAGTTGTTGTATATTCCCGGTTTCTCAAAAGTTGATAGTTGGTAGGTACTACTCCCATTCGGATAGAATCTTCTTGCTGCTTGAATGATGTCTAATTTATTTTCTATTGCTGTTTGGTAAAGTTGTACAAGTGCATTGTTAGGAATAGTATCGTCTGCATCCACAAAATTAATGTAATGTCCATTTGAATGTTCTACTCCAAATTTTCGTGCAGAATTTGCTCCTCCATTCTCTTTATGAAAATACTTAATTTTATCGTTTTTAAGAGTTAATTGTTCACAAATTGCCTTTGTAGAATCTTGACTGCCATCGTCAACAATGATTATTTCAAAATCTTGCAAAGACTGTTTTAAAACGCTATCAACACATCGTCTAATAAATTTTTCTGCATTATATGCGGGTATGATAACTGAAATAGCTGGCTTTTGCATAATTATCCCGTTTGTTATTAATAATTCTCTCCAATTATAAACCCTAATTTGATTTTTCTAATTAATTGGGTTAGAAACACGGATACTAACAAAGAAATTATAAAAATAGAAAAACTTAACATAAAAGGGTTAATAGGAATGTTTCTAGTAGTCTGTAAAGTCTAAAAGTTGACAATCAAAAATCTATCATGTACTTGAAATACAAATAAATAACAATAGATTTAAGTAAACATTTAGGGTTTACAAACCACTAGTATAATGATATAAAGTGTATATTATAACTACATGAAACAGATAAATTCCCATGCTATTCTTACTAATAATTTTGAATATTTTTGTTTCTGCAATAGTTCTATATGAGTAGGAAACAGCTATGGTCATAAAAATACCTGAAATACTTACCAAAGGTAAAAAATATCTGCTATAAGTCTCTTCTCTTAACGTAAAAAGACAAATTAACGTGAATGGTATGATAAATTTAAAACACAGATTGTTTAATGTATTTGTATACAAAAAGAACAAATAGCCTAATGTGAACCAAAACAAATATCTAAACGCTGTATTTAATTCCCAAATGGGTGGTATAAAATAAGTATAACTTAAAATATGCAAGATGATTGCAGCGATAATTAAATATGGTTTTGACAAATTAGTTTTAATACGAATAGTGTTGATTACATCAAATAGAATGAACACCCAAAATAACATTAAAAGAAACCATAAATGACGACTATTCTCGGAAAGAATAATACCTTTGTAAATATACTGAAAGAAATCATTTTCGTATCCGCATAAATACATGAATGGAGCTAAATTAAAAACACCAAAGAAAAGATATGGAATGATTAACCTTTTAAATTTTCCGAAAACTAACTTTTTGAAAGGAAACGCTTTCTTTTTTATTTCACATTGATAAGAAAAAACACAGCCAGAGATAAATGTGAATAGTGGCATGTGAAAAGTATAAATGAAAGAACATATATGTTTTAGCAACTCAGAATGTACACAAGGATGAATAAAACCAACATCTGTATACATTCTTGTAATATGACCAAAAACTACTAATAGTACACCATAGAATTTCATAATGTCCAATTCTACAATATGCTTATTGCTTTTAGTTTTATCATTCATTGGGTGATTTATTAAATATTTTTTTTTGTATATTATTAATAATCATTTTTTGTGTTTGAATGTCTAACATAAAATGATAAAAAAGTAATGAAAAAAGTATTTCATAAGCGAGCGTTGTTAATATTAACCTTATAAATGATGCTGAAATGAGTGCTGAAATAAAGTATATGATTGCTCCAGAAATAATAACTACTGATAAAACTTTGAAAAATTGGATGAAATAGACTTTGACTAAAAAATCAGGAACTAATTTTTTTAAATTCCGAAGAGATATACACATAATACAAAATTCAGTAAAAGCTGCTATTGCAAAAATATTAAAAACATTAGCACCTAATATTAGACAAATAAAATTAATAACAATTGAAACAAAAGATAAAGTACAAATCTGTATAGAGTTGTTTTTTACTTTTGAAGTAGCTTGAATACCAATGACGAGAATCATATTGTTCAACGAAAAAAGACAACCTATCAGATTAATACGACAAAAAATATTTGAATATAGAGGTACTTCAACTAACCATAATTGAAGAAGGTAACTAACTTCAATAAATGCTGGTACTGCTATCATTGAATATAATGCTATACAAAATTTAGAACAATTGTTGATATTATTCTGCATTTCAGAGATGTTGTTATTAGCATAAGATTTAACTATTTGAGGTCGAAAAGCATTTACAACATTTTGTGTGAAACCTACTATATTTCCTGAAACCATGCTTGCTACATTTCCTGCTGCATTCATGATTACTCCAAAAAATTTGTTAATCAATATAACGGTACCATAGTTTCTAATGACTAATGAGAAAGAATTAAAAGCAGAAAAACTTGCAAAGGATAATAATTCTTTGATTAACTGCTTGTCTTTAAAACGAACTAAACGGCACTCTTCAAAATGTTTAATACAAAATATTCTATAGCCTACAGCAGTAATAAAATTGACACAAAAAATAAAAATGGAATATGCAATAAGTTTGTCTGCATCGATAATAAATAGTAATAAAACAGCTAAAAGTCTAAGTATATCGCTTACAACTCCCCAAAAACTTGAGAATCCCATTTTTTCATGTGCTGTAATAGCAGCATTGTAGGGTACCTGGGTAATGTTAATCAATGCAACCAATATAGACATTTGATAAACCCAGTGAGCTGCTGTCATTCTTCCTTCAGGAACAACTAACTTTTCACATAGATACCACATACCAATTGTTTCAGCAATGAGTAAAGTGAACAATGCTATAACAAGATGGACATAAAATGTTGCAGAATAAACTTTTTTTTGATAATCTAAATTAGATTGTGCTAAAGCAAATGTCAAATAACGAGAAGATGCACTACTCATCGCTAAATTAACAAAACTAAGTAATGCAACAATTCCACCTACAACTCCATATAAGCCGAAATCTTCTACACCAAGCGTTTGCAAAAGAACACGTGAGATGTATAAACCTATAAAAAGAGATATGAAACTTCTAATATAAAGGTATACTGTGTTTTTTGCTATGGTTTTTTTTGCATTATCCATTTTATAAAAAAAGTAGTTTGTTAGAGAATGAAAATGGACAACTATTTATTAAAGGTTTAAGGTCTATATCTATAGCTTCCTTTTTGTGTTTATTATTAGATAATATGTCTATGTCTGTTAAAATGTTAATGGTTTTGGGGGTGTGAATATCTCGTTTTACTGATGAGAAATAGTCTCTGAATTTAAAGCCGTTACCCACTACTCTATCAGAAAATTCCACCCATACATTGGGAATGTGATATGCATCGGAAATAATAATTCCGTGTAAGGAACTTGAAATGATAAATTCGCAAGAAACAATTTTATCAACAATTTCGAACTTTCTAGAATAATGTTTCATGCTGATAAGACAACAATCAAGATTCTTTGCTAACCATTCATGTATAATTGGGTTGTCTTCGTCATACATGTGTGGTACAATTCCAACTCTATATTTTTTTTCTTTGGATGGCTGATAAAAATATGGAAGGAGTAGGGCTGGATCTCCAAAAACTTCTGGGCAATCATATCCTTTCTTAATTAAAGCCTCTCGGGTTAGTTTACCTCTGACAGCTAATATCTTTTTGGGTGCTTCTTTTGGATACATATCTTCTGCAAGCATACCTGTTCCCCACACGATGGTATTTTTGTTTGCGACATGGAGCATGGAACCAATCATCGTGTAGTTCGTCCTGTGAAATAGCCATGAAAGGATGGATGTTTCATAGTTTATTATTTTCTTTGAGAACAAGTTTTGGGCAAAATAAACATTAAGATCGTCTCCCCAATTGCTTTTATGCCATTTTCCCCATTTGAAATCTAAAAAACCTGTTAAAACAATGCTATTCTTTTCTGTTAAATGAAAAAGAATTTCTCTTATTAATCCTGGAATGTAGTATATTATTGAATAATATAATTGAATAAGATATTTTTTCAATATCATGTGTTTATTATATCTTTGTGTTAAAATGCGCTAAAACCTGTTCGATTACTGGTGCCATATCGTAATACTTATATTCAGCCAGTCTTCCACCAAAAATCATATCTTTTTCTTGAAGAGCAAGGCCACGATACTGCTCTGCCAAACAATTGTTCCTTTCATCATTCACTGGATAATATGGCTCCATGCCCTCTCTATACTCTGTTGAGAATTCTTTTGAAATTACAGTTTTCGGACAATCATAAACTTCCTGCCCAAACATTTCGAAATGCTTGTGCTCAATCACACGTGTAAAAGGTATTTCCCCTTCAGTATAGTTCACCACTGCATTCCCTTGATAGTTAGGAGTATCAATCACCTCGGTCTCAAACGATACGGTGCGCCAATCGAGCTTACCAAAGCGATAATCGTAGAATTCATCGATTGGGCCTGTATAAACAAGCTTGTCTGCATATTTCTTCCAATCCTTGTATTCAGAATGAAAGAAGTCGATGCCAGTCCTGCATTCCACGCCTTTCAGCAGTCCTTCAATCAGTTTGTTATATCCACCAATAGGAATGCCTTGATACTTGTCGTTGAAATAGTTGTTGTCAAAAATAAGGCGAACAGGTAGGCGACGGATGATAAATGCTGGTAATTCTGTGCAGTAACGTCCCCATTGCTTCTCCGTATAGCCCCTGATTAATTTCTCATAGATGTCCTTGCCTACCAATGTTAGAGCCTGTTCTTCTAAGTTTTGTGGTTCGCGTCCATTTAGGCTTTCCGATGCTTCTGTCTTCTGCTCTTCAATCTTGGCCAAAGCAGCATCAGGCGTTGTCACACCCCACATCTGATAAAAGGTGTTCATATTAAAGGGGAGGTTGTAAAGTTTCCCTTGGTAGTTCGCTACAGGACAATTTGTATAGCGATTGAAATCAACAATAGAATTGACAAAGTCCCAAACTTTCTTATTGGATGTGTGGAAGATGTGTGCACCATATTTGTGAACATGAATGCCTTCGATGTCTTCACAATAAACATTGCCACCTAAATGTGGACGTTTGTCAATGACAAGACATCGTTTCCTAGCTTGATGTGCCTTATATGCGAAAGTCGCACCAAAGAGTCCAGATCCAACAATGAGATAATCGTATTTTGTCGATTGAATATTCATGATGATATGATTCTGTCGTTTTTGTTCAATTTATAGGTTTTTCCCTTGTTATCAATCGTTTGATGCCTTGAAGTGTGTACCAAAACACTTCGGAGGGGTAGGCGAAGAGGAGGTGACCGAGGCGATAGCGTTTGCCAGAGAGGCGATGACCATTGGCGGTGCGTTCGTCGGAATGACCGAAATTGCCTGTGAGCAGGACTTCTTTTAATAGAAATTCGCCTTCTTTGGCATTAGGTTCAACGATGAGATATTCTAGCGGAAGACCAAGTTGCGTGTGAAGAAGCCAGCAAACTGCAGCACAAAACGTATCAAGGGAAAGCTCATGAAGCGTGGAGCGTAAAGCGTGAAGAGACGACGGCGAAGTTTCTTGGTGTGCATGCTTCAACACATAGAAATAGTCAATGAGTTGGCGGAGCCCAACACCTGTGCCGATGAAATGCTGATAGGCATGGCTGAGAATAAAAATAATGTTGAATTCATTCGTTGGAATCGGCAATTTTGTACCGTTGTCGAACGGAACATAATGCTTTGTCTGCTCTGCCTGCTGTGCTTTTGCCCACTTATTGAACTTACGGTCTGTGAATGGGTTGCTATAATAACTTGGTGTAAAATGGGCTTCGACGAGTGTACCATCTTTCAAGTCGAAACCGACATGTATCTTGTTAAGTTCACCAATTTCTCCAACACTCCTCACATATTCAATAATCTTGTCTCGATCACCCTGCAACCAAACATCTATGTCACCTGATTCGCGGCGGAGTGGGTTGGGGTAGAGGGTGGCGATGCCTTGACCTTTGAGAATGCAGTTGGGAAAACCATCAACTTCGAAACGTTTGCTCGTTGCATAAGTGAGCTTGTTCATGTAGCGGTTCTTCGCCTCGATTTCTTCTACACGCTCATGGATGGCAAGGAGAATGTTATTGGGAGGACGCTGACCCTTAGGCAACTTTTCAATGGCACTCATCAGCAACCCCATCACGCTCTGTTTTACAGCTATCTCGGGTATCTCGTCCCATTCCTCCAAAGAAATGGTAGAAATCAATTCCTTTTGCGTGCCAAGAGCTATACGAAGTAATTCAAAGAATTTTGATTCTGCCGATGTCATGGTTCGTTGCGCAGAGCGCGTTTCAGTGCATCATGTGCAGTTTCAAGTGCTAAAGCACGTTTCAGGGTGCTGAAGCGCCTGTTTCAGGTTTCAAGTGCTAAAGCACGTTTCAGTGCACGATGTGCAGTTTCAAGTGCTAAAGCACGTTTCAGGGTGCTGAAGCACCTGTTTCAGGTTTCAAGTATTTTGTACCTGGTAAATTACTTTGTTTTAGTGATTTGATGAATGCAGATATGGCTCTGTTTAGGCTAATACAGTCATTTTATAGTTTTTTTGCTGTTTCTTGATCGATGAAACAGACATCAGAAGCACGAATAATCTGACTACGTACTTCTCCACATGAGCCTTTTGCAATATAGAGAAAATGGATGAATTCTTTGTTCCCATCTCGTTCATAACCTTCAGCAATATTGTCCATGATTGAACCAGCGGCAGCATGTATTTGTTGAACAAAACGAATATCCTTTTGGAATTCACCTTCTTGGGTAATAGTATAAATCTCCTTGCAGAGTTGTCTTGCCGATTGGAAAATAGCGAGATCCTCAAATCTTCGAACCCTCTCCATTTCTTCCTTGATACTGCGCTTAATTTCTTGAAACTTGAAGCCTGAAACCTGAAACCTGAAACCAGTGCTTTAGCACCTTGAAACCTGAAACTTGAAACTGGCGCTCCAGCGCCCTTTAAACCGGTGCTTTAGCACCCTGAAACTTGCCGCAAGGCAACATTAATATTTCTCCTAAGCCTATGTAAATAATTTATTTACAATGAGTTAGAATTATAAGTGTGTGTTGGTTAACGTATTTTAACGCAACTCTCTCTGCTCCTTCCTATGGAGTAAAACAATGTAAGGTGCAATGAAGTTAAAAGAACGTTGAATGATGTTGATTATAATCTTTCTTGCTACTTACACTGTGTGACGAAAAATTGAATTTGACTTATTTAATTGCAATTAATAGTTTTAATACCCTATTTGAACTGCAAAGTTACGCATTTTTATGCAATTAACGTTTTTTTTCATTCTTTTTTTAGCTCATTTCGTATTCTTTTCGTGATTTTTGTCAATATAGACCATAAAAAGAGGTGGATAATGGGAAAAACAATGGTTTTTCGCCCATCAATTTCTTAAGGTAGGTTCAAAAAATTATGTCGGATTGATTTTTGAATGGATTTGATTGGATTTTTGTCAGTTTTTGAGGGCGCATAGCGAGCTATGTAACCGAGAACCTTCAGCTCGACGTAGCCAAAAGTGGCAAAAAGACTTCAAATCAAACAAAAAGCAACCGAAATGAAATAAAACAAATTGGTAGTGAACTAAAAAACAGAATTTTTAGAACCTACCTTAAAATAAAAAGGCGCCCTACCATTGCGGTAAGGTGCCTTCGCACATTCATCCAAATTCTTTACGCTTGTTTAGAAAAGAAAGAGAGTAATTCTCATCTTTCACTTCACACTGCCGTTGGCCTATCAGCTCAACTTAGTGACGCACTCCAGGCGAGTGTTCTCGATTTCGTCCTTCACATCCTCGGCAGGGTGGAAGAGGATGCGGCGACGGTAAACCTGCTTTGCGCCTGCCTCCTCCGAAGTGAGCGGAGCCTTGGCAGAAATAGAGAGCTTGAAAGTACCGAGCTGCTTCACGTTGATGGTGTGACCATTCAGAACCATCTCTTCTATCTGCTTGACAATCGAGCGGACTGCACCCTCGCAGGCTCCCTCGCTCATTCCTGAGTCGGCAGCGATGTGCTTGATGAGCAGGTCGAAACTTATCTTACTGTAAGTAACTGACTTGGTGAAGTACATATTCGACTCACCTGGCTTGAAAAACTGTTGTTTAGCCTTGATAAAAACTTTTCCCATATAAACTGATTTTTAGATTTAAAGATTTACAATTTACTGATTTTAGTTACCCTCTCTTCACGCTCCACGCTTCACTCTCTCCTCCTCTCGGGGTAATTGCGGAATAGGAGCAATTACGGGAGGGGGCTTTACACGCTGAAGTTCACTTTGTCGAGCCTCTGGAGCATCTTCTTGCTGGCGCGGAAGGCGATGCGCTTGCTGGTGATAGCGGCTGCACCAGCGCCTTCGAGCTCAGCAGAGACCTTCGCGTGAACAGTGAAGTAAAGGCTTCCCATGTCACCGA
>Ga0247608_10001277_pt1 | contig 35433 bp, 59 predicted proteins | sample 176DNAGHGlowgp2_FD_193490 | JGI IMG/M metagenome (GOLD analysis project Ga0247608, IMG submission 193490) | Sheep rumen microbial communities from Palmerston North, Manawatu-Wanganui, New Zealand - 1766 DNA GHGlow gp2 | ecosystem: Host-associated > Mammals > Digestive system > Stomach > Rumen ...
TTATTACTTATGATATTACTGGGAAAAAACCTTTTTATACTAAAACTCCTTTTAGTATAAAATCTACTGCTAATGGAGAATATAATTGGTATATTTATACGCCTAATGATATAGATCTAAATTGGGCGCCGCAATTATCTTCTATTGATACAAGTAATCAAAAAGAATTAGTTCCTCCAACAATTTTCAAGAATGATAGTAATTAGTAGTTTGCTATTGTTTGCGAGAATGTTGTAGGTAATGAACCAGTTTGGATATAGCCAATTCATATTATTCAAAATAAATATCCAGGAGCAATGGAAAATGGTGAAAGTAATTATGCTTATATTAATGAAGATGAATATGTAATACATACCATGGTCGGGCGCATCAATGAAGATAGCCATGCTGATAATAGTAGCAGTCCTACTATGTCAGGACTATTCATAGGAGTATTAGGAAATAGTACAGATCATACAGAAAAATTAGGATTATATGCTTTTAAACAAGGAAAAAAATTTTTCTGTGTTGATGAAGATGGACTTCTATATCTTGATGGTGGCTTAGATGTAAATAGTAGAATTGCTAATATTACTTTAAATAGTTGTAAATTAGAAAATAGTTTATTTGATTTCACAGAAGGAACAAGAGAAAATCAAAATGATATAGATGTTATTAGAATAAAAGATAACACATTTGATTAGAATATTACTGTAGCAATAAATTCATCAGGAAAAATTAGTACTAATGAATATGCTTTTGTTAATTTAGAAGAGCCTAGTATTGTTGATCAAAAAGTACTAGGTCGTAATTTTAATAGAACAACAGATACTGCTTACTTTTATGGTACAGCCGCATAGGCAGAATCTTTTTAGAATAAAACAAAATTAATAGATGATTTAAATTCTATTAAAGCTGCTTTAGAGCAATTAGGTAAAAATATTACAATTACCTATAATTAAGAGAGAAAAAGGAGATGTTTTATAATTATGTCTCAATAGCAAGTTAATTTTTTAGCTTAGATATATAATGATTTAATGACAATAGAAGTTAGAGGAGAAAGTCTTCTTAAACTAGCAACTATTCTTAATGATTTATAGCCATTTATTATAAACGCTCAATAGAAAATAAGAAAGGAGAATGAAAATGCCAGCTAAGTTATATCCACCTCAAATAACTGGAACTTTACCAGCTTTTTGGTTAACATATGATAGTTCTAATTTATTATTGCGCGGCGCAGATATAAAGATTCCATTTTCAATGAATCAAGTAGTAAGTGCAACTTCAGTCAAAGGTTTTATGCTTAGATTAAGAACTGCTTCTTCTGGTTCATATATTTTTTCTCCTGTATTTTCTAATGACTATAATATGTCTGAAAATATTGTAACATTTCATTTAACAGCATCTTAGGCTAGCAAATTAAATGAAGGTTAGTTTTATAAAGTACAAATTGCCTATTGTTCTTCAACTATTGAAAATGCAGTAGGTATAGAAGAAAATGATTAGGTAGGATATTTTTCTACTGTTGGAATTATTAAATGCACTTCAAAACCTAGCGTATATATAAATAATTTAAGTCAAGAAAATATTAATTTATTTGCTAATCAATTTGTTGGTATTTATGATCAATCTGATTGTAGAGATTAGACAGAAAAAGTTTATTCTTATGAATTTATAGTCTATGATCATTTAGATAATATTTATTATACCACTGGAGAACAATTACATAAAAGTTATTATGATACAAAAATGGATGTGTCTTTAGATACTGTTTTATTGAATGATTTTATGAATGATTCTACTGGTTATTCTATTCAGTATAAAGTAACTACTATAAATGGATTATAGTTATCAAGTCCAAAATATTCTTTAACAGCAGATGGAGTCGCATCTAGTAACAAACCAATAACTATTCTGCCAGAAATGGATGATGAAACTGGTAGTACTATTGTAAAATTTTAGGGAGCTATTAATAATGATAGAAGTTTTTATTATGTTTTAAATGAAAAAGCTTTTACATAGATTGAAGTTGATGATCCTCCTATTTTAGCGAGTGATCCAACATTAATATCAGAATTAACAGATTCTTATTAGTATGAATATGAAAAAGATAAGGCAAATAAAACTCCTATAGATAGAATTAGATAGGGTCTTTCAAATACTCAAAATAAAGTTACTTATTTAGAAACAAAAACATTATATCGCAGATGGAAAAAAGATATGTATGGTAATTCATATTTTTATTATACTGTAATAGATAGCGTTCCTGAAAATATGACTTTAGTAGCTGGAAGATATTATTTTTATGATAATGATTTAATAAAAGTATTAAATAAAGAAGCTCTTAGTAAAGATTATAAGAGAATGTTATCTAAATTAGATGAATGGCCAGAAGAATTAAAAATGTCATGGGAATTTAATAGTGATAATTTAACATATTTTGAAATTATTTCTTCTTGTGAAAATTTAGTATAGCGTTTTTCTTATCAAGAAGTATTAGATAATCCATTGATTGATATTTAGCGATATAAAGATGAAAATTTATTATTAGCAGAAAATAAATTTGAATCTTTATATTATGGTTCTTATATTTTATTACGTGCAAGTAGTGATGATAATTATAGCACTTGGTATATTATTAATAGATTTAGATTGGATGATCAAAGACCTTCATCTTATTATATAAAAGATGTTACTATTGAACATGGCAAAAAATACAAATATGCTTTAACGCAATATAATCTTTGGGGCCTGCAAAGTGCAAAAGTTATTTCAGATGTTTATCAAGCTGGTTTTGAAGATGCTTTCTTATATGATGGTGAAAAGACTCTAAAAATACGTTATAATCCAGAGGTTAGTTCTTTTAAAATAACAGTATTAGAATAGAAATCTGATACTCTTGGTGGTCGCTTTCCATTTATTTCTAGAAATGGTGATACTTTCTATAGAGAATTTCCTATTGCTGGATTATTAGCGCAAGAACTCGATATTGATAGTAGTTTTTGTAATAAAACTGTTCCATTAGCTCATAGACATTCTACTCGATCATTACAAAATATTTATGATAAATCAGGAGAGTTAATTGAAGAAACTGATATGCCAGAAAATGGAGATAGAGACTGGCATATGTTTAGTGATGAAAATATTGCTCTTGAACGTGAGTTTAAAATGAATGTTTTAGAGTGGTTAAATAATGGTAAACCTAAATTATTTAAATCTCCTTATGAAGGAAACTTTATTGTACGTTTATTAAATAATTCTTTAACACCAGTTAAAGAATTAGGTCGTATGTTACATAGTTTTCAAAGTCAAGCTTATGAGATTGCTGAATGCACTTATGAAAATTTAGTTGCTTATGGTTTTATAAAAACAGGATTTCCAAGTGATTATGTTGGTTTATTTAAAACCTATAAATTAACAGATCCTTCATTGTTTGATAGTGATGGAAATGTAGATATTATTGAAGCAGATAATGGTGGTATTGTTTCTTTTGTAATTCAAGATATGTGGCCAGGAGATATTGCTTATATTACATTCTTTGATGGGACTACCGAAGAAATAATGATTGGTATTACTGGTAGCTATACTTATGTTGGGGATAAAAAAGTTTCTCGAATTTTTATTCCACAATATCAATATGAAAAAATCCATAGAAATATTATAGGTACAATAAATTGTTATTATTATGGTGCGCGAATTACCGCATTTGATGCGATATAGAATATGGCATTAAAGACTGTTCCTAGTTAGCAATTCATTGGAATTAATCCTTATTTTTATAATTTGCGCTCTGCAAATATAGATTCTAGCAATCAAGAATATACGATTACTTCTAATGATTTTAGTGCTTTATCAGAATATAATATTAGAGATTATTTAACTAAATTAGGTACATTAGATGAAAATGCCACTAGTTTAACTATTAAAAATACAAAAGATGCGAATAATTTAAAGATATATAAAAAATTAATTAATAGTTATGAACCAGGAGATCTTATAGGACGTATTAATGCTACTTTAAATTCTGGTGAAATTTCTAAATTAGAATTAATAAAATTAGAATAGGGAAAATTTAGATTAAGAGAATTAATTCCTGTTTATGAAGTAAATGATAATTATAATACAGTTCATTTTGATCTTGCTCCTCCTTAGTAGGCTGATGCTATGTTACCAGAAACTTATTATTATAAAGATGAAAATACTGGTTAGTATATTTTAGAAACTAGTGATGTTGCAATTAGAGGACGTACTTATTATAAGAAAAAATCAAGAAATGTAACTCATCAAGGAACTGACATTTAGGCTGTATTAAATGGAGAAAAATTAATAAAAGAAAATAGCAATGAATCAAATACTATGTATGTTTCTGTTTCTCCTTTTGGTTATCCTTATCCTATTGAAGAATTAACTGAAACAGTACTTCTTGATCCATTCTGTATTTTTTAGGTTTTTCGTAGAGTACAAGGAGAATGGGTGCCTGTTACAAAAGAGGTAAAATGGAGAGATAATGAATCTGTTTATACTAGTTATTATGATCCTTATTACAAGACATGGATACCATATTATGATCCTTATGTATAGATAAATTATAATTGGAAAAAAATAGTTTATGCACCATATGGATTTGATATTGATTTATCTAGTCAAGATATACAAATTAAAGAACAATTAATAAAAAATAATAAAAAAATTTTATAGTCTCTTAAACGAGAATATCCTAATATTAATATAGAAGAAGAAGATACTGAAAATCTTACAGATGAATAGAAAGAAGCAAATAGGTTAATAGCAGAAAATATTGAAATAGAAAAATAGTTATCTGCTTTTGGTAGTACGCCAGAAGAAAGAATTGCATATATTAACTTTTGCGCTAGAAGAAGACAGGAATTAGCATATATAAATAAAGGGAAAAGTCTTTCTGAAACACATAGTGTAGAATAGTATGAAATAAAAAATAATCAAGGATTCTATTTTGTACAAAGTGAATGGACTGGGACAATTGATGAAGGGACTGTGCAGTATACTCCTATTTTCTTAGAACAAGAAGGTCTTTAGTATAAACCTTATTTATATTATTATCGTCTTGAAAATGGAGAATATACTAAAGACTCATCTGAAGTAGGACCATAGGTTTATTATACCTCTAAGGAATTATTAAAAACATATCCAGATGTCTTAATAAAATGTGTTGCTGGTCAAAATCCAAATAATGAAAATGCAATACATTATTATCTTTCTCCTAATGATATTATACGATATACTGCTGATCCAAATCAAATGGGACAAAAATATACTTTTTCATATAAAGATCTTAATGATAATGAAGTTATTAAATAGTTTCAAATAATAGGAAGTACTTATTAGGCTTTCCGAAATGGAGGAGCGCCTTTTTATATGCCTGTTATTATTAATGTAAATAATATAAATAAGACTTATTATTTAACTCAAGAACAATTTTATGAATTGGTAGATAATAATGTTAATTCAGATTATATTGTTATAAAAGAAAGTTCTGAAGATGAAGTTAATTATTTATAGAGCTAGGCTACAAATAATGATACTGATGAAATAAAAACTGCAAGATAGATAGCTATTAAAAAAGCTAAGGATACTACATTTGATATAAATAATTATAGATATACTACTTCATTAGAAGGATATGAAACAACTTGTCATGATGAATATTATAATTGTTATATTTATAATAATTAGAAATATTATTTAACAAATGAACAACAAGAGCAATTACTTAATAATGAAGATATTGAAGGCATGGAAGATCTATTACGTTTAATTCCTTCTCGTTAGTATTATATTAAAGATACAAAAGAATATAATTATAATTACAGTAATAGAATTGATTTAAGTGTTTATGATTGTTTTGAATCTTCTGGAAATACTTATTTGTTAACTGATGATAAAGAAATTAAACCTTATAAAATTTATTATTTTAAAGAATATGGAAATTTAGTAGATTTATCAGCAGTAAGAGAAAAAGATTATACTCAATTAAGTGATGTAAATTCAATTCGAATTGGAGCTGCAGTAATGGCTGAATTAACATTTTAGCTAAAAGTTTTAGATTTTTATACTGAAATTAGATAGCCAAAAGTTGCAGCCGCAAAATAGGAATATTTAGATGCAAAAGATTTCTTTCTTAATTTATTAAAGAGTTATAGTATTTTAGAAGAGTCTGATGTTTTAGCTAGAAAAAATAATGCTTTACAAGAATTATATTATAAGCTTATTTATGGTACAGAAATTACAGGTAAATTAAGTAAAATCAGTTAGGACTATTTAAAAAATATGTTATAGAGTGATACTGAAACAGAAAAATTAAATTTTTTAAAATTATATGAAGTAATTTCTGTTAATAAAAATATTGGTTCTGAAGTTATTGCTCAAGTAATTAAAACAGCGCAAGAAAGTAAAGAAAAATATTCTGATACTTTTTCTTATGAAAATTTAAAGCTTTTTACTTTTACAGATGATATAAATATTTTATATCATGTTATTGATATTAATAGCCCTGCTGTATTTAAAGATAATACTGACAACAATTTAAGTTGGTATTATTAGATTAAAAATTCAGATGAGACTGGGATCTATTTTGCGATTGATAAAAATAATTATTTTATAAATACTGATGATGAAGATATTTATTTACCATTTTTAACTAATGATAATGATAATATTAAAATTTCTTTAACTGATAAAGAAGTTATAATTAATAATGGATATACAGTTTATCCATTAGAAGAATAGAGTAATATTATTTTAATCTCTACTCATTTAGAATTATTAAATAAAGATGAGTATAAAAAGACTAAATTGCAAGAAGACGTTTTAGAAATACATGAAATTAAATATGAAAATGGTAAAGTTATTTATGTGGACAGTGAAAAAGAAATACAAGAAGAAGATATTACTAAAACTTTTTTTGAAGAAGAAGAAGTTAATGGTCTTATCGAAGGAGAAGAAGAAGAAGTTAAAGGAACTTAGTATAAACAAGAAGTCTCTAATAATTTATTGGATATTTTTAAAAATGATTTAGAAAAAGCAAAAGAAAATTTAAATGATATTAAAGAAAAATATGTTACATATTATACTAATATTCAAAAAGCAGAAGAAGAATATAATACAGCTGTTTATCAGCGATGGGCAATGGATGAAGCAATTCGTTTAGATACTAAAAAGAAAGATTTAACTTTAAAAGAAATTGTGAAATATCTTAATAATAATTTAGTATTAATAAAAAAAGAATCTGCAAATATTATTAATAATTATAAAGAAATTGAAAAATATTATAATGCTATTATTGGAAACATTAATAATATTCGTAATTTATTAAAAGAACGTTTAGATAATATTGTTTATCGACGTGAAATGATTAATGATAATTTTAACGATGTTGCTTTAGATGAATAGTTGCGTTTATCTATAATTAGTGATTTTGGATATGCAGTTTTTTATTTATATTTAATTTATTATTTAGTTAATAAAATTAAAGAAAATTATGCTCAAATGTTAGCTGCGAGAAATGTAGAACCTGTTCGTTATACAGAAATCCAATATAATAATGTTAAAAAATATATTAAAGAAATACATAGAGTATATAGTTTATATCGTGATCAAGTTCTTGAACCAGAAAATATAGTAGAAGTTCGTGAAGGTATTAGATATATTTTAAGACTTTGGAAAAATAATTTTATAGTTAATGATAGTATGTTAAAAACAATGTTAACTAATTTTAATGTTGAAACTAATGACCCTAATGAAGTACAAGCTATTATTGAAGAATTAAAAGTTATAAGTCCATTATATGACGATATTTTATTTATGTCTTATAATAGATCTTCAGATATTAATATTCAATTAGATGGATTATCAGGGGAAGAAAATACGATTACTTTTTCAAATTTTAAATCATTAAATATGACTTTTGATATAAATTTTATTACAAATGATACTATATTTGATGATAATATTGTAAATTTAAGTATTGCTGATGATAATAATTTAACTGAATTATAGAAAATTTTAAAACAACATATATTAACAGCACTAAAAAAAGATGAAGTTTTAGCAACTAATTTTGAAGAAAAAGTAATAGATCGTATGTATTATCATAGATTATTTTTATAGTTAGATGAAAACTCTTTAGATGATAAAACAATAGAAAAAAAATTAGAAGAATTAAAAACTTTAATGACTACTTTTATTTTTTATCCTTTAAGTGAAATAAGTCTTGATCCATAGATTACTAAACAATATAGTAATGTTTCTCCTGCTTATACAACTAATAATGATTTTTATGATAGAAAATTAAATCTTTTTTAGAAAGAAGAAGTTGTAAATATGAATATATAGTTATGTAATTATTTAGTTACTTATTTACAACAATTTATTGACGATGGATTAGGTGGGTATACTTTTGCGGCACGCGCAATTCAAGAAGCAAATAATTACAAAGATTATCATTATTTTAATATTATGTCTGGTAATAATGAAGAATCAAAACTTGTTGCATTAAAAACTGCTATTGCAGATTTTAATGATTTTATATCTTAGTTAATGAATGAATATGGATCAATATTATTTGAAATTGATAATGAATTTGTTGATTTAATTACTAGTATGTAGTTTCCATAGATCACTTCTTCAATGGTAAAAAGTAGAGAATATTTCCTTATTCCAGAAAAACTTTTTAAAGGAGAAGAAGGAAAAGATTTAGTTTTAACAACTAATGAAAATGGTGACTTAGATATTGTAGAAAATATCAAGATTAATTTATTTAGAAATATTTTTAAAACTACAAATATTACATCAGAAATTAATAAAATAAAAGAGTACTGGCAAGAATTTATTAATATTGTACAAAAACATCCTAGATCTACTGAATCAATTGATGGTGATTATTATTTAACTACTTCAAATATGGAAGATTTAAAAGATGAATCAAATGATGAATATAGTATAAAAATTACAGCAACAATTATAGATGAAAATTATGAAAGTGTAAATCAAACAAAATATACCAAATTATCTTTAGTAAATTCATATGCCCAAGAATAGAATGATGATTCATCATTGACTAAATGGACAGTCGCAGATTCTGGATTAGTAAGAGAATTATAGGTTGAGGGACAATATTATTTGACAGAAACTTAGATTGAGCAATTATCTGATACTTAGGCTGGTCTTTATGATATTCCAATTTAGGTATTAGCATAGAAAAAATATACATATTTTGATTTAATAAAAGAATATTCTAAAAAAGCCTCAACAGATCCTGAAGATAAATTAGTGCCTTGTACAATCAATTTAAATAATATAGAAATTAAAGAAATAGCAAATAAAAAAGGTATTATGATTAAATATATTGTTACAGAAGAAGCAAAAGATATTAGAAATAAATATCAAGAATTATTAAATATGTTATTAGATAAGTAGAAAGTTTCTGAACAAACTATTGTACCTCTATTTTGGCCTAAAGCTCCTAAATTAACATAGTTAAGTAATGAAGATTTAATTGCAGAATGGAATAATAGATAGTTACATACTTCATAGATATATACTTGGACCTGGTCTGATAAAAATAATAAATTATCAGAAATAAAAAATAGAATTATTGGTTATTAGACAGCATTACGAGAAATTATGCAAACTTAGTTAACTTCAAAAAGATATGAATATTTTGTTGGAGATGACTATGAATGGCATACTATTTTAGATGAAGAAGACTTTAAAGAAACAGAATTTTTTACAGATAATAAAAAAAATCAATTAACTCAATTAGAAACATTATAGGAACAAATTAATACATTAAATAAAAATAAAACAGAATAGCTTAATAGTATTAATAGTTGGGAAATAAATATTCCAGTAACATTAGGAGAAGATACTATTACTTATGAAACTCCTGATAAAGCTATAGAAGCTATTGAAAAATATTATGAAACTAAAATAGATGATATTAAAGAACAAATGAATGAAATACATATTTTTGATGATAGTCAAGAAGCTATTATTTTTATCTTTAATAAAACAATTGAATTAATTAATACAAAATTTCCTCTTTTATTTGAAATGCCAAAAGTTTAGGAATATGTTGATTTATTAACAGAGGAAAAGGCAGATATCGCTGCAAATTTAGATATTACTACTGTAGAAGATAGTACTTTGTCAGAAGATGGTGCTTTTGTAGAAGAATTTATAAAACGATATAATGATTATTATATTAAAACAAAAGAACAATTAATAGAGCAAGCAGAATAGTTGTTATTGTTATATGAAAAATAGGCAAATAATTATCGGGAAAAATATGAAACATATAAAGATTTATATGAAGAAAATTTAGCTTTATTTAATAATTTTAAAAATAAATATCCTGAAATATGGGAGTATTATGAAAGTCAAAAAGAAAATGAGAATACTGATTCTTTAATTTCTTTATCAGAAGTTATTACAGATTAGTAGAAAAAAGTAAAAGATGCTTGGAAAAAATTCTTAAATCTTTTAGACTAGTATTATACTGCAGAAAAGAAAGCAGGGTTATATATATGATTTATAAAGATACATTATTTAATAAAGAGTTTATTGAATTATTAGATAAAGATAATTAGCGTGAAATATATGCACGCATTGTCAGTTTAAATACTGATGAATTGCCTGTAGAAGAAATTAGCGGAAAAATAACGCAGGGGTCCATGAATATTGATGGAACCTCTGCGGTTCGCCGCTCTTGTTCATTAACAATAGTCTCTAGTAGAGTAGATATTAATGAATATTATTGGGGATTTTCTACTCGTTTTAAATTATATTTAGGATTAAAAATTCCTGACCATATTAAAAATAAATATGAAGAATAGACTAGTGCTTCTTTTGATTCTACTACTGGTGATATTGTTAATAATGGTGGAGCAATTCAACCATATAAAAATTATCCTGATATTGTTTGGTTTAAAGAAGGTATTTTTTTAATTACTGATTTTAAAGTGAATATGACTAATAATAGTACTGATAATATTTATATTAGTGGAAAAGATAAAATGTCATTGTTAAATGGAGATATAGGTGGTAATTTTCCATATGCAATTGATGTAGGAACAGAAGAAGAAAGGACAGTTGATCCTGAAACTGGTATTGAATTAGATAACACTAAAACACCATTAACACTAAAATCAATGGTACGAGAAATGATCCATAGGTATGCGGGAGAACCTTTTCATAATATTATTATTAATGACCTTGATGATACGTAGGTTGAACTATTGGAATATCGTGGAGATAATGACATTTATTTATTAAAAAATGTTAATACTGGAATGTTTGAAAATGTTATATTTGATGGCGATGTTATTCGTTATGATTCTTATAATATGCCAATAGTTATTAATAAAATAAAAGATAGTGAACTCGATACTATGAGCACTAATTTTGTTTCTAAAACAGCAAAAAGAATTAAAGCTACTTCTAGTCTTTTAGATCGTACTTGGTATACAGTTACTAAATGTTCTTATGGGTCTGTTGTTGGTTATAGACATACTGATTGGACTTATCCAAGTAAAGGCGGAGAATTAATAATGAAAGCAGGAGATACAATTACTCAAGCTTTAGATAAAATCACTGAAGTATTAGATGATACATTTGAATATTTTTATAATATTGATGGACAATTCGTTTTTTAGAAAAAATTATAGTATGTAAATAGTGCATGGAATAGTTTAAGAAACACTTGGGAAGAAACTGAAGCTGGCACATTATAGAAAATTACTTATGCAGAATCTGCGAAATATATTTCACAATCTTAGTATTCTTTTATAGGAAATACTTTAGCAACTATGATTAGCAATAATCCATAGTTTTCAAATATTAAAAATGATTTTTCTATTTGGGGTAAAAAGAAAGCTTCTTCTGATGGAAAAGAAAATGCTATTCATATGCGTTGCGCCATTGATGAGAAGCCTGAAATTTATACAAATTTTAATGGACAAACATTTAGTGCTGATAAAATAGATTGGCGTGAATTAATTTATTAGATGGCTTTAGATTATTTTAATCATAATCATGATGATGATTATGAAATTTAGCTACATAAAAATAATCCTACTTATAAATTTGGAAAAACTGGATATGAACATTATTATACAGATATGTTAGGCTTTTGGAGACATTTGTATAATCCAGAAAGTGATGATAATGAAATGTATTTCTTAGATACAAATGATGAAACTAAATATTGGAATAGAAATGTATTTAATGATCCTTCGGCTTTATTATTTTGGTTTGACTTTTTTGATGGTAAAGAAACTGAATTAAGTCGTTTTTCTGTCGCTGCAATTGGTGATAGGACTAAAGTAGTTAATGAAGATAATGTAAGAGCCATATATTATGGGGAGATTCCAAATATTATTTATATTTCAAAAGAAGAATATGAATAGTTAAAACTTGGAAATCTTTTAAATGATGGATATACATATATTATTCTTCCAGAAGGAATGGAAGATTATTTTAATATTTCTGGCAAATTTAAAAGTGCTTAGGATGTATTAGATGATTTAGTTTATTAGCATACATATTGTAATGATTAGATTACTATTACATCTATTCCTATCTATCATTTAGAACCAAACTGTTATATTTATGTATATGATGAAAAGAGTAAAATCAATGGAAATTACATTCTTTAGAAAATGACTTGCGCTTTAAATTATAATGGAACAATGCAAGTGCAAGCAACTAAAGCTCCAATTAGATTGTATTAATAAAGGAGGAAAAGGGGTATGGCAAGACGAATTGCTTAGTTTAGATATTTTGGCGATGGAGAAATAGGCGTAAATGCTGTTACTCAAACCACTTTATATAAGCATATTAGTAGTAACTATACCGAAGCAATTAATAAATCCGTATTGGCTGATGGGAGCATTTTTGTAAATTATGCTCCCATCATTTAGCTAGGGGTTTAGACATTGCCAGGTACAAAATTTTATTTAAATGCAAATACAGACCCAATTATTGTAGGAGCTAGTGGAATTTATGAATTAGATTTGTCAAATACTTCTACTGTAATTACTAGTTTAATGTTTGATTTAGCTAGTTTAGAATTGATTAGTAATAACCCTGATGGGTATTTAATTATAGATATTGTATATGAGGAGGCGTAATAATGAATTCATTTTATGGTAATTTAAAAAATAATTCTCGCGCTTCTTTTATTTTTGATAAAGTTTATCCAACAAGAAAAGCAATGGAAGATGCTGTTAAAAATGGTACTGATGGAGTATTTGTTAATAGATATGTTCTTATTGCTTATAATTATAGTCAAAATGCAGACTATACTGTAAATAATCATTCTTAGTATGGATATGATACTTATATAGATCATAATGATAATTATGGCAAATTTGAGGATAAAGTTTTTGTTGATCATAGAAACTTAGATATTGCAGAATATGGAGCGCAATATGATAAAACTGTTTGGATGAAAATCTACAGTAATAATGAAGAAAAATATATTCAAGTCGGCGCACTTAATGCTGCTGCGCCAGCATTTGAACTTTCTATTGATGCTCCTGGTGAAGAAAATGGTAGACCTCATTTTGATTTCTATCATAGTGGAGATTTAAATTATTCATATCATATGCCTAAGAATTGGGATTTAATGTTAAATCACTATTCTGCTATAGATGATTCACTTTTTAGTGGACCAATAACTTTTACTCAAGATAATCCTTATAAACCAAATACATATTTTTATAAAGATATAAATGGAGTTTATAAAATAGATACTGCATCTACTACAACAAATAATAGAGAATATTATTTGCCAAATAATCCTTCTTATATTTATTATTATAAAGATTTATATAATAGTGATTCTCAAGCCACTAAAGCAATGCAGTATCCTTATGTAAATAATTTGGGTTTTAATCCAACTTCAAGGTATTATGATTATGTTAATAATGATGATATAACATTTACAGAAGTTCCTTCTGGTGAAGAATATCCAGATCATGTTTATGCAGTTATTAAATTAACTATTGATACTTATATTAAAAATACCTTTTATGTAAAAGAAGGGGAAGAATATAGATTAACTGGACATAATGATGAATTTGATCCAGATCAAACTTATTATATAAAAACACAAGGTAGTTTTGAATAGGTAACTAAATTTGCAGATGAAGTTAGCGCAGATGAAGGTCCTATTGATTATTAGATAACTCCTAAATATGCAGCAAATAAATTCTTTTATATTAAAGATGAACAATATATTTTAGATAGTTCTTCAACTAAAGAACCTGGAAGAACTTATTATAGATATAGAATTGATCACTCTACTTCTATATAGGATGATACCAAAAGATTAGATGTTGAATTACCTTCAATTGGTAATGCAATTTCAGATGTATATGATTCTATCTATGGTAGACCATTAAAACCTAATTATCCAAATGGCATTAAATATATTAATCAATTAAAATATACAAATGCAACTTAGAAAGCAAATTTCAAAATTTCTGTTCCTCAAGGTGCAAATTTAAAAGACTACATAAAAGTATTAATTGATGGAACATAGTATTATTTAACATTAAAACAATATAAAGATTTATATAATACTTATGATGAGAAAGAACATCCAATTATAGTTAGTCCTTATCCTTATCAAGACTATGCAGATGAAACGCATACTTTACAATGTAGTATAGATGGAAAATATTATTATTTAACACCAGGAGAATGGGAAGATGATTAGGGAAATACTCCTACTCCTCTTTATAAAGAATATGATGAATTGGCTCACCCTATTCCAGTATACAATCTTGCTAATGACATAAGACCTTATACTCAATAGCAACTTTATAACTTTTTAGATATTGAGCCTTATAACAATGTAACTCCAAAAGATCCAGTATCAATGGCTTGGGGAGTTGAAGAATTAAAAAAATATATTTCTGAACTTAGATATTTGTCACATGGAGAAATTGATGGGGATTTTGACCCAATGGTTTATAATGGAAATGGATTATAGAGTGATTGGGCAATTGATGATCCGACTGCTTTTGGATATATATATAATCGTCCAACTGTAATTTCTCATTATATATAGAAAACTTCTGATGAAGTGGTTAATAATGAAGATTATTTCTATGCAAGAGATATTAGTGATACTAAACATGTTCCTTATTTCTTTGAAGGCCAATTAGGAAATAGTGATAATAATATAACATTTGACTATTTTAATTATAAGTATACAGAAGTAACTTATTCAAGATTTGAATATGAGCCTGGAGCTTATTATTATCAAGATGATTTAACACATGAATATATAATAGATAATTCAGATACTAAAACTGAAGGAAGATCTTATTATACTAGGTCAAAACAAAAAGAAATTTCTAAAATTCCTATGAGTAAAAAAGTTGCTGATGGTCCTTATACATATAGTAATCTTGAACCTCCTATTTATGAAGTAGCAGATATTACTACTCATTTTAAATTTAATGATGAAGATACGGCTGAACTTTATTCATATACTGAAATAGATGCATTTACAACTGAAATGCCTTATTAGCCAAACAAATATTATTATCAAGATGCAAATAATTATGTATTAGATAATAGTCAAGAATAGCAAAATGGTTTTACATATTATATAAGAAATTAGGAAAATATTAAAGAAAAATCTTTTTATGATTTATCTAGTTATCAAATAGGGCAGAATGAGGATAATCCAAATATAGAAGTTTGTACATTTAATTTAGTATTAAATAAATTATTTGTTCCTTCTTATATAGCTGTTACATCAGACAATTTTCATTATGTTCCTAATACATTTTACTATAAAAATAATAATGTTTATGTATTAGATGAAGGAGCAGAGCAGGAACCAGAACGTACTTATTATAGGAGAATTAATAAAGGAAAATTAAATAAAGATTTTATAAATAAAGCTTATCTTGGATTAGGTGGAAAAATAATTTCTCAATTATGGTTTAAAGAAAATAAATCTTTATCTTCTTATTTTGAAACAGGTGAAACTATTAATAATATTACTGTTGAACGTATATTAGAAATATTAAATAAGCCTGGTTTTTATGATGAAAATATTTTAAAAATTGTTTATGCTACAAGTAGAATAGATAATACTACTATTCCATTAAATTTTATGGATACTACATAGACAAGAGATGGGAAATTCCATATTTATACAAATATACGAACTTGGAAAACTGGATTACCAATTGAAAAAATATGGTAGAATATTCCAGTAGAAGACATAATTGTTACAGAAATGTATTATGATATTAATGATGTTAATGATATAATTGGAAATGATGCGCCTATTGAAGAAAGTATTGATGTATTGCAATCTCCATTTATCTCTATTAATAATACTGTTAATGTGCTTACTACTAGAGCTACTGCTCTTGAACAAGTAGTTGGTAATACTAATGATGAAAATAATAATTCTCTTCTTAGTCGTACCCATAATCTTGAAACTATTGTTGGAACTAGTCTTGATACTAATAAGGGAACCTTAGCATAGCGTGTCCCAGCTGCAGAAAATAATATTACCCAACTTTAGAATTATATTGGTGATAGTAGTAGTGCTACACCTGAAACACCTAAATTAGATGATCGTTTAGCAGCAGTTGAGACTTATGTTGGTAATTCAACTATTGAAGAAAACTTTGATGGTACTAATAATAGTAATAATTATATTATAAATATTGGCACTAGAGTTAAATCTCTTGAGCAATATATTGGATAGTATCAATATTCAGCAACTGCAATAAGTGTTCGTCTTACTAATGCTGAAACAAATATTAATACTCTTTAGAATATAAATATAGCAAATCGTCTTAATAATCTTGAAACTTATGTTGGTAATACAGACAGCGCTAATACTAATAATACTTCATTAAAGTATCGTTTAGCAAGTATAGAGAATTTTGTTGGTACTCGTAATAATGATTTATTAGGTAAAACATTGGCAGAAAATGTTGGAACTTTAAATAATAATATGACTACTTTAATGGCATCAACAATTGGTTCAACAGATCTTAATGAATATTGGAGTAATTATGATTATTCATTAAATGATAGAATTGATATTTTAGATGATATTAATAATGTTTATAACGATGCTCCAATAATGACAATATCTGCTACTGCAATTTAGGCTGCTCATAATACTACTTTAGAAGTAGAGATAGAGGAGGAATAAGTTATGGTTGATAGAAAAACAAAATACTATGTAACTGATGGTACTACTAAAAATTATCCAGAAATAATAAATAATAAATTTATTATATAGCCATGGCTATATAATGGAGATATCGTAATAGGAAAAACTAATTCAATAGGAAATAATTTAACAATTAAAAATATTAATTATTATTGTTAGAATTATTTATTAAACTATGGTAGTTTTATTGGAAGATCTTCTCATAATAAATTATTTTATGATAATAATGAAGACAATTGGAAATTAACAGTTTTTCTTACAACTAGTAATTATTTATAGTGGTTTTGGCTGCCTCCTGATGAAGTTCTTAATAATCATATTACTGGAATGACAATTACTTTTGATAGTGAAAAAACTAATGTAAATGATTTACCTCCTATATATTATAGTACTGGAATCTTAAATGGAAATATTCAATATTCAGAATATGAATCAAAGAATATTATTAAAAACACAGATAATAATAGTATTACAATTAATTTCTTAAATGGTGATATTAATATAACTAATATCATTACTTTTGATGGAGAAGAAATGTCATATAATAATAATTATATAGGAAGAAAAATTAAATTTAATAATTCTTCTTAGATATTATCATATTTATTAGATAATAGTGCCAATGCTCCACATTATAGATATCAATTATATTTTGCAAAAAATGATATAAAAAATAATAATCAAAATATTTTTTATATTAAAAATGTAACTTTTAATATAGATGATTCTAGATTTACATCAAATTATTATAATGAGGATATGCAAATGGAGTTAGACGCAATTGAAACAACTATTGATAATGTAATAAGTTAGAGTAATATTGGATATTTATATAATAATGTAAATCCTTTAATAATTGATAAAACAAATTTATATTTAGATGAACAAGCCTATTTAGCAGGGCAATTTTCAACAACATTATTTAAAAATATAGATGAATTTATTGCAAATGTTGATTCAGATGATATTTTATATAAATTAACTAGCTAGGTTCTTGAAGCTGATAATGATGGAGATGATAATGATTATCGAATTTTTTCGACTTATTTTTCTCCAGGGAAAATGCATGGAGTATTTAATAAACGAACGTTATTAAATAAAAACAATAAAATAATATTAAATCAAGATTGGTATAGTGAAATTGAAACACCATGGGCAAATGGAACTGTAATTAATTACTTTGATTATTCTAGACCTATATTTGTAAGTGAAAAAATAAGTTATTCTTATGTGAACTAATAATACAAAATTAAAGGACAAATTTGTATAATTTAACCTCTATAAATTCTAGGATTTATAGAGGTTAAAATCTTTATAGAAAGGAGAAAGGATATAGGATGGCTCTCCCTAATTATGTAAAATTTTAGCGTGGAACTCTTGCATCTTATAACAGACTTAGCCAAAAAGATAATGATACCTTATATTTTATTTATGATGCTAATGATGATAGTCGTGGTAGTTTATATTTAGGTAATCGTTTAATTGGTGAAGTTGGTGGGTCAGGTGGAGTTGATAATTTATCAGAACTTTCTGATGTTTTAATTTCTGCAGCTTAGACTGGAGATTTTTTAACACTTAATTCAGAAGGTAAATGGATTAATATTTCTGCCGCGGATGTAGCGCAAACAATTTTAAGCACTGGTGGATCATTTATTGAAGTAGATGAAAATGAATTTTAGTTTAATGCCGTTAATGGAAAACTTGAATTAAAGAATTATTCTGCAGCTTCATTAGGTATGATGCCAGTTAAAACAGCTACTGGTTTAAATTGGTAGATTGCACCAAGCGCTGATATTAATACAAAAGTTGGATCTTTAGAAACAGAACTTAGTCAAGTGCAAACTGATTTGCAAGCTGTTGATAGTAAAATCGCAACTGCTATTAGTTCTGCAAATCATCTAACTTATCAAATTATCAATGATCTTGCAAATGCAACTGAAACAAATGTAATTTATTTATATAATAATAATTCAAGTATTTTACAAGATGCTTATGATGAGTATATGCTTGTAAATGGACAATTAGAGCATTTAGGTTCTTTTTCTGTTGATTTATCAAATTATGTAACTACTACTGATTTAACTAATGCTTTAAATAGCAAAGCTGATCAAAGTGCTTTAAATAGTTTAGATACTAGAGTTGGTTCTTTAGAAACAGCAGTTAATAATTTAGATTCAACAGTTAGTGGTTTAAACTCAACAGTAAGTAATTTAAATACTACAGTTAGTAATTTAAATACTAGAGTTGGTACTTTAGAAACAAATCTTAATAATTATGTTACTACTACAGCTTTAAATGCTATAGTTGGTGATCTTACTCAAGTGAATGGAGTATATAATAATTTACAATCTGATGGTACTATTACTGATAATCTAGTTGAAATTTATGAAAGATTAACTTGGTAGGAAATAAGTGAATAATCTAGAAAGGAAGTAAAAAAATATGGCAAATGTATTCTTTAAACGTGGTTTACAAGCTAATTTAACAAGAGAAAAAACACCATTTCAAGATGGTACTTTTTATTTAACTACTGATACTGGTCGTTTATATGCAGACGTAGTTTCTGGCTCAACAAGTGAAAGAGTACTTTTAAATCGTACTATTGAAATTGTTGATTCGCTTAGTGACCTTACTGCTAAATCAGCAAGCTGGACAACTGCGCAAGCAAAACTTGACCATAAAAATGATATTTATTATGTTAGTTCTATTTCTACAGGAGCAGAATCTACTCATGCTGGAAATATTTTAGCTATTTGGGATGGCACTAATTGGGTACAAATTAACCCAGATACAGATACAACTATTACAGATGCTACTTATAGAGCAATTGTAAGCAATAATACTGCTACGATCAGTCAAACAATTAGTAATTCTAATCCAGATCTTGGTGATACTACTGCTACTTTTAGTATCACTGGTAACAATGGTATTACTATTAGCCAAACTGAAAGTGGAACGAATAATACTGGCGTAACTATTAGTGGTAGTACTTATGAAGTGGCTACTTCTCTTACTGGTTCAAATGAAATTGCAAATATTACTTTAAGTAGTTCAAATACTGCTTTATCAGCTTCTACTGCAACATTTATTGCAGGTGAGAATATTACTTTCAGCACAACTAATACTGGTAGTGTTGATGGTATTGTAGTTAGTGCTGTAGATACTGTCATTACAAGTGCAACCCTTAGCTCACCAGCAGATGGAATGGTTGCTCTTACTATAAATGAAAGTGGGCAATCACCCACAACCGCTACATTATCTAATTTAAAGGTAATGTTAAATGATGGTAATTATGTGCCTCTTGTCTCTAATACTTCTGGTACAGAAGGAGCCATTTATTCTAAGAATGAAATTGATACATTCATGCGTAATCTTAATGGTATGAGTGTAAAAGGTACTATTGGTGCTTCTGGAACTGGTACTGTTTAGGCATTACCTACAACTGGAGTTTCCCAAGGTGACGTATATATTGTTGTTACTGAAGGATATAATGTATCTCAAGGTGCTACTTTTGATTCAAGAACTCCTGCCCCTGCTACTGGTTCTACACGTATTGGTGATATGATTATTGCCCAGGGTGATGAAACCAATGGAACAATTCCTTCTAGTAATTTAAGTTGGTTATTTATTCCTTCAGGTAATGATGCGGCTGATGGCTTTATTTATAGAGGAGCTACAGTCCCTGGAGCTAATACAATTGTTTTAAAAGATGGTAATGATGTTGCAGCTGCCGGTATTAGATTGGTAGCTGGTACAGATATGGCCGTTACTTCTACTTCTACTACTGCGGTCTATAATGGTCATGAAGGCGCTGGAGAACAATTAGTTAGTACAATTAGTCACGCTGCTATTACCACAACTACAAGTACTACAGCTGTTGATGCTACTGGCGCTTTTGTAGCCATCAAAGATATTACAGTAAGTAATGGACATATTTCCAATATTAATTATGGAACATATACTCCAATTGAGTACTTCCTTGATAATATTCGTATTGCAAATGGTACTCGCTCTACTACTGCAAATCCTGCTAATGATGTAAATGTCGTTTTAGGTTTGGTTGCTAATGGCGAAACTGCAACTACAACAATGACACTCGCATCAAATACTATTAGTTTATCTCAAGGTAGTAGTACTAATATTGTTCAAATGGATCTCGTATGGGGAGAATTTTAAGGACAATTATTGATAAAGTAAATTAACCATTTTTCAAAAATGATGAGGAAAATTGGGAGAGGTTTTTTCCTCTCCCAATTTTTTTATTATATAAATTTGTAAATAATTAAAAATTTTTAAGATAGAAAGGAGATACTCTATTTATGGGTGATAAGAAAAGATTTGTGCCTGTGCGCGGACCTGAAGCTCGTATTTCAGCAGCTGCACTTGGGTTCAATGATGGATATCTCTATTTCGCTACTGACACTGGACGTATTTATCTTGATTATGTTGATGATGATGGCGTGCAGATTGCAAGAGCTATGGTTGGAAATAGCTCTGGTGGCGCAGGTGGCAATTCCGGTATTTATTATGCTAATAGACCCCTTACTGCGGATGAAAAATTAGAAACTTCAATTATTTTTCCAATAGATTCAATTGAAGGCGATGATTATCCTTAGAAAGATGATATTATCATAAATATTCCAGAAGGAAGCTTTTATAGAGTTACCGCACCTTCTCCTCTCACTTCATCTGTAACTGCTTTAAGGCTTACAATAGCTGGAGGCGGAGGAAGTGCATCAACATTAGCAGAAGATATTGATCTTTAGATTTTACGTATGGATACTATTAATTTTATTAATAATTAGCCTGCTAATGTTAGATTTATTGCGACATCTGCTAAAAATGCTAAAGGTAAAGAAATTGATTCTCAATTAACAATTACTTATACATTAGCATATACTGAAGATGACACTAATTATACTACTTATAAAACAGATAAATTTTTAGTAAATAGTGGTGAAGAAACTACTTTTAATTTTGGTCCATATGCAAAATTATCATCAAAATCTAAATTGACTTTGAAAGCTACACAAAGTAGTGTAGAAGGAAGTATTATACGTTCTATTGATTTTACTACTTCTGATTTACAATTAACACTTGCAAATACATTTTCAAATTTAGTGCCATTTGCACCTAATGAAGTAAAATTACAATGTAATGTTACTGGTAATATGGATAAAATTGTTGAATATTATTTTGATGATTTAGACAATCCATTCTATGTAGAAGAATTAACTGCTGAATCAACAGAGCAACGTGAAGTTAATGTCAGTGTAGAAGGTAAAAATAAAGTTTCTTTAACACATGGTAGTCATAAAATAGCTATTAGATTATTTTAGTCAATTAATGGTAATAAAGGTTTGGAAGTAAATCCATTAATTTTTGAAATAGCTATTAATAATGCTCCTGTTGATACAAAACCAATCATTTGGCTTGGAGATTATAAAACAAGTTATTATAATTATGATATTATTTAGATACCTTTTCGAGTGGTTGATCCTAATGCAGAAGGTTCTGGAACAGTAGTACATTTTAAGAAAAATAATAGAGAATTAGATAATTCTCCATTAACAATTACTGATAATAGTCAATTTTCTTATTTTGAAATTGCAGATGCAGAATTGGATGTATTAAATCGCTATTAGATTACTTGTGGAAAAGAAAATAATGAAACTGTTAGAGAAATTGAATTTACTGTTCAAGTAGATCCTGCCCGTTCAGATTTTGGTATTTAGAAAACTAATTTCTTAACTTATATGTTAAATACTATTGGTAGTGGACGTTCTAATAATGAATCTGATGTTAAACGTCAAACATTAATATACACAAATCCACAAACTGGAGAAGTAATTAAAGCAAAATTTGATAATTTCAACTGGTTCAATAATGGTTGGATACGTGATAAAACTACTGATAATAAAACTTGTTTAAGAATTAGTAATGGAGCTAAACTTGAGATTCCTATTGGATAGATGAAGTTTGGAGTGACAAGTGGTTCTAGTTCTGATCTTGCACATACTATTGAATTATAGTTTAAAATTAGAAATGTATAGGATTATTCTCAATTAATTCATAATATTACACGTTATAAAAAAGATGGACCTAATACAGAAGAACATTCTGATAATTATGATTTATTCTCTAAATTTTATGATTCAACAACTCACGAATATAAAACTTCTTATACTAATTACGATTCTTTTTTAACATGGTATTTAAGAGAAAATAATATACCTTTTACTGATCCAAAGACAAAAGAATTACGTTCATTAACATATGATGATTTAGAATTTGATTATATTCAAAAACAAATTAATTTAAATAATGTATGTTGTGGTTATTATACAGGGGATACTTCTAGTGTAACTGGAATGTGCTTTGGTCCACAAGATATGTTCTTTTCTAATGGTTCGAATACTGTTAGTGCAACTTATGTAGAAGATCAATTAATTTCAGTATCAATTGTATATTAGCATGGAGATACAGATGCTTAGAAACTTATTATGATTTATATTAATGGCATTTTAAATAGTGTTATTAAAAATACAGAATCTGATGGATTTACTATTGAATCTGATAAAATTGTATTTAATAGTAAGTCTTGTGATATTGATCTTTATAAATTACGTATTTATAATACTACTTTAAATGTTAATGATATTGTTATGAATTATGCAGCTGATTTTGAAAATATTGACATTTATGATCAAAACAAATTAGCAAAACCTAATGGTGCTATTAATGAATATTATTTTGACTATAGATCTATGATGGAGTATAATCGTAATCATCCTTCTGATCCATTGATGCCATATATTATTTTTGATACTACTAGTGGACCTTTAGGGATAGACCAACAAAAACTTTCTTATTCTAAATCAGTTAAATTAGATATTGGTGTTGAATTTGTTAATACTCCATTGGAATTAGCTTATACGTCTGGTGAATTAGAAGAATTAGCAAAAGCTGATGGATTATGGAAGAATGGAGACAGTCCAGAGAAAAAAGCAGCTGCTGTAAAAACTTATTACAAACATCATTGCCCATCTTGGAGAAGTGGCTTTACTGCCGATCCAGAAGAAATTGGACATGGCGTTGAAATGGCTGTTCAAGGCACTTCTTCTGAATTTTATCCACGTCGTAATTATAAGTTAAAAACTAAAACTAAATATGATGATGGTGAAACAAGTCGTATACATATTTTCTTAAATCGTGGCCCATTTGCTGATGATTTTGAAGCAGATAGAACTGGTGTTTTTGAAGATCCTTATATAATTAGTAATGAAGCTTATAATCAATCTTTAGATTATTATTCAGATCCAGAAGGAAAAAATAAAGTAATATTTGATTCTAATAATCCTTATAAATATAATACTTATTATATTAAAAATCCTAATTATGTAGAGTTTGGTAAAGAAAAAACTCGACAAGATTATTGGTATATGAACAATTATACTACTGGCACTACTAAATTTACAATGAAAATTGATTATATGGAATCTTCTGGTAGTTATAATATGGGATTTGCAAATCTTGTTAAAAATGGCTATTCTAAACATCCTTTAGATGATTATAACAGAGTTGGTGCTTTTTAGGTTGAAGATCCTGAAAATACAGTAGTTAGTAAAGCTACTAAATTTAAAGAGGGTACTAAATATTATTATATGACTCATAAGGGAGCTTTAAAGCCTGCTGATGGTTCAGATGAGCCAATGGTTATTTCTTCTGCTGAAGACTTTGCAAAAACTCCATTGGAATTATGGATGGAATTAGGTTAGAGTAAATTAAAAGTTTTAGTTTCTGAAGAATCTGCTGCTGCTTATAATGCAGCACATGGTACAAATATTACAGCTACAATGGACAATGCGATAGCAGAGTCTGGAAAGACACAAGCAGAACTTGAACCTTATGTAGATAGTTGGTTTGAAATGGTTCCTGGCTATAAAGATTTTACTATTAAAGATACTGATGATTATAGAACTTCTGTTGGTGGTTTCAGAGTCCTTGCTTTTCATAAGAAATTTTTACAAGATGGCACTATATATTATCAATATATTGGTATGTATAATATGCTTCTTGATAAAGGCTCTGATGAAATTTATGGATTCAAACCAGATAAAACATGTGGAGATAAAACTATTTCACAAAAATTTGTAAAAAATAAACAGATTTCTAAAGTAGCAGAATGTTGGGAATGTGAAAATAATAACCGTACTTATTGCTCATTCCGTGATCCAGATAAACGAAAAGATCTTACATTTGATGCGTTTTAGATTGTAAATGGTTAGAAAGTTAGAAAATTAAATTCTGTACGTTCTGCTCCATTGGTAGCAGATTCTTTTGAATATAGATATCATAATGATGCTGATGCTTTGGATTATATTATGGATCCTATTAAAGAATCAGATAAAATGCCTGATAAATCTTTTAGATTTAATGTAGATGATCCTACTGAAAATCAAGAGACTCGTGCAAAGTTTTTATTAGATAAATATAAAAATTGGGAAAAAGCTTGCCAATGGGTTTGGAGTACTTGCACTGATTATGTAATTAGTCAAGGTAATTATGAAAAAACTGTTGTTGGAGATACTCTTTGGGAGCCTGACACATTCTATATTATGGATCAAAATAGTTATATTAAAGATACTGGCAGTTCTTGGAATCCTGATTTAACTTATTATAAACGTGGTGATTTTGATTCTTTAATTAATGATTATGTTTATTCAGATGCTCATGCGGTTGATGCTGAACATATTTTTAAAGATAATAAAATTAAATTCTTTATTAATCTTAATGAACATGATTAGACAAAAACTCCAGAATATGCTTCTTGTGTTAATGACCCTGAATTTAATGATAGTGCAATTTATTATGAGTTAGTAAATTACACAGATGAATAGATGGCAGTAAAAGAAGCTAATAATGAAGTAGATAGATTAGTTAGACAATGCACTATTGATGATGTTTTTGATGCTACGGCTGAATATTACACTTATGATGGAACATAGTTAAATGGTAGAGCTACTACAAAAGTAAATATTTCTGCTGATGAATTTAATGCTAATAAAACAAACTATTATATTGGTATTACAGTTGATAAATATATTGGCCGTACTTATAAATATGATACTAAAGAATATCGTGCTGATAAATTTATTAATGAATTAACAGAACATTTTGACTTAGAATATGTAGCAACCTATTTTGTAATGACAGAAGTATTTGAATGCTATGATTCTCGTGGAAAGAATGCAATGTTTGCATCTTGGGGACCACAAAAAGCTGGTGGAGATTATATCTGGTATCCTATTTTCTATGATATTGATACTTAGTTAGGTGTTAATAACACTGGTATTCCATCATTTGATTATAATGTTGACGCTACTGAAGATGGCAACTATTCTACTTCTGATAGTGTACTTTGGAATAATTTTTATAAATATTTCAAGAGTTCTGCCATTATAGCAAAATATAAGCATTTAAGAGGCGTTACTGTAGGTAATTGGCCGGCTTTAAAACACGCTCCAATTTCAACAGTTGATCGTATTGAAGGTTGGTACAATTCTGATCCTAAAATTTGCAATCAAATTGTTATGCGTGGTAAACGTCCAATAGTTGCAAAAAATTTAGATGAATATTATAAATATATTACTATTACGAATGGTAGTAATCAATAGGCTTTAGACGATGGATTAATTGGCCACTTAGATAGTAATACTTCAGGTGCTTAGGTTGTTGATGATGGTTAGTATTTCTATATGCTTTAGGGCGATAGATAGCTTTCTCGTCGTCAATTTTTAACAAATAGACTTGAATATATTGATAGTTGGTTAAATCAAGGAGATTATTAGCGTGGTGGAGGAAATCGTATTAGAGGCCGTGTTTCAGCAAATAATAGTGATACCTCTGATAAATGGGTAGAAAATCCAAATGATCCAGATACTTCTTATTTTATTGGTGAAGAAGGCGGAAAAAAGAGACATTTATTTGATGCTGAATATTGGGTAACTCTTACTCCAACTCATTCCTCTTATGTCACTCTTGGTGATGATAATGAAGCATATCCTTCATAGAAATATGATGGTATTCATCCATTAAAATTTGAAATTTCAGCAATTAAGAATGGTGTTCGTACTAGTGCTGGATATCCTGAACAATTGTTATATATTTATGGTATGAACAATATGTCAGATTTAGGAGATATGAGTAAATTATATTGGCGTGAATTTTCTATTACAGGTAAAGCTACTAAACTTACAAGTTTAAAATTTGGTTATGATGGAGTTATGCCAGACCCTGAAGACCCCACTAAATCTATCAGATATTAGAATAATGGGTTAAATAACTTTAGTATTGGGGCAGAAAAAACTCCTACTACTCCTGGTTTGCCTTTATTAAAATATATGAATATGAGTAATGTTAATCTTAGTCAAAGTGCAAGCACAACAGTTTTAGATTTAACAAGTTGTGAAAAATTAGAAAATTTCCGTGCTACTGGTTCTAATTTTACTGAATTTAAATTTGCAGAAGGCGTTGCTCTAAATACATTATATTTGCCAACTTCTTTAGTTAGTTTAAAATTGACTGAAGCAAGATTACTTAAAAATTTAATTACTGATTATGAAACACCTACTTTAAATAATGAGGGTGAATTAATAGCTCAACCAGGACTTTATTTTGAAGGTATGTTTGAAAATAATACTACTAATATTAATACTTTAAATATTTTAGGTAGTGGTTTAGGATATGATAGTTATAAACTATTAAAGAAATATTATGATATTCGTAAGAGTCAAGGCCAACCATCAAATATTTAGATGACAAATGTACAATGGTCTCCTTATATTAGAGTTACTGAAGATGAAGAATATGATCCTTTAACTTATGATTATTTTGAAGATAATGGACATTATGGTTTATTAAATTATACTTATCATATTGACACTTGGTCTATTAAAGTAATTAATAAAGAAATTTATAAAAAAATTAAAATAGATCAACTTAGTGAAGCAGAAAGTAATAAAATTATTAATGATATTAATTAGATTACAAATGTTGATATGTTAAGAGTTTTTGCTGATGACGATTCTGCGGCATTTAGAACTGAAGAAGGTAAAAATGTTCCTAATATTACTGGTATTATTTATGTTAATAATGCATAGTCTCAAAAAGTTTAGACTGGTGAAAAATATGATAGTTTTTATAAATATTATACAAATATTGAATTAACTAATCAATATATTTATTCAGAAGATACTTGGGAAGATGCTATTATTAATAATTTATATAAAACTATTAGTGAAAATGGCATACGAAATCAATTATAGATTAAATTCCCATATTTAACATTTTTCTTTGCTCATGTCGATGAAGCTTATACTGCAAAGTTTTTATTAATGAATGAAGATGAAGGAGAAAATGGAATTTATACTTTAATAGGTTCTCAAACAATTGAATCTGGTTGGTTTGCAAATCCAATTGATTTATATCTTGCTGGAGATATAGAAAAATTAAAACCAAATCATGATTTTAAAGGTTGGGCAACAACTAATAGTTTAAATGCTACATTATTAGTAAATGTTGATAAAAGTATTAATAATTGGTCTAATCAATCTTTAAATACAAATCAACATACTTATAATTTTTATGCTATTTGTCCAATTCATAGTTGGGATGTCAAATTTTATGATAATGGTGTTTTATTTGATACTGTTAAAGTTCCTCATGAAAATACTTGTAATGGTCCTTCTATTACGCCATATCGTGATGATAGTGAATTAGAATTAACATAGACATATTTACTTGATGGATATGCTCGTACTGAAAACGCTAAAACTCCTATAGATTTAAATAGTTTTTAGATTATTGGTGATACTAATTTCTATACAGTTTGGAATACTGAACCAATTTCTGTGTATGATAATGTTCATCCTGAATATTTTAAAGTAGTAGGAGTTCCTAATGCTTATGGTGCTGTTATTCAATTAGATAAAAAAGTTACTGGTAAACTTACAATTCCTTGTAGTATTACTTATAATGGCACAGAATATCCTGTAACTACATTTAAATCTAATGCTACTGCAAGAAATTCAGATCCATTATTAGAAAATATTACTCATGTATTCTTTGAGAAGAATACTAATGGTAGCACTACTGTAGGTTCAATTGGAGACTATTGTTTCTCTCAATGTACTAATTTATAGTATTTTGAATTTGATGCGCCTGGTTTAAATTCTATTGGAGGATATGTCTTTTATGGGGCGTAGAATTTGAAATTAGCATCATTAGTGACTGGTACATTTACTTTTGTTGGTAATTATTCTTTTACTAATGCATTTGGCCATTTTGATAATCAATTGATTTTATTTGATGGCAATATTGATGCTAATGGTTATAGTTTAAGTACATTTAAAAATGGAGCAAATGAGAATTTATCAAATATTACATTGCAGTTTGGTTCTAATGAGAAGCCATTTACAAACAGTGTAATTACAGAATATTCTTCTACTTAGGCATTACCTAATTCTAATAATCAACAAGGTCCATTATATGGTAGTATTTACTATACTGATATTTTATCTAATAATCATTTGGTTGTGAAAAAGATTATTATTTATGTTATGAGCAATAATTTTTGGACTACTTATGATAATGTAAAATCTCAATATAATGATGATCGTAATTATGCTTTATTGAGTAGTTTATGTACAAAGAATTAGGCTGATAAAATTATAAATGAATTATTACCTACAGCAGGTATTTCTTTACAAGACTTTATTCAAGTAATTGTAGCAGGATCTTAAAGAAGGAGGATAAAATAAAATGATTAAAACACCTATGTATGAATATTTAGGAACTAATGGCACAATTTGTTCTCCTATTCATCTTGAAGATATTTATTATATTAAAAAATATCAGTTAATTGCTAGCAATGGTAGAAAATTAACTAAAGATGGAAAAACATTTGTTACACAAGTTTTAGTTCCTGATAGTGAAGTAGATCTTTGGAGAGAGGTCTAATTGGACAAAGTTAGTTATATAACTTATAAAATTTTTAATATAAATAGAGAAAGAGAATTTTAATAAATTCTCTTTCTCTTTAATATAAAATTGTAACAAAAAGAAAGGAAGGTTTTTTGTCTATGATTACAAAAACTTTAAATCTTGATGATGCCTATCAAGCTTTATTTCAAGAAGTAAGTGAAAAAAGCAATGGTAGTATCAATGTTGATAATATAGAAGCTTATTTTGGTAGTATTCAAGAAATTGCTAATTTAGATTCAAAGTTTTTAAGACTTCCTCTTGATGAACCCCTTTTCGAAATAGATGCTAATACTCGTAAGATTACAGTGCCTAATGAGTTTAAATCAAATGGTCTTTCAGTCCAAGGAGATCATTTAGCAGAAATTATTTTCTTCCGTATTGAAAGATACTTTGATTACAAAGATTTAAGTACTTGCAATATTGAAATTAATTGGAAAATGGGCGATAAAGAAGGTAAAACAAAACGCTTTATTCAATTCAATGACGTAATGACAATTGATGAAGTTAAATCTAACTGTATTATTTTTGGATGGCCTGTTAATAATATTATCACTCAGAAAAGTGGTTCTTTAACATTTGCTGTTGAATTTAATTAGACAGAAACTGTTGAAGGAGCAACTAATGTTACTTATCGTTTTAACACTCTTCCTACAACTATTAATATTAAAGATGGTCTTATTTTAGGAGAAGCACCTTCTGTCTATGAGTTAGATGCTGATATTAAAAAGACTCTTGTTAATAGCTCTTATGGTGAAGGCGAAGCAGCAGTTGGCGATTTAGTTTGGATTACTGGAAATGGCAATGGCCTTATTCCTGGAATTAAAGTAAATGATAAAATTCTTCTTGGAGATTTTGTCAGTTCAATCAATTTACCAACAGTTGTAGTAAATGGTGAGCCTGCGAGTGAACCAATTGATTTTTATGCAATTGCTGAAGTTGATTCTGGTACTAAGATTCAATATACAGATATGGAAAATAATCAATTAATTCCTGATTTTATTTAGGTTAATCGTCCTTTAGTTGCCGTTACAGATATGAACAGTCTTGATAATAATACAATTTATTATAGAGATGCTGCTGGATTAAATCGTATTACTCCTGCTGAAGTAGCAGAAGCGGCCGAAACTGAAAGTCCTATTGAAACTGTATGGCAGATTAAAGCTTTAGATAATAATCTTGACTATTTTGTAAAAGTTGAAGAAGAAGGTGTAGAAAGTTATCAACTTGCTTCGGAAGACGACTTAGCAAAATGGGGTAAAATTACTGTAATTCCTGCAGAGAATGAAGAAGAAGAAGATCAAGTTATTGATTCAGTTGAACTTTATATTAAAGCTGCAAAAATTACTGCCGATAAAGAAGGTCCATATTTTATTAAAGCACAGGGGTACAAAGTTGATGCTAATGAAGTAAAAATTGGCAATGGAGAACTTGAAACAAGTGAAGTTGTTGTAGTTCCTGAAGTTGAAGCACCATCTGCAATTAATATTGAAGTACCTAATCCTGTAGCTCCAATTGCTGAAGAAAATGAAAAGGGTGCATACTCATTTAATGATGATGAAATTAGAAATGTAGTTTTCTTAAATAATGGAGCAAGTTCTGTAACAGCAACAGCTGTAATGTCAAGTGATTCTAAAATCGGTGCATTACAATTTGTTTGGCAAAAAGAAAATGCTGACAATGAATTTGAAAATATTGATGAAGAATCAGTTGAATTTTCTACTCTTAATTCTAGTGCTCTTGCAATTGATGAAGCTGGCACATATCAAGTAGTTGTAACTAATTTCTAGAATAGTAAAAAGGCTAGCCCTGTTACTTCTAATACAATTATTGCTTCAACTTTGGCTCAGAAAATTAATTCTGCTAAAGTAAGTTATCAACTTGGCAGTCAGTCTGCTACTAATTATGTTCCTGCGAATAACTCTGTTGTATATAACACTAGTGTTATGAGTCGTAATAAGATTACTCTTTCTATTAAACCAGAAGATATTGTTATGGCTGGAGAAGATGGAATTGGTACTTTAGAATATGAATGGTATGATGCTATTATTGATGAAGAAACTAATAGTAAGATTGGTGAACAAATTATAGCTGGTGCAAATTCAAATTCTTATGTAGTTGACAATGGAGATCGCAAGATTATCCCTGTAATTAAAAATAATTATCACGGTAGTATTTATACTTTAAAATTAGATACAATTGACGTTGATGATCGTGGTTAATAATTCTAGGAAGGAGCGATAATTAATGGTTACAGATTTTCGTGACTATGAAGAAATGCTATGGTAGATTTAGAGCAACGCTCCTACTAAAAAAGCACTACTTCTTCCAAAAGATGAAAAGATTTTTGATATTGATCTTAATTCAAGAACAATTGATGTTCCTGAATTTTTAAGTGTTGAAAAAGATCACCAAGCAGAAACAATTTATTTTAAATTTGATAGATATTATGATCATATGGATCTTACAACTAAGACTTGTGTGATTCAATATGTTAATGCAAAAGGCGATAGTTTTATTTACCCAGTACCTTGGTATGATGTTGAGACTTTTGGATTTGAAAAAAAAGTTTTAATTCCTTGGTGCATTCAAGGTGCGGCTACTGAAGCTGCTGGTATTGTCAAATTTGCTATTCGTTTTTATTCTATTGATATAAATCGTAAAATTACTTATGATTTAAATACATTAGTTGCGCAAGGTCGTGTTCTTAAAGGTCAAGAAGGAGAATTTGAAAATTTCAGTGAAAGTTCTATTACATTAGATAATAGTCTTTTGGAATTAATTCAAGAACTTGAACAAGCAAAGAATGATGGTCTTTTAGCCCTTTATTGGGTAGATGTTTAAAAAAATGAAGGGAGAGAAATTAATTAATTTCTCTCCTTTTTATTTTATTAATTTGAAAATAATATAAAATGAATAATTTTATTTTACATATATTGAGAGAAAGGAGATAAAGCTTTAATGGAAAGTCCTCATTAGAATGATGTAGTCTTTACTCGTGATAGTCTTAATAAATTTATTAAGCTTATTAAGACTGAAGGAATAAAAAATTTAGATTATTATATTATGTCTCCTGATATGGATGTAAAGAATGTTATAGGAGAAGATGAATTTTCATTAGGAGAAAAAACTTTATTCAGTGGGAATATAGGTATTGTAAATAAAAGTTATTATACTGGTGATCCTTATGTAGAAATTGATCTAGAAAATAATTATAATGAAAATTTAAAAATTTTAAAATATAATATAAAAAATGTCTTTAATTTTCCTTTTAATGATGAAACAGATAGTATTTCACTTGGTGCTATTAGTGTAGGTAAAGATTATTATTTAACTACTGAACAATGGAATAGTTTATCTACAGTACAAACTGGAGAAAAAAAGATTGCGGTTAAATAGAACGGCACTTCAAATATTCGTTATGCAAGTAAAGATCAAATTGCAAATTTTTCAACTACCGATATTAATAATCCTATTATGGTTGTAATTAATCCAGCAGATATTGGATCTATGGCTGGTGCCGCAACAATTAGTAAAGAAATTAATGCTAGTAATTATAATTTTGTAATTAATCCTAAAAATGAAGTTAGTTTTGGATATGTCTTAGATTCTAATATTACAGCTAGCGCTAATAATTTTTTAAACTATCTTTTTTTAGAAAAAGAAGATGAAGATAAATATAAATATTATCAAATAGAAAATAATAATGATACTACAAAATTTAATAAATATCATGAAATTATTGCTCCTTATGAATTTAGTATAGTTAAAAATCCAGAAAATGGATCTGAATTTATAGTAAAGAAATTTGATGGAGAAACTTCATTTGATAATCAAAGTATTAGTCAAAAAGCTAAAAAAATTGATGAAGATAATAACTTAAATAACCAAAAAGATTTATATTATTAGGGACTTAGAAAAATTAAATATAATAAATTTATTGATGAGAATGATACTCAAAAAGAAGGCGCAGAATTAGATAATAAAGATATTGATATTTTTATTTCCGGTGATGGATATAATATTGAGTCAGAAACTAATTTTCCAACATTTAAATCAGGCGATCCTTTATTACAAGCTTTTCAAAAAGAAACTATTAATAATATTGAAGAAATGACATATACAGGTAATAAAGATTCAAATTTTTATCAAATTTTTTGGAATAGCACAAATGATCATTTATTACAAGATATTAAAATTAGTTATGGATATAATGAAAATGGAACAGTGGCTGCTGCTGATAATGTACAATTAATGTATAATTATACTATACCAGTTCGTAGTATTAAAATTAAAAGTTGGGAACAATTATAGTTAAATAATGCTACAAAAGTATTTCCAAATATTGAAAATAAAGGGTATAGCTCTCATTATGATAAATATAAATAGATTTATGGAAAATGGTAGCCAAATGATTTAGTTAATTTATTTAGTGCTTATCAAGTATTAAAAGGGAGAGAAGCAGACATAAGTGAAGTAGAAGATGTACGTGCTTTTTCTCTTTCTTCTACTACAAATTCTACAATAACTTCTTCAACAAATAATGCGCATTAGATTGCTTTTACTCCTAATAGTTTTGATAATGCAATGATAAATGTTGATGTATATAAAGACTTATCTACTACTAATACTAATTATAATAATTTTGAATATATTGTATTGGATAATGTCCCCAGAACATATAACTATTCTATAACGGCTTCAAAAGCAAATGGTGCTCTTGATTTTGGAAAAGCTATTGCTGCAGGATATCAATATGTAGATGAAAATTCAACATATAAACCTACTACTACAATACAAAGCGCGGGGATAGAAACTGATTAGTCTGATCCTAATACATATATAATACACTATTATGATGCTGCTAAAACAGATATGAGTAATAATAACTCGGGAGTCTGGTTGCCTGCAGCCGCAAAAAATGGTGCTCCAACTAGTAGTATAACATATTCAAAATCAATTTCTTCTACTAGTACATATGAAATTCCTTTTCCTGCTAAAAATAGCCATATAGATTCAGTATATTATACTGCTTTTGGATGGAATATGGAATATGTTCCTGTGTTGTCTGATATTTATGCTAATATTACTATAGATGAGCAAGAACCTAATGATGAAATTAATAATAATATTACATTTAATTTTTAGCCATTAAAAGT
>Ga0247608_10001278_pt1 | contig 35416 bp, 32 predicted proteins | sample 176DNAGHGlowgp2_FD_193490 | JGI IMG/M metagenome (GOLD analysis project Ga0247608, IMG submission 193490) | Sheep rumen microbial communities from Palmerston North, Manawatu-Wanganui, New Zealand - 1766 DNA GHGlow gp2 | ecosystem: Host-associated > Mammals > Digestive system > Stomach > Rumen ...
TTTCTGAATCCACTAACCATAGCACTGCTTCTTCATGGCTGACGCTGCCTGCATTATCAAGCAAAGGCCGTTCGTCACTGCTCAAATAGGCATGACTTTTCGCAAATTCTTGCTGTTTAATTTGCAAACTTCGATTTTTCTTCATATCTTTGCAATCGAGAAGTTAAAGATATGGGCGTAACATTCAACGATAAAGAGAAAAAGTTTGTGTTCGATTTTGAGCATGATGGTGCAGAAGACATTGTGAGTCTTACTGGCAATGGCTATCAGGTAGAGGCATTCGGAAAGTGCTTTTACTATGGTTATGAATTCTCTGATCAGGTAGAAAGCTCTGTACGTTCCGCCTTTATTAAATATGTGAAATTCACAGAGGCATTGCAGAATACACCAGATCTGACAAACTTCATCAAGAAAGCTGTAGATAATCTTCATAAAAAGATAAATCTTTATAACTTTGATCTTGTGGTTATGCCAGAATCTTCGAGTAAGGTGAACCAGTATATGTTGCGTTATATCTACAGATTTGCGCAACCTACATTATATAAGATGACTCTAGTAAAGGCTCTTCCTTCTAATATATCATTCGATATGAAAGCCTACGAGAAACAATATCTTGACGATATCTTAGAGAATGGAATGCCTCGCTATTCGGAAGCTGCCAAAGAGCAGGCGAAGAATTCCATCAACGCCATGTTGGAAATGATTCATCAGAAGGATTACTTTACGATAGCAAAGGACGTAAAAAAGAGCAAACTCCGTCCGTATATCATGAACTTCTTGAGATTTGAATCAGAAGAGGAACGAGAACTTTGTTCAATGATTCGTCAGCAGAACGTTTTGGTTATCGATGATGTAACGACAAGCGGTTCTACATTAAACGAGGTTCTGCGCACGCTCCGTATTCTCAACGAAGATAATGAAATCACAATCTTCAGCCTTATAGGCCGTAAGGATTTGATGGCAGATTCATTTTGATGATGATGCCTACTAAAAATATCTTTGCAACAAAAAAGAAACGATGACAGAAATGGAGGTTATCCTCGCTCCCCTCAAAAGCGCAGGAAAAAAGAACTTGAACTTGCATTAGACTTTGCTGTTTGATACTCTAGGCATACTCTAGCCATACTCTAGGCATACTCTAGGCATACTCTATGATACTCATTGAGTAAGTTTAGGAGCAGCTTAGAAGCAGGCAAGGAGGAGACAAAGGAGAAGTAAAGCAATGCACGCTATGAGGTTGCGATTCCTTATTTCCACAAGCCTTGTGGAAAAATATTTTTTGTATAAAAGGGTGTGATCGCTATTTCCGAGAATTGCTTCAACGTATGGCAATATAGCAGAAAGACGTGAGAAATGATCATCTCCTCTTCTTTCTGGCTTTGAGGGATTGCAGAGCTGCAGTCGCTTGGTAGCAGCCGTACTTTTTTCCTTTACGGTAATCTTTCTTGGCTTGTCTCAGATTTCCCAATTGTTCATTGGCATATCCTCGAAGATAATAGATGTCACCATTATAATAAGATGTCTCCAGAGCTTGGTTTGCAAAGTAGATTGCAGAACTCCATTGGCTATTATGAAAGGCATCTATTGCCTGATTGGCATAGTGTTCAAACAAAGCCTGTTTCCTGGCCTCCACTCTTGCTCTCATTTCAGCATGAGCCAGAGCCATATTCATGGTTTGAGTATCATATAAATCCGTTGTTGGCAACTGTGCCCATGTATCATAAGCATAAACCTGAGCATTGACATTCAGGGTCATCGCCCCCAGCATTGCGCATAGCATTATAATCTTCTTCATAAGTCTTTTGTATATCTTACCTTCCGTTATTAGTACTAGAGCCAATGCAGTTACCATAGGCATCATAATAGGTCGTTGTCGTTCCACCACCAAAGTTCTCTCTGGTCGTTGATGAACCTATGCTGCCACCATACTGGTCATAGTAGTTGGTCGTTGTTCCACCACCAAAGTTAGAGCGTGTTGTAGCGCTACCTGTGTTACCTCCGTACTGGTCATAGTAGTTCGTGGTGTAGCCACCGCCAAAATTGGAGCGTGTCGTAGCAGAGCCGGTACTCCCACCATACTGGTTGTAATAGTTGGTAGTTGCTCCACCACCATAGTTGGAGCGCGTCGTTGCACTACCTGTATTTCCACCGTATTGATTATAGTAGTTCGTGGTGTAACCGCCACCATAGTCGGAACGTGTTGTTGAGGAACCGATACTGCCACCATACTGATTGTAATAGTTGGTGTTGTACTGAGCGTTTGCTGCGATGGCGAATACGACAGCCATCAGTGTCATCATTGCTTTTTTCATAATTCCTTTGCTTTTTAGTATTCGTGCCGCAAAAGTAATGAATAATCCTTCATCCTCCAAGCAAAATTAGAAAACAAGCCTTGTGAAAAGATCATTTTCTTCTTCCTATATTCGTCTTTTCAAAGAAATATTGTATCTTTGCACAGTCCTAAACATATAGATTATGCCTACTAAGAACATCTTTGATTCTTAAAAGCAAATGGAACAATACGGACTATATTGAATCCTCCTGGCCATTTTTCATTCCTCGCAGGTCACATCGGTATTTCTTACGGAATTCAATCTTGGCTTTTTCCATAATTGGATTCGACTTGTTGGTAGGAAATGACTGTGCAACAATTCTTGTCCGCAGTTCTTTATTGGTTACATGCTGAAGATAGGATTCTCCAGACTTGCTTTTAACTGATCAATAGCACTGGCTACATCAACGCCTTTCAACTCAACGAAGATTTTTTGGAAAGAGTTGGAGCAATATGACCAATAATTAGTTCTTTTATGCAAAAAACTAATAGGAGATTTACCAGTCGAGCAAGTCGAATATCAGCGAGCACATTAAACATATATTTGAAGCATGGCAACGTGCTTTTTTGCTGTATTCCTATACGAAAATAGCATAATTGTCGTATAATGATAATTTTCTTCTTCAATTCTTTTGTTTTGTCGAAAAAATCCCCTAAATTTGCGACATAATTATTACTGTTATGGCATGTCAATCAATTGAAAAGAAGGTTCTTGAACAGATAAAGAAAGGCAAAAGGGGAAGCCTGCTCTTTGCCAGCGACTTTATGCAGTTGGGAGAGCAGAAAACTATCAGCAAAGCTTTGGAGAGACTTACGAATGACGGAACCATCCTTCGCATCAGTCGTGGTATCTATTGTTATCCTAAAATTGACAAGGTTCTTGGCCTTGGTGTGCTGTATCCAACTTTGGAGGATATTGCTGAGGGTATAGCCAAACGCGATAAGGCTCGTATTGTTCCTACAGGCATCTATGCCCTCAACAGGTTGGGCTTTTCTACGCAGATTCCGATGAATGTCGTGTATCTGACAGATGGCTCAGAGCGTAAACTGAATCTTAGCAATGGTGCAACGATTGAATTCAGAAATGCGGCTCCCAAAAACTTTGCTTATAAGTCTCAACTCGCTATGCTTTTGACTTTCGCCTATAAGAATATTGGTAAGGACAAAATGACTCCAGAGATTATATCGCACACTAAAGAATTGTTAGCAAAGGAAGACAGACAACTCATCGAACAAGATTATCAGCTGATGCCAGCTTGGGTGTCGTCAATTATCAAGTCATTATATGCAGAAGAATAACTATTTCAAGCTGACCACCAATCAGCAACGCACAATATTGGAACAGACAGCCATCAGGCAGTCGCTTCCCAAGCAGGCCATAGAGAAGGACTTGTGGGTGACAGCCATGCTTGAGCTGTTGTTTAGCTTGCCCTGCTCTGATTATTTGGTTTTCAAAGGAGGCACTTCGCTTAGCAAGGTGTGGAGGTTGATAAGACGCTTTTCTGAAGATATTGATTTGGCAATAGACAGAGCCGTCTTTGAGTTAGAAGGTGACTTGACAAAAAAGCAGGTCAAGAGGCTTCGCAAAGCATCCTCTCTTTTTGTTCGTGACACATTATGTCAGCAACTTGCAGAGGCTATCAGTCAAACTCCTTTGAAAGATTTATGCCAAATAGAGCCAGAACCAGACGGAGAGGGTGATGCCACATATCCAGAGCCAAGAAGCATCTTTATCAGTTATCAGTCCGTTTTCGGTGATAAGTTGGATTATATATCTCCCATCGTTAAGATAGAGGCGGGTGCTCGCTCTCTTCTGGAGCCATATACGGAGACTGCTATCACGAGTGTTGTAGAAGAAACGCTGCCCACTATTAGCACCTCTATTGCAGATGTGAGAGTTAAGACTGCCATTGCCGAGAAAACGTTCTTGGAAAAGGCTTTCTTACTTCATGAATTGTTCTCGGTAAATAGTTTTGTGGAGGCCCGTCGCCGCTCTCGCCATATCTACGACCTCCACATGATGATGAGGCAAGGTGTTGCAGATAAGGCTGTCCCAAACGACGAGTTGTGGCAGACCATCCATCATCACCGTTCCACATTAACCAGTATGAGTGGTGTGGACTATTCGATTGATATTAGGAAGAACATTCAACTCATTCCTCCGAAAGAATCTTTGGCAGATTGGAAAAGGGACTATGAAGAAATGGCATCCGCTATGATTTATGGGGAAAAGCCTGCATTTGCAGAACTATTGGAGAAAATGGGAAGGTTAGAGCTTTTATTTAGGAGGACTTAGATGAGATAGATTGATTTTTGAGAAGAGTCTGGAAGACTACTCTCAGAATACGACCAACTTGAGATTTCTCAGAGGATTTGAAGATAATGTACCCCAAGTTAAACTTGCATACAAACGGCAGCAGAAGAGAGAATACTAAGCAGACAAAACTTTCGAAACAAAACTTGGAAGGTTTGATACCCTCCAAGAACTATCTACCTACTTCCAGACCAGTATGAGCTTGCAAAAGTTGTGCAAAGATAACAATTCTATTCAAAATACCTGCAGGAATTATTAAAAATGATTATTATCAAGCCTTTTTATTAAAGATTTCAACTAATTTCTAATAAATAATATGTATCTTTGCGCAAAATAAGACTATTATAGCATGACATAGTTATGAGTGAAGTTAGTAATCATATTGAGGAGTTGTATAATCAACTGGCCGATGGAGAAAGTATGCCTATTAGTGAAGAAGCTGTTAATAAAGCCATTCGACTTATTGACAACTTCAAATTAGAAGATAGTGCCTCACTATTTCTTATTGTATCAGCTCTAAACTTATTAAACGCTGCTATAAAAAAAGATAACCTAAAATCTGCCTTGTACTATGGCTATATAAAGAGTAATGTGAATAAGGCGGCAGAATTCTATCTTTCAAATCAAGATAAGTTCGATGGTTGTTCTGTTTATTATGACCAAAATTGCAAATGTTTTTATTTTGATATATTGGGAGTTGTATTTAGTTTCCACCAAGTAAGGGAAACAAAACCAATAGTTACGGTGGCTGCAAATAATACCCCAATAGAATGGCCAGGTATTCGTTTACAGCGTATTGCTCAGCCAGTATTCGAATATAGTTTGCAATTATCCAAAACAGAAATAGAAGATGAAGTGAATGATAATAATTTGATTTCAACGGAAACGATGCATTCATCATTAGTTCCATGCCCTGATTGCGGTAAGAAGATATCTAAATCTGCAAGTTTTTGTCCTTATTGTGGATTGAATTTTTACAAAGAAGAAGAGATCGCACAGGATTTATCTTTAGGCGAATCTGTCCATATTATCTATAAAGGAAATGAATTATCGGGTATTATTAGTCGATTGGGGAAAACTTTTTTGGAGATAACAAAACAAGAAGGAAACTTGTTGAGAATTAAGTATAGCTTCATAGAAAGCTTAGAGAAAGAACGTAATTTAGATAGTTTTACCTCTCAAATTCAAGCCGCAGATTCATTTATCCAACAGATAGAGAATAATATTAAAAAAATATTACGTATAGAAGGATATAAAGGCAAAGATTTAATCTCGACAAATTCGAAAATCACTCAAGGTGGAACAGGACCTTTCGAAGTTATAATGGATGATGGACGATCTGTGAAATGTACTAAACAAGGATGTGTGGCATTAGGGAATAAGAAACTTTTCCTTACCCCTAATATTATAGGGAAACGTGTTTTTTGTGCAAATTTATCTCCTGATGGCATTTGCAGATGCTCAATGGTAGAGATGTCATATGACAATCTATTAAGAGTAGTGGAAAAGGGAATGACAAAAAAAGGATCCAAAGCCCGAACCATCTTGTTTGCAGTTATTACCTATTTGAATAGATTCATAACTAAGCCAGAAGCATATTTGGAGTTGAAAGAGTTTGAGAAAAGTGCAGAATTCTTTTTTGGTAAGTTTGATGTAATAATTGACTCTCCGGAAGATGATGAGGCAGATAATTATTCAGATAAGGGTAATCTAATTGCAGCAACAAGCTCCGAAGAACAAAGGGAGTTGTATAAAACTGAAACAGAAAAGAGCCTATTGACACAGGGCCTCCCTCAAATAAAAGTCGTAGGTAAGATAGACCTTGATACACTATCTGGAAGAAATACGTCCAGAAAGGAGATCGCAACAGACTTTAAAAATAATTATCCAGATACAAGTAAACCATCTGTTCTTAGTTCTGAAAAGACCTTGGCTTTCCTTAACAAGAATTTGGTCGAACTGACAGAAAGTCGTTGTAAGGCATTAGAAAAGGAGCTTGACAAACTAATAAGAGAAGGGCAGAAAGAAGAATGTTTGAAAAGATCATATAAGATTATTACAGAAAGCAGACCGACCCCCAAATATCTCAGAAGTTATCTAGATAGAATTGTTAATACAGAAATTGCCTTAGATCATACTGAAGATGCATTGCAATCATTGGCATATCTTATAGCATTTAGTGAAAAACAGGGAGAAAGCAATGCCAATACTTTAGGACATTGGTATATTACAATGTCTAGGCTCTTTATGAAAATGGGTGATAAGGATGAAGCATATAAAGCAATTCTTTATGCGGATCAATTGAAGCCAAACAACAGCATGGTCAACAAGTTAATGGCGGCAATTAGTAGTATGAAAGCGAACATTGAAAATGGTGAAGATAACAAAACCGATGTTGATAATGGTAGTGAAGATATATCTATTGATACGATCAGCAATATGCTCCTTCAAGATGTTGAACAAGAAGCACATCGCCTAGAATTACTTCCAAGCAATGAGTTAGTCCCTGCAGAACAATTATTAAGAGAAGCCCAGAATCAAAGGAGCAATCAGTCAAAAACCGATGAAGAAAAAGCCTCTTTGTATTTGGAAACTGCAGCTGCATATTATAACAATAACCAAACAGAAACTAATATATTTAAAGCTTCAATGGCCTATTATGCCCTCTATAAGGGACATAGTATGTTTTCGCGTTTCTCAAATCATGTAAGGACTAATACAGGAGATTTGTCAGACATTCAGGCATATCGTGATAGTGCTAGCAGCTATTATATCGAGGCTCTAGTAATTTTCAATGTGTTAGGAGAAAAAAAATACCTACAAGAACTATTCCTTAAATACCTGCAAATGGCAATTGTTGTTTCTAATCTAGAAGGAGGTAAAACACCTGCTGACGATTGGGAAAGTTGGACTTTAAAGCAGTTGCAATTAGATTGCCTTAAAGCAGACAGTATAGAAGAGAAAAATGTTCTGTTTAACGCTTGCATTTCCGTTGGCACTGCCGCTGAAGGTGCATGGAATACTCTTTATCAAGATAAAGATGGACTAAATCCTTTTTTTACTAAATTTGGTATTCCAAAATTCCGTGATGAGTCTTATCGTTTATTCAATGAATTGGCAGGAGCTTCTGTATCATTTGAGTTTCAGCCAGGTGCGTTTATGCATAGACTTTTTGAACACCGCCAGGTGAGCATAAATGATTTGAAGTTGAAATTAGAAGATTGCCTAAAATGGTCTTTCAGCCCATTTGATATTTCGACATTCGAAGCAAAATGGAAAAAAGTTGAAGATTTTAAAGAATTAATGACCTCAACTGACAAGAAGATTTTGAATTCAATTAAAGAGATTATTGAAATATTGAAACCGTATGCTAGCATTATAAGGGAAAATGAAAGAACTCGCTTCCTTGTTCGCTCTCAACAGATATTATTCGGAGCGCAAAAAACGGTTACAGAAACATCAACATTATACGGTAGAACTTTTTTCTCTCATCTTATCTCCCCGTGGTTAAAAGATATTGCTCAACTATTGGAAGATCGATATGTCAATACATACCCCAAACTGGAGATAACGCCAGACCCATGCTATATAAAAACTAATGAAGTTGGTGAAGGCGTTATTGGCTTCGTGGTAACCAATGTTGGTGATTCAACGGCTCAATCTTTTACCGTAAATGCAAACATCAAAGGTAAAGACTACAAAATTAATCATAGTGAAGAGCTTTCAGCTGGAGATTGTTGTGTAGAATATTTCACCTCTGCAGATTTCCTTAATTTAGAGTCTATTGATGTTAGTTTTTCATTGGTAGTTAAATACGAGGGAAAAGATTTGCCTCCAACAGAATTAGAAGCGACTTATGAGATTGAAAGTGGTGATATTTTGACTGACGAGATTCAAATTCCGTGGAAGATCTCCGATACACCAAAGGAAAATATATTTAAAGGTCGAGAAGAAAAGCTATCCACTTTAATTAATCATTATTTATCTAAAGATAGGACTCAAACATATATTCTTTATGGCTTGACTCGAACAGGAAAGTCTTCTATTCTCGATTATCTTTGTGAAAGAATAGAAGGCCAACCTTTACGTGAAGATTCTGAGAAGAAAATAATGACATTTAAATGGGATTTTTCGAAAATCTCATATGAAAACTCCTCTGTGTCTGATTTGTGGATGAATCTTTTAGAGCTAAACATATACAATAAACTTCCTGATAATATTCTTGATGTTGTTGATGGTTCCTTTCCTGATAACAGGTTGCCAGAGGCCCTATGTCAATCAGACTTGGATATTATGGTCACCGCATTAAATTCTTGTGGAATCGTCCCTTTAATTACTATAGACGAATTCTCTATTATTAGGCCAATGTTAAAAAAAGGCTTGGTAGATGCTACTTTTATTTCTGAGTTGAGAGATCTTGCATTAAAAGGAAAAGCATGTTTCGTTTATGCGGGAACTTATGATATTAAAGAATTGCCTAAAGAAAAAGAATTTGGTATTGAAGGTCAAATGACGAATACTCGTTCAATGCATATAAATGAAATAGAAAAAGTATATGCAGACGAGTTGATAGATGCCTGCGAGTCTATTATTTTTGTTGAAAAAGCTAAAACCTATATTCGTTCCTTATCAGGTTGTGTTCCCTATTGGATTCAATGGATTTGTCTTGATTGCGGAAAATATGCAGTTGCTCATAAGAAGCGACATCTTGGATATAGAGATGTGGATCATGTTGTTAAAGTATTAACGGGGGAAGAACAACCTTCAAAAATGGACACCTGGGAAGCTATGGATGAAACCAACTTCCAAAACAATCAGTTTTCACCCCAAAATATCGCCGAACAACAACTTATTTCTTGCATCGCATTTCTTGTTAGAGAGAGTACGCAAATAGAAAGAGGGGTGAGTATGGATGAGTTAACAAGGCTCTGGGACAAATACAATGTCCCAGCAGATAAACGTCTAAATATGACACGAGCTCTTAAAAATCTGGAAGAGAAAAGAGTTATCCGTCAATTTACAGATGAAACGCGTGAGGTATATAGGTTGAATGTAGACCTTTTCCGTCGCTGGTGGTATGTACATCATCGGGATTTAACATTAGAATTTTCACTTTAAAACAATGTAAATATGGAACCATTTATCGTTGGAGTAGATATTACAGATCTCAATCAATTGTTTGGCAGAAAGCGTCAAGTTGATATTTTATTTTCATGTGCGAAACGAAAAAGTAATGCAGGTATTATTGGAGCACGTCGTTTCGGAAAAACATGTATTTTAAGATCAATGGAGGCATATTTAGACACTCATACAGAATATGATGCGTATCCATTATATTTTGATCCCAAAACTACTGGAATTTCCAAAAACACGCCAGAAGTTTATAGATCTTTGGCTGCACTTTTAGCAGCAAAAATGTGTAAAGACAATTTGTTGCCTGAAGGCGAATACAAGATATCTCGTCGCTGCACATTGGATGTCTCAGATGATATGCTTGATATGGTAGTGCAGATGAAAGAATGGAACTCAGAGTATCAAAAAGAAGCTCTTTTTATTTTAGCAGAGGAAATCTATGCTAACAATAAATACGTACTTCTATTGCTTGATGAAATAGATTATCTTCTTCAAGAAGCTTTTGACAGCCCTGCTGATTTTTCTAGAATAAGAAGTGCGGCAACAGACAAGAAATGTACGCTAAAATTCTGGGTGGCAGGTGTATCTTCATGGAGTTCATTGTGTACTAATGTTGGTTCTCCTGAGTTAAATTGTGGCTTAGAGAATGTGACGCTATCGTTATTGGAGAAAGACGATTTTGATAGTATGTGGTCGCAAGAATGTTGTATGATAAGTGACGCAGAAACAAGAGAGCGCTTTCTTTCAATACAAAGTAGTATCTATGCTAAAACTGGTGGTGTTCCATATTATTCAAAGTATATTGGGTCTCATATGCTAATTAATAAGTTGACAGACTTACCCAATTATGAAGTAATCAGAGACTATTTGACTGAAATAGTAAATAGTAGGTTCATGTCAGATATAGAACGATCTGTTTTATATCAATTAGCAAAGGAAGATATTATAATCCATGACATCAAGCCAGACGGGATCAGTGGACTTGTTTCAAAAGGCTTACTGAGAATCGACGGAAATACCTATTCCATGGGAATCGGCTATTTATCTGACTATTTAAATGCACGTAAGCAAGACCAGACGATTTCAAATACAGATGATATTGAAGTTAAAGAGCTTTGTTCACTAGTAGACCAAATTTCTATCTTAATACACAACGTAAATGTTGAATACAAAGGAAACAAGCCATTTAAATCATCAGATCAAGATCACACAGAATTCCAAACTCTAAAAATAATCTGTCGCGATGAACCGACTATGGATGCTTTTTCTGGATCGGTATATAAACTGTTTTATGAAGGAAGTAATTTAGGGAGAGATCTTCCAAATGGTTTCTTGACTCGTGATTTCTCAAATATGGTTAGGGCATTACGCCATCTATACAATCATAGAGATTGTGAACCGACAAGTATGTCAACAGAAAATCTTTTGCGCTTAATCAATCGAGGAAGAATGCCTTTCAAGCAGGATGATTATTTCTTTATGCAGAAGTCTATGCTAAAAGCTTTCCATGCAGAACTGTTGGAAATGCTTAATACAAATAATAAGTCACAATCTACAGGAAAAATCAATTCTAATTTTACTCCTAAAACTGTATTCGGCATATTCAAGAAAGGCATTATGGGCAATAAAGATGTCGTAGAACAAGATTTCTGGGGTAATATACATGAAGTTCGCTCTATCAGAAATGGAGAAATTATTGATGACGGTGCCCCTGTTGAATATACCCTAAATCGTGAACCCAATAGGAATCCCACAAGAGAATGGTTTTATTTTGCAGAAGATGTTCATTTGAAAAATTGACCACATGAATAAAGATAATCTCTTTGATGGCTATAGTCATTGGCTTATCTGTTTAAATCAATTCTAATTGTTGTCTTTGCAACAAAAATGTGCGTGTGATATGGCAAAATATAAGAAGACGTTAATGCGAGAAGGGCAAGACAAATTTGCTCGTCTCATGCGCTTAGACCAATTACTCCGTATGCCAGATGGCCGCACGTTAAAAGAGATTCTAACAGACCCACAAGTAGACATTATTAGCGAGCGTTTGCTTCGTGATAATTTGAAAGAGTTAGAGGAGAAATATGGTGCTGTTTTTGAAACCTGCATGTATAGAGGGAGGGAGCGATTGTGGAGATATAAAGACACAGGATTCTCCATTATGCAGCAAGCATCAAAAGACATGGAGACAATACGTCACTCTCTTGAGAATTTGAATCTCTTTAAGGGTGATCCTCGCTATGATATGATAAGATTCTACCTGATGGGGCTACAGAAAGGTGTTTCTGAAACTGGTCTCAGCTTCATGACGTTTGATAACAATAATGAAGTCGTCGGTCTTGACCATGTGGAACCTATCCTTGAAGCCATCACCCATAAATATCCTCTAAAAATGAGTTACAAGCCGTTTAACAAGGATGAATTCGCTGTCAATATTCACCCATATCATCTTCGACAATATAATAGAAGGTGGTATGTATTTGCATACTCTGAGGATAAAAAGGAAATACAGAATTATCCTCTTGACAGAATTACCAAGTTAGAACATCTGAGTAAGCCGTATATTGAGACTGATGTGGATTTCGAAGAATATTTTGATGACATTGTTGGTGTTACTAACTACAAAAATAGCAGTATAGAGAGAGTTGTGCTGAAAGTTAGTAATAAAAGTATTGACTATATTAGAACAAAACCGCTTCATGGGACACAAACAGAACTTAAAGAGTTAGGGACTATGGACCAAACCTTTATCCAATTGAAACTCAAGATCAACATAGAACTTGAGATGCTATTGCTTTCCTATGGTGATGCCATTGAGATAATAGAACCATCATGGTTAAGAGTTAAATTCGCAGAAATAACAAAAAAAATGAGTGATAATTACAAAGTATGAAGTAATTCTGCATACTTATGTGATTCTTTCATAGTAATTTTGCAGCGTCAATCTTCGATACGTCTCGAGGTTGATGCTGCAAAAGCTGATTGACGGTAACTAAAATCTGAACAACTATGAAGAATCAGATCAACCACACAAACGAAGGGGCCCAGGCCCAAGTGAATAACCTCCCATACGCCATGCAGATGGCGGAGCTCGAAACTCAGATGGAGCAGGAGACCATTGAGGAGCAGATGCTTATGGCAGACCTCGAGTGTCAGGCTGAGCAGGATGCCGTTCTAGACCAGATGATGTTGGACGAGTTGGCTTACGAGGCAGAGCAAGATGCTGTCGCAGATGCATTCTATTTGGCTGAGCTGGCAGCAGAAGCAGAGGAAGACGCTATCGCTGATGCGTTCTATCTTGCAGAACTTGCTGCTGAGGCCGAGGAAGATGCCATCGCTGATGCGTTCTATCTTGCAGAACTTGCTGCTGAAGCAGAGGAGGATGCCATCGCAGACGCGATGTTCATGGCGGATCTCGCTTGTCAGGATGCAATGGCATTGCCTTTCTGACAACGAGCCCCTCAGAAGTTGGCACCCATCTCTAATGCCACCACGGGGTGGGTGCTACCAAGAAAGACGATGGTGGTAACCTAAAAACAATAAGACCATGAAGTATTATCAGACAACAATCTATAGTGTGACTAACGCAGAAGTAAATGGAAATGACAGCAAGCTCATCAATCTGAGCATGAAGAGTCAGGTTAAGCCTGTCAGTGTGCAAAACCGCATCCTTCGCAGAATACTTGAGAAGCGTCAGGCTCAGGCAAAGCACAGAATGAATAAGGTAATAGTTCCTAATGATTTGGAACCATTAAAAGGGGAAAAATACTTGGATGATTACCAGAAAGTTTATAATTTTGCATCGTGAATCAAAAACAATAAGTTTAACCCTTAAAAACTGAACGCTATGAACAATACAGCAATTCAGACCATCGTGGCGAAAAGCCTTCCTGCCCTCTCGGGCGAGTCATTAACCTACAACGCTGCCAAGAACGTGTACCTCACGCTCGGCTACACCAGTGCCGCTGGCAACATGTACTACAAAGCCATCCGTTTCTCGGAAAAGCTGGCCGTGTTTTACCACATAGGACAAGGTTACGCACGTACCTTCCTAAATGGCATCACACTGTTCTGCTGGGACGGAACGAAGGCCAAGATCATTGGCCAGAAGTTCTGGGGAGGCTACGACTGGCGCGACTTCTCGGAGTACTTCGCCAAGGAGCAGAGCATCCTGATGCTGAGGGACTTCCTTACCTCGCAGGCAAAACTGCAAGGTGCTCACGTCAGCGACCAGGACGTGATGGCGTATTCACGCACTCTCATCGAAGAGACTCAACGCAAGCAGTTAGCCTAAGGGCTACTGCCTGCGACATAGATAACAAAATGTTAAACCATTAAAAACGACAAGACTATGGCAACATTGACCAAAGCAATCAACAAGAACCTGTTTGACAGCATTCTGCCGTCATTCGGTAACCCACGAGTTCATATTCCCGTCTGGGATGACAGTCAGAAAATGTTCATCTGCGACGAGTACGAGAGTGGTAACGGGCATCGCTACTATCGTGGCATACGCTTCTGTGATCGTATCGTCATCTTGGAGAAAGTGGGTCTGTATCACAGCTGGACGTACATCGACAGTATCGAGCTCTATGCCTTCAACGGGCAGAAGATGGAACTCATCCAGAAGCGTGACTACGACAAGGTATTCCGCAACGAGGCGTTTATCCGTCAGGAGTCGGAGCAGATGGTGAAGGACTATCTGACAGGCGTGATGAAAACTCAGCGTATCTGTGTTCCTATAGAGCAGATTGCAGCGCAGGCCTCTGAGCTGATCAACGGATGCTACAAGAGTTTCCTTGATCCAGACTACAATACACGTTTAACCCAAATACTGCCCAAACTAGAACAGAAATAATTATGGAGAACATGATTGACACACAGAACAAACAGCAGGTGATGGCTTTCGAGCTGATTGCCAACACCAACAGTAGTTTCTTCCTGACAGGACGTGCAGGAACAGGTAAAACAACCTTCTTGCGCAATGTGCAGAAGATGGTGGATAAGCAGTTTATCACACTGGCTCCTACTGGTGTGGCTGCCATCCTTGCAGGTGGTGATACTATCCACTCATTCTTCGGACTGCCCATGGATGTTTGCACACCAGGCACAATGGGTAAAATGAGCGAGGCACGAATCCTGACGCTGATTCATACGGACACCATCATTATAGATGAGGTTTCGATGGTGCGCTGCGACATCATTGACGCTATCGACTATACGATGCGGAAGACGCTGCGCTCTTCATTGCCTTTCGGAGGTAAGCAGGTCATCTTCGTGGGTGATATGTTCCAGTTGCCGCCAGTGCTGAAGAAGGGTGCTGAAAGCGATCTGATGCACGACCTCTATCATGCGGATGATTGTTTCTTCTACAAGGCAGACGTCATCAAGCGTATGCGAATGGTGAAGATCGAATTCCAGAAGGTGTATCGTCAGGAGGATGAGGCTTTCCTCAAAATCCTTGAGAGCGTTCGCCTGAACAAGACGACCCCAGAGATTCTGATGCATCTGAATGAGCGTGTCTGTCAGCCTACGAAAGAGGATGGGGCAGTGATTACACTGGCATCGATCAATAGGACAGCTGATGACATCAATCAGAAGCGACTTGCAGAGATTGAGGCGGAAGAGTACACCTACGAGGGTACTGTGACAGGTAAGTTCGAGGAGAAGCGCTTCCCTGTGGATAAGACCATGAAGCTGAAGGTGGGGGCTCAGGTGATGTTTACTCGTAACGATCAGCATAAGCGTTGGGTGAATGGCACTATTGGCAAAGTGACCAAGTTGTCGAAAGACGAGATAAAGGTAACTGTAGAAGGCGGTGAGACCTACGTGGTTCCTAACTGCTCTTGGGAGTCGTACAGTTATGAGTACGACAAGGAGGAGCGCAAGATGAAGAAGGAACTCATGGGTACCTTCACCCAGTATCCGCTTCGATTGGCATGGGCTATCACTGTGCATAAGAGTCAGGGTATGACTTTCGACAAGCTCTACCTTGATCTGAGTAGAGGCATGTTTGCTGCAGGCCAGCTCTATGTGGCACTGAGTCGTGTACGTTCGTTGGGTGGATTGTTCCTCTCGCGTCCCATTATTCCTCAGTATGCCCATACGAGCCGTGAAGTGCTGTCGTATGCAAACGGCTATAACGACGAGCAGGTGATCAACAGCGAGATAGAGAGCGGAAAGGCTGTGTATCAGTTGTTAGTTCATCATCATTATGATGAGGCTGCCAAACAGTATCTGATGCTGGTGCAAAAGAAGGCTGAGGCTGGTGACATCAAAGAGGCGATGCAGCAGACTAAGCGTTTCCTCGATACCGTGATCTGTGACGAAGAACTCTATGGGTGTGTAGAAGAGGTTCCTGCCTCATTGATGGAGGCAGACCATTGGGCACCTAAGTTCCTTGTGGCTCTGTTGAGCCTCTACGCGGGGAAATATGAGCAGGCCTTGGCGTATGCTGATAGTGTGCTGGCTCAGCATCAGTGTCAGGAGGCGCTCTATGTGAAGTCTCGTTGTCTGACCAAGCTCGAACGCTACGAGGAGGCTGATGCTGTGAACGTGCTGATGGGTGATGTGTTCGACATGTCAACACCTGACTGCAAGGTGCTCTACATGATTGCCATGCTCAACGAGTTGCACATTGGCGACAATGGCCTTAACCTGATGCAGGAACTCATCAAGGCTAAGCCTAAGTACGACAAGGGCATCCTGTCACTTCGCTATCTGATGAAACGAAAGGGCCTGGTGCTCGTAAAGACATCGGACGATCCCCGAGAGTTGGTGGACGACTTCAATTCGGACATCACTGAGGAGGAGTTTGCCCAGAAGTTGGCAACAGCTCGCGAGAAGGCACCAAAGGCAGTAGAATACCTGCTTCGACTGATTAAGAAGCAGGTGTTCACTGACGAGTGAACATCTGATGCCATGATTAACATATTTACTAACTAAACAAAACTACAAACCATGAAACACACGAAAGAAACAGAGAACGAAGAGTTGAAGCAATTTCACTGCTCGATTCTTATCAAGGAGATGCAGGAAAAAGTAGAGATGCTTAAAGCGTATGGGATGACTGAAGAAGAGATTATCTCACAGTTATTCTGCTGCCATCCATTGCCTAAGTTGATCGTTAGCAGGAACTACAGAATATTTCTTGGTGACGAGAGGGTGGAGGTACACATGGAACCTTTGGTGAAGTCTTTGTATTTACTTTTTTTGAAGCATCCTGAAGGTATCAACTTCAAGGACTTACCTGACTATCGTGAAGAGCTGACAAAGATTTATGATAAGGTAAGGCCTTGGGGATTGACGGATAGGGCCATCCAGAGTATAGAGGATGTTACTAATCCGCTGCTTAACTCTATCAATGAGAAATGCACAAGAATCAGGAAGGTCTTTGCCTCAATGCTTGATAGTAGTATTGCAGAGCAGTATTATATAAAAGGTAAACGCGGGCGTGTTAAGAAAATCTCTCTACCTCGCGAACTGGTGGTTTGGGAATAAATGCATTTTTCACAAGGCTTGTCTTGGCTTTTTTCTTGGGTACTTGAGGACTTAACTATATCTTTGCAACCAAGTTATGAAAAAGTTTATATTTGGGTTGATTGTGTTGGTGGTGATTGCATCACTTGTATTGAGTTTGCCAGGTGAAAAAGATATGGATTATGTGGAGCCTCAAATAAAGAACTCTTTTAAGATGGTATCCGATATCCATAGTTTGAGAAGCGTCGCTGAGATGATATGGGAATTGGGAACGGGAAACAGCGTTGAAATTGATGACAGGAATGCTCTGAATCGTTGGCAAGAGCAATGCGAGCAAGCTATGATTCTGTGTTATGACTCGATTCATCCTAATGATAGTATCTCTGATTATCAGAAAGTCAATTCCGTCTTGGATGATCTGGGAAGTATTATCCCTGAAGGAATAACCACGATAGAGATGATGAATCATTCCATGATGGTTTATTGCGTGCTGATGTATAAGGTCGTAGCGTACTCTAAGAAAGTCTTGCAGCGAGACAGCACCTTTAAAAATGAGATGAAAGCATGGGATGAACTGTACGTATTGCTGAGTAATTTCTGCATTGGAGTGATTTATTCTGAATGGTATGGGGATAGTTGCTGTGGACCTATGATAGAGGCTGTGCGAAATAATGTCCTTGAAGTAAGGGTTAAGGACCTGCATCGAATAATCCAACTTGAAGGTGGTTCTGATCCTGCAACGGATCAAATGGTTACTTTCAAACGAAACGAACTGAATCAAGCAATGGAACGTGCTTTGAAAACAGTAGATAAGGCTGATGTGTATAAGAGTACCAAGAAGAGCAAAGTAGCTATTCCTGCGGCTCTTGAAAAATGGTATCTTACAAGAGCCAAATACAAAGGATGTACTGCCGTTACCATCGACGACATGAAGGATGCGGTCAATTATTCTTGTTTAGATTCCCCGAAGACCATTTCGCCGGAGTAGGAGATGGGATCGCGCTGGCGAGACTGGACGTCAATGGAGGAATTGCCGTTGTCGAAGACCTTGATGGTGTATTGATAGATGTCCTCGTCGTTCTTCAGTTCGATGTCTATCACACGCGCTCCGTTAGACTGCTGTGTCTCATGATAGCTGCCGATGCGTTCGGAGAAGTTTAAGCCCTTGCCTCCGCCGTATGGCACATTGTAAGCGCGTCCGAAATAGGGCAGGTAGGAGATGAGGGTGTCGTTGCGCACCTCGACGGAGTAGCCGTAAGATACGTTCCTGGAATTGCCGTTCATCGGGTACATGCGGTTGACGTCGATCTTATAGCGTCGCTGCGTGAGTGCCGTCTTTACTTTCAAGGCTTGTTCTGCTGCCCTCGCAGCACGCTCTTCTGCTGTGGCGCATCCGCTCAGCATCACCAGTGCTGAGCACGCGAAAAGCAATGTTGTAATGAATGTCTTCATACGGAACTTAAAGATGTCAGGTAATCTTTCGGGAGAATCAGATGAAATCGTTGTTCAGATAGTTCCACATGCAGTGGCGGAGGTTCAGCATGTAGCGGAGGTCGTAGAAATTGTCGATGACCCAACGGCCGTCTTCATAAACCAAATCAACACGGGCTGGGACATCGTCATTGTATTCACAGACCACAAATGATACTGAGGCAGACTTCTCCTTCTCGTCCATCACAAGCTTTGTAACCTCAAAATCCTCAAAGGTCACCATCCCCGGATCGCGTGTCATCGTCCAGTAATCAACCTCAAAGAAGAGGGTGCCGGTAAGATACTCCTTCCGTTTGATGGACTTAATCAGCTTGTTCCAGGATTTGGAGCAGAAGGCTCTGTCGCATAGTCCGCTATTCACAAAACCGGTGATGGTTCGCTGGTCATCATTGACTACCCTGAAGATGTTCTGCACGTAATCGAGAATCACGGCACGTTCCATTTCCAACTGCATTTCGGAATCCATCTTCGCGACAGTTTTCATGGTGTCTTTCCTGACGACATTATCAGCCTGCTGGTTTTGGGGGCTATTCTGACAGCCTGCTAACATCAGAAGCATAGAGAACACACCAATGTTGATATAGAGAATTTGTCTAAAATGTTTCATTTTTGGATGGTTTTGACTGATTAACTACTGATATATTTTGTGCTGCAAAGATAAGAAAAAAAAACGGAATATTGATAAAGAATGGCGTGTTTTTTGAATTTTAACTATTAATAAGGCCAAAAACTACTATTATGTGGCCTTTCTGCGGCGGAATTCGGAGCAAGTGATGGCTGTGGCGATGGCTACGTTGAGACTCTCGGCTGTGTCGCCCTGACTGAAAGAGGGGATGAGCAGACGGTTGTTGATACGGGTACGGACAGCCTCAGAAATGCCGTTTCCTTCGTTGCCCATGATGATCAGCCCATTCTCGGACAGAGGTTGCTGATAGATATCCTCTCCATCGAGCAGGGTGCCATAGACGGGGAAGGAGTCGGGTAGGGTATCAAGCAGCTCTGGCAGGTCTATATAAATAAGGTTTATGCGTGCGATACTTCCCATCGTGGCCTGGACAACTTTCGGATTCCAGGCATCGACTGTATCCTCGCTGCAATAGATGGTCTTGATGCCAAACCAGTCTGCGATGCGGATGATGGTACCCAGGTTGCCAGGATCCTGCACGCCATCAAGCGCCAGAGAGAGCGACGAAGGCTGAAAGGCTGTGCTGGCAGCATGATCAGGAATCGGGAAGAGGGCCAGCACTTGTTGGGGATGCTGTTGGAAACTGATCCGCTGGAGTTCGTCGGAGGATACCTCTGTCATGGCCAAAGACGGACTGAGGACGGAACGGTTGGCTGCCAGCCATTCAGCCGTTGCAAAAAGCGAATGGGGCTGATAACGCTGCAGGAGGTCGCCCACCACTTTTGTGCCTTCTGCCACGAACAGACCTTCACGGCGACGGTATTTCTTCTGATCCAGTTGTCGGATGAATTTGAATTGGTTTTTGCTGATCATTTTCCAAAAAGTCGTTAATTCCGCTACAAAGATAAGAATTTATTTAGAAATTAGAATTTAGAATTAAGAGTTTTTTGTATTTTTGCAGATTGAAAGAAAGAAAATAATGAAATCCTCCTGTTGGCATCCCTTTCTGTGGCTGGTAAGCGCGTCGTTGTTATGTGCTTGCTCTGCAACGCGTCATTTGCCGGAAGACACCTATATGCTCGATAATGTGAGAGTGTACACCGACGGCAAGTACAAGGATATCAACAGGACTCAGATGAAGGACTATGTACGCCAGAAGGGGAATACGCGCTGGTTCTCTGCGCTGAAGATTCCCCTTGGTGTCTATGCGATGGCCGGCAAGGACAGTTCGTGGCTGAACCGTACGTTCAGGAACATGGGTGAAGCCCCTGTGAGATACGATACGCTCCTGGCCCAGCAGTCGTGCAAAGACCTTCAGTCTGCCCTGCAGAACAAAGGCTATCTGGACGGCGAGGTAGAACTGTTCATCGATCAGAAGAAGAAAAAGAAGGTGGACGCCATCTATATTCTCCACCCGGGACAACCTTATTATATTACAGGATTACGGACTGACATCCGCGATTCGGTGATTGCCGAGCTGATGAAGGACTACAAGCCGATTCTGAAGAACGGCATGCAGTTTAATATCGATGCCATGAACCAGGAACGTTCACAAGTGACAAGGTTCTTGCAGGATAACGGCTATTTCCGCTTCCACAAGGAGTTCATCAATTACCAGGCCAAGAAAAACGAAGCCACGAAACAGGTGGAACTGACGATGATACTCCATCCGTATCGGAGCGACGAACATTCGGGAGACACGCTGCACAGCCGTTATTGGATCCGCCACATCAGCTATGAGAGCGGCAATCCGATGGACTCGGTGATTCATCTGCGAGAGAAAGTGCTCAGAGAGAACACGTTTCTGGAAGAAGGTGAGCCTTATTCGGCCAAAGGACTGCAGAACACCTACAACCACTTCGGCAGACTTGGAGCGGTGAAATACACGAATATCAGTTTCCTGCCTGTAGCCGACACCACACTGCTCGATACCCGCATCCTGATACAGACCAACAAGCCCTCAACAATCAGTTTCCAGCCAGAAGGCACTAACACAGCGGGAGATTTTGGTGCTGCCGCCTCGCTGACCTACCAAAACCGCAACTTGTTCAAGGGTTCGGAGACGTTCAGTCTGAAGCTGCGTGGTGCCTACGAGGCCATCAGAGGACTGGAGGGTTATAGCAATCAGGACTTCATCGAGTATAGCATTGAGTCGCGCCTGTCGTTCCCCCGATTCATCATGCCGTTCTTGAGTCAGGAGGCCAGAAGGCGGGTGAATGCCACCAGTGAACTGACGCTTATGTTCGACTCCCAAACACGTCCGGAGTTCTTGCGGCGTGTCCTTTCCGCCGGATGGCACTATCTGTGGAATCCGAGGAATCATCATGATACCTACCGCGTGGATCTCATCGACCTGAACTATGTGTTCATGCCTTGGATCAGCGATACCTTCCGCAAAGAGTATCTGGATGACAAGACCAACTCGAACGTGATCCTCCATTACAACTACGAGGATCAGTTTATCATGAAAATGGGATTCGGCTATACCTATAATAATGGTACGTATGCGCTCAAGGCCAATCTCGAGACGGCAGGCAACCTGCTTAAACTCAGTTCGCAACTTTTCGGTGGTGAGATGAATGACCTCGGACAGTATAAGGTCTTTGACATTGCCTATGCGCAATATGTAAAGGCGGATTTCGATTTTACACGAAATATCTTGAAAGGAACACGCGACCAACTGGTATTCCATTTTGGTATTGGCATCGCCTATCCGTATGGAAACAGTAAGGTATTGCCATTTGAGAAGCGCTATTTCTCGGGTGGTGCAAACAGCGTGAGAGGCTGGAGCGTCAGAAGTCTGGGGCCTGGCAGATACAAAGATAAAGACGGGCGCATCAATTTCATCACCCAGACCGGTGACCTGAAGTTGGATGTCAATCTGGAATATCGTGCCCGTCTGTTCTGGAAATTCGATGGTGCCATTTTTACTGATGCAGGAAATATTTGGACATTGCGCGACTATCCTGAGCAGCCTGGCGGACAGTTCAAGTTCCATAATGTGATCCAGGATCTGGCAGTCAGTTACGGACTCGGCCTCAGGCTGAACTTCGACTACTTCATCCTGCGCTTCGACCTCGGCATGAAGGCCATCAATCCTGCCTATCAGACGGAGGAAGAAGCCCATTATCCGCTGATCCATCCTGACTTGAGTCGTGACTTGGCCTTCCATTTCGCCGTCGGTTTGCCATTCTGACGCCAAATCCTTTTCAACAATTATAGTTAAAAAAAGACAAGGCACAGCATTTAATCGTAAATCTTAATTCCTAATTCTTTTTTTATTCGTATCTTTGCACGAAAATTAATAAAGGATGTTGAAATTTATATCGTTTGGTAGCGGCAGCAGTGGTAATTGCTACTATCTGGCGACCGCGACAGACGCACTCATCATAGACATCGGAGTAGGGCTCCGGACACTGAAGAAACACTGTAAGGACTACGGCATATCGCTCAGTTCGGTGAAGTCGTTGCTGATTACGCACGACCATGCCGATCATATAAAGTCTGTCGGCTCTTTCAGTCATGAGTACCATGTGCCAGTCTATGCCACCAGTGAAGTGCATCTAGGTATCGACCAGAACTATTGTATCGTCAAGAAGGTGGCAAATGACTTGAAGCGCTATATTGCAGCCAATGAGACGTTCCAGCTTGGTGATTTCCAGATAAGGCCGTTCCATGTTCCGCATGATGCCAGAGACAATGTGGGCTACGAGATACAGGCCGAAGGTGTCACCTTTGTTCTCGTCACAGACGTCGGTACGATAACAGATGAGATCCGCGAGAGCATCTCGCATGCCAACTATCTGGTGATCGAAGCCAATCACGACGTGGAGATGGTGGTGAACGGTCCCTATCCGGAGTTCTTGAAGAAGCGGATACTCAGTGGCAGCGGTCATCTCTCAAATGCGGATTGCGGCCAGGCACTGGCAGAAAACATGACCGAGCAGCTGCGCCATGTGTGGCTGTGCCACCTCAGTGAAGAGAACAACCACCCGGAACTGGCCCGTAAAACGGTTGAAACGATCCTGAGAAGTTACGGTATCATACCCGGAAAGGATCTGGAATTGGAGATATTACGCCGCACGATGCCATCAGGAGTGTATGAACTAATTTGAAAGCAAATGAAAGAAGTGATTGTTAAGGATGCTGATCTGCAGCAGGCAGCAATGGACGGGATGGACGCTTTTATCCAAGTGTTTGTCAAGGCTATCTATGATGCCATTGGCGGAGAACTGACACCAGAGACGATGGCCGAACTGAATACCGACCAGCTGACGCTACTGGCTTGGGATACCCTGCACAAGGAAGTGATGGACGGCGGTTTCGTTCAACTCATCTATAACGGATACGGACCGTTTATCTTTAAGAACCCACTGGCAAAAGTGCTTCGTTTGTGGGATATGCGTGCCCCGTCAAAGCTGATTTATGATGCTCACACCCTATGGCTGAAGCATCGGGAAGAGATAGAGAAGGAGTGTTCGGATGAGGAGTTTATGGCATTGTTTGAGCAATTCCCCGACTTTGACAATCTTGATGATATTTTCATCGAGCATGAAGAAGAGTGGACTGAGGACATTGCGCACTATATAGACGACCATCTGGAGCGCTTCGCAACCATTAATTAAGTTATAGAAGAAAGATGAATAAGACTGAGGAACAACTCAGGAAGAAGAGTCCGATACAGATCAAGAACAAGAAGGCCTCGTTTGCATACTTCTTTATCGAGACCTACACAGCAGGCATCGTACTGACAGGTACGGAGATCAAGAGTATCCGTCTGGGAAAAGCCAGTCTGGTAGATACTTACTGCACCGTCATCAATGGTGAGATGTGGGTGAAAGGGATGAGCATCAGTCCCTATTTCTATGGTTCGTACAACAACCATGAGATGAAGCGCGACCGCAAACTCCTCCTGACGAAGAAAGAAATTAGAGCCCTGGAGAGCGCAACGAAACAGACCGGTTACACGATCGTGCCGCTGCTGGTCTTCATCGACGACAAAGGTCGTGCCAAGATGGACATTGCCCTCTGCAAAGGTAAGAAAGAGTATGATAAGCGGCAGACATTGAAAGAGAAGGAAGACCGTCGTGAGATCGACAGAGCGATGAAAGTGTATAAATAATGACTAGACTTACCGATATCATCAAGAACAGGATACTCATCCTCGACGGAGCGATGGGAACAAAGATCCAATCATTCGAGCTTACGGAAGAAGATTTCCGTGGGAACCGCTTTCAGGACATTCCCGGTCAACTGAAAGGCAACAATGATGTCCTGTCGATTACCCGCCCGGATGTGATTTCTGCCATCCATTGGGACTACCTGGTGGCAGGAGCCGATATTATCACGACCAACACATTCAGCAGTCAGCGTATCTCTCAGGCAGACTATTTCCTCGAAGAGGTGGCCTATGAGATGGCCCGTGAAGGGGCTCGTATCGCCCGAAAGGTGGCCGATGAACTGTCGACACCAGAGAAACCCCGTTTTGTGGCTGGTTCCATCGGACCTACCAACAAGACCTGCTCGATGTCGCCAGACGTGAGCAATCCTGCCAAAAGAGATCTGACCTATGATGTGTTATTCTCGGCCTACGAAGAACAGATCAAGGCATTGATAGAGGGTGGGGTGGATGTCTTACTCATCGAGACCATCTTCGACACGCTTAATGCCAAGGTAGCTATCGATGCCGCCATACAGGTCATGGCACAACAGAAACTGGAACTACCCATTATGCTTTCTGCGACTGTCAGTGATCTGGCAGGCAGAACCCTGAGTGGCCAGACCCTCGATGCCTTCCTTGCCAGTATCAGCACCTACCCAATCTTCTCCGTAGGACTCAACTGCTCGTTTGGGGCCACTCAGATGAAGCCTTTCCTAAAGGAACTCGCCCATCGGGCACCTTATTATATCAGTGCTTATCCGAATGCCGGACTTCCCAATTCCATGGGATTATATGATGAAACGGCAGAAACGATGACGCCAAAGATGGCTGAACTCGTGGATGAAGGACTGGTAAACATTATCGGCGGTTGCTGTGGTACTGACGAGACGTTCATTGCTGCTTATGCAAAGATAGCAGAAGGGAAGAGACCTCATATTCCGGTAGCCAAGCCTCAGACGATGTGGCTTAGCGGGCTGGAACTGTTGGACGTTACGCCTGATGTCCATTTCGTGAATGTCGGAGAACGCTGTAATGTAGCAGGTTCACGAAAATTCTTACGATTGATTAAAGAAAAGAATTATGATGAAGCCGTGACGATTGCCCGTAAACAGGTTTCTGACGGGGCTTTAGTCATCGACATCAATATGGATGACGGTCTGCTGGACGCCAAGGCAGAGATGGTGAACTTCCTGAACCGTATTGCAGCAGAACCGGATATTGCCCGTGTGCCGGTGATGATTGACTCTTCAGACTGGGAGGTCATCAAGGCAGGACTGAAATGTGTTCAAGGCAAGAGCATCGTCAACTCCATCTCCCTCAAAGAGGGTGAGGAAGTGTTTCTGCAACATGCCCAGGACGTGAAACGCTATGGGGCTGCAGTGGTTGTGATGTGCTTTGACGAACAAGGGCAAGCCACCAGTTACGAGCGACGCATAGAGATTGCAGCGCGCTCATACCGATTGTTGACGGAACGTATTGGCATGAATCCGCTGGACATCATCTTTGACCCGAATGTGCTGGCTGTGGCTACAGGAATGGAAGAACACGACAGCTATGCTGCCGACTTCATCAAGGCTACTGGCTGGATACGTCAGAATCTCCCTGGGGCACATATCAGCGGTGGCATCAGCAATCTGAGTTTCTCATTCAGAGGCAACAACTATATCCGCGAAGCCATGCATGCCGTATTCCTCTATCATGCCATTCATAACGGCATGGACTTCGGCATCGTAAATCCCTCAACAAAAGTAACATACGCAGATATTCCTCATGATCAACTTGAAGTGATTGAGGATGTCATCCTGAATCAGAAACACGATGCCTCCAACAGACTGGTAGAGTTGGCCAGCAGGTTAATAGAGGAACAGACAAGTGCTGCCAACGGTAAGGAAACCACAACGGCAGAAGCGGATGAATCCAGAAAGAACATGCCTCTTGAGAACAGGCTAGAGCAAGCACTCGTCAAGGGCATTGGCGACCATCTGGAAGAAGACATGCAGGAAGCCCTGAAGAAATATCCTCATGCCATCAACATCATCGAGGGACCGCTTATGGCGGGCATGAATACCGTCGGACAACTCTTTGGCGAGGGAAAGATGTTCTTGCCCCAAGTGGTGAAGACCGCCCGGACGATGAAACAGGCAGTAAGCATCCTCCAGCCATACATTGAAGCAGAAAAAGCTGAAGGTGGCAAAAGTGCCGGAAAAGTGCTTTTGGCTACCGTCAAGGGAGATGTGCATGATATCGGCAAGAACATCGTTGGTGTCATCATGGCCTGTAATAACTATGAGATTATCGACATGGGGGTGATGGTTCCTGCGGAACAGATTGTCAGGAAGGCACAGGAGGAGCATGTGGATATCATCGGTCTGAGCGGTCTGATTACCCCAAGTCTCGAGGAAATGGTCAATGTGGCCAAAGAACTGAAGCGAGCAGGACTGAATATTCCGATTATGATAGGTGGTGCTACAACCAGCGAATTGCATGTCGCCTTGAAAATAGCACCAGTCTACTCCGGTCCTGTGGTATGGTTGAAGGATGCGTCACAGAATGCACTTGTCGCTGCCCGATTGATGACAAACGAGCAGGAGGTAGGGCAGGAGTTGGCTGAGAAATATCAGCATCTGCGTGAGGATTATCAACAAGAACAGGAATCTCTGAAGAATCTTGAAGAAGCAAGAAAGCATAAATTGGATTTGTTTAAATGATCAGGAATATCATATTCGACTTAGGAGGCGTTATTATAACGCTTGATCCCCAGGAAGCTATCCGGCGTTTTAGGGAGTTAGGGCTGCATGATGCTGTCAAACAGCTTGATTCCTATACACAGACAGGCATATTCGGCGATTTGGAGCGTGGCAACATCAGCGATGAGACCTTCCGTAGTGAAATCAGCAAGATGGTCAATCGGGAGGTTTCCTGGGATGAATGCCGCTATGCCTGGCTCGGCTATGCACGGGAAGTTCCCAAGCGGAATCTGGATGTGCTCAGGAAACTCCGGGAAGAAGGGTATAGACTCTTCCTTCTATCGAACACCAATCCTTATATGATGTCATGGGTGAAGTCACCAGACTTTGATGGCGAAGGTCATTCGATCGAGGATTATCTGGACGGGTGTTACTTAAGCTATGAAATAGGCGTCATGAAACCTGATCGGCGCTTTTTCGAGCATGTTCTACATGCAGCGCAACTGAATCCTTCAGAAACCCTTTTCCTGGATGACGGACCTGCCAACGTGGCTATGGCCGGACAACTGGGCATCGCTACGATGTGCCCCAAGAATGGTGAAGACTGGACAAAAGACATATATACCTATTTGAAATAATTAAAGACAATGAAGAAAACAATATTATTGATTTTAGCGCTCCTTTCAATAACGATAGCCGGCGCTCAGAAGCGTGAGATGCGTGGTGCATGGATCCAATGTGTTAACGGACAATTCCAAGGACTTGGAACAGCCAGGATGCAACAGACACTGACGTATCAGTTAGACGAATTGAAGAAAGACGGTGTGAATGTGATCATCTTTCAGGTCCGGCCTGAGTGTGACGCATTATATGAAAGTAAACTGGAACCTTGGAGCCGTTTCCTGACTGGCACACAGGGCATGGCACCTAGTCCTTATTGGGATCCCCTGAAGTGGATGATTACCGAATGCCATAAGCGTGGCATGGAACTGCATGCATGGATCAATCCCTACAGAGCCAAGACCAAAGGTACACGCCAACTGTCACCGAAGCATATCGCCGTTCGCAAGCCCATGAACTGTTTTGCTTACGATGAATTATTCATCCTTAATCCTGGTATCCCCGAGAATCGCGATTATATTTGTGAAGTAGCAAAAGATATTGTTAGCCGCTATGATGTTGATGGTATTCACATGGATGACTATTTCTATCCTTATCCTGTGAAGGGTCTCAGCATTCCTGATGACGAACTGTTCCAAGACAATTCCAATGGCATCAAAGACCAGAGAGACTGGCGACGCTATAATGTGAATCTCTTCATCGAACAGTTCTATAAGACTGTTCATGAGACCAAGCCCTGGGTGAAAGTCGGTATTTCGCCATTTGGCATCTATCGTAACAAAAAGAATTCACCGATTGGCAGTAATACAAACGGCACTCAGAACTATGATGATCTGTATGCAGATGTCCTGTTATGGGTCAACAACGGCTGGCTTGACTATTGTGTTCCCCAGATTTATTGGGAGATAGGCCATAAGGTGGCTGACTACGAGACGTTGATTAAATGGTGGAATCAATATGCCGGGGCGCGTCCACTCATCATTGGTGAAGACATTGAGCGGACAGTGAAGAATGCTGACCCCATCAATCCTCAAAGTCATCAACAGCGTGCAAAGATGACACTTCATAAGCAGATGAACAATGTAAAAGGTACCGTGTTATGGTATGCCAAAGCAGCAGTAGACAATGTGGGCAATTATGGTACTAACCTGCGTGATGTGTATTGGAAATATCCCGCTTTGCAACCAGAAATGCCGTTTATTGATGGCAAGGCCCCCAAAAAGGTCAAGAAACTAAAACCCATGTGGATAGATGGCGACTATGTGCTTTTCTGGACAGCGCCCAAGTATAAGTCTTGGGATGATGAAGCCGTTAAATATGTCGTTTACCGCTTTGCGCCGGGTGAAACCGTCAACACCGATGATCCGTCAAAGATCTTCGCCATCACTAACCAGACATTCGTCACACTTCCTTATAAGAACGGTAAGGAGAAATGGGTATATGTCGTGACGGCATTGGATCGTCTTCAGAACGAGAGTAAGGCCGTTAAGAAGAAAATCAAACTATAGGAATCAGCATAACATATAACAGGATGAAAAAGCTTATTGGTTTATTGGGTATTGCCATCTTGTGTTTCTCATGTGGTGGCCGGAAACAATTATCGCCTGAAGAACTGCAGCATAAGCTTGACAGCGTGAAGGCACTTGAGATTAGAGAGAAACTAAAGCTTCAGGGTATCAACCTTGAAGATGCCAGTAATCCGCTTAAATTGTTCTATGACAGTCTGTATCTTCAGTCGTTACCTATCAGCTATACAGAAGATTATGTCAGATTCCTTCCCGACTTCAAGGAGGTGCCTGCGGAGATCATTTCATATATGAATCTCGAAAAAGGTGTTCATCCTAAAGCAGCCAGTCTACCGGAGAGTTTGGGCGCTCGCTTGATGCTGTTGGCAGTTGATGAATATGAAGGGCAATATACTATCTGGCTCTATTCACTCGATAATGAATATGTACCCGTCGACAAGTTATGCCTCTATGCTGTCGAGGATAAGGAAGACGACATCAATCCGGAAGAGTTTGTGCAATATTTCTCAATCACAAGCGATTACGAAATACATTTGCTGGACTATTCAAAAACACGGAACAAAGCTCGGTCAGAGGAAATCTATTATATCGATGATACCCGTAGATTCGCACTTCGAAGCAGTAAGAAAGAAGAGTAGGCTAGTCTTTCAGCAACTTTTCCAAGAATTCATCCAGGTCATCATCTAATCCCTCCATCAGGTCGGGGTTAATGATGACCAGTTCATCGTCAGCCAGAAAGAGTTCTGCGATAGACTCCTTGTCATCATCCTCAAGGACAAACGAGAAAGGCTTTAGCAGCGACATCGCCTCAATGGTTTTCTTATGCTTTTCAAGACTTGCACGCAAGACAGAAGCTATCTGCTCGTAGAAATCGTCTTCTTTATTGTCAATCCATTGTTCGATGATACACCGGGTAATCTCGTTATCATCATCATTATACACAGTCAATTCACCCGTCTCTTGTGAAACACGGATATGAATGTCTGTCATTAAGACAGCCTCTTCTGTTGCAGGAAACTTCTCTTCGATTTTCCTAATGGCACGGTCTACCTGTTGTAGCGTCTGTTCGCTGGTTTTCATTGTCCTTTGTTCTTTATGTCGGCACAAAAGTATAAAAAATCTTTTGTAACTGCAAACGATTACGAATATTTTTGTGAAAAATACCCTTTTTTACTTTGATTTCTCATGAGATTATCGTACCTTTGCAAAGTGCATAATCAAATAAGTCATTCAGGTATTATCGAATCGGTGGTAGGAGATTGTGTCAAGGTACGCATTCTCCAGACATCTGCTTGTGCAGCTTGTAAGGTTGCCGCTCATTGTAGTGCTTCGGAGTCGAAGGAGAAGATTGTCGACGTATTCAATGTACGCAATACCGTATCCTTGAAAGTCGGAGACCCTGTCATGGTCAGTGCTTCGCGCGATGTTGCAGGCCGTGCTTTACTCTTTGCTTTCGGTATTCCTTTTGTGGTACTTGTGACGGTGCTGGTGGTCGTCCTTCAACTGACAGGACAAGAAGGCTTGGCGGCTCTCTCCGGCTTGGGATCGCTCATACCTTATTATTTTGTGCTTTGGCTTTTTCGGGATAACCTCCGAGAGCAACTGGCATTTCAACTCGAAACAAATTAATAACAAACTATACAAATATAAAAGTTTATGAATTTCATCTTGATTGCAGTAATTGTCTTGGGCGCCATTGGCTTGATAGCAGCTGTTGTGCTATTTGCCGCCTCGAAGAAATTCGCTGTCTATGAAGATCCCCGTATTGCTCAGGTAAGTGAGGTACTTCCCGGTGCCAATTGCGGTGGATGTGGATTTCCAGGATGCAGCGGTATGGCTGATGCGCTCGTAAAAGGAGCTGATGCCGGAAGCATCGACGGGCTGTCTTGTCCTGTGGGTGGTGCTGAAGTCATGGGAAAGGTGGCAGATCTGCTTGGAATGGCCATAGCCAATTCCGAGCCTATGGTAGCTGTCGTGAGATGTAATGGCTCATGTGAGCATCGTCCTCGTATCGCCGAATACTCAGGTCTCCGTACATGTGCTGCCATGAATGCTTGTGGTGCAGGTGAGACTGCCTGTGGCTATGGCTGTCTGGGCTGTGGCGATTGTGTTGCCGCTTGTCAGTTTGGTGCTATCTCCATTGATCCGGCTACAGGAATCCCTGCTGTCGATGAGGAGAAGTGTACTTCTTGTGGTGCCTGTGTGAAGGCTTGTCCACGTAACATCATCGAACTACGCAAGAAAGGTCCGAAGGGTAGGAGAGTGTATGTATCATGTGTCAACAAGGATAAAGGTCCTGTTGCCATGAAGGCTTGTGCTGTCAGCTGTATCGGTTGTGGCAAGTGTGAGAAGGAATGTAACTTCGGTGCCATTACCGTTGAGAACAATCTTGCCTACATCGACTTTGAGAAATGCCGTCTGTGTCGTAAGTGTGTTACCGCTTGTCCGAAGAAGGCCATCCTCGATGTCAACTTCCCAACGCCAGCACCTGCTCCAAAACCGAAAGAGCCTGCTGCTCCGAAACCTGCTCCTAAAGAGACACCTTCAGAATCTCCGAAACCTGCTCCCGCTGAGAAGCCGAAAGAAGCTCCAAAGCCCGTTGAAAAGCCAAAGGCACCAGTTGAGCAGAAGCCTGCTGTGAAGGAACCTTCCCGTGGTGCTTTCCTGGATACAGATTCTTCTATTTCCATTAAATAAGAAAGGAGACCTTCGTTATGAACATCAAAACATTTAGAATAGGTGGTATACACCCCGAGGAGAACAAGCTGACACACGAAGCCAAGACGCAGGTGGCAGCACTTCCGAAACAGGCCATCTTCCCATTGAGCCAGCACATCGGTGCTCCTGCCAAGCCCGTCGTTCAGAAGGGTGACAGAGTGAAGGTGGGTACGATGATTGCCGAGGCTGGAGGTTTCGTTTCTGCGCCCATTTTCTCATCAGTAAGCGGAATTGTCGCTAAGATTGACACAGCCATTGATGCAACAGGCTATCGCAAGCCTGCTATCTATATTACCGTCAATGGTGATGAATGGGAAAATAGTATCGACCGTTCCGATAAACTGGAGACGGTAGAAGCTCATCCGGAACTGACGCCTGAAGAAATTGTCAATCGTATTAAAGATGCTGGCGTCGTTGGTATGGGCGGCGCTTGTTTCCCCACTTTCATTAAGCTGACACCACCGCCAACAGCCAAAGCCGAGTGCGTGATTATCAATGCCGTTGAGTGCGAGCCTTATATCACAGCCGACTACCGTCTGATGATGGAGCATGCAGATGAGATCCTCGTCGGTCTCGAACTGCTGATGAAGGGCGCAAAGGTGACGACAGGTTATATCGGTATCGAGACCAATAAGATGCCGGCTATCGAGCTGCTTACGAAGAAATGCGCAGAGAAGTTTGGCAGTTCTGCCTATAACGTAGAGGTGGTCCCCCTGAAGCAGCGCTATCCACAGGGTGGTGAGAAGCAGTTGGTGGATGCTGTCATCCGTCGTCAAGTGCCTGCACCTCCTGCAATTCCTGTGAATGTGGGTGCAATTGTCCAGAATGTGGGTACTGCTTTTGCTGTCTATGAGGCTGTGATGAAGCACAAGCCGCTATTCGAGCGATATACTACTGTGACAGGAAAGAAACTCCAGAATCCAGGAAACTTCCTCGTCCGTATGGGAACACCCATGCAGGATCTGATTGAAGCCTGTGGTGGTATGCCTGAGGGTGACAATAAACTGCTGGCCGGTGGTCCGATGATGGGTAAGGCACTCACATCGACAGAGGTGCCTATCTGTAAGGGAACCAACTCTGTGACGATCATCTCTGATGATGAAGCCCGCCGTAAGGAGCCGCAGTCGTGTATCCGATGTGCAAAGTGCGTAGGAGTCTGTCCAATGGGATTGGAACCCTATCTGCTTGCCAGTATCTCTGAGGTGAAGAATTGGGAGCGTGCTGAGCGTGAGGACATCGTGAGTTGCATTGAGTGTGGTTCATGTCAGTTCACCTGTCCTGCCCACCGTCCGCTTCTCGACAACATCCGTCAAGGAAAGAGTACCGTCATGGGTATCATCCGCAGCCGCGCTGCAAAAAAGTAAAAAGGTAAAAAAGTAAAAGGTACACATACAATGGGAAAATTAATTGTATCATTATCGCCACACGCACATGGAACTGATACCGTAGAGCGCAACATGTACGGCGTCATCATCGCCTTGATGCCTGCTCTGCTCGTGTCGTTCATCTATTTCGGCCTTGGCTCAGTCATCGTTACGGCAACGAGTGTGGCAGCCTGCGTCTTCTTAGAGTGGGCTATCAGCAAATATATCTTGAAGCAGGAGCGTAACACCATCTGCGACGGCTCTGCCATCCTCACGGGTCTGCTCCTGGCCTTCAACCTGCCGTCAAACCTCCCCATCTGGATCATCCTCATCGGTGCGCTCTTCGCCATCGGTGTGGCCAAGATGACATTCGGAGGTCTGGGCAACAATCTCTTCAACCCTGCACTTGTAGGTCGTGCTGCCCTGCTTGTCGCCTTCCCCGCCCAGATGACGTCGTGGCCACAGGCAGGACAGTTGGGCAGTTATCTTGATGCAGAGACGGGGGCAACACCTCTTTCTATCATGAAAGCAGCTATTAAGAGCGGAGATGCTTCATTATTAAATGAACTCCCTGAGAGCCTGCACATGTTTATTGGCCTTCCAAGTGACTGTGGTTATGGTGCTGGTTCACTGGGGGAGGTCTGTGCGCTGGCCCTATTGCTCGGTCTGGCCTTCATGCTGTGGAAGAAGATCATCACCTGGCATATCCCTGTATCTATTATCTGCACGGTGTTCGTGTTTGCTGGTCTGCTCCATCTGGCTAATCCTATCTACGCTGATCCTATCTCAGTCATCTTCTCCGGAGGTCTGATGTTGGGTGCAATCTTCATGGCAACGGACTATGTGACCAGTCCGATGACACCAAAAGGACAACTCATCTATGGTGTGGCCATTGGCGTCCTGACGGTCATTATCCGTAACTGGGGTGCCTATCCTGAGGGTATGTCGTTCGCTATTCTGATTATGAACGCATTCACGCCCCTTATTAATAATTATGTAAAGCCCAAGCGCTTCGGTGAAGTGCCTGCCAAGAACTAAAGGAGGACCAGACGTATGAAGAAATTAGAATCATCTTTGACGAATATGGTACTGGTGCTCACAGGAGTAGCAGTCATCATGGGTGGTATTCTCGCTTACGTGAACCACCTGACGGAAGGGCCTATCAATGACCAGAAGGCCAAGGCGCTTGCTGATGGTATCAAAAGTGTGATGTGTGTCAGCGACATTAAGGTTGCAAAGACAGATACAGTGCGACAGAATGATGCCAAAGGTAAGGAACTTACCTATATCATTTATCAGACACAGGATGCACAAGGTAAAGATCTTGGTGCTGCCGTAGAGAGCACTACCGGTGGGTTCGGTGGTGATCTGAAGGTGCTTGTGGGCTTCGATCCAGAAGGAAAAGTGTTAGGATATACCTTGCTTGAGCATGCAGAGACACCTGGACTCGGTGCCAAAGCTGACAAGTGGTTCCAGAAGGGTGAGAAGGGTGATATCATCGGCAAGAATCCCAAGGAGCCATTGACAGTATCCAAGGACGGTGGTCAGGTGGATGCCATTACAGCCTCAACCATCACCAGCCGTGCATTCCTGCTCGCAGTGAACAATGCATATAGTGCTTACAAGGCTACGCCCGTTGATGTTGAGACAGGCGCAACCCCAAAAGAAAAGGAGGAATAAGATATGAACGCAATACAGATTATCAAGAATGGCATCGTCAAGGAGAACCCGACGTTCGTCCTGATGCTCGGTATGTGTCCTACGCTGGCCACTACCACCTCTGCCATCAACGGTATGTCGATGGGACTTGCCACGATGGCTGTGCTCATCTGCACCAACTTTGTGATTTCGTGCCTCAAGTCGGTGACCCCCGACAAAGTGCGTATTCCCGTATTCATCGTGGTGATTGCCGCCTTCGTCACCATCCTGCAGATGGTTATCAAGGCCTATCTGCCTGATATCGAT
>Ga0247608_10001282_pt1 | contig 35401 bp, 16 predicted proteins | sample 176DNAGHGlowgp2_FD_193490 | JGI IMG/M metagenome (GOLD analysis project Ga0247608, IMG submission 193490) | Sheep rumen microbial communities from Palmerston North, Manawatu-Wanganui, New Zealand - 1766 DNA GHGlow gp2 | ecosystem: Host-associated > Mammals > Digestive system > Stomach > Rumen ...
CCAGCCATAATGCTTGGTAAATTTGACCATGATTCATGAATTCTATGATCAGTTACACGGTCTTGAGGAAAATTGTAAGTTCTAATTTTTTCTGATCTATCTCATGTTCAGATTTGATTTCATCTCAGACTTTTTTCTTCTGCTTGTTTTTTATCTAATTCAATTTGATATAATCTAGATTTCAAAACGGCAAAAGCCTTTTCTTTATTCTGAATCTGTGATTTAGAATCTCAGATATTAACTATTAATCCTGATGGGATATGGTGAATTCTGACTCATGTCTGATTTTTGTTCGCATTTTGTCATCAGTTACTAGATGCAGCGTAAGTATCCATCACAATATCTTTCATATCAATCTGAATATCTACATCTTCAGCTTCTGGCATAACTGCAACAGTTACGGTTGAAGTGTGAACTCTTCATTGAGATTCAGTTTCAGGAATTCTCTGCACACGATGAACTCATGATTCGAATTTCATCAATGAATAAACTTTTTTACCAGTCATTTTTACCATCACAAATTTTACTCAACCGATATCAGAAAACTGTTCTTCGATTATTTCAGTTTTCCATCATTTTTTTTGAGCGAAAGCAAGGTACATTTTTAGAAGTTCAGCACCAAATAATCCTGACTCATCTCATCATGCAGCGGGACGAATTTCAAGGTAAATATCTTTATCATCGTTTGGATCTTTTGGTAGGAGAGCGATAGTTAGTTTTTTATCCAAATCTTCAATTTCAGCTTTAGCTTTGTCTAGCTCTTCCTGAGCCATTGCAACCATTTCTTCATCAGTTTCTGTATCTAGTAGTTCCTGAGCATTTTTTTGATTTTCTAGTGCTTTTTTATAAGCAACTGCGATATTATATGTATCTTCAAGGTAAGATAACTCTTTATTTACTGCTTTAGATTTTTCCGGATTTTGAAAAACTTCAGGAGAAAGTGATTCTTCTCTTAATGATTCATATTTTGTGATAATCTTTTCTAATTTATCAAGCATAATTTGACAGTGTATATAAATTTTTTTTCAAGAATTTTACGAAACTAATTCTATTGAAAAGGGGAATGCTTTCAAGGGAAGATTAAGTTCTAATATCAGGTACATTTATATATTTTTTTAGAAAAGATCCCTGTTATCACAACAGGGATCACATATTGGCAAATAAGAAAATTGCAGAAAAACCGCATGGTGCTATTGTATATATTTTTATAAAAATATCAATAGATTATAGCAGATAGATAAAAGGTATAACTCATGCTTGAATTTCTAATGGATAATCGTAAATTTAGAACAGATTTTTTGAGTTGATTAAATATTCTATGAGATACAAATTATTAAATGAATCATATGATAAAACGCTGATTGAAAGATTACTTGAGATTAGGCAAATTGCTTCAGATTATGAAGCATTTTTTGAGCCAACTTTACAGCATACATGGATAGATCCATTTAAAATTGAAGGAATGGATAAGGCTGTAAATCATATTATGAAAAGCATGAAGAATAATGAAAAGATTATGATTTTTTGAGATTATGATGTGGATTGAGTGACTGCTAGCTATTGTTTATATAAATTTTTCCGTTATTTTCTAAAATATCCACATGTGAGCATTATGTATCCTGATAGACAGAAAGATGGATATGGGCTTAGGGACTATCATTTAGACGAGATGAAAAACAGGTGAGTACAATTGGTTATCACTGTGGATAATGGGATAACTTCTATAGAAGAAGCTAAACACGCAAAAGAAATCTGAATAGATTTATTAATAACGGATCATCATCAACCATTGAATGAGTTACCTGATGCGGTTGCAGTTTTGAATCAAAATTGTTCTCCTGATTATCCATTCAAATGATTAGCGTGAGTAGGTGTAGCCTTTAAAGTTATCGTTGCAATGTTGTCTAAATGTAATTTTACAAATGAAAGAAAAAATCAGATTTTTAATTTCTTTTTGCCTATAGTTGCGATTGGAACGGTAGCCGATGTGGTTCCACTTTTATGAGAAAATCGTTTTATAGTAAAGAGGGGATTAGATCTGATGAATCGTCATACTGATAACTTACCGAAATCACTACAATGATTCTTGTCGTATTTGAATATTAAATCTCCGATAGATACTTATCATATTTGATTTGTGATTTGACCTAGAATTAATGCGTGATGAAGAATTCAGTCTCCATATGATAGTCTAAATGTATTTTTGCATGAATGAGATGAGCAGAAAGAATTTTTGGATAAAATGGATGCCATCAATCAGGAGAGGAGGAGAATTCAGGATGAATGATTCAAAATTGCTGAAAAGCTGATTGATGTCGAGTCGCCAATACTTATTGCTGAAAGTCCAGATTTTCATGAATGAGTTATCTGAATTATAGCCTGAAGATTGACAGAAAAATATAATAAACCATCAATTGTTTTTAAGTCTGATAAAGAAAAGTGATCGGCCTCAGCAAGTCTTAGGTGACCTGATTATTTTAGTGTAATTGATATGCTCAAAGAGCATGCTGATGTTTTAGAGCGCTTTGGTGGTCATCAATGAGCATGAGGATTGACTGTGAAGATAGAGAATTTAAATAAATTATGTAAGAAGTTGAAAAGTTATTGTAAGAAAAAAATAAAGGAATCTGATTTAGAAAAAGTTTTGGTCGTTGATACAAAGATTTTGCCACAGGAATGGACGAACTGAAATTTTAAATTTTTGGAGAGATTTGAACCATTTTGAGAATGTAATGAAGAACCTTTGTTCTTATTCGAGAACCTTCAAGTTCAAAAGATTGAAAAGGTTTGAAAAAATGGAAGTGCACATATGAAACTTTATGCACATCGATGAAATCAATTGTTACATTTATTGTTTCGATGAAAGGGTAGTCAGTCAGATTTAATTTCTGATGAAATTTCCGTTATTTGAAAAATTAAGAGAGATACTTTCAATGGTGGATATTTTGTAGATGGATGTGCAGTAATTGAAGATGGAAAAATTGTAGACCTTTAATAATTTGTAATAATAGTTTTATTTTCTTCTAGTGCTCATAGATCTATTTTTTCTATTTTTTCGAATTTTGGATATTTCTCTCTGAGTGTATTATACTTGAATATCTGGGCTTTTCGTTGTTCTTCAATATCTGATAATTCTGGGAAGTTGAAATATAAAGTTTTATCATCTGATGTGAATATTGCAAATCTAGTAGATCATGCTAAGTATACAAAACGTAACATATTGTTTCAGAATTCTTCTTTGGCTAGAGAGATGATTTGCATGAATTTTTCTAAACTTATTTCAAAGAAGAATCAATCCAAACTATTTGATCATGTTAAATATTGAGGAGTTTCTATTAAGAATAGAGGTTCTTCATCTGGGCCTCTAATTCAGAGTAACATTCATTCTTTCATTTCAACAAAAGTTTTTTCATTCCATACTGCAAATTTTTTGTCATTTAATTTTACTAGTACAACTGGATCATAGTACATCAGTTCTATTCATAAGGTTCATCAATTATCAGGTTCTTTTCGAGATGATTTGAGAGGGAAATTGTTTTGGATAATTTGTATTCATCATGATGATGTTTCAGTTTGAATTTGGGGTTCTTCTGTGTTAGATCATGATTGAGGAACTTCTTCATTTAACGTTTGTTTTTTTATAGTAGGGAATTTAATTCATGTTATTAAAGTTTCATCTTCTACGACTGTTTCTTCTTGTTTAGGTTCAAGTTGTAGATCAATTTTTCCTACGAAAGGGAATTTTTTTTGAATTTTAGATAATAATTTATCTTTGTTGGATAATAATATGTAATAGTTTTTTCATTTTACTTCATTTGATATTAGATTGAATAGTTCGATATCTTGGTATGTTGCTAGTGTAGCTTCGGAGAACTTTATTTGTGAAATTGTTTGTTCAGGTTTAAAAAATAATGATTTTATTAAAATAAAAATTCAACATACAATTATTAATACGAAAAATACTCATCGGGATAATATACTTTTAATTTTTTGACTAATTTTAATTTCAGGAATAGGTACGCCAGATCTGTTTAGTGTTTTTCTAAAAGATTGTCTGCGTTTTTTGCGAGAAAATGGTCTTTGACTTACTAAACCTTTAGACATACCGGATATAATAGAATACAAAAGTTAAAACAACTCAGAATATGAAACCTCACATTACTTCCATTGGGGTATGTCATAATCTTTCTTTTAGTTTTGATTTTCTCTGTTCGCTCATTAAGAAATTTTCTTGAAGATCTCTTCTAATTGCGTTTAGATATTCTGCATGTTTTCAGGTTTGATATCTTAGATTCATAGCATCATAAGCAAAAAGCATAGAAAAAGTCAGAGCTATAGCAAAAGATACGCTCCAAATTCAGTCCGCTAATAATGCTAAAACTGTTACGCTACTAGCTACTCATGTATGAAAAGAGGGGAACCCTCCTGAAATAAAAATGTGGTTTAAACAAATTCTTTTTTCTACGATGGAATCAATTATAATTTTTACAAATTGTATAATTACTCCTACAAGGAGTACAATGAATATAGGAGGAATTTTTTCTGGGAAATAATCAATAAAATTATGTCGCAGCAATATGATATAGTCTCGCATATTGTGTAAATAAAAATAAACTTAATACCTTTGATATTGATATTAAGTTTAAATTCAAATAAAAATCTGATTTTTATTTGTTACATAAAAAGCTTGTATCAATTCGATAGTCTTTTGGATTTTGGGAGTTTATATGTACTGTTACAGAATCTCATCTTTTGAGATATTGTCAATTAATCTTTATAATCCCTCATTTCAATACGGAAAAATTTTTATTATCCTTTGATGTTGAGTTTATTGGTATTTCATCGCTGATATATTCAATATTGTTGTCATAAGCTGAAAATTGTATGTTTTTTCAAGGGAATCGGATATAGCTAATTATTGCTTTTTTACTCATGTTGTATTTTTCCATATCTATAGAAAAATTATTTTTGTTTTTATGATTTTTATAATGTTTTATTGTTGTTATGATAATTAAAATTAAAGATGAAATTATTAATCAAAAAATGAGTATTATAAATATAATACATAAAATTTGTAATATTAAAGGGAGATTTTCATTTCGAATTGTGTTGTTGATTATTTCAGCTGTTTCTTGGATCTTTACTAAAAATTCTGTATTTCTTGTCAGAACTCATTCAACTCAGTATAAAGAATTTGAAACTTCATTGTAAGTTCATTCATCAGATAATATTGTGAATATTGGTGTAAAAATAATTACTATTAATGTTAGTAAAATAACGGATAATATTCGTGAAAAGATTTTTGTAATTGGTTTTTTTTCCTTCATTTTAATAAAATGAATAATTTGTTTAAATTTTTTATTCTTCGAGCATTCGTGGGTAATGTTTTTCTACGGCTTTCATTAAGTTTTCTGGTCTGATAACTCCGAATTCTGTTATAATTCATGTAATACATTTATGAGGAATTCTATCAAATGCAAAATTTACTATGTCTAATCATTCTGGGGCTTCTGGTCGAAGTTCTTTTCCGCTTCTTGTTTCTATTCATATTTTATCAACTACATCGATTTTTAATAAACTTCCAACTACATATAAAGGCACTCATGAGTTCCATGCAGATAATCAAATAGCAAAACTTCAAACTTTGTTGATTACACTTCAATCTGGCTTAATACAATCAGATCAGAGAAATATTTCTTTTACATCAATTGTGTTTCAAACGGTGTTGTCTATTATAGATGAAGCTGAACTATCAACAACCATTGTGTCAGGAACTCAAGCTTTTATAAGGTCTTGTGATGTTTTTCTTCACTGATATAGTGGCCTAGTTTCGGTATTATATACATGAATTTTTTTTCAATCATTCCGTGCTTTTACTAGAATATCAATTACTGATTTTGAATGACAATGTGTAAATACGATATCTCAATCGTGAATTAAATCTGATCATATTTCTGGTCTGATTTTTTCTTCTCTTTCAATCCATCATAGATACTCTCAAAATGCATCAGCAATTTTATTAGAATCTGCTCATCATTCTAATTTTGATTTTGCGTATTTCATAGCATTACGAAGTAATGGTTCGGTTTCTCTTGCATCTATAAGCATTTGCGAAGTTTCATTGAAGAATTTTCATAATTCATCCGAATTTGTAAATCCTCAAGCACTTAATTCTTGTTGCATTATTTTGCATGCTTCTCTTGCAATATTTGTTGCTCATTGAATAGTGATGTCTTTAATATCCTGTGCAATTTTTTCTACATTTTTTAAATTAGCCATTTTGTTTTTATTAAAATAAAACTTTATATATTTTATTCAAAACATTCTCAAAAAGCAAAAAAAAATGTACTTTTTAAAAAAGTCGTCCGTGAATACAGAACGACTCGAAATGTTGTTTTGAGGTTTTACTTTGTTTATTTTTCTACTCTGAAAGTTACATCGAATTCGTTGTTTTCAATTGATGAGTCAATTTTCTCAATACCTAAGTCTTTATTAGTTTGCATGAATTTTGATAAATAATCTGCAAATTGTTTATCAGAGTTACACCTGAAGTTAACTTGAACTTCTCTACTGCTAAGGTCAACAAATTGAGTAGCTGATTCTTCATCGGTAACGCTGATTGTTTGCCGAGGATTGGAAATAATAATAAAGAAAATGGTCATAGAGATTGCCATCACTGAAAGCAAATCTTTTAGAAATTTTTTAATTTTTTTCATTTTGTTATAAATTTTTTATGATTTTTTGTTTATGATTTTTTAATTTTATATCACGTAATATTCTGTATTAGTGTATTCACTAATTAGTGGTGCTAATTTATGCTTATTTAAAAATAGGTGTCTAAACCTATTCTTTTTTTAAAGAATTTTACGTGACATTTTATGTATAATTAATTTGTTCAAAAAATCAACTCTTTTTTATGAAAAATAAGCTGGGAATTGGTATATTATTATTGTATTGATTTTTCATCAATGTAATTTTTTAGAGTTTCTTTTACTTTTTGGATGTCGTCGTTTATTGCTGCAGGTGTTCATTCTAATGGATATTCCCGTCAAAGTTTTTTTCGTTTTTCTATTGCCATTGTATGATATGGGAGTAGATTTATTTTCTGGAAATTTTTTAGTGATTGTATGAATTTTCACAAATTTTTGATGTCTATTTCATTATCAGTCAGTCAGGGTACTACTACGTATCTTATCCGATAATTCATTCATTGTTCGTCTATATAACGAATGAAATCAAGTGGTGTTAAGTTTGATGTTCATGTTATTTTTTTGTGTAATTCGGGAGTCATTCCTTTAATGTCAGGAAGAACATGGTCTGTGTATTTTAGGGCTTCTTTTACATCATCATTTAACAAAAATCCGTTTGTATCTAGGCATGTATTGATTCAGTTTTCTTTTAATAATTTTAATGTTGGAATTAGTTCTTTAATTTGTAAGAGGCATTCTCATCATGAAAATGTAACTCATCAATCTTTTCAAAAATATTCTTTTTCTTTATAGACAAGTTTTAATATTTTTTCTTTAGAGATTTGTTTGTTTTTGTCTGTAGAAATCGTATCTGGATTTTGACAATATAGACAACGAAATGGACATCATTGTAGAAAAAATACTATTCTGATTCATGGTCCATCTTGAGTTGAAAATGATTCGTATGAATGGTAATTTAACATTTTTTTAATCTAAATTTACATTATGATAAACGTGATCTACATCATCATTATCGTTTAATTTGTCTAATAGGTTATTGAAAACTTCCAAATCATGTCCCTCTAAGGTTATTGTATTGTCTGCGAAATAATGCAAATCTGCTTCTGTGATATGGTATCAGAGATCCTCAATTTGTTTTCTTACAGTAAGGAAATCAGTTTTTGTAGTATATACCTCGGCTACTCAATCTTCTACGCTTACATCAGTAATTGCTAAATCCATCATGGCCATTTCAACTTCTTCATCATTGAATGGATTAACTTTTTCCATTTGTCTTCATTTATCTTCATACTTTTCTGATAATCAATCGATTACGATTAATCACTTTTCCTGAAATTGCCAAGCAACAGCCCCCATTTCAGCCATAGCTCCACCTCATTTGGTTAAAATAGTTTTGATGTCAGAGCTGGTTCTATTTGTATTTGATGTAATAGTTTTGATAAGAAATGCAGAACCATTTGGTCAATATCATTCATAAATCACTTCTTTCATATCTTCTCATTCTAGTTGTCCTGATCCTTTCAAAATAGCTCTATCTATAACATCTCTTGGTAATCAATTGTATCTTGCTTTTTCTAAAACCATTTCAAGTGCAGGATTCATTTTGGGATCTGCTCAGTTTTTTGCTGCCATTTGAATCTTCTTTCAGATGATTGAGTAGATTCTTGATTTAGCGGCATCTCCACTTGCTTTACGAGCAGCGATACTATGTCGTCTTCACATGATATTATATTAGGGAAAATAAAAAAATCTGAACGTAGTTTATTTTTTTGATTTTTAATTTCTAGTGAAACTTTGGTAATTATTGATTACTTTTCTTTTGCTTGAATTTTTATATTCAATATATATAATCATTTGCAGACAATTTTTTATCATTTTAGTGTTGTTGAATAATGAAAACAGCTCTTATTATTATCTTGGTAATACTTTGATGTGTCTTTATGGCATGTGTTTTAATGATGTCTCCAAAATGATGAATCTGACTTTGAATAGGTGGATTCTCAGCATGATGAAATGAATATGGAAGTAAAAAATCTATTGAATGAAAATTGAAATTAGTTGCGATGATTTCGTGAATTTTGTTTGTTTGTGTTTGTGCGTTTATGCCATTTGTTGGTTAGTTTTATATTTTGAAAATTAATATGTGGTATACACCATACGAAGTAAGTGTATGGAAAAGAGTTTGAAAATATCTTTTATGGGTTGTACTTCTTGCTTGGATAATAATTGGTTTCATTTTCGGATATTTCTATTTATTAGCTACTTGATCTCAGGAAGATAAAAAGGGATGAACTTTTGTTGAATGAATTTTTAATGAAGTATCATATTTGCCTTATTTGAAAAGTGATGATCAGAGTGTCTTTTATCAGAAATTTCTTTTTAGGTCTTGTCTAAATTTGTACAAAGATTGAGATAATGATCAGTGAGAAAACGGAATTTATGATGGTGAAGATATAGCATATGCACAGGATCTTTGTAAAGTTTATACAGAAGATAATCAGAATTATGTTTTGAGGCTTGCAGATGAAAGTGCGAATCGGTCAGATTGAACACCGGTAACTATTCAAGATATATTCTTTACGTATGATGAAATTGTTCGTAAAAATCGTTGGGAAATTCAATCGTTGAATGCACGAAATTCTGTTTCTGTTGCTTTAGAAGATGATAAAGTAAAAGTTACATTTCCTACAAAAAATTCTGATAATGTAAATTTCTTTACTAATGCAATTTTGCCTAAACATGTTGTTGATTCCATGAATTTAGAGGAATATAAAAATTATTTTTCAGTTTCCCCTGTAACTAATTGATGTGCAAAAATAATGCCTCAGACAAAAGATGTAAATAGTTTGATATTTGATCTAAATGAGTGTACTGATACAAATTTTGCCTACTATCAAGTTAAAAATTATGAAAGTTTTGAAGAATTCGAAAATTTTTTGAAGTGAAAAAATGAAAAGGCAATGGTGGATGCGTATACTTCGATTAATTGATTAGAATGATTTACAGGTCAGAATGTTTTGACTTCTAAATTGTTGTGAGTATTTTTTAATACTGATTCATGAAAAGCGAATATAAGGTTAAGGAGATCTTTATGATGATTAATTTATCATAACTTTTTTACATGAGGTTATGAACAGTATTTGAAAGAGTATGATTGAGAATTTCTAAATTATTATGTTTCGGCGGGTGAGAATGTTGCGGAGATGATAAATCGTATGAGTTTGTCAGATGATGAAGCTGTCAATGCAAATGATTTGAAAGATTCTTGAGCGCAGGAATTGCCTTCAAGTATGTCGATTAACGGAGTGGATAGAAAATTTGTTTTCTTCTTGGAAAAACCTGAAGGTGACAAAGATTTGGAAATAAAATTTAGTAATGAATTTTCTAATATCAAAGTTAAAGCATCAAGTGATTGATCTACGTGGGGTCCTAAGAATTATAAAACTAGTGATAAAAGAATTGTTTATAAATTAATTAGTTGAAAAAATTTGAAGGTGTGAGTAAATAATTTTACTATATCATGATTTATAAAAAATAAAACGTATACAATTGCTAGTATCGATATTTATGTTTTTGAAAAATTATCAGCAAGTAAGTCTGAAGACAATCAATGGAAATTGAATGTATTATATTATAATGATTTGCCGTCAGCTTTTGCTATACAGCAGATGAGAAACATATTTCAAAATGCTTGAATTTTGGAAAATTTTGTATTTGAACCGGTTTATAATGCAGAAGAATTAGAATGAAAACTTCTTATGTGAACATATGATATTTATGTTTGAACGATTGATTTGTGAAGTAGAAAGGACGTGTTACCATTGTTCTGAACGGAGGATCCTCTTCTAAATCCTTCAAGGTATAGAAATCCTATATTGAACTCTTTGATTAATCAATTTTACAAAACTCGTGATGAAAATGTTAGATCTCAAATAAATATTTTATTGGCGCAGGATATGCCAGTGATATTTATATGAAACACTTATGAACCTATCCAGTTACAGGAAGAGATAAAAGATATGATATTTTCAGATGATGAGGATGGTAATAAAAAAGAGGTGTATGCTTATAAGTGGAGATATGATATTTATTCTCATTATTCGATAGTTCATTCAGTACGTTTAAATAGCAAGAATGCATTCAATAGTGAAAATTTTGAAACGTTTTTGGTGTCTAATTTGTTTCCAAATAATGAGGTTGATTTAAGTACAGTGGATGTTGATTTAGATTTTTTAGATAAGGAGAAAAAGGAAACATGATATAAAGTTCCTTATTATACGTTTGATTATGCAAATTTGTTGAGTAAGTAAAACTGAAGTATTTATTTGATGAATTTATTTGGTATGTTTGATGCGATTGGTTTAGATCAGATAATATATTATGTTTTTTTGCTTATAATTTTGTTGATATCAATTTGACTGCATGAGTATGCTCATGCGCGGACTTCTTATAAACTTTGAGATCCAACTCCTGTTTTGCAATGAAGGCTTACTCCGAATCCATTGAAACATGTCGATTTAGTCTGATTTATCTCTGTTTTCTTGATTTGATTTTGATGGTGAAAACCTGTTCAAATTAATCCAATATATTATAAAAATCCTATCAGGGATGAAACATTAACAGCTTTTGCATGACCTGCTATGAATTTGGTGTTAGCGTTCTTTTGAATGTTGATAATGATGGTATATGCGAAAATTATTTGAATTTGAGTCCAAGATGTATTATTGGTGAGTGATTTTGTTATATTGTTTCGACAAATGTTTATTATGTTGAATATTTGTTTAGCTGTCTTTAATATGATTCCACTTCCTCCGTTGGATTGATATCGTTTGATAAAAGTTTTTTGGAAAAAATGAGCACAACGAATGGAAAAAAATGTTATGCGAATTTCTGCTATATTGATTATATTAATTGTTTCAGGTTCTCCGTTAATTTGAAATTATATCTCAATTGTGAGTGATGCTATATATAGATTGTTTTTTATGTTGTTTAGCTTAATTTTTTATTAGACATTCTTTATGTCTATGTTTGTCTAAGTTGTCTACTTTCTATCAAAGAATCAATCTATTTCTTTTTTTTCTATTCTAACAAAGAATGGTCTTCAGTGCTGACATACAAACATTCATGGAATTTTCTCAAATCAATCTTTTACTAATGCTTCCATCTGAGGGATAGAAAGTTTATTTCAGGCTTTTATAGATGTTTTACATGCTCTTGTTGCATAAACTCAATCAATTAGATGATCAAATGTAATCTTTTCTAAGTATAAGACATGATTAAATAATGTCATTAAATCTACTGGATTTGTAGCAAAAATTTGGGGTGTGGCATATATAACTATAATGTTTTCTCATAGCATAGAAATTTCGAATCATAGTTGATTTAATTCTTCAATTTTTTCTGGTAAATTAGGAACATTAGTTATTTCATATTTTAATGGTTGTAATAATGGTTCTGGGTTTAGATTTTCCTCTTTTTTCATAGTTTCAAATGCGATTCTTTCGGCTAATGCGTGTTGATCTATGTAGTATAAGGCATCTTGTGATTCTATTACGATGTAGCTGTTCCAAATTTGTCATATTATTTTGTATTCTCAAATTTCCTTGTTAAAAAATCTATTTCATTCATTTCTTTCGTTTTGAAGACTATCCAATCAGAATAGTGATTGAGTAGAATTGTTTGTGATATTGGTGGTCTTTATTGCTTCATCAAATAGTTTTACCTGTTCTGAAGTAGGAGAGTTTGTTTGTTGAATTTCTCAAAAATCCGAAACAATATGATCTAGAACTGCAGAGCTTTGTTTATTTACTCAATTGTGTTGATTGTAATAAAACTTTTGATTTGGATTATTAAAGCTATAATGTTGTGATTGGTGTGAAATTTTGTTTTGTCATAATGTTTCGGAAATTGTGTTATAGACCATTTGAAAAATCTGTTGGCTATCTGTAAATTTAACTTGTAATTTACTGGGGTGAACATTTACGTCAACGATTTTTGGATCAATATCAAGCTTTAACACAGCGAATGGATATTCTCATGGAGTGATTTGTCTGGAATAAGCGTCCATTAATGCTTTTTTTATGATTTTGTCTTGAACTGGTCTTCAGTTAACATAAATTTTTATATTTTCGGTTGATCAAAAGCGTAATCTTGGATCTGACACTACTCAGTAGAAGTGGATAAAATCTGTTTTTGTGTCAAATTCTTTTAAATTATTTTTCCAATCTTGTTTATAGATATCAGTTATTCTATCTAGTAAATTAGATGGTTTTAAATCAAAAACTATACGGTTATTTTTTCTGAGTGTTAAATGTTTGTCTGCATGTCGGAGTGCTATATTTACGAAATAGCTATAACAATAAAAGTATTCTGTTTGTGCGGATTTTAAAAATTTTTGTCTTGCGGGAATGTTGAAAAAAAGGTCTTCAATTTCTACTATTGTTCAATGTTCAAATCAGACAGCTAGATGGTTTGTAATTATATCTCATCATTTTTTTTGTAATTTAGTTCAGATTTGTGAATATTTGGTTTTTGTAATCACGGTTATTTTGCTGACTTCAGAAATGCTGGCTAGTGCTTCTCAGCGAAATCAATAACTGGAAATATTATATAAATCTTCGTCACTTTGAATTTTTGATGTAGCATATCTTTCTAGTAATAAATCCATGTCTGATAATTCAATTCCGGTTCAATCATCTTGTACTGATAGAAACGATTTTCATCAGTCATTGATTGTTATTTCTATATGTTGAGCTCAAGCGTCTAGTGAATTTTCTACTAATTCTTTTAAAATACTGGAAGGACGTTCAACTATTTCTCATGCTTTTAATCTATTTATTACATAGTCAGGTAATTTATGAATAGACATTTTTGTATGTGAAGTTTTGGGTATATAAAAATTCGCGTTGGATTATACTATATCCTTCTCTAAAATCAATTAAAATTTTTATAAAATGGCAAATATTTAGACAGAAATTTTTTGGTGAATATAATCGTATAATTTTTTTAGAAAAAAGCAAATGAAAAGCGTATGTTAATCTGATTTTTCTTTGCATTTTTATGTGTTAAATCTATTCTTATTTAGTTAGGATTTTTTATAGAATTTTATTAAATTTGCTATGCAATTAAAATTTAAGAAAACCTGCCTTTTGACTACAATTTTTGTGTATTGTGTTTCGTTTTTGCTACAGAGTAATTTTGCCCTTTTTCAAGCTCTAGCAAAAGAGGATAAAACACCTCGCGTAAATATTGTTGCTATTTTGGTTGATAATGAAATTTATAGTTGAAGTCGTGAGTTTCGTGATTGATTGAAATGGTATGCATCCAATTATGTGCAACAACAACTTTCCGATACAAAAGCATTAGTGATACCTTTGAATCTCAAAAATATTCATGCTTATGATATTTATCGTATGATGGAGAATATTTATTTTGATTGATTGAAAGATGTAAATTCTTCTTTAATTTGATTAATTATGGTTTGAGATATTCCGTTACCTGTGGTTAATCAGGATTGATATATTTTCCCTACGGTTTATCCTTATGTAGATTTTGAAGAGCAGAAATATGTTTGGGATTCAGAGATAGAGTATTTTGTACCAAATGATAATCCGATGTGACAGGCTGAGATTTGGCATTGATTGATTAATTATTGAGATGATATTCAGGCTTATCTTAATTTTTTTATAAAGGTTAGAAATTATGCAAAAGATCCTGAATGATTTATTTGAGATAGTATGTGGTACGATGATTTTATCTCTCAAAAAAAGTGATTTTTGAATGAAAATTTTCCTTATTATAGGAATAGGATTATGTTTGCTGAAGATCTTTGATATCAAAGATATTCTCCATTGATGAAGAAAATGTTTAGAGGGGAACAGACTGAAAATGCTTTGGATATAGTGTCAGATTTGGAAGATGCTACTGATTTAGATTTTTCATGAAAAGATGTTTTGTTGGAAATGAATGCTCAGTGATTATGAGATATGCACAGTACACAGATGGTTCAGCAGGAGATTCAGACAAGTTTTATATCGGATTATAATGATCTTTTCTCTAAAATTAATACCTCAACTATGAGAGAAAATGTTTTTGCTTGATGAAGATGGATAAAGGAATATCAAAATTCAGATTGAGAGAAAAGTATGGTTGTAGATTCTGATAGTAGTGCTGCAAAATTGCAATTGAAAGATGACATCCTCCTTTGAAATGAAAATTTACAGTGATTAATTGAAAACTTAAATGATTTGATGGAGGATATGATTGATAAAAAAATTGAAGATGAAAAGTATAGTATGGATATTGTTGTCCCTGTCAGTTATCAGAAAACAACATGAAAGAGGGTTTTGTTTAAACGTTATTATTTTGTAGATCGTTATGAAAATTATTATTTTGGTAATAATGCACGTTTGATTGATGATGCAGAAGATCTAAGTATTTATAGATGAACATATAGAAATTTATCAGATTTAAGTGGTGTTTCATATAGTTCTTTATTGCAAGGGAATAATCCTATTAAATGACAGTATGATAAAACTGATTTAAAATTAAAATCTATTTGATGATCATATGATATATTTTCTAATCAGGTTGAGTGAAACAGATGATATACTATGTTAAGTGTCGAAAATGACCTAAATATATATGATGAGAACAAAACTGAAAAAAATGCTAAAAAGAAAAAGAGTTGATTTTTGGGTAGGGTGAGAAAAAAAACTCGACCAGAGGCGTGTCCTAATGATGGAGATACAGAGTGTGAATTATTGTATGATTTTGCACAAAGGTGGCGATGATGAGCTTCTCCAATAAATTTGGATACTGATAGTATTTCAAACTGAATCTATGCTTTGAGTGGCTATAAGGCGACTGATTCATGGAGACCTATTTTCGATATGTGATGATTTCAATCCTTAAAAGTAGGTAATGATGAATGAATAAATGGTACGTGATGGATTAGTTGATCCTGAACTTGACCACAGTGGGCTGCTAATAGTTTTAAGGCTTATATTAAATATGCTAGTCCAACACAGAGAGAATGATGGAGAAAATATAGACAATTTTTGACTAAATATGAATATTATGAAAATCATACGCCGGATGTTCATAGACCTTTTTCTGATTTGGATTATTTTAGATTGGATGAAAATATAATTAAAGGTTGGTCAATTTCTAAGGATAGATCAAGCGATAAGATTTTTAACATTTTTAGACCAAGATCTTGAAGGACTATGGAACAGTATAGTTATAAAGTTATTAGTTCTGTGGTTAAACATAAGAGTACAACGGATGAACAGATTAATTGAATAGATCGTAATAGATATGGAGAAAATTGAACATTATCGATGTATTATAATGATGTTAAGTCAGCGTATGAAAATTTACAGTATTCAGTATCGGAGATACTTGATACGCTTTCAGGATTAGTTGTTAATATAAATTCAGGGAGTGCTTATATTAATGCCAAGCTTAGTGAGTTAAAGGATACTGGTTTAAGCTATACTGGAATAAATCCTATTTTGGATGATATTGATAGTTTTGTTGATGAAGAACATGAAAATTTATCTGGATTTTATAATTCTCTTCAGTGATTGTATGTTGAGAATATTATAAGTGTTATAGATTCCATAATTTATATGGAGTGATGATCTAGAAGTTGAAATACTGTAGATATGGGGAAAATCTGATTTTTACCTATTTGGTTGTCTGAAATTAGTGGTGTAGAGAAAAATATAACATGAAGTATTTGATTAATCAATTCTTATTATGCTGAGGTCAGATCTTGAATTGTTGTTCAACAAGAAGTATGGAGTGGATTATATTGAGATTTGGTTAATAAGGAATGAATAGAATCGTGAAAAGTAGAGGTAATTTCGGGTAAGATTAATAATATTTTCTGGATTGAAAATATAGAGGAATCTACTGGAAATTTGATGGATGATCCCGATCCTATAGCTAACGAAGATCGAGATGAAGATGGCTCAGGTTGAGGCGAAACGTGAGAAACAACTAGTGGTGTTATGTTAACATGATGAACAGCAGAAATATTGATGGATGCTTTTAATGAGGAATTAAAACAAGTTGATATAATTTTTTCTAATGTGTTTGAAATAGATACGATAGGGCCACAAATAGAATTAGCAGCGAAAAAAGATGAAGATTTTGAAAAATGGATGAAGAAAAATTGAATTAACTATGAATTATTTACTTCATCTGATTGGATTAATCAATATGCCCAATGGGTCAAATGACCATGATATGATTCAGAATGAGCAAGAAAAAACCATGATCTTTTGGATGGAATAAGTGAACATATTACGTGAATGAATATTTTAACTCCTGATAGACCAATAGATTCTCCTCGTTATGTTAGTATGCAATCAATTGCTTGAAATGAAATAAAGTTTATTTATCCAGATCTTTTTAAAGTGGAAGTTTATAGTGTGAAGGGAAAGAATAAAAGTGGTTATGATGAGCATGAATTATTAACGTGAGGACAAATTAAAGCAAATTTGATTAAATATTTATCATGAAAAGTTTATGAGTATAATAGAATTTTGCAGAATGAATGTAATAATGCAAAACAGATGAATTTATATTTTGAAACGTTAAGTGAATTGGGATATGAATGAGCTACTCCTGATAAGTGAGAGCATGGATGCAATAAGAGATTTACTTTTGAAGATTTTGTAGATGTTTTATGATGAGAGAAAATGTTGGATGTCATATCTGAAACATTATATTATCAGAGTTTGACTAACAAGAAAAAGTTGAGCGCATGAAATGTTTCTGAAGATATAGATCTTATTAAGCAGAGTTTTAATTTGAATGATAAGAGGGGACAGGTGTTAAAAGATTATCTAACAGAATGAAATGAAAAGACAAGAAATCCAATATTTGAAATTCCTACTTATGAAATAGATGGATATGAAGTTGCTTTTATTAACTCGGATGGTAAAGATTATATATTTTCACAGGATGAATCTGAAAATGGTTTGGGAAATGTGGATACAGATGTGTTGAATTCTTCAAATAAGGGTAATAGGCAACCTAGTTCACAAGAAAAAGAGCTGGAAGATGAATGTAATATTCCTCCAAGTTGAAAGTTACCTTTGTTTAAGTTAAATGGGACTTCTCCTTGGTTGGTGTGATTTAAGTGTTGGTTGAAAAAAATTAGAGAAGAACCTATAAAATTAAAACTTAAATTTGACAGTAGTTTATGAGAAATTTTGTCATCAGATTCTTTTGAAGAATATGTAAAAAATTCTGATTTAGGTGAAACATTTAGTGAATGGTGAAAATCTTGGGATAATTATTTAGATTCTTGGGATTCTTTGGTAAATACTTCAGATTCATATGATTCAGATGCAAAAATTACGCAAATGCAGGTAAATGCGGAGAAATATAATCAGGAAGCAATTCTGTGAGATACTTGACTCTCTAATGCATTATCGAAGTTATATAAAAACTTGAAAATAAGTAATGATAATGTTTTATTGTCGGATAGTAATCCTACTAGTGAGTTAAGGATAGAATCAATGGTTGATTTATGATGAAATATTACAGTTGAATTTATTTGAACATGAGATGGTTGTATACAGATAGATTCTAATTCTTTGTGTAATGGTAAAACATATCAAAAAGTATTTAATCCTAAAACAGATCCTTTTGTAGGTGTTGTATCTTCTTCAGATCACATTGCGTGAAAGGTAGCATTAATAATGAATATTAAACTTTGATGATGATATATTAAAAAAGTAATTAAATATACAGTTAGTCCAAGTGTTTTGGATCATGTTGATATTAAGCTTGATGATAATAAAACAGTGGCGTGAATGATGACTCCTATTGAAGTTATTTGATATGATAAATATGAAAATAAAGTTTCTTGGTGATTGCAAAAATATGATTTTGAGCTTTCTCAATGAAGATTTTTCAAAGATTGAGCATATCAAACAGGATTTTCAACAAATGATTTTAGGAATTTAAAATTTTATTATCAGGCTCCTTTGGATGCTCCAGATTGAAGTGTTGTGACTTTTCAAATAAAGCCATCTAAAACATCGGGGAATGTGGTTTTGTGAACTCGTAATTGGATGATAGTTCAGGCTAATCCTGTGATAAAAGTAAATTGAAATACTGTTTTGAGTTGATCTGAAAAGCTAGTTGGTACGGTTTCTTATAAGTTGAGTGATGATGAAGATGTTTATTCTTGATGAAAATTAAATGTATCTAAATTACAGAAATTTGATATAGAAATTAGAGATTCTAAGTGAAATCTTGTTGATGTGGATAGTCAGGTTTTGGTTACTTCTAAAAATTGATTATTGGTGTTATGAAATATAATTAAACAAGAAAATTGAGAATTTATATTTTCAGAGACATCAAAAGGTTATATTAGGTCAGGTCATGTAATAATATATTTTTATCCTACAACGACAGCGGGTGATGATATAGTTGATATTGATATTCCATGACTTGATACTCGTGTTGTTAATTTTTCCATAAAACCATGTGATTCGAAAATAGTTAAGTTGAATGTTGTGGATGAATATGTTGAGATGGGAGATGTTACATATCTTGAAGTGTTCGCATCAGATGTTCGATGAAATTCTACAGATATGGAACTTAAAATACAGTCAGATCCAAGATATGTTGATCTAATTTGAATTTCTAAAATTTATAGTGGTCAGGATAAAATAATTAGTTTGGTTAATGTTAAGAATGGGTATTTGAAAATACCACTTCGTTGAGTATGAGCATGATATACTGATATATCTGTATGAGTAGGTGAGACAAATGCATTAAAAGTACTTAATGATGTTGAATTTAGTGTAAATGATGATTTACTGCCGAAGACTTGATTAAATATAATGTATTTAAATTATTTTTGAAATGATTGGTGAAATCAGTGGTGATATTTGTCTAAAAATAATAAACATGTGGAGTCTTTAATGAAAAAATCAAATAAAATTATTACAACGACAACGCTTTTAGCTATTGAGGATAAAATTAAAAAAGTTGTATGGAAAGTTGAGCCTTGATTTAAAATTACGAATTTTGATGGTGTAAATACGAAGATGATGATGAAAAGTTGAAAGTTAAATATATTTGTTTGATGATTGTCTGAAATGGATGTGACAATACCTTCATTTGATTGGGTAACGGCTACTTTTACCTCTGTAGATTCATTATTGAGTGATTCTACGAGTTCAAATAAAGATTATATTTTCTTTATTCCAAGTGATCCTAATTACAGTATAAAGTGATGAATATTGTATAATTCTGATGAAGCTATTGCTAATGTGATGGATTGAAAATTGTTTTTACAGCTTGATAATCAAATATTGGATAATTGAGATAATGTGTGGAATGTGATAGATAAGTGAGTTAATTATTGAAAATTGATTATACATTTCCCTAAATTATCTCCTTCAGTGAAAGATTTTAAGGATATAGATAGCCGTTATATGGTTGATAAATTATTCACTAGATGATCAACCGATATTATGTCTAGTGTGTGACTTTTTGATATGATTAGTGAGTTTGAACTGAATACTAGCTATAAATCTATACAAAATTCAGATGAAATTGATGAAAAAATTTGATTCTTGGGTGATTTTAAAAATATTACATTATTTGCTGAATGAGAAATTGTTGGAGATGCAACTAAGACATATTGATCAGAATTATTGATAAATCTTTGAGATCCTGTTTTGTCAAGGAAAGATGTAAATGAAAAAGTTTATGGAACCGATTATGATTGATGAATTTGACAAGAGATATATTCAGATCCAGAAAAAGATATATTTTGAACGTATCAAATAGATTTTAATAATGATTGATTGAAAGATTGGTTAATAGTGTATTTAGATGGGTGATTTAAATTGGCAAAGAATTATTGATGAAAGCCTGATCTTAGAAATATGCAGGATTTGATGCGTATAGCAGTTCGCGTTAAGGATGTTTTTGTGTGAGATGCTGATTGAAATAAGTATGAAGATATATTTGTACTTACAGATAATAATCAGATTAGAGTATATTTAAATAATTGATGAAAGTTTGATGTTGATTGAAATGTTGTTTGTTTAAATCAAAATGTATTAGAGTGAGAAATATCAGAAACACCAAGCGATTTAAAATGATTGAATCAATTCTTTGTGGAAGATATGAATCTTGATGAGATTAGCGATATTATTACTTATGATGAGAAGTGATACGTTAAAGTGTTTTATTGATGATCTACAAAACAAGGTTCTAATTATTTGAGTAAGGAAAAATATGCTTGTGATTCGTGATGGTATGATAGAGAGATTGGTAATACAACGATTGTTACAGCATTATGACTTCATTTATCTTCAGGTGATGTTTATGATAATAGTATGATGTATTGGGTAGGGCTTTCTAAATCTGAGCTGCAGATAACAGAAAGCGAAATATCGGATTACTGAGTAAATTTTAATCCTAGTAGTTTGTCGGGTTTTGTGAAAGTGAAAGATAGAAAATCAGCAGGATCTATAAAACGTGTTATGGAAGAAGTCATGAGTAAAGATGGCTTTGACGTGAGTGTTGCAAGTAGTAAATTTATAGATGAAGAATCTAAATATGTTGATGTAACATTGTATGAAAATACATTAGTTTGATGATCATGAAAAAATTATACATTTGTACCTATTAGTTATTTAGATTCAAACAATCCGAAGGATAAATGTATTGTTTGGAAGAATTATAAAGTAAAATCATGAAGAAATATTTTAATGGATGGAGATATCGTAACGGTTAGTGTTACTGTAAAGGCTTCGGATTCTTCTCAATGTATCTGAGCATACTGAGATATTATACAGTGACCATGGACCATATATTATGATGATAGTAATATTATGAAATGAATAAAGTTTTTACAAAACAAAAGAAATGCTGTTGTAAAATCAAAAGATTGAAGTTTTTCGTATATCATAGATAATATTAGATTATCTCCATGAGAGAAAATGGAGTTTGAATATGATTTGGAGTATCATCCACTTCCTTTAAAAAAGATGAGTATAACATATGATACTTTTTGGTCAAATGATAAGTGGCCTGATATAAAGTTACAATATGTTGATTGATGTTGAAAAGATTTTGATTGATTTATAAATCTTTGAAAAAATAGATCATTTCAAAATAAGAAGGTTCCTCTTCAAAACTATATTGATAAAGAGTATGAGGACGAAGATAATATGACAAATGATTATAGTGAGGATGTCATAAAAAATTGATCAAATGTGAATCAACTGCCAGGAATGGTAAAAAATAATATAAATCGTGTTAAATTATTACAAAAGACAGCTATTGAAATAAGCGATGATGAAGATGGTAAACAAAATTTAAAATCTGAATTGCTTAGGAGAATTCAAGAGTGATGATTGGAAGCATTGAATTTAAATATTAGTTTATCGATTCTTGAATGACAGTTAGACAACATTGAAAGTATTGTGGATGATTTGACAAAGTGAATGTGTAATTGATTTAGTTTTGGATGATCTAATAATTGTAAATGATTACCTGTTCCATTTAATCAGGCTTTTCTGGCTCCTGGAAAGTATCATTTATTTGGTTGTTGGCAGTTGCCAATGGGACCTCTTGAGTGATGATTACCTACATTTTTCTTTCCTGGAACGTTAAACACTCCATTTTGACCGATAATGTTCCCATGGTGATTGAAATCACCTAAAGATGGTTTCTTGTGGGTTGGTGGGTGAGTTTATCCTTCTTTTATTAGGATTTATGCAGCGCCTACGTTGACGGCTCAATTGTGAATTGCTATATGTATGTGACCATATATGGATGAATTTATTTTTCCTTCTCCATTGTCAGATGTTGCTGGTAATTGTGTTGTGTTTGCAGTAAAACCTCAGTGTAAAGGTGGTGGTTCAGAAAAGAAAAAAGATAAGGATAATCCTAACGAGATTTTTGATCCTTTTGTTGAAGATGTAAGGGATAGTTGAGTATGTTTACAGTCTCAAAAATGATTGCAAGTTACTAAAAAATGACATCGTTCATCACCTTTTGATTTGTATTCGTATAGTTCTAATATTCAAGATGGTTTTGATGGTAAATGAACGATGGGAATTATATCATGGGGTAATATGAATGTGGATTGATGAGAAAATAACCAATTGGAGTTTGATTGAAGTTTCTTGTGAATTATTAATTTGGAGACATCAGCTTATATATGAGGAGATACGGATACTCCTAATGAAAATAATTCTTTATTTATTTGAGATGTTGATGTTTTAGGATGAGATTTTAGTATAAATAAAATTAGGTGATGAATACAGCAGTGAATTAGAAAAATATTAATAGATAAGTGGCTAGATCCACAAATAAGGTATATAGTAAATCAACTCACGAAGATGCATATAAATATTAAATTACCTGATGTCTCAAATTTGATTGGTAATGAAGTGCAAACAATAAAAAATGTTAAAGATAATTTTAAAAGCATTTGGAAATTTGATAAAAGTTGATATTCAAAAGTAGAAACTTGAATTGCATCTAAACTTTGAGCGTTTTCGTATATAAATACTGACAATTTGCAGAATTTTAATAAGGCAATATCTAATCCTTTTGAGGCTTTGGCTAGTTTGATGAATGAGAGTAATATAATTAATATTACAGTCGAACCTATAACCGTAAAAGTGCCAATGATTTTCCCAGAAAATATTAATGAATATAGTATTTATTTACAACAGTGGCTAGATGTGAATGAAAAAATATTGTATGATTGGGCGTCAGTGTTGAGTAAATCTGAATTTGAATTGGCTTTGAAAAATTGGGAGAGATTGCAAAATCAGATTTATGTTAATTTGATGACACTGCAAAAATATAGGAATTTTCCTTTTGAAATATATGAATGGATACACGTAATAGATAGATATATGGCAGAAATAGCTTCTTTAATTAATAATACGATTTGATATTTAGCTTATTGGACGTCAACAAATTCTCAGAGGTTTGTTTGATATGTTGATGCGATTGTGCTTATTTTAAATATCATAAAGACATATCAATTGTTAATTAATTTTTCAGTAGAGTGGTGACAGAATTGTGGGAATTGTACGAAAGATACATATGACCAATATTCTTGTAAATTATCTCTTTTGTGTGATATGATTCAGTTGCCAATAATTCAAATTCCTAATTTCAAACTGCCTAATATTACTTTAGATCTTTCTGATATTGATTTGGGATTAGATATTATTTTGCCTAAATTTAATTTTCAAACTGTTAAAGTTAATTTGCCAGAATTACCAAATTTGCCTGAGGCACCGTCTCTTTCACTGGGAATTAAGTTGAATTTGCCAGATATTCCTATGTTGCCAGAGCCTCCAGAATTACCAGAATTACCATCATTTATACCGGAAATAGAGCTTGAATTGCCTATTTTACCTCCAGCACCTGAACTTCCAAAACTTCCAAATGAAATAGAGGCAATAATAAAAGTTGCTAAATTGATTTGAAAGATATATTGTATTGTAAAATGAAAATTTTGACTTGTATGAGAAAGTTCAGTTAAAGCTAAGATTGAACAATTAACACAAAGGACATATGAAGTAAAATGGATAGATACACTTATGGATTTTACAAATCGGTCAGTTGCTCCTGTTCATAATTATGGATTGGATTATGAAATATCGTCAGAATTGGATCTTCAATTTGATTTTTCATTTTTCTATGATTATTTGGATACTTTAACAAAGTCTATAAATAATTTAAGTACGTCTGCAGCTAATTGGGTGAATAGTAAAGTTGATACTATTGTAAATGATAATCCTGTGGTGTGAGCTATGGAAGAAATTAATGGAGTTAATGTTGGTGTAAATGTTGAACTTTGAATGGCAGATACTTCTGTTATAAATTGAAATACAGATTGATTATTGAGTGAAGAAATTGAATATTTAGATTATGATAGTGCAAAGTCTAGACTTGAGGATGTATTAGTTTATTTTAATAAGGAGACGAAAGATACTACAATGTGAGATACGATACAATCGTCAATCACTAATATAAAAAATCAAATTAATAAGGAAAATAGAGTAGAATCTAATGTTCAAGGTTTGGAGAAACTTCAAAAAGATGTAATTGCATATTTGGATGAACAGAGGTCTGGCTATAATGAATTAGCAACTTTAATTGACACGGATTATGAAGGATTTTTAGCCATGATTGATTCACAAAATAGTAACAAAAATTCGAAATCTGAATCGAAGACAGGAGAGTTGTTAACGTTTAATGTAGAGTTGTTTAGTGTAGATTCTTCGACTAAAGATGTAATACAGAATATTACTAAGGCAAATCCATATGAATCGATTATATCCAATAAAAAGGATGTTATTGATTGATATTGGAATGCAATAAACTCAAATACGGCAAATGATTTATGATTGTCAGAGCGTCAGTATTTGGTTTTGCGTAATAACATATCTTCAATGAAGGATCAGGTTACTACGTTATATTCGGTGATGAGACCTGCATCATCTACTGAATTATTAGCTAAAAGTTCGAGAATTAATACAAATAAAACATTGGTATCAGCAACTGAATCTACAAGGTTGTGAAGTAATATAGAAGTGGCTGATGCTATTGATCCTTCTGTACTTTCGGAGTGAATTTATGCTAAAATTAACAAGTGAGCAGATAGTTGAAAACTTACAAAAGTTGTATATTCAGACTCTTTTGCTTCAGATATTTGAAAAAAGTATTATCATACAGACCATTTTAGGGGTGGTCATATTGTGTTATTTAATGATGGTTGAGTTTACTTAAAGTGTTCTGAAGGAATATGTTCAAGAGCATGATGAGAAGAAAAGTGAAATTATTATGTTTCTAAAACGGTGGTAGAGGAAATTCCTTATGAAGAGATGTGGCTAAATTTTGGTAATAACCTTAAATTGAAAATAGCGGATTTAAATACTGAAGTGAAGAAATGGAAAGTTGTGTGACAGAATTATGATTCATTACAATTGTCTCGAAATGCAGATCAAAGGATTGATGGATATTTAATTAAATTAGTTGAAAGAATTGACAACAGCTATGAAAAAGTGGATTATAAAACAGTAACACCAGTTAAATATGTTTTGGCTCTCCCAGAGGGAACGGATGTGAATGAGTTATATTCTAGTGGGGTAAAGTTAGAATTGCTGAAAAAGACTGGTAAAATCGGAGATTTATTGATAGATGATGAAGATAAATTTGAAGATTTACGTTGAGATAATCTTGTTCAGATTGTTTATTATAGTAATTATAAAGATGAAGTAAGTATAATGATATCGAATATTGATAGAAAATGGTATTATGCTCGTATAGCAACGCTTGATTTGGATAATAATACATATAAAATATCTTCTCCATGGTCAAATCAAGTTGTTGCGTGAAGACAGATTGTTTGAGATGATTTAGCTCCAGAATGAAATCCAATTTTATATAGACCTAGTGTTAAAGAAATTGTTAGTCAATGAGATAATCTTGAATGATATGTGGGTACAAAGTATAATTTAATTGTAAACTGGAAAGATAATGTATCTTTGTCATATATAAATCTTTCAAAAAATGGAAAGATATTAGATGAAAAATATACCTCAAATGTTAGTGATATAGTTAGTACGAATATAGATATTCATACGCAGGATGGATATGATACTTTTTCTTCTGTGTGAATAGATCAGTTTGGAAATAAGACACAGAAACAGATTATGGTTAATTATTCTGTTCCGGAGATATCAATAACGAATATTTCGAAGAATTCAGATTGAGAAAGTGTTAGTATTGAAGCAGAACTTTCTCAAGATATTGATCAATGAAATGTTTCTTTCCAAAGAAATAGAGGATCTAAATGGAAAACACTTAAAACAGATGGGGATGGATCATCTGATATATTGTTGTCATTGAAGCAAAAGTTAGTTGTTTGAAGTCCTTATTCGATATGAAATGGAATAGCAATGTATGGTAAAAATTGAGAAGTTATAGCCTCATTGGATCCAGATACGGCAGAAATAAAAATACAGACAGGATATGAGGATAAATATGAGGTTGGAGTTGTTGTTCAAAATGGTTTAATATTACAGTTGCGAGATAAGAAATCTGAAGAATCGGTATTTTCAATATCTGTTCCGATTGAAGATTGTTCGATAAAAGAAGCGGAAAATTATAATGTTGTAGCTTTGCCTAAAACGTGAAAGATGGGTATGTTTAATTGATGAAAGGCTGTTTATAAAGATTGAAATAATGTACTTTTCTTGTCTCCAACATGTCATTTTTATAGTGAATTATGACTTGAATGAACTTATGTCTATGATAGAGAACAGAATTCATCTTTAATTACATTGTACCAATTATCTGATTTAGAAAAAAATAGTCCGATAAAAGTATTGTTTAAGGTAAAACCGTACTTTGAAAACTAATGTGAAAAAAATGTTAATGAAAATGTTAAAAACACAATTCTGAACTAGATTTTCTCTTGAATCGGGTTGTGTTTTTATTATATATTAAATTGCATTTATTTCATGTGATCAAAAAGATGGTTACGGAGTATACATTACCTCCTCATAATATTGAGGCAGAAAAATGAGTGATTTCATGAGCGTTGATTGACAATGAAACTATTTGGGTTTTTGAATGAGATGGTATAGTTCCAGGAGATTTTTATCAGAAGGAACATAGTATGATTTATGAGGCTATTGTTCAGCTTCGAAATGATAAGAAAACTATAGATCCTGTCACAGTATCTGATCAATTGTCTAAGAATTGAAATTTGGAAAGTGTTTGATGAATAGATTATCTTTATGAGTTGTCAGCTTTTTTGATTTCTTCTTCTTCATGTGTAGAATATAGTAAAATAGTTAAGGAAAAATCTTTATTGAGACAGGTTCTTAAAGTTTGTCAGCAGATTACATGAGATGCATATGAGCAGAAAGATACTGTAGAGATTTTTGATAGTATCGAAAAAAGAATTTATGATCTTACTCAGAATAATGTTTGAGATAATATTTTGAGTATTGAAGAAATATTAAAAGACAGAGTAGAAGATTATATGGAGATAGTTGATCATCCTGAAAATTTTAATGCGAATAAAGTGAATTCAGGTTATAGTCAGATAGATGAAAAACTTACAGGTTTTAAGCCTGGTGAATTGATAATACTTGCGGCAAGACCTTCAATGTGAAAAACAGCTTTTGCTTTGAATGTGTTGACCAATATTGCTCTAGAGCAGAAAAAATCAGTGGCGATGATTTCGCTTGAAATGAGTGTAGAGTCAATTGTGGATAGAATTATGTCAGAGGTTTCATGAGTACCTATGTATAAGATTTCTAAGTGAAACCTTGATAACGCTGATTTTGCACAAATGGGTGAAGCTATGGAAAAACTTTCGAGTGCCAATATTTTTTTGGATGACAAAGCTTGAATGACTGTTCCTATGTTGAAATCAAAACTTAGAAAATTAAAAATTGAAAAAAAGCAATTGGATTTGGTGATTATAGATTATTTACAGTTGATGCATGCTACAGTATTTCAGTGAAATAGAGTTCAGGAGATTTCGGAAATATCGCGTTGACTGAAAGAGTTAGCTAAAGAGTTACAAGTTCCAATTTTGGCGTTGTCACAGCTTTCTCGTGCTGTTGAGCAAAGAGTGGATAAAAAACCTCAGCTTTCAGATTTAAGAGAATCAGGTTCAATTGAGCAGGATGCAGATGCGGTATTGATGCTTCATAGAGAGGAATATTACGATCCTGATACAGATAGAAAGTGAGCTACGGATGTTTGTATTAGAAAAAATAGAAACGGAGCTGTTTGAGAAGTAGAGCTACACTTTGAAAAAGAGATTATGAAATTTGTAGAGACAAAGAAAAAAGATAAAGTTGGAGATGGAACTTATTAGTTAATTATTTATTATTCAAATAATTCTTTTCGTAAATCTGAAATTATGTTTTCATCGTTTCACGTTCAGCTAGTTTCGTTGTTTTCTTCAGAATATACTGTTTCTAAATTGTTGTTTTGTAGTTGAGTGACAGGATTTGTTGTATTTTGAGTTTCTGTATTTGTTCACATTGGAATAAGAGGATTACGTTTTTTGATATAATTTTTTAATTCATCTATTGTAGAAAAATATTTTGAAGAATTTAATTCGTATGATGTATATTTTCAGTCTTGTTGTATTATAAAATATATCTTTCAGTTTGGAGCGGTATAGCGGTCTGTTGAGTTATTTGCATCTTCGTATGATGTAGTAATCCAGGATCTACTTGTGTAGCATTCAGCGTTTTGGGCATTCTTAGAATCAACATATCTCTTGAGATAATCTATATTAACGAAATATTCTTTTTTGTTTAAATCAGGAGAAGAGTACGCATTTAGTGAAGAAATATATTCTATATTATATGGTTTACAGCTCCTTGCTATATATTTTGATTGAGATGTTGTATAATTAATGGTGTTATTTGTTGTGAAATATTTACTAGAGTTTAAGCCAAGATCTTCCATAGCTTGTTTAATTTCTTCATCGGTTCGTCAATCTTTTTTTAGTTGGTCAATAACGTCTCATCAATGATTTTTGTTTGTGTTTTCTATAATTGGATCAGCAATAATTACTTTAATTTTTGATTCTCATGTTCATAAATATTCATCGGAATTATATCATAAATCATTCATAGCGACCCTTATTTCATCTTTCGTTCGTCAATCATTTTCTAATTGCTGTAAAATATTTAGTCATTTTTGCGTTGTTGCTGAGAAACTAACAGAAAATAAACAACACAATAGTATGCACGATGATATGCTTTTTATAATAATACTGTTTTTTTTCATTGAACGAGAAAATACTAAAATAATTTTTTACATTGGAATAAGAGGATTGCGTTTTTTAATATAATTTTTCAATTCATCTATTGTTGTAAAATTTTTAGAAGAGTTTATGTCGTTTGATCTATAGAATCAGTTTTGTTGATTTATAAAATATATTTTTCAATTTGGAGCAACAAAACGATTGTTTGAATTAGAGGTATCTATATAGGATGTTGTAATCCGGAATCTGTTTGTTACGTAACATTCAGCATTTTGAGCGTTTTTGGAGTCAACATATCTTTTGAAGTATTCGATATTGACGAAATATTCTTTTTTCTTTAAATCTGGAGATGTATAAGCGTTTAATGATGGGATGTATTCTATATTGTAGGGTTTGCAACTTCTGGAAATATATTTGATTGAGTTCTGAGATTGTATTGTTTGTATTGTTTGAGATGTTTCAGTTTGTTTTGTTTCTGTTTTCGTAGAGGATTCTTGTGAAATTGAATTATTATTTGTATTTTTTTTATCTTCGTCTGTATAATGAGATTTGCCAGAATATCAATTGTTGCTTGAGCTTGAACTTGAGCTTCAATTTGTTCCTGGATTGTTTCCATTTCCTTGATTTGTATTTTTAGTAAAATCAGCGATTATAGAACATGTTTTGGTCAAAGTATCTCAACAATTATTAATTATTCGTCCACTGAAAGAGTATGTATATAGAGTAGTGGACTCGGAAGGGTTAGCAATAACATCAGAAGATCCGATAGTTAGAATGTTTCCGCTAGTATAAATTTTGGATAAAAAATCAGCAGTAACAGACTCTAGACTAACGGTTCAGTATCCAGTGTTGGAAGAAGTTATAGTTACTGTGTATTGTCTTGTAGTTCAAGAATGAGTTGTTCAAGTTCGTTCAGCTCAAGTAAAAATTGTTCAAGTATGAGTTCCTCAGGTAGATTGAGAATTTTTTTTGAATACAGCAATAATATCACAATTTCAAGTTAAAGAAGTTCAACAGTTATTAATCCATCAACTAAAAGAGTAGGAAGTAAGCATAGTAGTAGGCGGGTTGGGGGAGGCGACTACATCAGAAGATCCGATAGTTAGCGTATTTCAGCTGGTGGAGATAGTGGTTCCAGAATTGGCGGTAACAGAAGTATGACTAACAGATCAATAAGAGGTAGGATATGGTGTGATGGTTACAGTGTAAGTAGTTTCAGTATTACCTCATCAACCGCCTCAAGAATTAGCGTTCCAGTCAGCAGTTAAAATGATATCATTTGCAGGCATTAAGCCAGAGGTTGGTAATCCAGACCATCCGTTGAAAGTGAATCAATTTTTTGAAGGAGTAGGAGTAGGGATAGTAGCTTCAAATAATATTCCAGTATCAGCGATAGGAGTTCAACCGTTTGAATCATAGGTAACAGTATATCTATTTCTAGTATAATAGTAGTTAATAGTTAATAATCCTCAAGAAAGAATAGTGCCTGATTGAGTATTGGGGCTGGTAAATCCAGTATACGTTTTTGTAGAAGGAGTAATTTCATCATCAACTATTCAGGTGAAAGTTTCAGATTCAGCTAAATCATAGCCAGTTAAGTCAATATTTTGTTTGAGGTGATTAATAGTGTAAGTTGTTTCAGAATTCCATTTAGCATATAATGTAGTATCTCATGTTACTGTTTTCCGTAAGTTATTTATGTATTGTCCACTAGAGTCAATGTATTGTGTGCCACTACCATTTATATCTGTATAATATCAGTCGAATATATATCCACTTTTTGTTGGAATTTCAATCTGAAGAAGTGAATCTGTGCAGGCTTCATTTTGCCAGTAATATACGGCAGTACCATCAGGAGTCGATCCTGTTGTATTGAATTTGTAATAATATTTTTCAGTACCTGGGGTAGTCGCTTCTTGGTTATCTAATGTAACGCTGTATAATGTGGTGTATTTAAAATTGAAGGTGTCATCCGTAACAGTTTCTCCTCGTCGATTTTTAAATTCGATTTTGATTTGTCATGTCCCTTCAGATGCTGTTAGTTTATCTGGGTTATCTGAATTTTTGAGTAAATATACTCGAATTGGATAATCAGTATAACCTTCGCTAGGATTTTTTATTTTGCAATTATAACCTGAGTTATTGATTATTAGTTCGCAATTGAAGAAATCTTTAGTTGTATCTCATCAAACCCGATTTCGTGACATCTTTTGTCTTGTGAAACGTAATTGAAAATCTAATCATGCATCTTGGTTATGAATATTATAATTTATTGTTTGATTCTCGTAAGGAGAAATAATGCGCAGTGTGGCAAATTCTATGTTAAAGGTGTCTGATCTTGAGGCTATAATATCATCTCATGACAGTATATCAATGGATAGTGTGTATTCTCAGTTAATTCGATGCGCAACATTATTTTTATCGTCTTCTGTCGAATGAAATGGCGATATGCCAAATTCCCTTACTCATCCTGTTAATACTCCAGAAGTCTCTCCGGTAAAAATTCCACCTAGAGGATCTTTAAGTGTATACTTAGATAGTATGTTGGGGTTTTCTGAATTATAATTCCGAGTGAAAAATTCGCAATCGAAAGGTACTGACCGGTGAGTTGGGCCGTTATAAAAGCAGGCCTTCTCTTTTGTTATTTCTACGGGTGGAGTTAGTAGAGTTATTGGGTTGTTTTTTAAATTTACTTTTCTAGAAAATGTGGGCCATCACTTTGGATATCATGTATATACATATCATGTATAATTATTGGATAAGACCACTTCAGTCCAATCAATCTGAGGATGTGAATATCTATTAGAATTATCAAATATTTGAGGAATCTCTTTTAATTCATTGTATGATAGATCAATTTCTCGATTTGACTCATTAATGCACACGTCATTAGGTTCTTGGTTTCCCCATTCGCATGGTGTACCATGTCTAGTATAAGACGTTGTATACTGTTGTGTGACAGCTGTGTATGTAAATAATTTTCAGTTTGTAAAAACGCTACCATCAAAAGCATTATTTTCTATATGGCTTATTTTGTTATTTTTGAGATTTAAATATGTTATGTTAGTTGCTCAGCTCATATTTATAATATTTGTAATATTTGCGTTTTGCAGATTTAATTTTATAATATTTTTTGCAGCGGTGCTGTCTATAGTTATGGTATATTCTCAGCTGTTAATATAACTGTGATTACATGAGTTTTCGCAATAGCCAGAGGAATTATCTCATCGATTTATTTCAATTGGAGAATCGAAATCTCCTTCGACCGAGGTTGAGTTTCATTGTATAGTATATTGGATGGCATTAGCTCCAGAAAAAAATAGGCCTCAGAATATTAAGAGTGCAGAAACTGTAGTAGCGATCACTTTTTTGTTCATGAAAATTTTTTTATACTTAAAAGAGTCTATACAAGATATTAGATAGTAATTTTTGGCTTTTTTCCAAGAGAAAACTCAAATATTTAATTGACAAAAATCTAAATAATTTATATATAGTCTCGAGTTAAATTTATTCATTTAAAATGTTCGTCAAATAGTAGTTTGAATGTGGAGACTTCATCGTTTGAACATGTCCATAAATCATGCTTATTTTTTTCTAAATTTTTAATAAATGAAAAATCAGAATCATTTTGATATTTTTTTATTATAACATTATAATCTCATTGATTAAAAATTAGTGGTGCAATCGCTATTGATGCAACTTTATTGATGTCAACTTTACTGATAATTTCATCCAAAAAGTCTGAATAAATTTGATGAAAATTTTCTACAGGTAGAAGGGGTAAAAATCTTAGCCCGACACGAAATCATTTTTCCAACAATACATTTATTGCACTTATTTTAGCATCAAGGGTGGCTGTTCATAATTCATATTTTTCTGCGATAATGCGAGGAGAAAGTGAAAAAGCAATTTCCATTTTTTGAGTAGGAGAGTTTCAGTTTAATTTTTTGGTATAATCGAGTAGGGCAGTAATATTTGCCGATTTTGTTCTAGTTTCGATTAAAACTTTGTCTGGTAGCGATTCACAAAATGGTAAAAAGTTTTTGTGAAAACGAGAGATATTTTCGGTTGCTAATAGGTCTGTATAATTACTAGCGTAAAATGTAATCTGACCATCAAATCAAGTTTTTCTTTCCTTCTCAATCTGATTTATTATTTCTTTTTGCATGTCTTCATAATTGAGAAAAAATACTGGAAAACGATTTCTAAAAGTTCATTGAAGGTAGCAATATTTACAGTTGAAAAAACAATTTAGACTTGGTTTGAAAAAAAATGATTTTCATGGGAATCAGTAATTTTCAGGAGTTGGAAGAATGGCGATATGTTCTTGTTTTGCTAGAATGATTAGAGGTTCGGTTTTATAGTTTCATATTTTAGCATCGAAAAGATTTTTGTAATGCTGAATTTCGATTTTTTCAGAATTTTTAAATTGTTTGAAAATTTGATTGGTAAGTGGTAGATTTTTTATTTTAGATTCGTAGTAGATTAGCATATTATCTTAGTGTAATAATATAGAGTAGATATTATATGATTTAGATAAAATTTTTCAATATTGAAAAATCCCCGCGTTGACACAACGAAGGGATTTATTTAGAATACATAAACAACAAGTGCAGGTTTTATCTTGCTACGTCAGTATATATAAGTGTTTTTTAAAATCAATCTTTTTTGAGTTTTAATTAACTTGCTTTCAGAAGATAAAATCATATTTTTAGTTTGTTATTTTATTTTATTATTTTTATTGATATGGCTTATCAAATTACGAAATTACACGCGAGAGAGGTTCTTGACTCTAGAGGAAATCCAACAGTGGAAGCTGAAATTACTTTGTCAGATGGTACATTTGCTCGTGCTATGGTTCCTTCTGGAGCTTCAACATGAGTTCATGAAGCATTAGAATTACGTGATGGAGATAAATCTCGTTATATGGGAAAATGAACTTTAACTGCAGTAAATAATGTGAATACGACTATTAAATCTGCTATTGAAGGTCAGAGTTTTGAAAATTGGAGAGAATTAGACAAGAAATTATTAGAGCTTGATGGAACAGCTAATAAATCAAAATTATGAGCAAACGCTATTTTGGCAGTTAGTATGGCTTTTGTTGTAGCTTGTGCTAAAGCTGAAAACATGCCACTCTATAAATTCATTAATGATGGAAAAGGACATATTCTTCCTTATCCAATGATGAATATCCTCAACGGAGGAGCTCACGCTGACAATACAGTAGATATCCAAGAATTTATGGTAGTTCCTACAGGTGCTGCAAACTTCAGAGAAGGGCTTAGAATGGGAGCTGAAGTGTTCCATAACTTAAAAGCTATTCTTAAAGCTAGATGATTAGCTACTTCAGTTGGAGATGAATGATGATTCGCTCCGAACTTGAAAAGTAACGAAGAAGCTTTGCAGGTAATCGTTGAAGCTATCGAAAAAGCTGGACATACTTGAAAGGTTCAATTGGCTCTTGATGTTGCTGCTTCAGAATTCTTTAAAGATTGAAAATATGATTTGGAAGGAGAGTGAAAAGTTTTAGATCAAGATGGATTGGTTGCTTTATTCACTGATTGGTGTAATAAATATCCTATCATTTCTATTGAAGATGGAATGGCTGAAGATGATTTTGATGGATGGAAGAAATTGACTGATGCTTTAGGAAATAAAATTATGCTTGTTGGAGATGATTTGTTTGTTACAAATATTCAGAGGCTTCAAATGTGAATCGATAAAGGAATTGCAAATTCTATTCTTATCAAATTAAATCAAATCTGATCAGTTTCTGAGACTATTGATGCTATCAATTTAGCTCATGAGCATGGAATGAAAGCTATCGTTTCTCATAGATCTGGAGAAACTGAAGATACTTTCATCGCTGATT
>Ga0247608_10001284_pt1 | contig 35371 bp, 42 predicted proteins | sample 176DNAGHGlowgp2_FD_193490 | JGI IMG/M metagenome (GOLD analysis project Ga0247608, IMG submission 193490) | Sheep rumen microbial communities from Palmerston North, Manawatu-Wanganui, New Zealand - 1766 DNA GHGlow gp2 | ecosystem: Host-associated > Mammals > Digestive system > Stomach > Rumen ...
TTGTGCTAAAAAGTATGATTGATCTTTATTTGAATCTAATGCTTTATATAACTTACCATCAATAATTCTAGCATAATGACCAGTTGCTACATAATCAGCGCCTAATCTTTTAGCTTCTTTAATAAAAGCATCAAACTTAATATATTTATTACACATTACATCTGGGTTTGGTGTTCTACATTTTTTAAGTTCATCTAAAAAATATGTAAATACATAATCCCAATATTCTTTTACAAAATCAATTCTATGAAGTTCAATTCCAAGTTTTTTACATACTTCTAATGCATCATTATAATCTTGTTCTTGTGGACATATATTATTATTTAAATTAGGATTTCCTAAATAGTCATTATTTATTGTACTATCCCAATTTCTCATAAATAGTCCAATCACTTCATATCCTTGTTTTTTAAGTAGTAGAGCTGCTACACTACTATCTACTCCACCACTCATACCAACTACAACTTTTTTCACAATAATCACCAGATATATTGTATCAAATAATTATTATTTAAACAAATCTTTTTAATATATTTGGTATTATAAATACATCATATAAACTACATAATGAACATATTACTATAGATATAATTAATATTTTTAAATACTTCCCAGTCATATTTTTAAAATTAAGTGAAGATTTGTTTATAACTGAATAAATGATTTTAAATGAAAAAGAAATGGAATATAAAGTTAAGATTAAATACATAATCATATTTATAATTTGTGACGGAAATATATATATAAGAGCATATAAGCATCCTTTTGTTTTATAATTTAGTATAAATGATGAAATAGAAAATCCTAAAGTAAATGCTTTAGAAAATAGAATAAATAATATTATTGGAATACCAATAACAGAAATACCAAGTAACCAAATAATAAATATAAATCCTAAATTATTTGTTAAACTATTTTGAAGTGATTTACTATAATTAACATTATTAATATTAGTAATATATTTTGTTATATAATCTTTTACTAAAGTTTTATCACTAGAATTGATCATTGTAATAAAAATTGTTCCAAATAAAAATCCAATAGCAATAAGTCCTAATAAGAAAAATACTAGTTTTTTATTAAATTTAAGCTTGTACAATAATTTCTTCATTTAATCACCCATAAAATAATATGTAATTAATTAATTTATATTCCAATTTTTTTTAAAATATATTATAATGTATTTGGTGGTAATATGAAAAAGAAAAAGCATAAAGTTAGTGGGCAACAAATATTTGCTATATTTGCTTTAATAGCAACAATTGCAATGTTTTTAACTTCAATATTTGCTTATATGTAAAAAACTATATGATTTCATATAGTTTTATTTTTTCCAAAAGAATATTGATTTTTTAGGTTTAGTTACTTCGACTAAAACATCTTCATTATTTAAAACTTTATAAGCATTATCATGTAGTAATTCGTTAGTATAAGTTATTCCATATTTCTTTTCTAGTTCTTTTTTTAATTCAGCAATTCTATTATATACTGTTTGAACATCATGATGTATATCACTAGATAAAAAACTAATAGCATGACAACTTAATAACTTATTTACAGTTTTTTTAGATTCATTACCATATCTACCATACAAACTACCTAAATTTGACTGTAATAATGCCCCTAATTCAATCCATTTAAATACTTTAGTATAATCTTCTTTTATCATCATATATCTTTCAGGATGAGCTATTATTGGTGTATATCCAGCGCTTTTTAATTTAAATATTAAATCCTCTAAATAATTTGGAGAATCATTCATAGGTAATTCAAATAAAATGTATTTTGTATCATTAATAACACTAATTTTATCTTCTTCGATTAGTTTTAACATATCTGGTGTAATCATTACTTCATTACCTAAATATAAATTAATATCAATATCTTTAATATTTTTTTTAATATTATTAAGTATTTTTTTCTTTACTTCATTGTCTGCTATATATTTGCTGCCTTCTATATAATGAGGTGTAACTACAATATCTGTTACACCATTTTCGTATGCTTTTTTTATAATATTGATAGATTCTTCTAAAGATTTGGAACCATCATCTATCATAAATAATATATGTGAATGTATATCAATCATTTTAATTTGAATAATACTTATCAGAATATGATTTAGCAGAAGTAGGAATTTTATTAACCACAACTCCAGCTATATCAGCACCTACATTAACTAATGATTTTTTAGTATTAAGTAAAGCCTCTGATTCGGTTTCTTTTATAGCACAAACAATGACTGTTTTATCAACAAGTTTTGACATAATTAATGTATCAGTAAGACCATTTACAGGTACACCATCATAAATAATCATATCAAATTCTTTAGCTAATAATTCCATTAATTTTATACATGAATCACTAGCTAATAATTCACTTGGATTTGGTGGAACACTACCACGTGGTAAAATAAATACATTTTCTATTTTTGTATATTCAATATAATCTTCATATTTGTCTTTCATTTTAGAATCTATCAATAAATTTGATAATCCTTTACTATTATCTACATCAAAAATCGTATGTTGACGTCCACGTCTTAAATCACAATCAACAATTAATGTTCTAACATTATTTTGTGCAAAAGCTATTGCAAGATTCGCACTAATAAAGCTTTTACCTTCTCCAGGTTTTGAACTTGTAATTAAAACGCTATTTAATTTTTCTCCAGCTGCAGCAAATTGAAGATTAGTACGTAATGTTCTAATACCTTCACTAATTATAGATTTTGGTTTATTATATACTATTAAATCTTCTTTCATGCTCTTCTTCTCCTTTTTGTGTTCATTGGAATTTGACCAAGAATTGGAAGTTCAAGTCTATTTTCAACTTCTTCAACTGTTTTAATAGAAGTATCAAAATAATATATTACAAATACTACTCCAAACCCTAATACAGCTCCAATAAATAAGTAAATTATAAGTTGTTTAGTAATATTTATATTATATGGTCTGCTTGCAACAACAGCGTTATCTACAATACTTATATTTTTAATTTGATACATTTCTTGTATTTCACTTGTAAATACTTTTGCAGTTTCATCAGCTATTTTTTTAGCTTGTTCAGGATTTTCATTTGAAACATTAATCATTATTAATTCAGTATCCTGAACAGATGTAACACTTATATCTTTATTTAATTTTTCATATGCATAATTTAATTTTAAATTAGATATAACCTGATTAATTACACGTCTACTTTTAACTATTTCTCGATAAGTAGAAAGTAGTTTTTGATTTAATGTGATATCATTTTGAGTAATTGTACTACTATTTTCAGTATCAGTTCTAGTTAATACTATTGTAGTAGAACTTTTATATAATGGTTTTTGTAAAAACAAAGCATAAGAACATCCTACTATTGCTACTACTAATGTAATAAGTATTATGATAGATATTTTAGAAATAAAATAATCAAATAATTCTTTTAAATTAATTTCTTCCACAACATTCATCCCTTCTATATTCCGTCAATAAGTCATATATAATTTTAACATATTTTGCTATTTTCTACAATATATTATTAATAAAAAAAGATTAAAATTAATCTTTTCTATCATCATCATATTCATCAGCTATGCTTGATACTTTAAGCATACACCATAAAATAAATAAAATAGGAATTACTAATATTAGATAAATCATAAAACACCTCTAATATTAGTATATACATTATTTATAATTTAATTTATTTTTATGATTAAAACTAAATATTACTCCTAAACTTCCGCCTAACGTATCTATAATTACATCTAAAAATTTAGAGGTTCTACCTGTAAATACCTGATGAAATTCATCAGTACAAGCATAAATAAAAATTATTCCAAGTATTAAATAAATAATTTTATTATTATTTTTAGTATAGATTGCTTCCATTAATAATATACCTAATATCAAATATTCAGTTACATGTGCACATTTACGTATCGGATAATTTAAATCTTTAACTATATTATCTATTTTCTTATAAGTAATGTCTATATGTAAAATATTAGTTGTATTAACTACAATACTTTTTATTATTCCTTTACTTTTACCATTTGAATTATCAGCATTCATAGATGAAAATAAAAATATAATAATCATCCATACAATTAATACTATATATATAATTTTATTTTTCATTTAATCACATCCATACACAATGATATCTTAAAAATTGAATAAATGCAAATATAATCAAAAAGAAAATTTTTTCTGAAGTGCAACAAAGTGCATTGAAAAAGACATATAAAAGTATTACACTTATTATAAGCAAAATAAAGAAAGGTGTAATACATATATGTCCAAAGAGTAATAAATAAAATGTTTTATCGTTTAGAATTTACTTAATATAAATTACTTTTTTTCTTCTTATTATTCTTTTAATTCGCAATTTAAAAATTAATATTAAATCAAAAATAATTGTTTTGTTTAATATAAATGTCAATAATGAAATAATTATTAAAGATATAAATGACAATAATCTAATTCTTAAATAATAAGTTATAAATAATAAAATACAAAAAATGCTAAATAACATCATCATCTTTTTATCAATATTTATTTTAACAAGTTTTTGTATATCTTTATATCGATATAAAGACATGACAAAATACGATAAAAATGTAGATATTGATGCAGCATACAATCCAATTTTATTTATTAATAATACATTTATTCCTATATTTATTACTGCTGCTAAAATAGACGTTTTTGCTATTTCGTTAGACTTTTTAAACGCAATATAAATTGAACCTAACATTGCAACAAAAATATTAAAAAACGTTCCTAAAAGTAAAATTGGGATTTGATAATATGCATGTGAATATGATTTTCCTGTAATTAAATATTTAAATGCAAATGGCATAACAGCAATTATTAATAAACAGATAGAGCCAAATATTTTTAGTGATTTATTTGTAATGCTACTAAAAAATTTAGAACTATCCTCATCATTAACGTGTAATGATGCAGACTCTGACCAAGTCATGTTAAATATATTAAAAAAAGTAATGCACACATTTGAAAATTTGTTTGAAACCGAATATACCCCGTTAAATGAAAGACCAATAAAATGTGAAATAATAGTTCTATCAGATGCATTTACAATCCACCATGAAAGTGAATTAGGAATAAGTGGAATTGAATATTTCCATAATGATTTTCTTATTTTATTTGAATAATTATTTTTACTTACATAAGTAAATATTCTTTCTCTGATTAAAACAAATAATATACATAGTATATTTGCAATCAATGTTGCAGAAAGCATACCATATGCCCCAAATTTAAATATAACAAGAAAAACAACATTTAAAACTATTGTACATGTTCCAGATATCAAACTGCCTATTGAATAAGTTATATTATCACCAAATCCTCTGCATATTTGTAAAAAATAATTTGAAAACATTGTTGCAATAATATTTAGCATCAAAAAATACTTGTATTCATTATTTATAAATATACATGCGAGTAAAAATACACATACAAATAAAAAAACTTGTACTAATATAGTAAAAAAACTTGTACTTATAATTCTTTTTTTCTCATTATCATCTTTTCTAACATCAATTAAAAATCTAAATACAGCTTGTTCCATTTGAAAAAAAATTAAAGGAATTAATAATGTTCTATAGGTATTTAATAAATCTACAATTCCATATTCAGTTGTAGTAAGGACTGATGTGTATAATGGCAAAAGAAAAAAACTAATAAATTGTGTACAAATTTTTCCTAGTGCTAAAATTCCCGTATTTTTTACTAATTGTTTTTCCCTACTCATTTTATCTCTTCTTTCTTTTTCATATGCAGAAATACATATTTAGTTAAATTGGTTCTTCCATTTTTCTACTCTTTCTAAATCAATATTTATTTTTGTTTCAAAATCTGAATTAATTATTTTTGATAATTCAGTTATAATCTGATTTCTTGATATAGTATTTAAATTATATGTTTCTTTCATATCATCAGTTCTATTATCAACACTAATTATAATTGTTCTTCTTTTGTGTTTCATTGCAAATATGCCTGCATGTAGTCTAGTTCCAACGTAATCAGTTTTCGTATTAGATAAGAATTTATGATATGCTTCGATTGTTGGCTCAATTACTTTTATATTTTCAATATTTCTAAATGATTTAAAATATTCATAATCTTTAACACCTTGAATCCATATATAAATATTTTTATAATTTTCATTCAAAATATCAATAAGTTGCTGATCATGCGTTTTATCTTTTCTATAATCAGTTAATGTGAAAACAACAGTAGATGATTTTTTTGTTTCAATATCTTTGCAAAATTCAGGAGTAAGGTCCCACATAGTAACACACCCGGTATTGATCGCTTTAAAACCTATTTTTTCTAAAAATCTCTTTGTTTTCTCATCTCTAGTTGAATGTATATAATCTTTACTTAATGTTTTACAATATAATTTTTTCGTATAAAAATTTACTTTATCAAATGAGCCATCAGATCCTGCACCTACTAAAATTGTATTTTTGTAAGGATGATAATTAAATATATTAAAGTTCCAATCTAAGCGTCGATGTAGCATATCTTTTTTTAGAATATTTGTTCCTAACAAAAATTTTAAATCAGCATTTTCAAAATATTTTGAGTATGATGTTTTTGTTTGATACCCTGTTACAATTGGACTATGTGTACCTGCACTAATAACAAAATTATTTTCTAAAATTGGTTTTAATTCTTTTTTTGCAGATTCACAAATAATAAAATCGCCCATGTTTAATGTACCATATGAAGGATTAAATAATGCTATTGTTTTCATCTCGTACCTCCTTTTACAATAGTTTCTAAGAAATTTTTTACAAAAATTTCTTTAGTAAAAAATTTAGATCTTTTTATTGAATTATTAACTAATTTTTTTCTATATTTTTCATCATTAATTAAAATTTCCATTTTACTAATTAAATTATCGATAAGTTTATTTCTTGAAATAATAATTGCTGAATCAGTTGACACTTCTTCAGGAATACCACCACTGTCTGTGACAATTTGTGCACAACCAACTGCCATACCTTCCAAAACACTCATAGGACATGCATCATCAATAATTGAAGGAACAAGTTGTACATCAATTATTGAATAATATTTGTGAAGTTTTTTTTGTTCTATAAATCCGCTAAATATTACAGCATCATCTAATTCACTAATAATTTTTTTGCATTCATCAATAAAATCTGTTTTTTTATTTGATGCAAACCCCTGGCTTCCTACCATTAATAATTTTGTATTTGGATATTTTTTATGGATTTCTTTAAATGCATATAAAATTTCTTTTACTCCTTTTTCTTTAACTAATCTTCCAACATAACCAAAAACTAAAGATTCATTTAATCCTAATTGTTTTTTTAAACTTGTAATTTCTTTATTTGAAACTTTAGTAAATTCTTGGTCAACACCGTTGTATACAGTTGTTATTTCATTTTTTTCATAATTTTTTTTAATATTATTTTTTACAAAATTACTTACAGTAATTATTTTACTACATTTTTTTATTATTGAAGTATTAAGTCTAGATTTTTTATTTAGGTAATTATTGTGTTGATGAAGAACAATATTTTTTTTAAAAAATATATGAAATGGCAGAACAAATTTTGGAATATTTTCAATTATTATATAATCATAGCACTCTTTTTCTTTTCTTCTTTTTAAATCTTTTATTATGCTTGATGTATAAACATCGCCAAAATAATAATTTTTAAAAATTTTATTTAATATTTTAAAAGTATAAAATTTAAAACCTTTTTTCTTTTCTTTATAAATATATCTATACTCAACATTCTTTTTTTTATAATTATTGAATGAACAATTATCAACCTGTGAATAAATAACAAAATCAATACTTTGATTTATTGTATACTGATCAATGATTGTTTCAACTGCACCACCATACAATGCAGGACTAGGTAATGTTCCTGGATTAATTACTAAAATTTTCATAATTTTCATCCTTTCTAATAATTGAATAAAAGAAAATTAAATTAAATAAAATATAGATCATCTGAGAGTTATGAATAACATCAACTAAAGTTGAAAAAAAGTATGAAAAAATCCCAAAAATAAGTATAAATAATCCTTTATTATCTACAAAATTTAACTTATTGATTTGTTTATTTAATTTAAAGAATATATTGAGATATGCAAGTAACGAAACAATACCTCCTTCTAAAAGAATATGAAGATATGTTGAATGGGCATGATATATATTGTATAAATTTGTTCTAGTAGAATAATCATATACACCCATACCAATTATTGGATTACATCGTATATAATAAATACATCTATCCCATATATATATTCTACCAGTTATTGTTAAATCTTTATGTAATATATCAACAATAAGAAACTCAAAAATATTTTGTATTCTAAAAAAAACTAAAGATAAAAATATTATTAAAGAAAGATAAGTTATTTTTTTGATTGTGATACGTTTTTTAATAAAAAGAAATTTGTCATTATTTAATAATATAATATAAAGAATTAATAAAACGATATTTACCATACATGATACAGCCCACTGCAAATAATATGTTAAAAAAGAGATAAAAACTAAAAACACTGTAAATTTAGATAGTTTACCATTTTTAATTGTATCAAGTGCGCATAATATTGTAGTCCCAATTACTATAGTTATTATTGATGCATTATCATATCCAAGAAAATAGTACTCCTTTATATTCATAATTCCGTTAGGAAATAAAAATAAAGAAACGAAGTTAAATATAATAAAAATTGATAGTACTCTTTTAAATCCTTTGTAAAAAACTTCAAAATTATATTTTATTGATAATTCTGTAAATAAACTTACAGAAAAATAATTAATATATAATTTAATATAAAACATGTAGTCATGTGATTTAAATAATGTTGGTATAAACAACGAGAAAAAAAATAAAAATAAATATAATTGAATTTTAGAATATTTCTTATTTAAAATGTAAACAACAATAATAAACATATACATTAAAAGTGATAAAATATCAAAAAAATTATCTAGTTTTGGAAATAATGTAATACTTCGTGGTAGAATTAAAACGAAGTAAAAAATAGAAATAAAAATAGAATTATTAAAAATTAATTTTAAAAAATTATGTTTCATTTTTTAACCCCTTCTTATATTGTTATTTATATTTTTTATTTAAAAAACTTTGATAATAATTATCTAAATCCTTATAGGAATTATTTAGATTAAATCCTGATTCAATCATATTATTTTTTACCTTAGACCTTGAATTTTCATTTACAACTAATACCGATTTAACTGACCATTTTTTATAATCATCAATAGGTAAAAAGTATACATTATCATTTATCTCAACTTCCCTAGTAATTTTATCAGAAAAAATAATTGGTAAATTAGATGTTTCTGCCTCAAGCGCTACCAAAGGAAAACCCTCATCGAATGATGGCAATAAAAGTATATCCATTGCTTGATATAATTCATTAACATCCGTTCTATTTTTTAAAAGGGTAACTTTATTTTGTAAATTAAGTTTATTAATTTTGTCAACTACTAAATCGTATTGATTACCATCACCACCGACAATAAGCAAATGAGAATTCGAATCATTTAAACTTATATCATAAAAAACATCAATTAAAAATAGTTGATTTTTTTGTTTTGCAAATCGTCCAACATTTGCATAAATATGTTTATCATTTAGTTTTAATTCTTTCCTCTTTTTATTTCTTATTTTTTCATCAAAAATGTAATTACTTGTATCAATAGAGTTTTTTAATATTAAAACTTTTTTTGATTTTCCAAAAACATATTCACCCGCTTTTAGTCCACATGCCATATAAAAATTTGAGAAAATTTTATTAAAAAATGTTTCAAAATTTTCTTTAACACTTTTCTTTTCACTTTTAAAAACATGTGAGTGAGATATTCTAATTTTTACACCGCATATTAATCCAACAAGGGAGGGTAAAAAGCTATGAAATCCTAAATGACTGTGAATAATATTTATTTTTTCTTTTTTTATAATATTTGCCATGCATTTTATATGTTTAAATATTCTTTTTCTGTTTGGAATTCTATATACTCTTGCACCAAGTTTTTCAAATTTTTCTATACATTGATTGTTTGAATCACCAGTAGTTATAAAAATTATTTTATAATTTTCTAAATTAGTTCTAGATAAATAATTGTATAAAACAGCTTCTATACCACCATTTACAAGGCAATTTACAAAGTAACAAATATTTTTTTCACGCATAATAGTATCATCTCAATTCTATTTTTCAAAAGAACACTTATTTGGTAATAATATTTCAAACGATGCATTTATTTCTTTTTTTGCTTTTTCAAAATCTACATGCTCATTCTGATCATTTATACAAATCATTTTATATTTTTTCTTTTTAATTGCATTAATAATTTTTTTGTTATTATTAGATATAATAAACAATTTCCCATATTTACTTTTACGTGGATAAAAACAATTATCTAATATTTGAAACTGTTTAATTATATACGTTGTTATATCTTGTTTTGTTCTAAATCTATTCCTTGAAGTGCTATCACATTTATCAAATTCCATTGACCATAATTTTTCATAATATGATTTTAAAAATGAAATTGGTAAATGTGAAGAATAAAATCCTATAAATTTTTCATAAGGTAACGATAAAAAAGTTTTAACATTAACTAAACCGTATTTAAAGTTAATTAATTTTCGCCAATTTTTCTTATAAATTTTTCTTTTATTATAATACTTATTTATAATACATGCATTATTTAACATTGTATATGAGAATGCTGATCCATAAGGCAAAATAGGCATTTCACCATATTCTTCACATGGCATACCATTTTTAAAAAAATCATTTGGAGACATAAAATCAGTTATAAAAGTATCATCATTAAAATATACAAAATATTGTGAAAGCCCTTTAATTCGATAAAGGTTTAAATCAATTACATTTGAATTAAAAGTTGGTAAATATTCTTTTGGTATAAAATCACTATGTTTTACTACAACAATTTTTTCATTATTAATATTTAACCATTCTGGTATATGACCCCACGTTACAAAATAAATTTTATTAACCCACGGAGTAAATTTTTCAACACTTCTAAACCAGTATTGTAGATTATCCATATCTCTATATCTAATGTTTCTATTATCTACTTCATTTGAATTTAAATATTTTTCTTTTTCTTTTTGCCAGTTTTTGTCATTACCATCTACCCATAATATAACAAAATCAATTTTATTTTTCATAATCATCACCATATAAATTAATTATTTTTTTAAATGCGTATTATGTGGATTTCTTTCTTCTTTTTTTGGTGGTGTTAAATAGTCACCGTATAATTGTGTTAAGTAAAAATCAAAATTTTTTGGTGCAGGTAACTCTGTATTTTCAAACTTATACATATCTGCATCATCAAATATTTTCCTTTCAAACATTTCTTTCATTTTATATGCGCCCATAAAGTTAACGATATATTTAGATTCATCATAATCATATTTTTTTAAAAGATTATTAATTTTATTTATTTCTTTTGATTTACTAAATATTTTCCCAATGTTAAATTTTAAACCTAATTTTATAATCAAACTTTCAAATTTTGTTCTATGATTACTATTTATTGCAACATTACCACAATTTTCAGTTAGTTTCCAATATGCACGGTGCCTTAGTAAATTAAATGTATGAATTTTACGTAACAATAAATTATTAGGCATTCCATCTAATGGAAAAATATCTATCCAAGCACCATAAGTTTTAGCAATTCTACATCCATCATCATATAATTTTACTCTTGAAGATTCAATCTTACATAAATAATTATATTTACTTTCTTCATCTTTTAAAGTAATAAGTTTATATTCTTTATCTAATTCTTCCCTACATTTTTTGATAAATAATTCGTAATCATTTCTAGGTATGCCAATATCAATATCATCATCCCAAGGAATAAATCCTTTGTGACGAATAGCGCCTAAAAACGTACCACCTAACATGTAGTATCTAATATTATATTTTTCAAATATCATTTTTAAATGCATTAATATTTTTAATTCTTCATCATGTAATATTTTTAATTCTTCATTTCTTGTCATAACTACATCTCCTCTATTAGTTTTATAACTAAATTATTAATTTTATCATTGTTCGAGACAAATACGTCTGGTATAAAATTATTAATATTTTTGACATGTTGTTTTAATGTTTCAAAATCATATGCCACCAAAACATAATTTGATTTACCAAATGATTCAGCTATTTCAATTTGATGATCATCTACATGTTCATAAAATTTTCTTAATCTAGGAAAAACAATAGTTTTTTTGTTATTTTTCAAGCATCCTATAATAGTACCAACACCAGAATGAGTTATAACATAATCAGATTTTTTTAAATATTCTTTAAATTTATCATTTTGAATAAATTTAAAACTATCATAGTTTTTTGGAACATAATCGCTATGTCCCATTTGAGCAATAATTTTTTTTCCATCTAAAACTTTTTCATCACATAATTGATCAATAATTTTAAATAATCTGTTAAACTTAAATTCCGTATTTCCAACTGTAACTAAAATCAAAATATAACACCACCATATATAGACTTGGGATACTTACTAAAAAGTTCTTCCCTTTGAACAATAAATTTGTCTGCAAATTTATACATTAATAATCCTGTTTTGCTTAATTTTTTAATTCTTGCATAACTTTCTATATATATAATTTTTTTTCTATGCAATTTTGCAAAGAAGCAAGTAGGTAAAACAAGTCCTGCACCAGTTGTAAGAATTATATCAGGATTTTCTAATTTAAAAATCTTCTTTTGCTCTATAAACATATAAATTAACTTGATAAAAAATTTTATTATATTTTTTCTATCAAAATCTTCAATTAAATATTTATAATTTTTATCTTTTATTGTTGCGCCTGTTCTTGTTGTAACAAAATAGCAGTTGTACTTTTCTATTACTTTATTCAATTGTTTCACCTCTTCAAGATGTCCACCAGAAGAGCAAATAATACAAATTTTTTTCATATTATTTTTTCCCTACTTTCATTCCAATAAAACGGGCAGTCATATCAAACGGGAATCTAAATAACAAGTTAAATTTTCTATCTTGTATAATTCTTTTTAAAACATATTTTGCTAAACTTAATCCACTTGAATTAGTTCCGTATTTATCTAAATAATTATTTTCTTTAAAAAACTTTCCTGTTAGCTTATATCTTTCATAAATTTCTTTCAATGTAAAATTGTGAGAATGGTATACAATTGAATCTGAACAATACTTTACTGCATAACCATTAGTAATTAATTTATATGAAAAATACATATCTTCACTAATAGGCAGATTTTTACCATCGTACCCATTTAATTTGACAAAAATACCTCTATTTATTGCTGCCGAAGCATCTGAAGAAAAAAATGTTTTTAATCCTAATTTTGAAATATCTTTTTTTGTTTTCACAAAAGATTCATCAGGATAATTAAATTCTCTTATATATTTTTCAATATTTTTATACTTTGATATTTGCCTAGAATATGTAGCTGCAATTTTATCTTTAATAATTGGATTAACTAATTTTTCTAACCAATTATTATTTTTTATTTCAACATCCTGAGTTATAAAAACAATTATATCAGCTTTTGATTCAAAAGCCGCTTTTTCTCTTACTAAACTATGTGAAAATTCGTTTTTTGTTATTTTTTTATAATCAATTTTATTTTTGATTAGTATAGTTTCAGTGTTATCATTACATTCAGTCAAAATATATTTGATACAATTAATACTAATATTTTGATTTAATAAACTATTATGTAAATTTTCAATATATTTTTCAGCATTATATAAAGGACATATAATATCTATTTTCATTTTATCACTCACTTCAAATTTTATTGTACATTTTTGCCTGAGAAAACAACACAAAATGTTTTAAAAAATATTTTAATATCTAATTTTAAACAATAATTATCAGAATAAAATTTTTCAAGTTCTAGACGTTTTTTAAAAGATAAACTGCTTCTTCCATTTACTTGCCAATAACCTGTTAATCCAGGTTTTGTTTTAATAATATCATCATAACATTTTCCCATATCTTTTTTCTCCCTTGGCAAATATGGTCGATTACCAATTAATGACATATCACCTTTTAAAATACAGATTACTTGAGGTAGTTCATCTAATGATGTTTTTCTTAAAACATTACCAATTTTTGTAATTCTAGGATCTTCTTTTAATTTTTTGTTTATTTTATACTCTTCTGCTAATTTTTTATTTTCTTTTAATAATTTAAATAATACCTCATCTGCATTTGGTACCATTGATCTAAATTTATAAAATTTAAATTCCTTACCATCTTTCCCAATTCTTTTTTGCATAAATATTATTTTATCATAATCACCAGTTGCAATATTGCATATTTTAACTATAACAATTATAGGTAATAAAAATATACAACCTATTAATGATACTACTATATCAAAAAGTCTTTTTATAAATAAAAACGCAAAAAAACTAATTGATCTAGTACCAGTTTCAACTCCTAATAATTTTTGATCTAACATAGTATTTCTCCCCTTTAAATTACTTTATTTAGATAATCAATAAAATAATTATACCATATAATATCACAAATTTGTTAAAAAACAAGTTTTTTTTACAAAATAAATAGTTAATTATTGTAAAAATAACATTAATTACCATATAAATAAAAAAAGAAACTATTTTTTAGTTTCTTTAAGTATATCTCTAATTTCTTCTAAAAGTTTAACATCATCTGGTTTTTTAGGAGCTTCTTCTTCTTTCTTCTTAGTAAATTTAGATGCTAGTTTTACAATAAAGAAAATACATAATGCAATAATTAAGAAATCTACTACTTGTTGAATAAATGAACCATACATAATTTTCGCATCACCTATTTTAATGCTTAAATTACTAAAATCAAGACCACCTATTAAACTTCCAACAATAGGCATTAATATATCATCAACTAAAGATGATACTATTTTACCAAATGCACCACCAATAATTACACCGACTGCTAAATCTAGAACATTTCCTCTAGTAATAAATTCTTTAAATTCACTAGCGCCCTTACCTACTACTTTAACTCCACCTTTTAAATTTTTTGGATCTACTTTTTTCATATCAGTTCCTCCTTTAAGTATACTTTATATTTAAAATTAAATTTTGTCAACGATATATTTACTTTTTAAAAAAAATTATTTATAATACTTAACCATTAAGGAGAAAAAATATGAATATAGATAATATGTTAAATATTATAAAAGAAAGAGAAAAATTAATTACCTTTTACAATAAAAATAAAGATTATTTAGACGAAAAACAAAAAGCAATATACGCTAAATCTATAATACAAATTGATTATTTAATAAAAAAATTAAAAAAATTAAATTATAAATTATTATTTATAAAAACTACTCCATTTAATTATTCTTTTGAACATGAATATAGTTATGATATTGATCCTTGCTTAATTGAAGTTATTGATGAAGTTATAAATATTCTAAAAAATAAAAAGTGCTACAACGTAGATAATATTCCTACATATACAACAAATAATAAATATATAAATGATATAATTGAAAATTCAATAATATTTTTTAAAACAACTTATCCTTTTTTAGATAATAAAATAGACCAAGTTTTTAATCAAAAAAATATACTTTTATATAAAAAATCGTTACTTTACAAATTATCACAAAAAGACTTATGTATTGGTCAAACATTTTATAATTTTATAAATGATAATTCATACATTATTCTTGAACAAACAAATACTATAAATGATATATATACACAAGTACACGAAGCAATGCATGCATTTCATTTAAAAACAACAAACAAAAATAATAATTATGAATTTGCAGAAGTAATAGCATACTCTACCGCATATTATTTAAATGATTTTTTAAAAAATAATAAATCATATTTAGATGAATTAAAGATAAAAGAAGATTTATTACAAGATTTAATTATATATAAAATTATAAATTATTCAAACTACACTATTAATAATAATAAAGAAAAATATATTATTTACAAAAAGATTTTAGAAACTATTTTACCTTTTACTATATATTTAAAAGATAATAAAAATAAAGACATTACAAAAAAATTAATAGAAGTTAGTGGTAATACTAATATGCTTAAATTTGATTATAATAAAATAAATATTAAGTATCAAGATATAATAGAAAGTTCAAAATTATTAAAAAAGTAAGGATTACCTTACTTTTTCTGCTTCCTCTAACATGTTAGTAATCATTATACCGTATCCTCTTTTAGGATTTTCAACCACAACATGTGTTACTGCACCAATTATATATTCACCTTGTATAATTGGACTACCACTCATTCCTTGTACTATTCCACCTGTTTTATCTAATAGTTCTTGGTCAGTGATTTCAAATAAAATATTTTTATTATTGCTTTTATTTATTTTTTTAATTTCAATACTATATTCTTTTATTTCATTACCATTAAGTACAGTTAATATTTTAGCTTCTCCTAATTTAATATCATTAATAGAAGCCACCTTGTATTTTTTTCTTGATTCAAAATCATTTGTATATTTACCAAATATACCACTTGTTGTATTAGAATAAACATCACCAAATACATTATTAATATCACTTTTAGCGTTTTTCTCACCAGGTATTCCATCTTCACTTCTATCAATGCTTGTTACATTCGAGTCAAATATTACTCCATCTTTTATTTCTAAGATCTTACCAGTTGATTTTTCAATTATTTCGTGACCTAATGCACCAAATTTTTTTGTATTTGGATCTATAAAAGTAAGTGTTCCAATTCCAGTAATATTATCTTTTACATATAAACCTGTTTTAGTTATCCCATCTTGATCCTTATATAAATTTAGCTTTGTTTCATATGTATTATTATTTCTTATATACTTAATACTAACATTTTTTTCTTTACAATTTTTAATTACATCAATCATATCATCAATAGTACTTATATTTTTATTATTGATAGCTGTAATAATATCTCCAGATTCAAGTTTAGCATCAACTCCAGGTTTAACTTCACCTATAGAATATAGTCCTACAATCATTACACCCTTAGAATTAAGCTTAATTCCAATATTTTCTCCTCCAGCAATAATGTAATCTGAATAAGCAAAGGAAGTACTTGGTATAATAAATAATGAAAGAAGCATTAAAACACATGTTTTTTTAAATTTTTTAAACATATGAACATCTCCTTTGTAGTACCAGACTACATTATTATTATGAGAAAAATAAAATATCATATTAATCTAAAAAAATACCAATTAGGGTATTTTTAACTAAATTAACTCATGATTTTCTAAATCAATTATTTTATCATTATCAACTGAAACGTTATTTTTAATAAATCCTTTTACTCTATTTAATGGATAAATCCAAGAATACGATCCAATATGTGTTCCAGGATATGTAACACATTTAGCGCCTATTCTAGAACAGTCACCTAAAATAACTCCAAAAAAATTAGATTTTAAATGATAATATGTACCATCAATCTTAACTCCAACTTCACCTTGATCAAATCTTCTATTAGATATAATAGTACCAGATCCAATTCTAGATTTTTCGCCTATTATTGAATCACCTACAAAGCATAAACTTCCAATTTTAGAGCCAGGAAACATAATAGTATGTTTAACTTCAGATGAATGACCTATAACACAATCTTCACCAATAATAGAATAAGCTCTAATATAAGCATGAGCATTTATTGTAACATTATCCTTAATTATTACATGGTCTTCTATAACTACATCCTCACCTATATTACAATTTTTACCAATAATTTTTTTATTAGTAACTGAATCAATATAATTATTCAAATTATATAAAACATCATATGTATTATCATAATTTAAATCTTTTAAAAATTCTTTATTTTTAAAATAATATTCAGTTTTAATCATTAGAAACCTCTAAAGGAGATTCAGAACCATCTTCATTAATCATTTTAGTTACACGTGCTTCAATATCATCAAGTTTTTCACTACATACTTTAACAAGCTTCATTGCTTTAGTATATTTTTCAATTGAATCTTCTAAATCTAAATTACCATTTTCAAGTTCATCTATAATATGTTCAAGTTCTAACATTTTATCTTCAAATTTTTCAGTTTTAGTTGCCATTTTTTTCCTCCTCAATAAAATTTACAGTAGTATTAATTATACCATCACTGATTTTTAATTTTATAATATCTTTTTCTTTTATATCCTTAACAGTTCTAACAACATTATCATTTATATAAGCAACAGAATAACCACGCTTTAAAACAGATAACGGATTAAAAGCTTCAAGTTGTTTAATTATATGAACTAGTTTTAATTTTTTATTTTCATATAAAATACTTGGATTAGTAAAAATAAAACTTGATTTAATATGATTTAATGTTACTTTTTTTAAATCAATTTTATTTTTTAAAAGTGTATTTAATTTATCAATATTTAAATCAATTTTTTGTTTATAAGAATCATAAATCATATTAGGATTTTTTAAAATAAATGAATTTTTTAAATTATTTAAAAATACTTTATTATAATTTAATTTTTCATTAAGTGAATTATTAAGTCTTATCTTTAATTGAGATAAATGTGATTTAACATCAACTATATTTGGTACAGCAAGTTCTGCAGCACCAGTTGGTGTAGGTGCTCTTAAATCAGCTACAAAATCAGCTATTGTATAATCAATTTCATGACCAACAGCGCTGATAACAGGTATAGGACAATCAAATATAGCATGCGCTACAATTTCTTCATTAAATGGCCACAAATCTTCAATAGATCCACCTCCACGGCCTACAATTAAAACGTCCAGATTATAATCTTGCGCTTGCTTTATTTTTTTTACTATATCACTACCCGCATTTTCACCTTGAACAAGTGCAGGAAATAAATAAATATTACAAATAGGAAATCTTCTATTAATAGTAGATACAATATCTTTTATGGCAGCACCAGTAGATGCAGTTACAACACCTATATTTTGCGGTATCTTTGGAATTTGTTTTTTATACTTAGAATCAAACAAACCTTCTTTTTGTAATTTTTCTTTTAATTGTTCAAACGCTAAATAAAGATTACCTACCCCGTCTTCTAGCATTTCATCAACATATATTTGATATCCACCAGTTGCTTCATATATACTTACTCTACCACTTATTAAAACTTTCATACCATCAACAGGAACAAACTTAATTGCACTTGCTTTAGTTCTAAACATAATAGCATTAATTTTACTATTTTCATCTTTAATACTAAAGTAAAAATGACCTGTTGTATGAGCTTTAAAATTTGATATTTCACCTTTAATATAAACATTTCTTAAATTTTCATCTATATCAAATTTATGTTTTAAATATCTAGTTAAAGCAGTAACTGATAGATATTTATTATCCATTTTCTACCTCTTTATATACTTTATCAAGTACACCATTAATCATTTTTCTAACATCATCATCACTATACATTTTAGCAAGTTCAATAGCTTCATTAATAGCAACAATTTTAGGAGTATCTGTATAAATAAGCTCATATATTCCCATTCTTAAAATTGATTGATCAGTATGTCCTAATCTATCAATAGTCCATTTATTTAAATACTTATTTGCAATACTATCTAATTCTTTTTTATATGTTGTTACACCAAACACAATATCTTTAACAAATTCATTTTCAATTTCACATATTTCTTTTATTATATCCTCTAATTTATATTCAATTTTATTTTGATCATAAACATTAGCTTGATACAAAATTGTCATTATTTTTTTCCTTAACTCACTTCTTGTTTCCATATAATCACCTACATTTATTTTATCAAAAATAATAAATTAAATCTACTTACTTTTTATAAACTTTACTATTTAATTCTGTAATTATTTTTTCAAATGAATTTTTATCTAACATTGAATTTTTAACAATAGAATAATTTATTAAAGAATCATAATCTAATTTATTGTGGTATTCTTTTATATTTCTAATTACTCTATTTCTTGATAAATATATATCATCAATTAAATAAACATTATTATTAATTTTAAATTTAGAATCAAGTTTTTTTACTATATCTAAATAATCATTAGAACAATTTATTTCATTAAACTCATAATAATCACTCAACTTTACAATATAATCATCTAATGATTCATTATCTACATAAAAATTATTTCCAGATGTAATACTAGATTTTATTTTACCATCATTAAATATATCTATATTTAAATATTTACAAATCATTATTCTTTCAGTTATATAAGGATATTTTAAATATTTTAAATTTGAAACAATATAATCGTGCAAGCCTAATTCAATAAATTCATCAATTTTATATATTGAATTAATATCATTTAATAAATAATAAGTATCTAAATTTAATTCATATTCATTAATAAATTCAAAATATTTAATTAAATCTTCACGACTTGCATTAAATAAATATTTACAATTATCTTCATTTATTTTAAAATTATATTTCTCCGTTAATTTAATTATACTTAATAATTTATCATATAAAGGTTTAACTTCATTAACATTATTACTTTCTATTAAAATACCAGGAATAATTTCTACTATTTTAGTATTTATAATACTTTTATCTATTAAATTTAATACACTATTTAAAATATTAATATTACTGCATGTTAATATAGCAACGCCAATATCACTATAAAGTATATTTTCATTTATAATTTTACTATCAATTAATTTTTTTAAAAATTCTATATCACACTGTTTACTAATAATTTCTTTATATTCATCACTATAATTATTAAAATTTAAATTATTTTCAAAAAAGAAATTAGAAAAGAAAGAACTAGAATGTTTTTTTAATTCTTCATTACTACTCTTAATATATTTATAATAGTATTCATTATACTTAGCAGCAACTCTATAAAGTTCATATTTTACTTCATCTGACTGCGCTAACGAAATTAAATTTTGATCAAGAATAATTATATTTTTAGTTCCAAGTAACCCTTTTAAATTTTTTAAAAGATCAATATAAGAATTAATAGCTTTATTTCTGTTACTAATAAATTTATTATATTCCTTTTGTAAATTATTTCTATAGCTTATAATATTAGATTTAAAATTATCTATTTCAAAATTATTTCTTAATTTAGAATTCATTTTACGTGTACTTTTTTTAGTAGTTCTATTAAATACTTTTTTATCAAATAAATTCTTATATATAGTTAATTCATCATAGCCTTTAAATTCTTTTATTACTTCTTCAAATTTTAAATAAAATTCTATATATAATATTTTTTCTAAAACTTTTAAAGCGTCTTCTTGATACTCTCCAAAAATCGATAAATCACAATCTTTTATATCAAGTTCAAAATTATCTAAATCTTTATTATAAATTTTTAAATTACCATTAACTGAATTTATTGTATCTTTTATTTTAGATACTTTTTCATAAAGTTCATCAAATGAAATTTTATTATTAATAGTTCTAAAATATCCAATAAATAAAGAGTTTTTTGCAATAATTCTATACCACTGATTACCATTTTTTATTAACGCATCTGCTAGATCATTAAAAAATCCAAGTTCATCTATTCTATCAAATTGGAGTTTCTTTAATTCATTTGTTTTTTTTATGACTAAATCTGTAAATCTATCCATTTTTAACCTTCTTTTTTTGTCTTAATATTTCATGTATTCTTAATGTTATATCATCATTTTCTTTAATAAATTCCTCATTATTTAATAATTCATTTATTATATCCTTCTGTCTTTGATAACTTTTTAAACTACTTTCTATATTTGTTTTATATATAGAACTTGTTTGAAATTTTTTTGTAAAACAATCAAGTATTAAATATAGATTATTTTTTAATTTCATATAAGTAATACGTAATTGATCATCCTTTACCTCACTAAAAGTATATGAATAACTACTATTACCTTTATTTATAAGCTTATTATTTTTAAATGTACCATCTTCAATTGAACAAAATAAGCCATCTAATAATTCATAATTTTCATTTGTAATATTATTTTCAATACTTTTAAATATAGTTGGGTTATTACTATAATTCTTTAGATAAATTAAATGATTTATTTCATTAATACTTTCATTTTTAAGACTCATTAATAAATTAATTCTACTTGATAAATTATTATATTCACAAGTAAATAATTCTTCTGGATCAGTTAAACAAAATTTTTCAATTATTTTTAATTCCTTAATATATTTTAAAATAATAACATTAAGTACTTCATCTTTATTATCAACAGTATTTAAAATATCTCTTAATAAATTTATATCTGATACATTACTAATTTTATTATAAATATCATCAACATCAATTCTAAGAGGAATAACTTCTTTATTTTTTGTTTTAGTAACTATAGATACATTTTTTTTAGGAATAACTATTTCACTACATACATAATCAAGTAGTTTTCTATTTAATTCAATTTCTTCTCTAGTAATTTTTAAATTATGTAAATATGCATCCTTCATAACTTCTAAATTTTTATCTTCAAGTTCTAAATCAAGTGCATCAATATCAATACAATCATTAAAATCCATATAATCACTCTTTCTGTGTTAAGTATTATAACATATATATGTTTAATATAACAAAAAAATGAGTTATTTTCTCATTTCTTTAATTAACATTTTATGAACATATATTGTATTATCAACAGGTTTACATGATTCATCAACTTCAATACTTGATACATTAAAATCATTATCTATTTCAGTTTTAGGCATTCCATTAAGATTTTTATCTTTTTTTATTTCAAAAACAATACCACATTTTTGAAGTTTACCTAACATTGTTAATAGTGTATAAATATAATTAGCAAATACTTCATCTTGTTGTTCTTCTTTTAATTTATGACTTAATAAATGAAGTAAATACATTAAACTTACATCTTCACTATTTTCATGTTCACCAAGTTCAGTTAATTTATCAACTGTGTATTCTTTTATAATACTATTTAATATTTGTATTTTTTCGTTTGGATTTTTTTCATTAAACTCTTTTGAATTGATTTTGTTCATAATAATTTTGTTAAAATCTCTTGTATTAATCACAATCACACCTCACAACGGTTTCCATTATATCACTATTTTCATAATTAATAAATACTTTTTTATCAAAAACTTCTTTAACTGCACATATCTTATCAGCTAAACAAACAATAAAAGATTCTTTATATCTAGGAGGTATAATATTAAGTGGAAACATATGTCTTTTTATTATGTTTTTTTCTATTTTATTTAATTTAAAATCACGACTTGCATTAATAAGAGCTGTATTAGCGTGAGTAAACCCGTGTAATCTATGTGATTTATCATGCCAATCATACAAAAAATAATCATGTAAAAGAGCTCCTCTAACTAAAGATTTAGTATCGATATGTTTAAATTTTTTTGAAATTTTTACTGCCATAGTAGCAACACTTACAGAGTGTTCAAATACACTAGTTTGTCCATGTTGAATATAATTTTTAGTACTAATCATATTTTTTGATTTTAAAATCTTTTTACCATATTTATATACTTCTTTATCTATCATAAAATCACCAGTATAATAATTATACTTTTATTACAATAAAAAAGCAAGATATGATATGAACCCCAAATAGGAGACATCGATAAAAAAGCAGTAAATTAAAAAGAGAAAATTATTTTTCTCTTTTTGTGTAAGTTTTTCTCTTTTTCTTAACTTTTGACTTTAGTCTAGTAGTATTGTAAAATAATATCCATTCTTCTACAAGTTGAATATATTCTTGTAAAGATGTAATATTATTGTTGTACAAAGTTTCCTTTTTAAGAAGTGAGTGCCAACTCTCTATTGGAGAGTCATCAATTGGAGTACCTTTTCTAGACATTGATATTTGTATTCCATTTGATTCACATATAGCTTTGTACTCGTAAGATGTATATTGGAATCCTTGATCACTATGAATGATCAATCCATGTACATCTTTTTCTTTTGATAAAGCCTCATTTAAAGTATCTATTACAAGCTTATTATCATTAAATTTAGATATTTTGTATGCTACAACTTTTCTATCATATAAATCTATTATTGTTGATAAATATGCTCTAAATATTAAATATGTTACATCTGTATCCCATACTTTATTTGGTGTGTCAGTAGTAAAATTTCTATTTAAAAGATTAGGTTTAACATTATCTTCTATTCTTTCATTCTTATTCTTTTTCTTTGATTTTCTTATGTATTCAGCCATTAAATTATATTTTTTCATTATTCTTAATACCTTCTTTCCATTCATAATTACACCATATTTTATGGCTAGACCTTCAACAATCCTACGATATCCATATGTACCTTTAGAATCATCAAATATTTCTTTAATTATTAAATAATCATAATAATCAGGATCTTCCTTATTTTTATACTTATAATAAGTTTTAGGACTTATATTAAGTACGGCACACATGTTAGTAAGTTTATAATTATTTCTATACAAATTTATAAATGTTACTTTCTCTCTCGTTGTGCCTTGAGGAAGGCCTGGTATTTTTTTAATATTTCATATCTTTCTTTCCAATCATCTAAAGATACTGGTTTCTTATGATGTCCTCTTTTATGATTTATATCGTTTTCTAAATTACCTTGTTTTCTTTCTTTTGAAATCCAATTCCAAATTGTAGCTGAACTAATATTATAATGTTTTGCTACTTGATCCCTACCACCATATTTACCAGATTTATACGCCTCAAGTACCTCATTTTTAAATTCTAAGGAATAAGAAGCAAATTTTTGACCTTTTGATGCCATAAAAAATACACCTCCTTTCGGAAGTGTATTATAGCACTTTTATCAAACTGCTTTTTTATTGATGTCTACTCTAAGGGGTGCAGTTCAATAACTTGCTTATACTTTACTTATTTTTCTTTCTAATCTTAATCTTTTAAATTCTTCTTTTCTAACAATATCATAATCAATTCTACTTGAAATTAAATCAGCAAGTTTTTGATGTAAATAATTTTCTTCTTCAGTATAATTTTTCATAAGTATTAATTTTTGAATAGATACAGTGTCTAATTTTTCATATTTACTTGTTCTTATAAAATAATCTTTATAACATTTTAGATCTTTAGAACCACCTGCTTTAATATACTCATTAATAAATAATCTTAATCCTGGATCAGAAGTATCTACCGCATACATCATTGGAATATCAATATTTCTATCAAATTCCTTAGCAAATAGAAATCCTCTTCTTGGTCCAATTCTGTTACCACCACGTTCAATTATTCTATACATTATACAATTAAGCATTTCTTCTTTCTGATAAATTGCCTTATCAACGTCATAGATTTCTTTTTCTAATTCATTGTTATATGGTAAACTTATATTCTTTTCATTAAATAATTCTACTACTTTTTTTAAATGCATACCAACTAAATCTTTATCTTTAATAACACCTTTAGTATATGCTGAGACAAATTCAGCATCTTCTACATAACCATTTCTTGTTAAATGTAAATGTGAACTTCTAGAACTAGGATTTAAATATACAATATAATTATATCTTGGTTTAGAAAAATACCATCTTTCATCACTTGATAATGATTTAATAAATACATTTGTATTATAAAAATCATCCCAATCTAAATATTTAATATCTGAATCTTTATCCGCTATACACTTAATATATAAATTATTTTTAAACATTACATCATTTATATTAACTTGTTCTTGACTACAACAGTACATTAATTTATTTATTTCATAATCTGGATATCTTAGTTCGTACCAAACAGCTACTTTTTCTATAAAATTTCTCATTTCTTTTGGTTCACGATATTCATCAATATCAGAAAAATGACCTTTAACCATATTTTTATAATACCATTCGATAAAAGCATCAACCTTATCATCTAAATTAATTAATGGACAATTTTCTTTCTCGACATCTTTTACTCCAAGGAATTTATTTTTTAATTCTAATAATTCATTAATCATTTATAAACCTCCTAAAAATATATGATTATATTAATTATTTTTAAATAAACATTTAGAAATAGGTATTCTTTTTTGTGAAGCATCTATTGCACTACTCGGGCAAACTAATTTACACAATTGACACCCAACACATTTAGATGCATCTAATATAGGTTTTCTTTTTTCATCAAATTTAATAGCGTTATGTCCACCATCTCTGCATGAAATATGACATCTACCACATCCGATACATTTATCGTAATTAAATTTAGGAAACTCAATAGTTTCTTTATCTAATTTATCATTATTAATTAAATTATTTTTTGACATTCCAATAAAATCAGAAACATTACTATAATTTTTTTCTTTCATATAAATTTTTAAACCTAGTATTAAATCATCTATTATTCTATATCCATATTCCATTACAGCAGTAGTTAATTGTACACTACTACATCCTAATAACATAAATTCCAATGCATCACTAAAAGTATATATTCCGCCAATACCACTAAAATACATATCATTTAAATCATTACATGTTGTCATTTCACCTATATACCTAAGTGCTATAGGTTTAACAGCCCTACCAGAATATCCTCCTAAAGATGATTTACCATTTACTTGTGGTTCAGGAATAAGAGTATCTAAATCAACATTAGTAATACTTTTTATTGTATTAATAGCAGATATTCCATTAGCTCCGCCTTTTTTAGCAGCTAAAGCAGGAACACGCATATCAGTAATATTAGGCGTCATTTTAGCAAGTATTGGAATATTAGTACTATTTCTTACTACTCTTGTATACTCTTCTACTAAATCAGGATTTTGTCCTACATCTGAACCAGTTCCTTTATGTTTCATATTTGGACAAGAAAAATTAAGTTCAATTATATCTGCACCAGCCTTAGTAACTTCTTGCGCTAAAGTTTTCCATTCATTTTCATCACGACCCATAATTGAAGCTATAATTACCTTAGAAGGATATTCTTTTTTTAGTTTTCTAATCATATTCATATTTTCATCTAATGAATATTCCGATAACTGTTCTATGTTTTTAAATCCAATAAATGATGAATCAAAATCTTTCAAAGCAGAAAATCTTGGAGATGATTCGTTTATTGGCATCATACAAATAGTTTTAGTACAAACGCCAGCCCATCCATAATCAAAAGCCCTTTTACACATTTCATATCTACTTCCAACAATAGAAGATGAAAGTAAAAATGGATTTTCTAATTTTACGCCGCAAATTTCTGTAGATAAATCAATTTCGTCTATATTAATTTTATCTATATTTATAACACTATTTACTATATTATCAATATCTATATTTAAAGGGCATTTATAATCATTATTATCATTTTTATCAAGATAATTGTCATTATCAATTAATATACGTGCGCCTTTTTCGTTATTAAATTTTAAAGCACGAATAATTCTTTCAGGGTCTACATTTTTATATATTTTTTTACATGGAGCATCATAACAAAGAGCACATCTATTTATTTCCATTTTAATATTTTTACCATCCATTTAATCACTACCTTTTCTTTTTTACATTATATCATAAATCGTTTTAATTTTTTATTAATTTCGCATGGAGTACAACTCTTTTATTCCCATTACCTATACAACTAGATAAAGTAAGAATTTTATCATCTTTAGATACATCTACCCCATAATTATATATAGATCTAGATTTTAAATTTTTAATAAAAGTATCAAAATCAAATTCATTATTAAATTCAGTATTTATATAATAATCTTCTGGTTTAATTGAATAAGTAGAAAAAACTTGATAGTAATATGTACCTTTTTCAGTTACTAAAACAACTTGATGATTATCTTTATTTTCATACCAATCTTTATTTAAAATATTAATCAATGTTCCAAACATAGAACCATCTTTTGTATTGTGTCCATAAATAATAATGTTTTTATCAAGTTCATCGAATTTATTATGATAATCAGCAAATATCCATCCTGCAATATTTACTTTCTTTTCAAAATTATGATTTAAATAATAACTATTATCACTACCTTTAACAACAACATAATCAATATTTGTATTATTAACTTTAATGTATGCAACAACATCATTATTTATTTTTTTTAAAGCATTGAAATCTACATTATATTTTATTTTACTATCTTCATGTTCATCTATTGTAATATTTTTTTTAATTTTGTTTTGTAAATTATCATTATCATCAACATCTTTTTTCCAATTAATTATATTAATTAATGAATAAATAAAAAGTACTAAAAAAATTATAAAAAATAGAATAAATATTTTTTTACGTTTTATCATATATAATTTCCTTTCTAAAAATATAAAACAGGAATTTCTTCCTGTTTATATTACTCATTAATTTTTTTGCTTGTATATAAACCAGTACTTACAAGACCAATTACACTTAATACAAACATTGAAACATAAAACATTATATTATCACCAGTTTGTGGATTATTTATAAGAGTAAATTTAGTTTCAACTTCACCATCATCAACTACAACTTTTACAATATGTTCTTTAGCACTTAAAGTTTTTACAAATTCATCGTTAAAAGTAATTATAGTGCTACCTTCTTTTAAAACATATTTTGAAGGATCAACTAGTTCACCATCAATATATACCTTACCAGTTTCTTTAAATTTTAAAAATTCAATATTAAATCTAAATGATAATTTTTTCCCTATACCTACCGTTTGGTTATCACCTTCTAAAACTTTATAAATTGTCTTAGAATCATTTTTATCAATATTTGCTTTATTTAAATCAATCTTAAATGAAATTGGAAATACATATAATTTAGAACGTCCATCTGAACTTGTATATTCTTTATTTTCACCTAATATTTTTAATTCAATACCATTTTTTTCATAATCAAAACTATTTTCAGATGATGATAAATATTCATTAATTTCTTCAGTTGTATACCCATTTAATTTCAACGCAGAAGAAATTATTTGTTGTGCGAAGAAATGATGACTTTGCGCTATCTCTGCATCACCATACGTTTCAATTGCTGTATCTTCATATGTAATAATATCGTCTTCACAATTGAAATTTAAACTATAGTAATCATCCCAATAATAAGTGTGATAAATAATTAAAGAATCTTCATTATCAATTATTTCATTTTCATATATTTTTTTACCCTCGTACATTGTAGTAGTAAATTCACTATCAGATTGTAAATAATTAATAACATCACTAACAGTAGTAGTTTTTGCACCAGTTGATGTATCACTAGTACCAATATTTGCTTTTGCTACATCAATTCTAATTTGAATTGGAGCTACAGTTATAGTACTTAAACCATCTATACTAGTAAACTTCTTTTCTTCTCCAATATTCTTTATTTCCATACCGTTTTTTTCGTATGAAAAATCACTTTCATCACTTGAAAAAAATGATTCAATTTGTTCATCTGAATATCCATTTACTTTTAGTGTTGCTTCAATCAAATACATAAAAAATATAGAATGACTTGTGACTTTTTCAGCTTCTTCATAAGTTTTTATTTCTCCTGAATTATATTCTATAACACTTCCTTTATAAGGAAATGAAACTTCAGTAAGATTAGAATTTGGATATACCCAATCAATTTGTATATTATTGCTTTCATAAGTTAATTTACCATCAAACGATTTAACATCTTGTTCTAACATTTTAATAATATCTTCTGTTTTTGAAGATGCATTTACTTGTGTAAATGGTATAAAAATTAGTAGTGTTATAACTACGCTCATTAATTTTACAATTTTTCTCATATCTTTCTCCTCCTATTGTATAATTTATCTAATTGTATCATAAAAGCAATAAATATGATAGTTTTTTATATACTTTTTATAAATTTATCATACAACAATAAGAATAATGAGATAAAACACTTACTTTTTATTCAAACAGTATTCTATTAAATCATCAGTATTATAATTTTTATTTTTTACAATGTTATATTTATCATCACACTTAATTACATCATAAAATAAGGAATCATAATAAAGAACGTCAATATCATCACTACCAACATAAGTAGAAGATTCTCTAAACATTGGTGCTACATTATTTCTTTTAACGTTTATATAATCAGTAAAAATTAATATACCCAATGCTCCAATAAATATTACAAATATTAAAAGTAATCTTTTATAGTATTTTATATGTCTTGTTATTTTTGAAATACCAATCACAAATATAATTACTCCAAATACTGAATAAATTGATCCCCAACTACTTTCACTTGGAAATATCATGATAGCTGACATAGATATAAATAGTCCAAATATAACAAGTAATAATCCAATTACATTACTATATTTATTAATTTTTTTAGTAGAATAATCAATTGTATTAACAATGTTTTCTTCAAACCTTTCTTGATATTTTTCCCTATTTATTTTTTCGCCACTTAATAAATCATTAATAGTGATATCTAATTCATCACATAATGGTTTAAATAGTGATAAATCAGGCATATTTCTACCATTTTCCCAATTACCAATTGATTTATCTGTAACTCCTAATTTTTCTGCCAAATCAGATTGTGTCATTTTCTTATCCTTACGACACTTTGCAATAAATTTACCTATTTTTTCTTGATTCATAAAAATCTCCTTTCACACTAAAATCATATAATTATTTTAAATATTTTTACAGGAAATGATTCTAGGGTTAATAAAATTCATAAATATGAAATTCAATTTCTACTTATATTTTAACATAGAAATAATAGATTTTTCTAAATAAAAACTCTAACTTTTAAAAGTTAGAGAACAAATACTTATTAGTACGATGAGATAGTATATCCGAGACTTAAGGAATAGTTGATAAACAACTAATCACTAAATGCATTTCACCATAAATATTTTTTAGTCATCTTTTATAAAATAATACGAAAAAAAGGAACGGCGTTCCTTTTTCTCCCTCTCAAAAAAAGAGGCATTTCATTACATATTCATATTATCACATTTTATGATCAGTGTAAATATGTAACACTAATATTTTATGATTATTTTTCTTTATTATTCATTAATTTGTCAAAATACTTTTTATCTATACCAGTATACTTAGTATATACTCTATCAAATAAGAAATGTGTATATTTCATGCATTCATTATTTTTATTGTTTTCATTTAATAAAGATTTCATCTCATCTTGCATATCTCTAATTTGCTTGTTTAGTGATGTCAAATCTAATTTAATTCTTTTATTATTATCATATTTTTCTTTAATCTTTGAAATTCAGTAATTAAATAAAGTTTAAATTCAGGAGAAAATCAACTAGCAAACTCAAAAGCAATATCAGAATGTGCAAATGTTCCTTTACTATATTTACCACCACTTGGAACAATACCAATAGCATTAAATTTTTCTTTCCATCGTTTAGGTGTCATAGTAAATCTATTATATGGAACTTCTTCAGTTTTAATTGCGTGGGATTCCACGGAATTAAATTTAGGATTATTTATTTCTTCCCATAAAGAATAAAATTCAAATGAGTTTTTATTAGACATACAGTTTCTTATAACAACAGATGGATCTTCTGGATTTGCATATCTAGCTAAATCTGTAAGAGATATAAACTCTTTATTATCAATTCTTAAAAAACTTATTTTTTGTTCTTTTACTATAATTTAAATTTTAATATTATCTTTATTCATTAATATCCTCCTCATTTATTTTTTTTATTCCAATTGTATAGCCAAATGGTTTTAGTAATTTAATTAAAGTAGTTATTTGTGGAGTTTTCTTTCTTGTTTCCAAAATAGAAATAAGTTCTCTTACAACTCCAGACTCATCAGACATTTGTTGTTGTGTTAAACCAAGTTTATGTCTTAATTTAACAAAATCACAAATTAATTCATATTCTAAATTCATTGTTTCCTTATCTTGTTCTAATAGTTCCTTCTTTAGCATTGTAATCACCTGTTCACAATATATCATTTACATCAAAAGTAGTCAAGTGTATACATAAAATATAATAAAAAAATCGAACAATTAAGTTCGAGTAATTTACTTATTGGTACGGATAAATAGTATATCCGAAACCTAAGGAATAGTTGATAAACAACTAATCACTAGATACATTTTACCATAGATATCATTTATTTCAATAATTTTTATTTAATTTTATAAAACAAATGAAAAAGACCTAGGGCTTCAAAAGTTTCCTAGGCACTTTTCAATATTATTATATGCTATAAGTTAATATTTATACAATGTAATAATCCTTATCAAATCCCATTACTTTTAATACTTCATCAAGGGTAATAGAAGTCAAGTTATCTTTTAATATATCTAATTCTTTTGTAATTAAGTTTTTCATTTCTATTGCTTGATTGCTTTCTAATAATAATTCTAATGATTTAATTATTATATATATATTTGTATGTAATGCTTTATCTGGTGATTTTTTAGTTTTGTCTAATCTAATATAGAAAGTACTTCTATAAGTATATAATCTATCATCGTGAGCTGCTATATTACGAACTGATGTTAAATTACCAAGAATATTTTTTAATATTCTATCATTTATATGGAATTTTTTACTTATTTCTTGTCTATCTTGTTGTTTCATTAAACCATAAAACTTACTAATAGTTCCAAGAGATAATATTTTAGTAGCAACCCAGGGTGGAACAAATCCATATTTACTCATATAATGAGTTATTGCATCATGTTTGCCATTTCCTTTATCAATTTCATTTTTTATTTCTTCAATTAGTTTTTTTATATGTTCTAAGTTAGTATTATCATCTTTTAAATCAAAATTGTTGATATTTAAATAATCTTCTAATCCATATCTTTCAGCAAATAAATTCGCAATTTTAGTTTTTATAACAGCCTCAATTTCAAGAATATATTTAAGCATTATTATTTTTAAGTTCTTATCAAACTTATACATTGCAAATATTTCTTCAAATGAAGCATTTCCTTTATAGTTTTCTCCTGTTTTAAATATCCATTTATAGGAGTTTACTATTGAATAATAGGAATACTTTTCGATTAAATATCTAACATTATTTTCATCTTTTATTGATACACCTTTTGAATTTAATATTTCAATTAATTCATTTGTTGATTTAAATTCTTTAGCCATTTTTACCTCCTATCCTATATAATGAAAAAGACCTAGGGCTTCAAAAGTTTCCTAGGCACATCTCGATAAATAATATACACTATTTATTGATAAAATGCAATACTTTTGAATAAATTATTCATCTTTTTCTCTGAAACCGTTAGCAATAGTTTTTATAAATGTATCTTGAATATTATGATATTGAACTATGCTGGTTTCGATATTTTTTAGTCTTTTTTCAATATTCTTTGATGTTCTTTCAATTTTTTCATTAACTTGCTTTAATTCATCTATTTCTGAAATATAAACAAAAATCTTGAATATTGTTCAAAATCTATTTCAGTACTTTCTTTATATTTTTTTAATACCATTTAATTTTTTATATTCATACTCAACTTTTATTTTTTTAATTCAAATTTATTTAATATATCTGGGACAATAACACCCAAGTAAACAATCCATTCTTTACCAGGAAAAATAGTTAAGTTATTTATAGTATTATCATTTAAGTATTTTCTATCTCTTTCATCTAACTGATTTATAAAATTTTCATTATAATGTATATGTGTTAAAACTAATGGTACCTTACCAACATTTCTTAATACAACACATGTAAGATTAGATCTTACCAATTCAAATGTTACTTGTAAATATAGCCTATTTTCATTATGTTTATCTTTAAGCAAAATATAAATTGTTATCCATGAACCAATAAGTGCTACTAAACTTATTATATCTCCCCATGAAAATGAGTTTAATCTATCTATACTTTTAATTAATTCATCTATTTTATTTTCCGTTTAAAATTAACTCCTAACTGCTAAAAAAGAGCATAGTATTCCTTATCATATTAATAAGTCTTTACTAGCCCTTATTTTTTAATTTAATTATTATTTAATACTAATTGTTTAGCATTTGCTTTTTTCTTCATATTTTCAATTGCTATACTTGAGGCATAACCAGTTGCTTTTAATAATTCATCATAAACAAAAGCAATTTGTTCTGGAGTAGCAGGTGTTTTATCGTCATAAATTGCTCCAGCTTTACCATTAGTAATATTTAATCTTATATCAATTTTATTTTCAACATTATCTCCACAATAATAAATTGCTACAACTTCACCCTTATCTGATTCATAATTGCCGCTAGTAGAATAATAATGTAAAAACTGTAAATATTTTTCTTCGCCTAATTTGTAAGATAATTGAAATGAAAAACCATCTGGACTTCTATAATAATTTGTTTTATTTCCTGTACTAATATCAGTTATTTCTAGACTACAACAACCTTGTCTATATTTGCCATGTTCAGAATTATATGTATTAGCATTAATTTTAACATTCTTTAAACAGTTACTAATCTCATCAAGTTCAATATCGTCATTAAGAAAAGGATTAACAGCTTTATCAAAATCTAGAACAGCCTCTCTAAAGATTTGTCCCAATTTTGTTTTATTATCTCTCTCGATTGAAGAGTTATAATTGTTTTTATTTTCTTTATCATCTTGCATCCAGTCATATGCAGAAATATAAGGATTTACCTTTTTTAAAATTTCAGAAGTAATCTTTGCTATTAATTCATCATACTTTTCAACTTCAGTTTCAGGTAAATTATTTTTTCTCAAGAAATAATCTTTCATTTCAGTTAAAAAGATTAATAGTCCTTCTTTTGAATCAATATGATAGGTTTTTAAATATTTATCATCAATATTTTTCCTTCTTTTAAAATTTCTTTCAGCATTTTTACATTTTGATAAATACTCATCAGCATCAAGATGTTCTTCCACATATTTTTGAATGTCTTTTTCATATTTCTCATCTGTAGCCCAATCAATTGGATTCCAATCATTACATCCTCCGTCTACTCTAATATTATAAGGATTATCAGGATATTTTTGATAAATAATATTTGCAACTTCTAGTGGGATTCTACCATTAACTATTGTATAATAACTACCACCAAAACATATTGCGAGATTATTCCAATAATGTACTTCTTCTCTTGTACCATATCTTCCTTCAGTTGTTGACAAAGGATTATTTATACCAACAGCTTTCATAACCTCATTAAATTCTAAACGATTCATTATAAACCTCCCTTGTTATTTAATTATTATAACATACTTTTTTTCCTATTTGATCATTTTTTATTTGTTATCGTTCAAAATCATCCTTTTCTTTACTTAAATCTAATTCTTCAATGACATCATTGCTTAAAACCTTATCTTCATACATATCATTAACAACATCAATGTATTTATCATCTTTATCATACCAATTATGTAGT
>Ga0247608_10001285_pt1 | contig 35361 bp, 34 predicted proteins | sample 176DNAGHGlowgp2_FD_193490 | JGI IMG/M metagenome (GOLD analysis project Ga0247608, IMG submission 193490) | Sheep rumen microbial communities from Palmerston North, Manawatu-Wanganui, New Zealand - 1766 DNA GHGlow gp2 | ecosystem: Host-associated > Mammals > Digestive system > Stomach > Rumen ...
GCTTACTCGGATACGACTACGGTAAGAGGCGGCCACCGACGAAAGCGGACGATGGGTCACGGTAATCGGCGTATTCATGTAATCCTTATAAATCCAAGTAGGCTTCACCACAATCTTCCCTTGGGGAATCATCACCGTATCGTTCAGCCGCACCTTCATGGAAGGCACATTGCCGCCCACATCCTCAACCACCACATAGTTGTCGTCCAACGGCCTCACGGTGAAGGAAAGGTTCGTTTGCTCATCCATCCCAGGGAAACCTACTTCCACAGGGGATGTCTTATACAAATCCCTGTTTCGTTTGGCCACTTTCGTCTTATAGGAATACATGGTATTGAGCCCCAATTGGCGCACCATGTTCTCCATATTGGTTTGCGACTTCAGCACCATCATCTCATTGTTGACCGTGCTTACCATCAAGCCTTGTCCCGTAATGGAATTTATTGCCGATGAACCACGATAGGTTTCCGAGCCGCCACTGGCTTGCATCTTAATCATGATGGAGGCACCACTTGCATAAATGCGGTCTTTGGTCCTCACGTTATAATACGCAATCAGTCCGCCGGCAAGCGCACACAGCACAAACCAGTGCAGATTGCGAAGCACCAAGAAAACGACATCCTTAAACTTGAAGCCGCTATTGGTATCTTCGTCAAAAAACGCAGCCTCGTTTGCGGGTTTAGTGTTATTATTGTTTTCCATTTCTCAATTCATTCAAGGTTTTTGCAAATCGTTCTCTATGCTCTTATACAGCAGATACAACGACACCAGTGAAGATATCCCAGAAAAGATCCATTGCCAATTGGAATAACCCTCTTTGAGGAAACGATGCGAGCCTGCTTCCATAAAGATGATGTCGTTCTGCTGCAGCAAGAAGAATTCGTCATTGAAAATCTCAGTAGAGCGCGGATCCAGATAATGGATGACCATCTTGCCATTCACCTGGCGCATGACACCGATACGATCGCGACGGGTGTATAGATCAAGCCCGCCCGACATAGCCAAGGCTTCGAGGAAGGTGCACCTTTCATTCTCCACATTGATGACCTTGCCGCTTTCGGTCCCAAGGAAAAACACCTTGAAATTGGTGCAGCGCACCATCACATTGGGATTGTTCAAGTAGCCATTCCGTTCGATGCGGGCAGCGATGGTGTCTTGCAGCTGCAAACGCGTCAGGCCCTCCACATGAAGCTCACCCAAAACGGGGAACTCAATGTTGCCGTTCACATCCACAAGATAACCCATACGATTTTGCGTAGCTGTATTATCCACCGAGCCCAACACATTGAAGGGTTTCACTAGCTCATCGTTCTTGCCGTCGGGCAAGACATAAATGCGCAGTTCGTCATAAGGCACAATAATGGCTTCATATTTCTCATTCAACGGAACGCCCCAAGTAGGCATATCTCTCAAATAGCGCACTTTCTTTGAAGTGACGCATGAGGTGTTCATCACAGCCAAACAGGCCAAAATCAATAAGGGGAAAATGACTCTCTTCATTTGTATGATTGTATTAAAAAGATGGTGCAAAAGTACAAAGAAATTTGGAAAAAAAGTCCTATAAACCTTAGATTTAAATCATTTTTTCCAATAAGCATCGACCAGTTTACCGTAAAGCTTAGCTACAAGCCGATTGTTCTTGGCCAATAATTTGACATGATTCCTAAGGAACTCCCTGAAATGCAAGTAGTTCCACTGAAACAAGCTATCCGTCCAAAGCGTATGGGCCAAAATCAAGGCATGATGTGGAAACTGACCAGCATTGATACACTCCACAACTTGTTGTGTCGTATGAAACTTCAATTCAAATGGACTCTCCACGATGTCACGTGTGGCATACTTCCCTCCATCCCAAGCATATCCTGTGTCGGTCATGTAATATACCTTGTTGAAGTCAACGGAAAGGTAAGGCTCACCCACCAAACCGAATTCTGATAACGAATGGTTTTTCCACAGCAGGCGATTGTCATATTTGGAAGTCGAGCTACCATGCATGCAAACCGACCTCACGGGATAGAAACCGCGAAAAAACGCCAAATTGGACTTAAAAGATTCGATGGCTTTGCCTTCGTCGCCTTCAGCCAAGGCCAAGTCTTCGTAATGGTATCCTACCTCATGCCCCATGCGTGCAATTCTCTCAATCACCTCAGGCACATTACTTTGCTTGACAACACGGAAGAAATAGGTGGCACGAACACCCAAGGCATGCTCAAGTTTAGCCATCTTCAAGGCATTCCATGCCAACTCATCCACATCATGGCGCATAACCACGGTCTTGCCTTCCATTGGTGCCGACATCATCTCCTCAAAAGTCTGGAAACGATATCCAGCATTTTGGAAAGCCTCAATCAGTGATCGGTAAGATTTTAGGGTAAAGTCACGCATGCTTTCTTAAACTTTCAAAACTGCCTTCCCTTCGATCACCACTTCACCCTTATTATTCTCGCACCGAGTGTTGAAATAAAGGATAGATTTGTCTTTCCTAATGTTCGTCACCGTCACAATAGCCGTAATTTCATCATCGTGATAGACAGGTTTCCTAAAATCCATCTCCTGATGGAGATAAATGGCGCCTTCGCCAGGCAATTGGGTTCCAAAAACCGCGCTAATCAACGAGCCGACAAGAAATCCATGCACTATCCTTCTGCCAAATCTGCTATGCTCGGCATAGTCTTCATCAAGATGTATCGGGTTCTTATCCAACGACATTTCGGCAAAAGCCTTCACTTCGTCAGACTTGAACACCTTCGTCAATGAAGCAGATTGGCCTATATAGAAATCTTCTATGTTCATTTTTCTTTGGGTTTGAAGCCTACGGGCACGCCGTCTTTCATTTCGAATTCACGAATGACTTTTGCTGGAGCTCCCGCCACCATACAAAACGGTGGCACGTCTTTAGTCACCACCGAACCAGCCGCCACGATAGAGCCTTCGCCTACGGTCACCCCTGGCAGGATGGTCACACTGATGGCTATCCAAGCATTCTTCTTGATGATGACGGGAGCAACGTATGATTCGGTGAGAAACTGATGATATTCGAGTGGCTTGCTATGCGTCAAGATATAGTCATTGGCCGCAAGCGAAACGCCATCTTCAATTACGACAAAGTTGGGATAGACGTCATCAATGACCACCTGAGGGCCAATCATCACATTCTTGCCAATCTTGACCCCGCGCCATTTGTGCAGTTTCACACGCATCTTACTATAGGGAATTACCCTAAAAGCAAGCACTTGCCAAAAATAATCCATATATCGTCGATACAAGAACCTTGCGCTTGCCATGAAGCCCGTATAACCATGCTCCTTGGCCGACAGCTTGCATGCCTGAAAGAATCCTCTTTCTTTATGGTTGGGCAAAGGCCTCTTCTCTAATGGCCAATAGTCTTTCATTTTTTGATTCTTTTGTAGTATTCTTTACACGTAACAAACTCGAAATTTTTCCTTTGGAAGAACTCCAATTCCCTGTCATAGAGCGGCAAAGACTTCGCGCCCAAGTTTTTTACCTTCAACCTATGACGAATCACGTCCCCCAGTAGGTATGAGATGTAGTTCTTTGCTCGCCGCTCGATTTCCGTTGTTTCCTGGTCTTCGTCGATAAACTCATTGGGATGGGTAAGGAAAACAAACTGTCGACCGTTGCACAAAGTCTCCCAATACAGCATTTGTCTTGTAAAACGGTTGAGGCCTGGGGCAATGCGCATGAAAGTGCCGATGTAAGGAAAACCCATTGCAGAAATGGGAACTTCGAGCACCTCGGACTTCCCTTTTCTGAAAATGTTTTCGTCCTGCGCAAAATAGGCATGGCGTGGCGCCGTGAGCCAATTCAATTTCTTCAATGCTCCGAAAGAGAACATCATGTCGAGGCGTTGGGAAGAAACCGAACTGTCGACCTTAAAGCCCGCCTCCTTCATAATCTGCGGAAACTTCTTGTCGACACGAGCCGCAGGAGCGCGAAACGATACCACCTCCTCGCCGATGATGTCTTCCAAAATCTGTTTCGACTGCCTCAGATGCGACAGCTGTTCTTCGGGCGAAAGTACGTCAAAAGCCTTGCTTACCTCATGCGTCAGGCCATGCGAGCCCACTTCATGGCCTCGTTCATAGGCTATTTTCACCACATCGGGATAAAGTTTGGCGATATGCCCCGTATAAAAAAACGTGGCCTTCACACCATACTTGTCATACAAATCCAACAATCGAGGCATGCCTTGATTAAGGACATATTCGCCCGTCTTGTCGCGTAGCTTGTGATTCAGAATAGACGTGGTCTCTACGTCGTTAGTAATCAAACAAATGCGTTCAGTTTTCATTCGCAGCAATTACCATTACATAGTTATACACAAATAACATCCAAAAAACTGACTAACTTCTAAAAATCACTTCCATCCGCTGCCATTTCTCCGCTGAACTTGCTCCGGCGGCGCAACCTTGAAACTGGGACACATAGGCCTCCCACTCCGCCTGACGCGGCAATGTGGCCAATCGGGCCATGTCGCGACCAAAATCGAAATCATCCGCCGTGTCCATGATCATAAAAAGCCGACGACCATGCCGCCATATTTCCATCGAGAGGATACCCACTTCCCGTTGTCCAGCGATCACCTCGGGCCAAACGTGGGCGTGTGCCTCACAATACTTTTCAATCATTTCTGGATCGTCGACCAATTCCAAAGCTTGGCAATATCTTTTCATCGCTTCTCCGTTTTTGTGATAAAACATCCATACAGCACGATTACAACAAAACAAAGCAATGGCAAAATGAAACTCAAATTCACTGAAGAGACGCCGCCCAACCCATTGCCGTCGATAATGCGCGCTTGCAACGGCGGCAACACCGAGCCGCCCAAGATGGCCATGATAAGTCCTGCCGCACCAATCTTCGCATCTTCACCTGTATCCGCCAAGGCGATGCCATAAATGGTGGGAAACATGAGACTCATGCAAGCCGACACCGCCACTAAACAATACAATCCCATCCTTCCATCCCAAAAGATGACGCCAAGCACCAATACCACACCCACCACACCAAGACAGGTAAGCAGCTTTGAAGGATGGATATACTTCAGCAGGAAGGTGCAAATGAAACGACTCACACAAAAAATGGCCATCGCCACGATGTTGTAGCGCTGCGAGAGCACCTCGGCGGCCTGCTCGGCCATGCCTTCATCCATGAAGATGCGTGTGCCATACTGGATAATAAAGGTCCAGCACATGATCTGCACACCGACGTAAAAGAACTGTGCCAACACACCGTATCGATAGGGCCTGTTGTGCCAAAGACGCCTCACCGTAGGACCTAAATGCTGGTCTGCAGTGTTTTCTTCAGCCATGGCATGGTTCTTCACCAGCAACAAGATGACAACGAAAAAAACAACCAATACAGCCCCGATAATGACGTAAGGACGACTCAGCACGGCGAGGTCGGCGTTTTTCACCGCATCAAACTGTTCGTCGTTAAGCAAGGCACGTTCCTCGGTACTCAAGGGATTGAGCTTGGCTTGAATACATTGCATCGCCACAAACATGCCAGCCAGCGAACCAATTGGATTGAAGGCTTGGGCAAGGTTGAGACGACGCGTAGCCGTCTCTTTCGAGCCCATCGCCAAAATGTAGGGATTGGCTGTTGTCTCAAGAAAAGAGAGGCCACAGGTAAGCACAAAATAGGCAATCAGAAACGGATAGTAACTGCCTATGGCCTTGGCGGGGACAAACAACAGCGCGCCCACTGCATATAAGCCGAGGCCCATCAGCAAGCCTGCCTTGAATGAGTGCTTGCGTACAAACAGGGCTGCAGGCAAAGCCATGCAGAAATAACCGCCATAGAAAGCCAATTGCACCAAAGCTCCATCGGTGACGCTCATTCGGAAGATCTTGGAGAAGGCTTTCACCATAGGGTTGGTGATGTCGTTGGCAAATCCCCATAGGGCAAAGCAACAGGTCACCAACACAAAGGCCAATAGATATCTCCTTTCAACTACTTTGTCCATTTTCTTCTGATTTTGAGCGAAATTGCTTCGGGATGGTTTTGGCAGAACGTTTGCGCATCAGTGACCACACAAGCAAGATAACCACCGCCCCCGGCGCCAGGCATCTTCCATGCCAGCACCCCATCGGTGGCGGAATACCTATCAATATAACTTTGCACCGAGCCCTGGATCATGGCGGGGAACATGGCGGTTTGTGCGTCAAATGAGGATTTGTACGCCAAGGCAAATGCGTCCAAATTCTTGGCCAAAATCGCATTCCAACAATCGTCGGCGGCCTGAGCCAAATCCCTGACCTTGGGCTCCGTGATGTCCTTACCTTCCACCACCGAGCAGCCCTGACGCCGTGGCTCCATAGGAATCATGATGAGATGCCGTTCAAGCCAACTCAGGACTTCGTCATCCTGGCAAGTCTCGAACTTAATAGGCCAATAGAGTTTGTCATAATAATGACGCACCAATCCAGGCATACAGATACCGATGCTGTCTTGTGCGCCACTGATGATGCCATCACTACGTTCCGGATCGTTCTCAAAGCAGAAAACGAGTTTGGCTAACGTCTCGGGATCCATGTCGGGGAGCTTCATGGGCCATATCCGCTTTATCATATTGCGCGTCGAAGTGGAAAGGCCACAGCGTTCGCGCACCTCAAAGGTAGGCTCCAACGAAATGGTGATGGCCCATCCTGGGGCGTAGCATGAGACATAAGGCTGGTCAATCCACGTGCCGGCCAGGTCCAACCGGGTAGGGATTTGGCACAAGTCATGTTTTAGTGAGGTGGAGGAACGGGCTTCCAGTCCTTCCGAAGGGGTACGTTGCAGCACTACATATTCGATGCCATGCTCCTCACAAAACCTACGTTTTGCTTCAGAAGAGCCGTCCTCGTTGACCACAAACACGTCGGGCTTCAGTCGCTCGACAGTGCCGACAAAGTCCATCACTCCATCCCCATCATTGATGAAGGCATCCTTGACATAACGGATGGCCTTCACCATAAAAAGGCGCTCTTCTTCCGGATATAGGGTCTTATGATGCTTGTAGTGTAGGATGGTCTCATCGGAACCGATGCCCACATAAAGGTCGCCATACTGCGCGGCCTGCCGGAAGAACTCCACATGGCCGCTATGCAACAGGTCATAGCATCCCGAAACAAAAACTTTCTTGCTCATCGTTCGGCACGCATCGGGTTATTCAAAAAGTCATCATAGGCCAAGCGGATACCGTCTTCAAGCTCGGTCTTATAGGTCCATCCAAGTGCCTTTGCCTTGCTCACATCCAGCAACTTACGGGGCGTTCCATTGGGCCGTGTGGCATCCCATCTGATTTCACCTTGATATCCGACAACCTTGGCGACCAGCTCAGTGAGTGCCTTGATAGTCAATTCCTTGCCCGTACCAGCATTGACTGTTTCGTTGCCAGAATAGTGGTTCATCAGGAACACGCAAAGATTGGCCAAATCGTCGACATAGAGGAACTCGCGCAACGGCGAGCCGTCGCCCCAACAGGTCACCTCTTTCAGTCCATTGATTTTTGCCTCGTGGAAGCGACGAATCAAAGCGGGCAACACATGACTGTGTTCGGGATGGTAATTGTCATTGGGTCCATAGAGGTTGGTGGGCATCACACTGATGTAGTCGGTGCCATATTGTCGGTTAAGGAACTCACAATATTTCAGCCCGCTGATTTTCGCTAAGGCATAGGCTTCGTTGGTCTTCTCCAGTGCGCCAGTGAGCAAGCAGCTCTCTGCCATGGGTTGTGGCGCCATGCGAGGATAGATGCACGACGAGCCGAGGAACTCCAACTTCTTACAACCGTTTTTCCAAGCCGAATGGATGACATTCATCTCAAGAATCATGTTGTCGTACATGAAGTCGGCGAGGGCGTTTTGGTTGGCAACGATACCCCCTACTTTCGCTGCTGCAAGAAACACGTATTCTGGTTGCACAGCGGCGAAAAAGGCTTCAACTTGGTCCTGCCGACAGAGGTCGAGTTCCTTATGGGTGCGAGTAACGATATTGACATAGCCTTGTCGTTGCAATTCGCGCACGATGGCACTTCCCACCATCCCACGATGGCCAGCAACATATATCTTACTATCTTTGTTCATTTCACTCTTCCAAATGTGCTTTAAGGTAAAGTTTCTTGACAAAGCGCAAGTCATGCTCAACCATGATCTTGACAAGGTCTTCAAAAGAGGTCTTACGTGGATTCCAGCCAAGAAGCGTCTTCGCCTTGGTGGGGTCACCCAGCAACTGGTCCACTTCGGCTGGGCGGAAGAAACGTGGGTCAACTTCAACGAGCGACTTGCCCGTAGCGACATTGATGCCTTTCTCATTGACGCCTTCGCCTTCCCAACGAAGGGTGATGCCAACGTGTTTGAAAGCCAATGTACAAAACTCACGGACCGTATGGTATTCTCCCGTGGCGATGACAAAGTCCTCTGGTTTTTCCTGTTGCATGATGAGCCACATGCACTCCACATAGTCCTTGGCGTAGCCCCAATCGCGAAGCGAGTTGAGATTGCCAAGATAGAGCTTGTCCTGATAGCCCTGTTTGATGCGTGCTGCCGCCAAAGTAATTTTGCGCGTGACAAAAGTCTCGCCGCGTCGCTCGCTCTCGTGGTTAAAGAGGATACCGTTTACGGCGAACATGCCATAACTTTCACGATAGTTCTTCATGATCCAGAAGCCGTACTGTTTGGCCACGCCATAAGGCGAACGGGGGTAGAACGGCGTCGTTTCCTTCTGCGGCACCTCTTGCACCTTACCGAAAAGCTCAGAAGTAGAGGCTTGGTAAATCTTGCATTTGTGGTCCAGTCCGAGAATACGCACGGCTTCAAGGAGGCGCAAGGTGCCGACGGCGTCGGCTTCGGCGGTGTACTCTGGGCAGTCGAACGACACTTTCACATGGCTTTGGGCAGCCAGATTATAGATTTCGTCGGGCTGTATCTTTTGGATGATGCGCACCAGCGACGACGAGTCGGTCATATCGCCATAATGCAAGGTGAGCAGGCGTTTGTTTTTCATGTCGCGCACCCATTCGTCGAGGTAGAGGTGTTCGATACGTCCCGTGTTGAACGATGACGAGCGACGGATAATGCCGTGCACCTCATAGCCTTTTTCTAGAAGGAACTCGGCCAAAAACGAGCCATCCTGACCCGTAATGCCTGTGATTAAAGCCGTTTTTGACATAATAGCACTATCTTACATAATTGGTTTAACAAACAGAGCAGAAAACTATCTAAACCGTAGCTGATAGTTCGGATTCTCTTTCATTATCTTGCGGCTTTCCGGATAATTCTCGATGAACCAGGTAAAAAACGCTGTCACATCGACTTTTTCAGAGAGCATTTTCTGTCGACGTTGTTGGAAGGTCTCATGTAAATCTGGCATGGACAGCAATTCCGCCACCTTATCGTAAAGCTTTTGGGGCTCGGATGGCGAAATGGCGAAGGTAAGTTCATACTTATGTTCCAACTCTTCGAGTACGCCAATTTTTCCTGCAAAATCGTTAAATCGCAAGCTTGGTGTGCCCAACATGGCCGCTTCCACCGCCATGCTTTGGCTGTCGCCAACATAAAGCTTAGCAAAAGCCAAAACATGATGAATATCCAAAGGATTGATATTCAAGCGGTACTTCTCAAATTGCGGTTCCAACTCACGTTCCGAAGTGATATAGACGTTTCCATACGGCAGCAACAGGTCGATAAGATGCTGTGCTATCTCCGTATTGATCCCATGGGCATCCGATTCAATATCGTGATAGGCTTTCAGTTTGGCGAAACGCAAAACAAAATAAGGTTTATCCGTCGAGAAATACCGTTCAACGACCGTTCTATCCGGATGAAACTGATTAGGGTGAAGATAAGCTAATTTATGATAACCGTTGTATTTGATGGATTTCGGTTCAAGCTTCCAATTGTCGCACGACACAGGAGACAGAATGGTTTGGATAAAAGGCCCTGCCATCTTTTGGAAAAGAGGTACAATCCGCATGTCATCCTCTCCTGTATTGACTCGGTATTTCTTGGTCAGCCAGCCCACCTGGGCCACTTCTACCGTAGAGCCTGTCAGCAAGTCGATTTTGTTATTCTTTACAAAACGCAGCATTCTCCAGTCTCGCACCAGCATATCCCACAAGATGCCTAGTTTGCTCTTGCGATGGGCTTCCTTCAGGATATTGTGATACGGCAACCCCGACTGCTTGAGCAAGTCTTCGAGTATATCCTTGGTCTTGATGAGGATAAAGACTTTGTGGCCGTCAGCCATCAGGTTTTTGGCCACATTCTTATAAAGGTGAAAATGAGCAGGATGGCTCAGTTGGATGAGAATATTCATTCAGATTCCGTATTTTTCTTTTCTCTCGGTGAGTATTCTTTCAAACTCCTCAGGCGTATAATTGTCTTTCAATTTGTCCGACAAATCCTTAATCACCTTGGCTGGAATGCCACCGCAAAAAGTCAATGGTGGGACATCCTTGTTCACCAAGCTATTGGACGCCACAATGGCGCCCTCTCCTATCTCCACGCCAGGAAGAATCGTCACATTAACCGCCACCCAAGCATTCTTATGGACGGTTACAGGCGCGATATACGACTCACTGCAATTGCGATGGTACTCCAATGGCTTGTTATGCGTCAAGATCGTGATGCTACCCGCCAGCGACACACCATCCTCGACGGTAATGAAATAAGGATAAGGCAAGTCCATATTGACATAGGTGCCCACATGCACGTTCTTGCCAATCTTAACGCCTCTCCAACGCTGCATCTTGATGCGGGCCTTGTTCCAGGGAAAAGTCTGCGCCCACACATTGAGCATGTGATCCTTCCAGCGCACAAAGCCGAACACCAAAGCCGACTTATATCCATGTTCCTTAGCCGACAGACGCATGGTTTTCCACAAGCCGTTGGCCTCATAGTTGGGAACTGGTTGTTTTTTAAGTTCAAGATATGCTTTCATGATTTTTGGATTATCTGGTAAATATCTGTCAATTTGGCTGCTACCTGACAATTGTCCAATCCATCAGCAAGAATTCTTTCCCTGCCTTTGGTCTTTCTTTCAAACGTCATCGCATTCCGAAGCAATTCAGCCAGTTCCTGAGGCTCGCGCGTCTTTGCCACATAGCATCCTTCTACGCCTTGCGTCCTTTCCTTCACATCGCCTACATCCACGCTCACAATAGGGCAGCCACAGGCCAAAGCTTCCTTGACCACCTGCGGTGAACCCTCCGTGAACGAGGTCATCAGAAAGGCATCGGCAGCGCACATCAAAAGGGTCACTTCGTCTCGTGAATACCCTTTCAGTTCTAATAGCTCAACATTATTATCACGAAGAAGCGAAACAGCCTCTTTGGCCAATGGCGCATTTTTGACCTTGTTGTCAAAAGCCCCTGCAAAGAGGACGTATTTTTTTTCGGCAGACAGATTCATCTTTTGCCGCGCTGCTGATTTTTCAGTCAGTTGCAAGTCGGAAAGGTCTATGCCACAGGGAATAAGTGAGTATTTTTTCTTTGGCTTTGCAATCTCCAATGTTTTGGTGGAAACAAACACATTCCAAGCCGAAAGGCAGATGGCCATCCTGGAGAAACGAAGCACACTTTTGTCGTTAATGTCAGAACCATGATAGGTGGTCACTACAGGAATCCGTCTTTGCATATTGGCCAAAAGGCCCGAGAGGCCATAATGGGCATGGATGACATCAGGCTTGAATTCCATGACTTCCTTTTTCAACGACGAAAGGTTTTTCAAGTAACCCTTGATGCCTTTGCCTTGTAAACCAAAGAATGCTATTTCGCAGCCATTATGTTTCAACGCCTCCGCCTGTTCCAATATAAAAGGAGCAAAACGACCTTTATTGTAGGATGCCACTACGAGTACTTTCATCACGCCCAACCTCTTCCTGCAAGTTTAAACCAAGCCCAACCAACCACAATCACACAAACCACTCCCAGCCAAATCATATACCAACGCTTGTGCTTGTTTTTCATCAAGGTAACCCCATACGCCGCGAACATCAATTCCAAGGCCAATATAGGAAAGTGGAACCGTTCAGAGTGGGCGAAATTACTAAACACCAAAACCACCAAATAGCCACACATCATGGCTATGGGCAACACATGTTTTCGCCATTCCCCACTCAGCAGCAATGAAAACAAGGCAAAGATGACAAAACCCGAAAGGACATTCTTGATGAAATTCGCACCATTCAGCATCATCTGGTTTTCTTGATTAGGAATGGCAACCATCGACGAAAACGGCATGGTAAAGATTGCTGGGGCAAACAATGTGGCCGAAGCATACTTAGCGAATTGGTTACCCCCTGCTCGATTCGCACGCCATTCCATACCTTGCTCTTGGTTCGTTGCCCTTCCTTCCCACAATTGTTGGGTTTCTTGCACAATTTCAACTCCTACTGTAGCTGCCATCCAAACTGCAAAAACAGAAGTATACAATATCTTTTTCCACACTTGCAGTTGTTTTGAAGTGGTAAAAATCAATCCCGCAGCCAATGCAGCAAACATCACAGCGGCCAATGCGGTACGGAATGTAAACATGACCAAAATGCATAAAGCAGGGATAATGACTCCGGCCACCTTGATTTTTGGCGACCTTAGCACCAAATCTGCCCTTTCCGCAAAAAGAATAGTTAAGAAGGCCATTTCAGTTTCTTTCAAGGTAACTCCGCAATAATACCACATATTGGGCATCAACATGCAGAAAATTCCTGTAACTCTTCCCACCGATTCCCCAAAATTGCGTTTGGCAAAATTGTACATCAAGATGCAAATAAAAGCAGACAAGAAACATTTAATTATACGAGCTGGAAACACATGCGTGCCCAATAATAAATATTCAAAACCAAGCCACCAAGGGTATCCCACATCTGAGAAACTGATTGAATTCATTTCAGCTTTCATCCTCAAAAAACCCTCCTCTTTCCACAAGGTTCCCCAATATTGATACACCAACTCATCACCAGGGTGATATGCATGAGGTTGCCCTGTCATATCAATATAATAAAAGTAAATAAAAATCACATATACCAATCTAATCACCAATGCGGTAACAAACACCCTCTTCGTGAAAGTCTCTGAACTATACCGCTGCCAATCCATGGTAAGACGATTACCATACACAAAAAAAACGATTACAGCCACAAAGCCAAACAACATGAACTGGAAAGGCATGGCAAAATTGATAAAAATCACGCTCACCAAAGCCAGTGTGATGATATAACAATAAATGGCTCTTGAAGAAAAATATTTTGGGAAATAGGTTAACATCAATTACATTGTTTTAGTCCACAACAATAGGCATTATTTCAATTATCCGAACAACTTGCGCTTCAGTTTGATTAATCGGGTCATGTTTTTTTGGCCAAGAATTCTTCCCACCGCCGCTTTCCAGCCGCCTCCAGTCTCAGTCCAAGAACCTAAGCCCAAATGCTCGCAATAGGTATTGTTTGTCCTTATATACTCGCCCGTGGTGTGGCGCGGACAAAAGTAATCCACTGGAAAGACATGCAAGTCCTCGTAGTCCTGTTCCTCACCATTTTGGACGAAACCATTTTTGCTCATAATGTCCGTGATAAACTGCACATTTGTGGTCATGTCGAAAGATCCGTCAGGTTTTATGAAATGTCGATTTTGATAGGCATCAAGCATCTCCTTCACCCAGATGCCGTTTGCCTCGCTCGCCATTACACAAGTACCAATAGGGACATGCTTACTTCCTTCAAAACCCACAAAAGCCTTAAAGCGCAACAATTCATCGAAAGCCTTGAACGCTACGACATCGGTATCAAAGTAGACGCCTCCTTCACGTTCCAAAGCCCAAAGGCGAACATAGTCGCTCACGAAGGCGAACTTGCGGGCTTGGTAAGCCTCTTTGGTATAGGCAGTTGAGTTAACATCAAAGTTACCCTCGTTCCAAAGCCTGTATTCCCAGTCGGGCATACATTTATGCCACGAAGCAATGCATTTCTGCGCCAATTCAGGCATCTCGCCACGGCCGAACCAACAGTAATGAATTATTTTGGGGATCATTTGTTTGTTCTTAAGAATCTGTATGCGTCTCTATAACCCTGTACCAAAGCTGATATAGCAGGCCAATTTCGAGGCAAAAGGTTTATTATTATACTATAAAGAGCATAATTACCCAAGCCATAAACACCTGCTATCCAAGTCAACAACCCTGGACGACTCGTAACGATGAAATGATTCCAAAAAATCGTGCGATTACGCGCTATAGCATACAAACGGGTGCGTTTAGCCTCGAGTCTGTTTTTTTCGATTCTTCCCACACCTGCATCCAAATGCTTATACTCGGTTTCAGTTGTATATGATATCATGCCTCCTGACAAGAACAATTTGTAAAAAAACACTGCATCGTCATAAGCCGCATATTGTGACAAAGTACCTTGTTCCAACCATTGTTCTTTTTCAAAATGCACTCCCTTCGCCTTGTTTTTCTTAATAAAGAAACACTGGAAGCAACCTGTTTGACATGGTTTTTCCCTGTGGTTAACGTACATTCTATGTCCTGCAGTCCGTGTAATGGTGTCAAAATAATCAGATTTCCTCCGACTATAAAAATACTGTCCGGTAAACGCACCACGCATTCGCATTGCGAAACGCGAAAATGAAAATGATCTTTTCCCGCTGATTTGTGCTTCATTTTTTCCACTACCAAAAGCCAATACACAATCACTGTTGTTTTGAATTATATGATGATATAGTTTTTCCACAAAGTCTGGAGGAAAATCCAAGTCGTCATCTAAAACCAACAGATAGTCACCGCAAGCCTCTTCTATTCCAACAACCCGTTGGCTAACCATCCCTTTTTGGGAAAAACACACTCTTTCACTCCCAATTGTGTGATCAATTGTGTATCCGAATGGGATTACAACTATTATTTCAACTGGTTGTATAGTTTGATTTATTATAGCATCCAGCATTTTACGGTACTTATCTCCCGTATTACCCAATGTGCGAATAACGATTGAATAGCTAAATGAAGACTCCTTGCTCATGTGAAAACACTTTTAATTGCGGACAACATCTTATAGATTTTTTCTCTAATCTTTAAAGCCCAAAAAGGGGAATGACACAACAAAAAGGCACTTCTTGACTGCTGTTTCCATTCTACTTTGGCCAACTCAGCACGAGCATCTTTTTCGTATCGCTTGTCTAAAAGATAGTACTGAAGCGAAAACACACGTAGCCTATCCACCAATACTTTATAATCCATATTCTCTCGCTCAAATACTTGCAAATCATCAAGATGCCACAGCATATGATTTTTAGGAGGATGTAGATGATGTCTGGCTCTATTTTCCACCTCCACATCCTGGTTGTAAAATGCCAAAGGCTTATTCAAGAAAGCCACTTTGTATTTCAATGCGATATGAATCCACAGCAAAAAATCCTCACCCAATTTGATGCCCTTCGGGAAGCCGCCCATCTCATCAAACACAGGCCGAAGAATGCAAACCGCCCCCGTCCACAATGGCATGGCCAAGGTCTTGGCATAGACTTGGCAATAGTTGATGTAGCCTTTCTCGAAACCCGGCTCCACTCCAATAGGCGAGACACGCGTCTTGCGTTTGGTTTCGTTCACAATGGTGTAGGCCGTCCCATAAATGCCAGCCTCAGGGAACTCGGCAATCAAATTGGACATTTCCTCCAAGAAAGTCGGTGCCCACCAGTCGTCAGCATCGAGGAAACAGAGATATTCGCCTTGCGAAAGAGCGACGCCATTATTTCTGGCCACCGATACGCCTGCGTTTTCCTGGCGGATTAGGCAGCAATTGTCGTGGCCTTCAATGACTTTTTCGGCGATCTGGACAGAGTTGTCCTTGCTGCCATCATCAACGATGATAAGCTCGTAGTCGGCGAAGGTCTGCGCCAGCACGCTTCCAATGGCTTTCGTTACGTAAGGCGCTTTGTTATAGAGCGGTATGATGACAGAGAATTTCATTCGTACTTTGAAACCGATGCTTTTTTTCGTTTCTGCTTTTCCACCTTGAACAGGCAACGTTCCAAAAACCAGACCAACTTGTAGGCCAAAGGATGCCTTTTCAGCCGTTTGATTTGATCGATAGGAAACGCATAGCGTTCATAATCGGCAAGAACAGCTTTAGGAAACAGCTGCGTCAGAACCTGCTGGCGTTCAGCCTTGTCCAACGCCTTGTTGGTCTCGCTGATGCCTGTCATATCAAATAAGGTCACGTCTATGTCGACATATTGCGGTTTCTCACCACCAAGGATGATGGCTTGCAGATACCATTTCCAGTCTGAAACAATTTTCAACGACTCGTCATAATAGCCGTATCGCTCAAACAAGTTGCGGCGAATATAGGCGGGGTCGTGGTTCAAGGTGCCAGTATACATGCCCAACATGGAGATTTCTTGCCCCGCAAAGCACTTATCGGCCATCTTGCGCCCATCGGGGAAGCATTTTATCATATTGCCATACAAAATGGAAGGCTTTCCCTTTTCCTCCAAAGCCGCCAACATCTTTTCCGTCACCACATCCGAGGCCAAGGCATCGGCAGAATTGAGAATCTGGATGTAGTCGCCTGTAGCCATACGGATGCCTTTGTTCATGGCATTGTATATGCCAGCATCGGGTTCCGACAGCCATTTCAAATGGGCAAACTGCTGTTCGTATTTCTTGATCACTTCAACGCTGTCATCCGTCGAGGCTCCGTCAATAATGATGTATTCAAACTCCTTATAAGTTTGGGAGGCAACGCTTTGCAGGGTCTTCTCAAGCCCTTCAGCGTTATTCCAATTGATGGTGACAATGGAGAGTTTCATTCCGATTATAGCTTCTCAAGAAAACCAGCAATTCTTTCACATGCCTGGCCGTCACCATAAGGATTAACCGCCTGTGACATACGTTGATAGGCAATGGGGGCATCCAACAGGGTGCTGACCTCTGCTGTGATACGATTGTAATCGGTGCCAACAAGATGAACCGTACCCGACTCAAGTGCTTCGGGACGTTCGGTTGTGTTGCGCATGACAAGAACAGGTTTGCCAAGGCCTGGGGCCTCTTCTTGGATTCCTCCCGAATCGGTGAGCACGATGCTGCTTTGTTCCATCAGATACACAAAACTCAAATACTCCAACGGTTCGATGAAGAACAGGTTAGGATAGGCACCTAAATCTTCACCAAACACTTTGTGAATAGGTTTGCGGACGTTGGGATTGAGATGCATGGGATACACAAAATCCACATTGGGATATTTGGCAGCCAAATCACGAATCGCAGTACACATGCTGATAAAACCATCACCAAAGTTCTCGCGACGATGGCCTGTGATGAGTACCAGACGGCGATCCGACTGCAATCGGCTCGTGTCGTATCCGGCATTCACAAGTATCTCTCGCAGCTGTGCCTCCAAAACAGCATCATTTTTGATCTTGTCCAAGACCATGTAGAGGGCGTCAATGACCGTGTTGCCTGTGACGAGAATACGCGACTCTGCCACGTTTTCACGCAACAGGTTGGACTTCGACAATGGCGTAGGCGCAAAATGATACGTAGCGATGCGTCCCGTCAGTTGACGGTTCATCTCCTCCGGCCATGGGCTATAGATATTATTGGTTCGCAGTCCCGCCTCAACATGGCCAACGGGGACTTGCTGGTAGAACGCCGCAAGAGCGGCAGCAGTCGACGTAGTGGTATCGCCATGGACGAGAACAACATCAGGTTTCACATCACGAACAACATCACGCATGCCGACAAGAACGCGTGAAGTCACATCATAGAGATCCTGATTGGCCTGCATGATATCCAAATCATAATCAGGCGTGATATCAAAAATATGCAGCACTTGGTCCAGCATTTGACGGTGTTGACCTGTCACCGCAACGATAGTCCGAAAAGCATCTGGACGAGATTGCAGGGTTTTCACGAGCGGCGCCATCTTGATGGCCTCTGGCCGCGTTCCAAAAACTAAAAGGACGGTCTTCATTGGAGCAATTCTTTTACAACATTGATAGGCAACAAACAATCAGGAGTAACATAATCATGCGGATGATGACGAAGCGATTGCAAAGCGGTTGAGATGGACTCGGGGGTATTGTCACAGACCAAAAAACGTCCAAACGATTCAAAGAATCGGCACATTTCATCATGCAACTCACGCTCTACCGCAATCAAGATATGTTTATCCGAAGAAGCCTTATACATTATTTTGCCTGGTATTTGTGTACCTCGTTTATTACACACACAAAAGATTACATCAGCATCATTTTCAATCTTCAACGCTTGTTCCTGTGGAATCCGGGACAAGACTTTTACGTTAGAAAGTGTATTGTATTGTGGGCCATGACCGGCTATGGTAAGATAGACGGAATCCACACCTGCACATGCCTTATATAGGGGGTTAAGATTGCGAAAAGCAGGATTATAGTCGCCCAAATATGCCACGCGCAGTTGATCAGGATGCGGCACGGTGTGGGTGCTACACATATCAGCGGGAAGAGGGATAAAGGCAAATTTGTTTGCCATCTTTGGATACGCTTTTCTTTGGGCGTCGCACGTAAAAGGCGTAACATAGACCACTTTCTCCGCCTTTCTTAGGATATTCCACTCATAACACTTGACACACCATCGTGGCCACCAAAAATTACGCGTGATGTCATCCAACAGCGGATCACCCCAATGTTGAATCCATCGACCATAGCGAATATGGCGTAAAAGACGTTTTGTAAACACATGAGATGTCTTGGGGTCAGAGGTAGAAATGACCACATCGTAATACTCATCTGGAACATGGGTGTTTCGTACTTGCTGTAAATAAGAGCGCGTGAAATCAAGCATACCGAAATGCGAACGAATTCTATTGCGAATCATCCCTACATCACGAGGCTGGTCTTGGCCAGGAATACGGACAACACGAACCTCAGAAGCATCAAACACCGTTTCGCACTGCGCCCAATGAGGCATCACCCAGGTGAGCTTATGCCCTAATGCCAAAAGACCTTTTGTAATATTAATATTACTAATAGCAACAGAGGTGTTACGCTCTAAAGAAAACAATGTGACAAGTAGTATATTCATATCTGCTACTCCACAAGCTGAGGCTTTTTAAGTTTTATACCTAAAGGCCATAAAACATATCGTTTTATTATCGCAACAAATCTGCGAGTCTTGGGCAACTGGTCACACATCCAACGCCAAGGCGACTTCTTCTTGTATTTATGCCATACTTTATTGAACGGAAAAGCATAATAGTATGCCATCCACGGCTTCAATTCTGCTGCATAATGAATAATTTTTGGCGTTTTCTCTTTGAGAATCTCTTCTTGCAGTTCTTTTGAGAACGTATTATAAAAATATGGCATCCTCATTTGGATTTGGTAATTGTAAGTAACCGGCAACCTCCGTTTAAGGTTCCTCAAAACCACATTCAATACATCTTGGTCATTGTTTTCCGTCTTATCGTAATTATTGGACAAATAATCAAAACACTGCTTTGCGACATCATGCTTCCTCCAATAATCAAGATTCATCAAGACTGCACCTGCATTAAAATACCCCAATGACCTATCGTATTGTAACCTGTCATAAAACTCTTGCCATTCCGAGCACATGTCTGGAACCGCTCCTATCGCCACATCATTCCAATCCATATCGAACAACTCACCAATCGGGCCATCCACAATAATATCGCAATCCAAATACAAAACCTTATCCACTTCTTGAGGCAACAAATCAGCAGCATAGAGACGATAGTAGGTTACGATTGACAAATGGTCCATCCCAGCCCCCTTGATAGGGTACTTTTCAAAGAAAGAGCTATCCACCACACAATAATGGATGCCCTGATCATATTTTTCCTGAAGTTGATTTAATCTGGATGTGCTTTGGCCTGACAACGGTTTGTCTATCATAATATACACATCAATCTTCCTCTCCTTGTTGTTTTCAAAAAGAGAGGTTAACATCACTCCGCAATAAGGAACATATTTATCATCCGATGCACAAATGACATTGATTGGATTCATATAACACCAAATTTCATTTTATAATAGGTTTGTTTCGACGTATATGGCTTTAACTCAGCATTCATTTCTCTGCATATAATCCGACGGGCCTCCTTTTGTTGAGTAGCATCCATCTTCTCATACACTATAAGCACATTACTAATATGAAAGCGGATAAAGGCGTCTATAACGGGCTTGAAACGCAAATCCTTTTGTTTTCGCATCAGCGTTTCATTTAAACGGCACAACCGATGGCACAAATCAAGCCAATAGAAGACATGCGCAGAAGTATAATTGACATGCGTAATCGAATCGGGATTATTTCTGTATCGATATGCAATAACATCGATATGCTTTACGCGTTGCGCATTGGCAAAAACCTCAATGGCATAATCATTGTCCTCAAACATTATATGCTCGGCAAATCTAATGCTATTCTCTAACAAAAAATGCAGTTTGTACAATTTCCGCCAAGCGGTAACCAAATCGTGATGCCATTTAAAGCCTTGGTCAAAAAACAGCTCTGGGCCATTCATCACAGCGGTTTCTTTAGGACGCCTTGGGGGCATATTCGCATTCGGAAATTCGGTGTAGTTAAAATGCAAGACGTCCAAATCTTTACTTTCTGCAATAGAAAGCAGATTCCCTATGACATTCCTTTCTATGAAATCATCAGAATCAACGAACCAGACATACCTACCTTTTGCCACATCAATTCCTGCATTTCTGGCACCACCCAATTTGCGATTCTGTTGGTTTCGGACCAGAACCAAGTTGGCATATTTCTTGGCATAGTCTTCGACTATTTTCAAAGAGTTATCTGGTGAACAGTCATCCACACAAATCACTTCATACTCGTCCAACGGAATATCTTGCTGATACACGCTTTCCAAGCATTCGGCAATATATTGCTCTACATTATAAAACGGAATAATAATAGACAATCTTAAAGACATGGCATTAACCTTTATTATTATTCAAATCGCTCCATTTCAGCCATTCACAAGTAATTTCCATCCCCTTTTCCACTGAATAGCGGGGCTGGAAACCAAGAACTTCATTATTTTTCTGGACATTGATTGGGGCAGATTGACTATATATGGCCATTTCGGTCGCGTTTTTCTCCGGGAGGTTTTTCATTACCACCTTACGGATCAGACGAAGCACTTTTCGAGGAGCTTTATATAGCCACAAGGCCAATCGAGGCGAAGTGGAACGCTTAGCTTCGTATTTGTCCATCAACACAACCATACGTTTCCACAAGGCATTCTTGATATTCAAACGCATCTTCCTGAAAGCACCATCCTTGAGTGGCACCGAAGGATAATCCTCTGGCTTTTTCCCTATCACATTCAAATAATGCCCATAAAACTCACGCCATGTCTTCTGCTCACCATCAGTAGCGATAAATGCCTGTCCATCTGCTTTAGGATTGGTGCAACAAAGCAAACATAAGTCAACGACATTGCCCACATACACCGCATTGCAGATGCCATTTCCTTTATCGACCCAGCTAAACTCTCCTTTTCGCATCAACTCCATGATATAAATAGTGTACCACATGGAATAAGGTCCCCAAACGTAAGTCGGGCGAACTATCGAACCATGTAAACCATACTCATCTAAGAGTTCCCAAAAGCGTTTCTCAGACTGCAACTTGCTTTGCGCATACGAGTCGTCATACGGAATCAACGGAGAATCGGCAGTCAAATCTGGTGGAACTGTCTCGCCATGAACTACGACACTGCTCATCTGAACAACGTGCTTAATGCCTGTTTTCTTTGCAGCGGCAAGAATCGATTCCGTGGCCTTGACATTGGTCTCGGCTCCACCTACGATAGCCAAATGGAAAACAAAGTCACATCCTTCCATTGCCTTTGCCATGGCTTCCGCATCAAGAATATCAGCTTGGATGAAGTCAACATCAAAACGGCTGACATATGCAGCCTTACCCCATTTGTGTACCAACACCTTTACCTTTGCTCCTTCATGGAGAACCAGTTGTTCAACCAAGTGACTGCCAATAAAGCCAGTGCCGCCTGTAATAAACACCGTCTTCCCTTCAAAACCGCCAAGAGGACGTTTTTCGTAGTCTTGCTGCTTTTTCTGCGCATAACACCGCTCCAACATTTCAATGACCGCCAATCCGTCCTCCACTGGACACACCAACTTTTCTTTCCCTTCTATTGCACCAAGGAAATTGCCCAATTGCGATGTGCCATCACCTTCAAGCACCAATTCCTTGCCATCAAGCATCATCTTTCTTGAATCGAAGACTCCAAGGAGGGCTTTATGCCCATTGCCTTCAATAGTAATGGTATTGGAAAGCTCCCTCGTACGACTCAACTTGTAAAATGCCTTGGCCTCACCAAAACTCATATCGATAGTAAGATTACTTTCTAAGCCACCCATTGCATCGTCTTCATATTTTATCTTATCAGGCTGACCCAGACACCAAAGCAAAAAATCCAAAGAATGAATGCCATTGTCGTAAAGTGCACCGCCAGGCACTAATTCCTTGCGGAAGCAATACCCCGACACTGTAGGCCAATTTGAGGCCAAGCCTTCATTGATGCTTATGGTGACTTGTTTTCCGAAGAAACCATCCTTTATCATCTGACGTATCTTCCGTCTGCTTGGGAAGAAACGGTAGCTGTGACACATCCCAATAACAAGGTCATTTGGACCTGATTTCAGGATCTGCTTCGTCTCAACTGACGATGGCGAGAGTGGTTTCTCGCAAAGCACATGCTTATGGGCTGCAAGACAGTCCTTAAGGATGCTATTGCGGACATGTGGTGGTGTACAAATGACGCAAGCGTCCACTAAAGTCAAGACTTCATGGTAATCACTAACCACATTTTTCAGCCCATGTTTGGTTCTGAGCTTTTCTGCTTGTTGCATACTTGGCTCTGCTAAATAAATATCAGCGATATCTAGTATTTTTTTTGCAGAAGGTATATGATTGCCATCTGCAATCGCACCGCCACCTATGATTAAAAGTTTCATAAAATTATTTCAATTATTTCGTTTTATTTTGTTCACCGTTTTTTTCAACAGGAATCCGAAATCGTCTCGCACTGCAATCCAAGCCGTCCAAAGATGCATAGCCAGATGTGGGAAAGGGAACTTCAACAACTTGTCAAACCAATGGGTATAAAAAACTTCCCATCCACCATCCCAATAAAACATACGAACATAACGGTCTCGTAACTTTTCCCATAGAGTTTTCTTAAGAATCCTTTTATGAGGATTATGCGACTCGCAATCAAAATGTCCAGAATTATTCCACGCATTCTCATCTTCTGAAAGGTAATAGGCTGTTTTTACTTCTGGCAATTTCCATATTGCATACATCAACGAAAATTGGTCTCTTTTAACCTGTTGCTCTTCAAGTGTCCACCACCAATTGTCATCAATTTGCTTTACTACTTGTGAATGCCGACGGAAAATTATATTGTTTTCGAACAAGCCATTATGGTCGGGATACTTTTCACTACGCAAAAACCGATACCAATCCAGTACCTCGTAATCATGCACCCAACCCAAACCGATGATGGCATTCATCTCATCATACACACAATCTCTTTTGTGTTTAATTCCGGCCCAATCCACTCCTTCGGTTGCCAAAGCAACACAGCGGTCATATACAAACTGGGAAGTGATGCAAATGTTCCCGTCAATATATAACGAAGCATCATACTCTGACAACAACACTTCAGGATGTATTTTCGGGAAACGCGATTTTTTCCGAGAATCTTTACAATCATATTCAATCTTCCGAACAGTCCATGCTCCTATCCTAGGATTTGTTACTGAATCCGTAAACAAAATATAATCGAAACGAGGATCTATCACCTCCGGCTGTCTGACAGAGTCAAAACCACCTGTAATTACAGTATATACGACAAATTTATTGGCCATTCAAAGTTGTCAACGCAAGGGATTCTTATCGCTCTTATACCATTTCATAAACTCGGCAACGCCATCATGAAGTGACCAGTGGGGGCGATAGCCCATATCATGCTCCAACCGAGTGGTATCGGCATAGGTTTGATACACATCGCCTTGTTGCATGGGCAAAAACACTTTTCCGGCTTTCTTTCCATAAGCCGCTTCCAATTCCTCAATAAACTCCATCAATGGAACGGGGTGACCGCAACCAATATTATAAATTCGGTATGCCGCGCCTTCTTTATCCAACTCAAGACAGTAATCCACTGCACGAAGGGTGCCTTCCACTATGTCATCGATATAAGTGAAATCACGAAGCATATTGCCATTATTGAACACCTTGATTGGTTGCCCTGTTCTCAAAGCATCGGTAAATAGCATGGGAGACATGTCGGGTCGTCCCCAAGGACCATAAACGGTGAAATATCGCAAGCCTATGGTTTGTATTCCATACAGTTTACTATAACAATGAGCCATCAGCTCATTCGACTTCTTTGTCGCAGCATATAACGAAACAGGCTCGTCCACCTTGTCATCCTCCGAATACGGCACTTTGGCATTCATTCCATACACCGACGACGATGATGCAAAAACAAGTTTCGAGACATTCGTGTTTCTACATGCTTCAAGGATATTAAGGAAACCCGCCAGATTGCTTTGCAAATAACTATAGGGATTGGTTATGCTGTAACGCACACCAGCCTGTGCTGCGAGGTTAACCACAATGTCAAAGTGGCTATGCCCAAACAGGCTGTCCAACGCTTCCTTATCGTCAATTGATATTCGCACAAATTCAATATTGGGGAACAGTGAGCTTCTGTAGCCCTTGTTCCATGGCATATCTGCAACATCAGCTATAATGCCACATTCACGCAAACGACCGTATTTGAACCGCACATCATAGTAATCGTTGATATTGTCAACACCAACAACATCGTAGCCTCGTTTCGCCAACTCAAAAACAAGACGCGAGCCTATGAAACCTGCCGCGCCTGTAACCAGCACTTTATTTAACCCACTCTCTTTTGCTTCCATAACAATCAATCTAAAGGCAAGTCTATCCAATCACCAAAAACAGCATCCCATCGATTAGGATGGAAAGGTTCAAATCCTGCATGATGATAGAGTGTGATTTCACCACAATATATCCTTCCTTCCACCTCGTACATATCAACTCTAATATGGGGAAAACCTTTTGACAACCTAGAGGCAATATCCTTCATATCCTCAAATCCAGCTGGTTTTTGTATCGTCCTTCCCGACATAGGATGTATCTGACATATATCTAAATGATTAAAACTCGAATCGTAGAAATCAAACTTAACTTCATCTGAGAATCTTTCAGTAGCAACGAACATGGCTTTTACAGATCCGTCAAAACAGAAAAACTTGTAATCCGCCACCTCTGTTCCCGAAAAACCTTTAAGATACTCTTCTGCAAACACACAGCGCTTAACATTCTTATATGGCCACTCTCTCCATTTCAAATAATAGTCTTTCCTCAAAGCCGCTGCAAGCTTTTGCTTCGCAGCCTCAAGGTCGAATGTGGATTTATCCCTACATATTACCACATTGCCGCTGTCGTGGTTGCATTTCAGCACAAACTGGTTGGGCAGCTTGTCCAAATCAATCTCATCCACAGATTGATACACGGCCAATGTAGGAATAATGTATTCTTCGCCAACACGCTCGGCCACCCATTGCTTGGCCCGGTATTTATCGACCATAATCGTAAATTCAGGCCTCCTGTCGTACAATTTCAGCCACTGGAGCTTCTCATTGAAGGTCTTAGGATGCTTCAAGTCCAGCTCGTAGCCAAAAGTTCGTTTCCATAACGCCTTAAGATACCACTTATCCGACATCCAATTAGGATGCTTCCAAAGCATATCGTACCCAATCTCATGATAAGGGTCACGTATATAACGTTTTATTTTACGGAACATCGCTTCCTACTCTTTTTGTTTAACTTATCATTGCGTAAGGGAAATAACAATATTTATAGAACTCGATATTTTATTATTAAACATTGCCATATTGCAACCTCATTCTATACATTGGAAACCGTAAAACCCTTGATTGATGGAAAAACCATTCGCTGTAAAGTTGCCCGAAACAGACATTCGAATTGGGAATCTTGTATATGCAAATGTCTGAACCTGAGGATGCGTAATATCTATATTAATACAATACTCTCCATTAGCAATGCCTTGCGGCAACTGAATCACGCGATGCAAATGAAATTTTTCTTCCGAAAAGTGCTCATAATTACCTGTAAACAAGCCATCTGCATGACGAGCATAAAGAACTCCGCTTTTATCGTGAAAAGTGGTTTCTAAATCCAAACAATGACTACCATGTATGAAGCCTTCAACATCCAATTCAATTGTCTTATTAGGGAAAACAAGTTCGCAAAAAGTAGAATTAGATCCATTGACCCGAACAGACGTGATTTCAATCTCATGATTACGAATCCGGAATATGCCATTTAATGTATCTCCCTCATTTGACCCATTGCTGTTCAAGATGTATCGGTCAATGGTTTCACCAATACTTCCAACAAAAGCAATTTGTCCTTTTTCTAATAACATACCACTTGTACATAAAGCACGGACACTAGCCATATTATGACTCACAAACAACACCGTCCTGCCTTCACCCTGAGCCACATCCTGCATCTTGCCAATGGCTTTCTTCTGGAACTCGGCATCGCCAACAGCCAAAACCTCGTCCACCACAAGGATTTCAGGGTCAAGATGGGCGGCCACAGCAAAGCCAAGACGCACCATCATGCCACTGCTGTAGCGTTTTACAGGAGTATCAATATAGCGTTCGCATCCAGAGAAATCAACAATCTCATCTAACTTACGGGTGATTTCAGCCTTGGTCATGCCCAAGATGGCGCCATTCATATAGATGTTCTCGCGTCCCGTCATCTCGGGATGGAAGCCCGTGCCCACCTCAAGCAAAGAGCCGATGCGACCTTTGGCTTTGATGGTTCCCGTGGTTGGTCCTGTAACACGAGAAAGAAGCTTCAGCAGCGTGCTCTTTCCAGCACCGTTCTTCCCGATAATGCCTACCACATCGCCTTGCTCCACCTTGAAGTCGATGTCCTTCAATGCCCAGACATATTCACTGTCGGCGGCCTTGGAGCGATCGTTCACGGAACCGATTTTTAGGTAAGGGTCTTCCTTGTGCAGTATGGCCGTTTGCCACCATCGGTTGAGGTCGTGGCTGAGGGTTTTGGTAGAGACCAAGCCCAAGCGGTATTGCTTGCTGATATTGTTGAATTCTATTGCTGTTGACATAATCTTCAGATGTTGTCTTTCATTTTCATCGCCTGCTCAATCACAGGTGCCATGTCGTAATACTTGTATTCGGCCAAACGTCCTCCAAAGATGACATTCTTCTCTTGGTCAGCCAAGGCTTTATATTTCTGGTACAATTCGTTGTTTTTGGCATCATTCACTGGATAATAAGGTTCCATCCCTGGTTTCCATTCGGTGCTGTATTCGCGCGAAATCACCGTCCGTGGGCAATCGTATACCGCCTGACCGAACATCTCGAAATGCTTGTGTTCGATGATACGGGTGTATGGCACTTCACGTTCCGTATAATTCACTACAGCATTGCCCTGCCAATTGGCCACATCTTTGGTTTCCTGCTCAAACGAAACCGTGCGAAAATCTAAGTGGCCAAAGCGAAAGTCGTAGAATTCGTCGATTTGCCCTGTATACACAATCTTTTCGGCCAATGCAGACAATTCGGCACGATGGGCGAAGAAATCGCAGTTTGTGTGGGTCTCAATCCCATCAAGCAAACCCTCAATCAGTTTGTTATAACCGCCAATGGGAATGCCTTGGTAAGTGTCGTTGAAATAGTTGTTGTCGAACACCAACCTTACCGGCAATCGTTTGATAATGAAGGATGGCAACTCGGTGCATGGCCTTCCCCACTGTTTCTCTGTATAGCCTTTGATCAAGGCTTCGTAGATGTCTTTTCCCACAAGGCTCAGTGCTTGTTCCTCAAGGTTGGCTGGCTCGCGACCTTTCAGGGCTGCCACCGCCTCGGCACGTTGCTCCTCAATCTTCGCCTTGGCCCCATCGGGCGTGACCACGCCCCACATCTGATAGAACGTGTTCATATTGAAAGGCAAGTTGTAGAGCATGCCTTTGTAATTGGCCACAGGGCAATTTGTGTATCGGTTGAAAGGCACGATGCCGTTCACGAAGTCCCAAACCTCATGGTTGGAAGTGTGGAAAATGTGCGCACCATACTTGTGCACGTTGATGCCTTCAACGCTTTCGCAATACACATTGCCACCCAAATTAGGGCGTTTGTCTATAACAAGGCAATTTTTGCTTTTTTGTTTGGCAAAATAGGCGAAAGTGGCTCCATAGAGACCTGAGCCGACAATAAGGTAGTGGTAGGAGTTCATTTGATTCTTCCTAATAATTTCGTTCCAAAAATGGAAATTGCCATAATTACAACAACCATATTGGAATGTTTCACGCAAAAGCGAGTCCATGTCGTCCAACAATAAGATGGTTTCCTATAGTCCAACAAGGATGTTCTGTCGCAATACAAATCCAACCTTTCATAAAAAGCACGGACTTCCTTTGCATTACCCAAACGATATAGCCGACGAAACGATTTCATAACATTGAAGCTACCGCCTTCCAATATTGATTCTGCATATTTCGTCGTTTTATCCTCGATGCCTTGATAAAAATCCAGCATCCGCGTCCCCAACAAAGCATAGTCGCTCAAGTGCTTATACGACATAGTATGCGTTGTTGAATTTGGGTTGAAATGGACTTTGTACCCACACTCATCGCAATATGCCATTCTTTTGGCATAATAGAGATGCACATTCACAAAATCGCTGTCCTCAAAAAGCACATCCTCAGCAAATGGATAGTTCACTTCATCCAAAAAAAATTTGCTATAAACATACGCCACTGGCCCTGTAAACCAAAAAGGATGCGCTGTCTGCAATTCAATTCCCGTGAATAATTCGTTATTACAGTATGGTAGATTAGCTCCTTCATCTACGCTACTATTCTCCTGTACTTTGGCAGTCCGCATCGCTACCATGTCCAAGCTGCTTTCTTTTGCCATTGCAAGAGCTTGCAACACACCGAAACATGTTTCGTCATCGCTGTCAACAAAAACAACATATTCCCCTTTTGCACATGCACCCCCCCTGTTTCGAGCTGCTCCCTGTCTATGATTTTCAGACTGACAAAGCAAAACAAGATTGGAACGGTCTCTTGCATATTCTTTGACCAATTCAACGCTATTGTCCGTTGAGCAATCATCAACCAAAATGACCTCAAAATCAGTTGTCTCCAACGGCAACGAATAAATGCTATCCAAACAACGTTTTACCGTATGTGCGGAGTTATAGGAGGGTATGATGAAAGAGGCTAACATGATATACTTAGCAAACTATTTTGGACTATTTCATTAAATGCCTTGCGCGAGAAACAGGCTTTCACGGCGGAATAGGCCTTGGTGGCTATTTCATGGTTATGCTTCTCGTCATTCAGAAGTGCAACAACTTTCTCGGCAAATGCTGCATCGTCTTCAGCAATTAAGATTTCTTCGTTGTCTGCGAAATAATCGCTGAAGCCACGTACTCCATAAGTTGTTGTAATACACGGACGACGCATTTGCATAGCTTCCAGAACTTTAATGTTTGTACCAGCACCTCCATAAATGGGAACCACCACTACACGCGCCTCTTTATATTCATCTTGCAAGTCTTCCACAAAGCCCATATATCTCACACCATCAATCTTGCTCCACTTGTCCAAATAGGCTTGTTGGTTACAACCTCCGACTAAATGAAGTTCGACATTGGGAATTTGTTGGCATATTAGAGAAAATACACTATCAATGAACCTGTCAACTCCTTGTGCATTGGGGCCATAACTCATATTACCCACAAACAATAGCCGCGGATTCGTTTTAGCATAATCTACAAGAGGCAAATCATATTCATAGAATGGAATATTGGGCAGGTAGGCGGAGTTTTTATATGTGGCTTGTGAGGGGTTTGCATAAAAGGTAAAACGACAAGCTCGCTGGATTCTATCAACCACTTTATCAATGATTGTTGCACGATATCGATGATACATTCTATTGCGCCATGTACGCGAGGTACGTGCCGCAGTACGCTCTACATCACATGGATTATCGTCTACATCAATAATCAGTTTATCCGCATAGTCAAATAGTCCGCACATCATTACCTCCTGAATATAGCGACAAACAATGAAATCATAGTTTCCTCGCTTTACAAATCCACGGACTATCTCTGCACAACGCTTGTTCTTCGGGAACATTGCATAAGGATTGAGAGGAGTGAGCATCCGTAGGAATTTTATAACTCGCCCTTCTTTCATGTTAACTATAGGTGCAGATTCTGAGTATAAAACTGTGCAATCCTCGCGATTGGATTTCACTCCATCGACAAATGAAATGACATCTACATGTCCTAATTGAGAGCATGCCTCAAAGAGTAGGTTTGTGCGCTGTGTTGAACCCCAACCGATCCCATCCAATGGATTGAAAGAAGGAGATACAAAAAGGATGTTTTTGTTATTCATATTTTCAACCTAAAAACAACTGTGATAGTACCACATCCACATGTCCCAATGATGCAAGTGCATTGATGAACATTGTGGAGCGGTTAGAAGCGTCCGTGTCTCCCCTTTCAAATATAAAATATAAGGATAGATGTTGTTAATAATAACAGTCTTCAAATCTATAACAGTATTCCGAAATGTCTTTCCAAACTACCAATTAACCAAAGAAGAAAACTATCTATAGCACCATGAGCATGTCCGTCATCCCACATTTGTAGGATTTGGCGCCGGATTTCCTCGCTATCAAAAGGCGCGTTTCGATAATAGGCTATATGGCTCGCATAGGCACAATACTTTTCAACAGCATTAAGATGATGTTTTAACTCTATATAGTCATAAACAGACCTGTCCTCTTGTGCTGTAATTCCTTTTGACAACTTTGTTCCCGTGACGGATTTAGCACTTTGACGCCAATAAGCAAGATTCTTATTGACCTTGACAACATTTCCGCAGGCAACCACCTCGCTCCAGAAACGATAATCCCCTGTACTTTTGTAGGTTTGATAAGATTGGGAAACCGTTGGCAATACTGATCTTTTAAAAACAGCACCACTAGCATTACGAATTTCGCAGAAGCGAGCCATTCTTCTACGCACAAAGCGTTTTCCATTATAGTATCTATTGCTTCTTTCTTTTGAACGAGAGATTATTTCACCCTTCTCGTCACACATCACATAACTGCTATAAGCGACAACTACATTATGATGTCTTTGGCGCTCACACATCAACTGTTCCAAGAAATCACTTTCACAATAGTCATCACTTTCGGCAATCCAGATGAGTTCACCTTGTGCGAGGTTAATTCCTTTGTCCCATTGTTTGAACGCAGAGCCGGAATTTGTTTCGTTGACCACTATCTGGCTCAGATGCGGGTTGTCCTTGTACTTTTCTATGATTTCCAAACTATTGTCCGTCGAGCAATCATCCAGAAATATCACCTCGAAATTCTGGTACGTCTGGTTAAACACACTCTCCAGCCGCTGCTCAAGATAGCGGGCATGGTTGTAGTTGGGTATGATGACGGAGACCAAGGGATTGTCCTTCATAGTCTTTGTGCTTTTGATATCTTTCTGTGTAGCCATGTTTTTCACTCTGCAATCTTCCACCCATCAATACACCTTTTCTCCGTTGAGAAATTCAAGCCTATCTTGAACAACTTGCGAGAATCATGGGCAAACGGGCGGGCATAGCCTTTCTCTTCTATCTGCTGCAAAGCAATGTCAGCGCTTTTATCAATCTTCAATTCGAAGATGTAGATGAAATCCTTTGTCTGGATCAGAATGTCCATTCGCCCATTGGTGGTGTGTCGCTCCACTTCAACATACAGGCCCAACAAAGTGAAGAACACGTACATAGCGTTGTGGAAATACAACTCGCGGTCGCCCATCAAGGCATAATCGCAGTTAGCGAAGAATGCCTCCAACCGTCGCATGAAGCCTTCGGCATCGCCCGACCTGACCTCCCTGACGAAATTGGAAATGTCAAAAGTACTCTTGTCGTTCTTCTTGGGCATGTAGAACGGCACAAGATATTTGATGAAACCGTCGCGCACTTCCCTATTGGGAAAATCAAGCAGAAAAGTCTTGAACTCAAGGTCATAGTCCTTTATCGTCAGGTAGCCGCTCTGGTAGAGCAACGGCAGCGGGTTCTCGTCCATGATGTCGATGGAGTTTAATGTATCAGCTGTCAAGGGTTCCTCCGTCATCTCCTCCAAGCGGTAGTTGGTCTTCTGCAACTGGTGCACGAGGAAGGAAGGAGTCCCCGTCTCGAACCAATAGTCGCGGAACTGGCAGCTCGAAAGTGTGTTTAGCAGGCTGAACGGGTTGTAAATGCCTTCCGTATTCCACTCGAAGTGATAGCCGTCAAAGTCGTGTTTCAATCGTGCATAGCATTCCCCTTTGCTCATCCCGTTTGCCTTAGCAAGCGTCTCTACACCAGCGTCAAACTGGGTTCGGAGTTCGCTTTCCGTTATTCCACAAATCGACACATAACGCTTGTCGAAGGATATGTCAAACAGGTTGTTCAGGTCGCTGAACACGCTCACCTTGCCGAACTTGGTCACGCCGGTGAGGAAAGCGAAGCGGATATGCCGGTCGCACGACTTCAAGGCACCGTAGAACGCTTTCAACGTGGCACGATACTCGGCCTGCAACGCCTCGTTGCCAATGGCTTGAAGCATCGGCTTGTCGTACTCGTCAACCAATATCACCACCTGCCTGCCCGTATGCTTGGCCGCCCTGGCTATCACCCCTTCAAACCTCGAACTGAGCGATTTCTCGTTGGGGTTGCCCCCGTAAAGTTCCTCCCACCCCGACAAGGCAAGGTTCAGCCTATTGTCCAAAGCCTCTTTCGTGTCGTACCGCTCGGTGTTGAGGTCGAGATGCATGATGGGATGGCTTCCCCACTTGTTTTCAAGTTTCTCAATTGCCAGACCTTCAAACAGATCTTTCCTACCTTGGAAAAACGACTCTATGGTTGAAAGGAGCAACGACTTGCCGAACCTACGGGGCCTCGACAGGAAATAATACTTCCCTTCATCAACCAACTTGAACAACAAGCGCGTCTTGTCCACATAAGCAAAACCTTTGGTGCGGATTTCCTCAAAGTTTTGTATGCCAATGGGGTATTTCATTTCCTGATAATGTTGAATCCTGAATTACACTTTTATACGTTATGCCTCACACCGTATCCATAAAGCTCTTCTGCACCTTGTTGAAAATCAGGATGCCGAGGACGAGGACAACAACCATGAACACGAAACTGTAGGTCAACCAGCCCCAACCTATGAACTGGCCTGCACCCAAGGCTCCGTGCTTGAAGGTCTCAATGACAGGGGTCACGGGGTTGAGACACATGATGGTGGTCAAGTCCATGCCCAGCACCTTCTTCCCGGCCACCTGACTCAACGGATAGACAATCGGAGTGGCATACATCCACAGCTGCACGACGAAGGTGAATAGGATCTGCAAGTCGCGATATTTGGTCGTCATCGAAGAGATGATGATGCCAAAGCCCAAAGCCAATCCGGCCATCATCACCACAAGCAATGGGAACAGCAGGAAATACCAATTGGGACTCGGTGCCATCCCTATGCAGGCATAATACACGTAGACGACAACAAACAAACCAAACTGGATGCCGAAACGCACCAGGTTACTCGTGACATTGGCCAACGGCATAATCAGGCGCGGGAAGTAAACCTTGCCGAAGATGCCCGCATGGCTCACAAAAGTGTTGGCCGTACGATTCAGGCAATCAGCGAAATATTGCCACATACACACGCCGCCAAGGTAGAATAAAGGCTGCGGAATGCCATCGGTAGGGATACCAGCAATGCCGCCAAACACCACCATGTACATGATGACCGTCAAAGCAGGCTGGATGATCCACCAAAGCGGGCCAAGAATGGTTTGCTTGTAGGCCACCGTGATGTCGCGCTTCACAAACATCCCAAGCAAATCACGGTAATCCCATATCTCTTTCAGATTCACTTCAAACAAGCCATTGCGCGGCTTGATGACGGTGGTCCAGTTTTCTTCTGTCGTTTGAGCCATTTTCCAAAAAATTCAAGAATGTGTATAGCTTCGCTGCCTTGACTCACATCAAGAAGCAGTAATTTTCTGATTTGCAATCACTTAATCCTATCATTAAGAGAAGCAATTTTTGCTCGCATCCCGAATTGCATTCACAAACGGAATACAATTTGCAAAAATAAAGCTTTTTTACGATAAAACAACAAAAATAAAAGGAAAAATTACAAGAAAAATAACAAGGACTTATTTGGACCTTTTCCCTTTGAAGACAATGTTGCGGATAATTTTCCAAAAATAGCTCCAATCAGTGCGGAAAGGATGCTCTAAATATGCCTCCAGATAGTTGCGTTCGCTCTCCTGGATCTCGTCCAAAGTCTCAGGCATGTCGACATAGAATGGTGGCAACAACCCAGGCTTGGTTTTGATTCTAAGTTGCTGTAATTCTTCGCTATACAGATTGAAATATTGCTGACTTAACGGCCTGACGCCCACGATCTTCATCTGTCCTTTCAGCAGGTTGATGAGCATGGGCAACTCGTCGAGCCATGTCTTGCGCAAGAAACGCCCCCACTCTGTCACCCGATAGTCGTCGCGGAACTTGCCGCCAGCATCCAAGTCGTTGTTTTCATATACATAGGTCTGCAAATACTCCGAATAGGCGTACATGGTGCGAAACTTGAACACATTAAAGAGCTTTCCATCCTTTCCGTAACGACGCAAGCGCACCAGTGCCCCGTAGGTGTGCTGCTCCTTGCTGGGCTGGCGTTTCTTTTGGGCGATCACGCAATAACGGTCGTGGATGTATTGCTCGCTCACCACATCGAAGCCGCAATAATACAATCTGCCAAGCACCTCAGGACGGGGAAACACTTTTCTCACCTTGCGCGTACAGAAATAGTAGAAACGCCGCGTCAACCTGGTTTTAGGGCATACCCTATGCCAAAGAAAATCAAAGAAATAGACAATCTTTGCAATAAATTTAGGGTATTTGCTGAAAATCTGTGCCCTGCGCTTCTGCGCTGTGTCGAAGCTACAGACGAGATAGCCGTCTTGCTTCAGCTTGGCGTTGGCTTTACGCAGGTAACGATTCAGATAACGGATGGCGTTCAGATGGTCTTTGGCCAGCAGCACCTCGGCCTCGCCATCGGGAGCCGACCATGATCTGTCGGCATAGTCGTTGAGCCACTGTGAGCGTTCCTCGCTGCGCGGGGTCTCAGCCATGGCAATCTACTCGCGA
>Ga0247608_10001286_pt1 | contig 35313 bp, 34 predicted proteins | sample 176DNAGHGlowgp2_FD_193490 | JGI IMG/M metagenome (GOLD analysis project Ga0247608, IMG submission 193490) | Sheep rumen microbial communities from Palmerston North, Manawatu-Wanganui, New Zealand - 1766 DNA GHGlow gp2 | ecosystem: Host-associated > Mammals > Digestive system > Stomach > Rumen ...
CCACGAGAAACAGATCCGAATAAGCGTAATGTTCGAACACCAAACATTGTACGCATCTCTTCTGCGTGAGCCTTTATGAGTTCAATGCATTCTGTTGTCGTTCTCATCTTCTCAATTCGTATTTCTGATTGCAAAGGTACAAAAAAATCCGTAACTTTGCGTATTTCACTAAAAAGTTAGTATTTTTTGCAGTTGGAATATTCACCTAAACGAATTAGATATGAAGAAAATATTGTAAGTGCCATGATGATCATGGCTTTCCTGTGCTCCACTACAACGGTGAACGCACAGTCGGACAAGAAGCCTAAGGCTAAGAAAGAATGCTGCGACAAGAAGAAGGAAGAGAAGGCTGGCTGCAAAGCAGACTGCAAGAAATGCACCGAGTGCAAGGCTACCTGCAGCGACACCAACTGCAAGGAATGCGTGCTTTTTCCCTTGAAAGACTCATTGACAGGCTACGGCACGTGTCATAGTATCCCATGTTAGAAGAAAGATTATATGTCTTCGCCAAAGATACTATCATTGCTACAATATGGATAAGGTGTCTTACAGTCCTGTTAAATCGAACTTGTATACCTTTTCTTCAGTTTGAACCTGTTCGACAAAAGTTATCATGTATATAGGATAGTAAATAACTCTTCCCTTATTCCGGACATTCTCTTGACAAAACACATAAGCCATTGGCACAGCATATTCTTCATTCTCCATCACGCCGGAAAGAGCATTATGCCGCTCATAGTCTTTGCCAGACTTAACCTCTATCGGCAGCATATTCCCAGCATGCTCAACCACGAAGTCTAACTCTCCTTGCTTTTTGCTGTTAAAATAGTATAGTGAATGTTGCTGCGTCTCAGAGAAGCCATGTGCATACAGTTCTTGAGCAACAAGGTTTTCAAAAACTGAACCAAAATTGATGTTCGGATTCGAACTGAGCAATCTTGCCTGAATGTTCCCTCCATACATGGCAGCAAGCAGCCCTACGTCGTTGAGAAAAAGTTTGAACAGGTTTCGCTGCTTGTTCAAAAGCAGAGGTACAATATTTTATTTAAATACAAGCATAAAAGACGAGTAAATTACATTTTTCCAATGTTATTTAACACCTCATCTTACACTTTTCCAATATAAAAATAGAATAATTCACACATTTTTCCAAGATGCCTTTGGCTCACCGAAATTACTCCGTCTCGGCAAAAAAAAGGACGAGTTTCTTTGTTTTGCTCTCGACTTTTCGTAACTTTGGCTTCGCCGAAGTTACTTAGCACTCGGAAATGAAAAGAAAAGCAAGCTTTCCTTTTGCATTTCACTCGTTTTTTCGTAACTTTGCACCCAGAAGTATTCACTTAAACAAAATTAGATATGAAAAAGATGATTTTAAGTGCCATGATGATCATGGCGATGGTATGTGCAAGCACCACCGTTAACGCACAGTCGGACAACAAGCCCAAGGCTAAGAAGGAATGCTGCGACAAGAAAGCAGAGAAGAAAGACTGCTGCAAGAAGAACGCTGAGAAGAAGGCTGACTGCTGCGACAAGAAGAAAGAAGAGAAGGCTGGCTGCAAAGCAGACTGCAAGAAATGTACGGAGTGCAAGGCTACTTGCGCTGACACCAACTGCAAGGACTGCACCCACAAAGGTCAGTGCCAGAAGAACTGCAAGAAATAACCGACTGCTAAAATAATAAATGATAGAGGGTGTGTCAACACTGGCACATCCTCATTGTGTTTATTGATAGAGTATTGCCACCATGCTGACAGCGAAGACGATGGAGAAACTGCGTATCCTGACGGAGTCGGCGAAGTACGATGTGTCGTGCTCGTCGAGCGGAACAGTGCGTGGTGGTAAGAAGGGAATGGTAGGCAATACGGTAGGAGGAGTGGGTATCTGCCACTCGTTTGCCGACGACGGACGGTGTATCTCGTTGTTGAAGATCATGCTCACCAACCACTGCATGTACGACTGTGCCTACTGTGTCAACCGTCGTACGAACGACATCCAACGTGCCACCCTCTCTGTCTCGGAACTGGAGGAGATCACGATGGAGTTCTATCGTCGTAACTATATCGAGGGACTCTTCCTGTCGAGTGGTGTGGTACGGAACCCCGACTATACGATGGAGCGGTTGACGGCAATTGTCCGTGACCTCCGCACCGTCCACCGTTTCAACGGCTATATCCATCTGAAAGCAATACCCGGAGCCTCACAAGAACTACTCAACGAGGCTGGACGCTATGCCGACCGTATGAGTGTGAACATCGAGATTCCCAAGGAGGAGTCACTGAAACTGCTCGCTCCAGAGAAAGACCACCAGAGTGTGTTCCAGCCTATGCGTCTCATCCAGCAGAGTTCCTTAGAGAATAAGGAGGAGCGTAAGAAGTTCCGGCATGCCCCTCGCTTCGTGCCGGCAGGACAGTCGACCCAGATGATTGTGGGAGCGACCGGTGAGACCGATCAGGATATCCTGCAGATGTCGTCCTCGCTCTACCGGCAACCCACCATGCGCCGTGTCTATTATTCTGGCTATATCAGTGTGAACACCTATGACAAGCGACTGCCTATCCTCAAACAACCACCGTTGGTGAGGGAGAACAGACTCTACCAAGCCGACTGGCTTCTGCGTTTCTATCATTTTGATGTGGATGAGATTGTGGACGATGCCCATACCCATCTCGACCTTGACATCGACCCTAAGTTAGGATGGGCATTACGCCACCCAGAGTATTTCCCTGTGGACATCAACCACGACGACTACGAGCGTATCCTCCGAGTACCGGGTATCGGTGCCAAGTCGGCATGGCTCATTGTCAACAGCCGTCGCTTCAACCGCATCACATCCTACCACCTGAAGAAGATGGGGGTGGTGATGAAGAAGGCGAAGTATTTCATTACCTGTGGGGAACTTACCTCCACGTTCTCACAACCAATCATCGGCATTAATGAATTACGCCCTGAGCGACTGCGCCCCCTACTCGTCTCCAAGGCGCAACAGAAGCGTGCCGCCGCTGAGCAGCAACTGACGTTGGACTTCGAAGAATCAGAATAAGATGTTAGTCTATATTTTCGACCAGACACTGGACGGTGTGCTGAGTGCTGTCTTCGACGCTTACTTCCGTCATCAACAGCCCGACATGCTGATAGGCGAGGGAGAGCAATTGCCCTTGTTCTCTGAGGAAACATGGCAGGTGGTGACAACAGATGAGAAGGCTTCAAGAGTATGGGCTGGGTTGGAGAAACACGTATCGAAGGAAGCACTAAAACTGTTGATGGTCAGTTGGCTGTCGGAGGAAAAGACGTTAAGCACTCCTCTCTTCCATTATATATATAAGGTGTTCGGCACGAAAGGAGCATCCATCGAGCGGAACTTCTCCGACCCCGACGTGCTCTATGTCACCAATACGGCACGAAGGGTGATGCACGAGCAACTGAGGATGAAACAGTTCATCCGTTTCCAGAAGGCTAAGGACGGCACCTACCTTGCCGTCGTCTCACCCGACAATGACGTGCTGCCCCTCATCACCGACCATTTCCAAGACCGTTTCAACGACCAGCCATGGCTCATCTACGATGCTAAACGACGTTACGGCTATTATTATGACGGGAAAGTGGTGACACGCATCACCTTTACTGACGACACCACCCTCCCTTTCTCCCTCGATGACGGCAAACTCCATGAAGAGTTGTTGAGTGAGAACGACCAACTATTCCAAGACCTGTGGCGCACCTATTTCAAGGCTATCTGTATCAAGGAGCGCATGAACCCTAAGAAACAACTCAGCGACATGCCCCGCCGATACTGGAAATATATGACGGAGAAACAATAGAAACAAAATTTGGCAGATTCAAGAATAATGTGTACCTTTGTCGCCAAATATTATAATCATCATGGGAATAGTTATAGGAATTGACGTGGGTATCTCCACGACGAAGATAGTAGGACTGCGTGAAGGACGTGTCATCTCACCTATCCGTATCACTGCCGCAGACCAAGTAACCTCACTCTTTGGTGCTTTCGGCAAGTATCTGCACGACAACAAGATTGCATTGAGTGATGTAGAACAAGTGATGCTCACTGGAGTCGGTGCCGCATATATTGACGAGCCAGTCTATGGTATTCCCACCCAGAAAATTGATGAGTTCATTGCCGATGGTCTTGGAGCGCGCTTTGAGAGTGGGCTCGACAAGGCGATTGTTGTCTCAATGGGTACAGGAACCAGTTTCGTTCAGTGCGAAGGTAACGACATCCGCCATATCGGTGGTCTCGGCATTGGAGGCGGAACCCTGCAAGGACTTGCCCGTGTGATGCTGAATACCCGTGATCACAAAGAGATCCAGAGTCTTGCGATGAAAGGGGATATCCACAACATCAACCTGCTGATTGGAGATATCTCCACCCATCCGTTACCAGGACTGCCTATGGATGCTACAGCCTCCCTGTTTAGTAAGGCACAATACAATGCCCGGCAGGAGGATGTCGCACTGGGTATTATCGTCATGGTACTACAGACGATTGGCTCCGCTGCGATCCTCTCTTCGTTGAACTCAGGTATCAAGGACTTTGTACTCATCGGCAACCTGACACTTACCCCCCAATGCAAGGAGGTATACCCCATGTTGGAGAAACTCTATAGCGTACATTTCCACATTCCTAAGTATGCGGAGTTCTGCACGGCAATCGGTGCTGCACTGAGTTACAAAAAGTAGTAATTATTTCCTGTGCTTGTCAAACTTATGGAGGAAGTAGTTGAAAGCCTCCAATCCTATGAGCACCATCAGCGTACTGCCGATGGAGAGGATATACATACCACCTCCGCAAGCAAGTCCGATGGCAGCAGTCACCCAAAGACCAGCAGCCGTAGTGAGTCCACTGACAATGTTCTCGCTCTTACGGAAAATAATGGTACCTGCACCTATGAAACCAATACCGCTGACTACCTGAGCGGCTACACGTGACACATCCCAACGCTGCAACTCATTGTTCATGGCATCACCAAAGCCGTATGCCGACACAATCATAAACAAAGCAGAACCCATCGCAACCAAGAAGTGGGTACGAAATCCTGCCTCTTTCGACCTATATTCACGCTCCAGTCCTATAATACCTCCTAAGACTGCAGCACAGAAAAGACGTAATAAGAACTCTAATTCTGGTATCATTTGATTACTTTTTTATTTTTCAAGCGCAAAGATACGCATATTTAGGAAAAAATGATTATATTTGCATCATAAATAATCACTAAAAACTAAAAATATGTTTGGATTAGGTATGACTGAGATACTCGTGATTGCCATCATCGTCCTGCTGCTCTTCGGTGGTAAGAAGATTCCCGAACTGATGAACGGACTGGGCAAAGGGGTGAAGAGTTTCAAAGACGGTATGAAAGAGATAGACGTTGACGGTCAAGAAGAGGCGAAAAAGGAATGAGTGAGCCACTGACGTTCTGGGACCATCTGGACGAACTTCGCTCCTCATTGCTTCGTATGCTGTGTGCTGTCGTCCTCTTCGGCATCACTGCGTTTTGTCTGAAAGACGAGTTGTTTGCCATCGTACTGGCTCCCCGTTCGAGTGACTTCATCACCTATCGCCTGTTAGGTGCAGAGGCTTTTGACATCCACCTGATGAATACGGGACTGACGGAGCAGTTTATGGTTCACATGCGGACGGCGATATATGCCGGATTGTTAGTCGCCTCACCTTATATATTATACGAGTTGTTCCGCTTTGTGTCACCAGGACTCTACCAGAACGAGCGACGCTATGCTGTATGGATTGTGGGAGCCGCCTATGTAATGTTCGTTGTAGGGACACTGATTAACTACTTTGTAGTATTTCCCTTCACGGTCCGGTTCTTAGGCACTTACCAAGTATCGCCCGATGTCGCTAATATGCTGACATTACAATCGTATATCGATACGCTATTGGGCATGAATCTGGTGATGGGTGTGGTCTTTGAGTTACCTGTGGTCTGTGCACTGATGGGGCGCATGGGACTGATCAGCAACAGGATGATGAGCCAATATCGCCGCCATGCTATCGTAGCGATACTGATCGTGTCGGCAATCATCACTCCCACCACCGATGCCTTCACGCTGTTTATCGTGGCACTGCCCATCTACCTGCTCTATGAACTGAGCATCCTTATTGTAAGAATAATAACTAAACAACACTAAATACTTTATGCTAAGAAAAATCCGCATCGTATTAGCAACCGTGATGTTTATCGGCATCACCTTGCTATTCCTTGACTTTACTGGGACTATGCACCATTATGTGTCATGGATGCCAAAGTTACAATTCTTAGAATCTGTACTTGCCCTCAATGTGGTGGTCATAGTGGCACTGATTGTACTGACACTCGTCTTAGGACGTATCTATTGTTCCGTCATCTGCCCATTAGGTATTATGCAGGACCTCTTTGGATGGTTGGGTAAGAAAGCGAAGAAGAACCGTTATACTTCCTCAAAGGAAATAAAATGGCTGCGTTACCCGATGATGGTTATCTTTATTATCGCCCTGATCGTAGGAGGTGGTACCCTCGTCCATCTATTGGCACCCTACTCTGCCTTTGGACGTATCGCCACAAACCTTCTGCAACCCGTCTGGCTGGCAGGAAATAATGCACTCGCATCCGTCGCCGAGCATTACGACAGTTATGCGTTCTATCGAAGCGATATCTGGCTACGCTCCATGCCTTCACTTGTCATTGCTGCCGTCACCCTCGTCGTACTTGCCATCCTTGCTTGGCGTAATGGTCGTACCTATTGTAATACCATCTGCCCAGTAGGTACTGTATTGTCATTCTTCTCGCGCTTCTCTTGGTTGAAGATTCATTTCAATACGGAGAAATGCCGCAACTGCTCGCTCTGCACTAAGAATTGCAAGGCTGCCTGTATCGATTACAAGAGCCACACGGTGGATTATAGCCGTTGTGTGGTGTGCGGTGATTGCATAGAGAGTTGTAAGTTTGGAGCACTGGAGTTTGCTAGGAATACTAGTACTACTAGGGATTCTAGTATTGACCCCACGAAGCGTTCTTTCCTTCTTGCCTCAGCGATGATGACAACGGCGGCACTTGCCCAAGAGGCTAAGAAGACAGACGGTGGATTCGCAGAGATAGAGGATAAGGTTGCCCCTGAACGTCAGACGCCACTGACACCACCGGGATCCCTCTCTGCAAGGAACATGGCACAACACTGTACGGGCTGCCAACTCTGTATATCAGAATGCCCGAATGAGGTACTACGCCCCAGCGGTGACTGGCTCCACCTGATGCAGCCCGTCATGTCATACGAGCGGGGTTACTGCCGTCCAGAATGTACCCGTTGCTCAGAGGTATGTCCTGCAGGAGCCATCAAACCCATCCGCCATGAAGAAAAGGCCGCCATCCAAATCGGTCATGCTGTATGGATAAAGAAAAACTGTATCCCACTGACTGATGGTGTTTCCTGTGGCAACTGTGCTCGTCACTGTCCTGTAGGTGCTATTGAAATGGTACCATCAGACCCTGACGACGAGGAGTCGATAAAGATTCCTGTAGTTAACGAGAGCCGTTGTATTGGTTGTGGAGCGTGCGAGAATTTGTGTCCAGCACGTCCGTTCTCAGCCATCTATGTTGAAGGACACGAAGTACATAAGGAGGTATAACATGGCAAACAAAGATATATCCCGCCGTTCTTTCCTCAAACTATTAGGAGGGGGCGCATTGGCTACAACAGCAGTAGTGACTGGTTGTAAGTCGAAGACCGAGACAAAAGCAGTCAGTGAATATACCAAACAGGTGGAACCGCCAGTTGGTAAGATGACCTATCGCATCAATCCCAAGACTAAAGAGAAAGTCTCGTTATTGGGATTTGGTATGATGCGTCTGCCGTCGAAGACAGAGAATCAAGATGAGTATGACCAGGATATGATTAACAAGCAGGTGGACTATGCCATTGAACATGGACTGAACTACTTCGACACCAGTCCTGCCTATTGCAAAGGATTATCAGAGCATTGTACAGGTATTGCCCTCCACCGGCATAAGCGCAGTGACTATCTCGTTGCGACAAAACTCTCAAACTTCAATCCTGCGACTCAGACCAGGGAGGAGAGTATCAAGATGTACAAGAACTCTTTGAAAGAGTTACAGGTAGACTATATCGACTACTACCTGCTGCATAGTATCGGGGGTGGCGGTATGGAGGCATTCAATGCCCGCTATATGAATAACAAGATGCTTGACTATCTGGTAGAGGAACGTAAGGCTGGGCGTATCCGTAACCTCGGTTTCTCCTATCATGGTGATATTACCGTCTTTGACACCCTGCTCTCGTGGCATGACAAATACCATTGGGACTTCGTGCAGATAGAGTTGAACTACTTGGACTGGGACTATGCTAACGAGATCAACGACCGCAACACTGATGCCCGCTACCTCTATAATGAGTTACAGAAGCGCGGTATTCCGTCTGTCATTATGGAGCCGTTGCTGGGCGGTCGACTCGCCAACCTGCCTCAGTATCTTGCCAAAGAACTCAAACAGCGTGACCCTGAGAAGAGTGTCGCCTCTTGGGCTTTCCGCTATGCTGGCACACCAGAAGGTGTGTTAACCGTATTGAGCGGTATGACCTATATGGAGCATCTGAAAGACAACCTGCTATCCTACTGTCCTTTAAAACCGCTAACCGAGCAGGAACAAGAATATCTCCATAAAGAGATTGCGGAGAAGATCGTTGGTCTGGAGAATATCCCCTGTAATGACTGCAAGTATTGCATGCCTTGTCCGTATGGTATTGATATTCCTGGCATCTTTGTACATTATAATAAATGTAAGAACGAGGGTACACTGCCTCGTGACCGAGGTGATGAGAACTACATGAAGTTACGCCGCCAGTATCTAATTGGACTTGACCGCAGTGTACCTAAACTCCGACAGGCAGACCACTGTATCGGATGTGGGCAGTGTGAGCCACACTGTCCGCAGAACATTCGCATTCCAAGGGAATTGCATAAAATCAGCGACTATGTGGAGGCTCTCAGACAAAATAAGTTAGAACGCCCTAAAGGCAAAAAGGCATAATAAAAGCCCTTGGAGATCCCAAGGGCTTTTTCTTATCTTACAACAAAATCAACACTTTGCAGATCCTTGTCACGAGAAGAGGTTCCATATAGTATCTGGTAACGTCCTGAACGGACAGCAAGTTCATCAATATTCTCATCATAATACTCAAAAGCCTCATCATCAAGTGTGATTACTGCCTTCTTGGTCTCTCCCGGCTTTAGACTCAGTTTCTGGAATCCTTTCAATGCCTTGACAGGAGCCCCTGCGTCATCTAATGCCTTTACATAAACCTGAATAGTCTCTGTACCTTCTCGTTTTCCTGTATTGGCTACGGGTACTGTTACTTTCACCGTTTCCCCTTTCTTCATTGACTTCGCAGACAATTTTCCCTTACCTACTGCAAACGTGGTGTAACTCAGTCCATAACCGAAAGCATATTGGGGTATACCTGTAAAGTAACGATAGGTACGGTTCTTCATACTATAGTCCAAGAAATCGGGCAGATCATTATTCGAGCGATAGAAGGTAACTGGCAACTTTCCACCCGGGTTATAATCGCCAAAGAGGACATCGGCAAGTGCCTTGGCACCACCTTGTCCGGCATACCAAGCCTGCAAGAGAGCATCATACTGTCCCTCCACACTGCCAAAAGCGATTGCTGAGCCAGAGCAGTTGACAAAGACAACAGGACGACCCGTGCCATGCATCACACGAACCAAACGTTGTTGTACCTTCGGCAGTTCGATATCCGCCTTATCACCACCCTCACCTTCCATCTGTGCCGATATACCGCCGATAACGATGATGGCATCCGCCTCCTTCACTTCCTCAGCCAATGGTGTGAAGTCAACGAGGTTACGTTCACAGATATCACCACGTAGCATGGCAAACTGTCCATTACCACGACGGTACTCAATCACAATATCATAGGTCTCACCAGCCTTGACGGGGAATGACTTATACTCCATAGAACGATGAAAATAGCCACCATGAGGGAGATGCGGCTTTGCCGTCTCTATCACCACCCCATTGACTTTCATGACATAACCGTTATCAGAAGTGAGCGAATACTTCATCTCACCTGTGAACGTCGACCGATAGGTTCCACTAACTCGTACAGACAATGAGTCATTATTGACACCCTCTGCAAAGCCCCATGCACCAAAGGTCGTGAAAGCCATTTCCTTGTAATAGTCTTTTTTGACGGGTTCACCTTCCATCTTCCTATTATTCCAGAACTCCACCAGCACACCTCTTCCTCCATTGAAATCGGCAAGATGATGAATGGTGTTATACTCATCATTCAGTTCACATGCCTTCCGATAGATAATGTTTGCTCCAGGAACAGCCGCTTTGATACCCTCCAACAAGGAATGAGTATGTTCCACTGTAGGAGTACCACCATAGTTTCCATTAAGCATCGCTGCATCATCAGCATTCGGTCCAATGACGGCGATTGTCTTCAACCGTTTAGAAAGAGGGAGCACGTCCTTATTCTCCAACAATACCATGGACTCACGGGCAGCCTGCGTGGCAAGGTCATTGTTTTTCTCACTACTAATTACCTCTGGTCCCATCTTTGCCCAAGGTAACATCCCTGCAGGGTCGAACATACCTAACTCAAAACGTCCATAGAGTGTCTTACGCAGATGCTGGTCGAGATCAGACTCCTGAATCAGTCCCTTCTTCAGTCCCTCCGTCAGTGACATAAACACCTTCCCACATTCCAGGTCGGTACCATTCAGAACTGCATCCACACTTGCTGACAGCGGATCTTTGTGAGTCTCATGCTGTCCTTTATTATAAAAGTTATTGATAGCGTCACAATCAGTCACCACCAAACCGTTATACCCCCACTTATTACGCAGGATATCTATCAGCAAGCGGTCGCTCGTACAACAAGGTTTTCCCTCAAAACGCTGATAGGCACACATCACCTCCCGCACTTTTGCCTTCTTTACCAAAGCCTTAAAGGCAGGCAGATAGGTCTCCCATAAATCACGATTAGAAGGCTCTACATTCATAGAATGACGTAGCGGCTCTGGTCCACTATGCACAGCATAATGTTTGGCACAAGCATGAGTCTTGAGATAATGTTTGTCATTACCTTGCATTCCAAGGACGGTCTGTACACCAAAGACGGCATTCAAATAAGGATCCTCTCCACAAGTCTCCTGACCACGTCCCCAACGAGGGTCACGGAAGATGTTTACGTTCGGGCACCAGAAAGACAGTTCTGGATTACCAGGATAGTATATCTCACCCATCGGCACATGGAAGATATTGTGATCACTACGGTTCCAGTTAGCACGAGCCTCATCCGATACGGTAGAGAAAACATCATAGAACAACTGAGAATTGAAAGCCGCAGCCATACCAATCGGTTGCGGATATACTGTATATCCACTCTGACGTACCCCATGACAAGCCTCGCTCCACCAGTTATAAGATGGAATACCGAGACGATCGACAGAGGCAGACTTATTCATCATCAAACCCACCTTTTCCTCTGGAGTTAATAACGAAATCAGATTCTCCACACGCTCCTGATAAGAAAGTGCAGGATTCTGAAACGGATACTGGTATTGGGCATTTGCCTTACAAGTCAGTAGTCCAACAAACACTAAGAAAGATAAAAGTTTTTTCATTTTTGTGTATCATTTGTCTGATGCAAAAATACAAAAATAAGAGGAACTCTCCAACTTTCTCGGAGAGAGAACGTCGAAATGACACATATAAGAAAAAGTATGTTACAATTAAGATACTTTTGCGACAATTGCAGAGGCTACCGTATAGGCTGTCGTCCAAGCCGCCTGAAAGTTGAAACCACCTGTTATTCCGTCAATATCCAACACTTCACCAGCAAAAAAGAGATGCGGTACTGTCTTACTTTCAAGTGTTGACGGATTCACGCTTTTCAAGGACACACCTCCACAGGTGACAAACTCATCTTTGAAGGTACCACGTCCACTTATTTGGTATGTATCATTACAAAGTGTATTGACAAGACGGTTAACATCTTTTTTGTTCAACTCATACCATCTGATCTCTGCCCTGTCGGCAAGCGATTTCTCCAAAAGAAAACTCCACAGCCGCTGGGGCAACCCGAAAGGATTGAAAGAAGGTAGTTGTTTCTGAGAATGACAACTCATAGTCTCACTAATAGCAGCCTCGATGTCTGTGTCACGCCTTTCTACCCACCGAACACTGAGTGGCATCCGATAACTATTCTCCGCCAATAATCGTGCTGCATAACTAGAGAGTTTCAGTATGGCAGGACCACTCATTCCCCAATGGGTTATCAACAAAGGACCGTTAGCGCGTAGTTTGGTACCAGGTATCATTACCGTTGCCTGTTCTACCACCAATCCCATGAGTGTTGTCAACTTCTCGTCAATAACCTGAAAGGTAAAGAGCGAAGGTACCGGTTTTTCTATCTTATGTCCTAAGTCGGCAAGCCATCTCAGTCCCTCTTCTTTCGGAGAACCTCCTGTTGTCACGGCTATAAAGTCATAATCACCCACCTCCTCCAGTGACTGTATACGCTTACCCAAAACTACCCGGATATGATAACGACGGGCTAATGACAGAAAACAATTGATGATAACATGGGAGTCCTGGGCTTCTGGGAACACACAATGATCATCCTGAGTTACCAATGGAACACCATGTTGCTCAAACCACGCGAAGGCATCTCGGTAATCAAAGACATTGAACAATCGCTTCATCAGACGATGTCCACGAGGATAAACCATCTGCAAGTCTTTCACTTCCTCAAAAGAGTTGGTGCAATTACATCGTCCACCTCCAGATATCTCTACCTTTGAAAGCACCTTATGACTACGCTCAAAGATAGTGACTTCCATCTCTGGCAACATCTCCTTCAAGTTGATTGCAAGGAAAAAGCCTGCTGCACCACCGCCTATAATCGCTGTCTTCATCTTTCCCTTCACTTTCTTTCGATGGCAAAGTTACGGAAAAACCATATCAAAGTCTTGCTTCTTACTGCTTATTAGACGCTGATAGAACTTGGCTGCCAAAGCACCACTGATATTGTGCCACACACTAAATATCGCTCCAGGAATAGTAGCAAGAGGATACGCCGCGAAATGCAAGACAGCGAGAGAGGATGCAAGACCAGAGTTTTGCATACCTACTTCTATACTAAGGGCTACACTCTTGGGCATAGGTAATTGTAACACCCTTCCTAATAGATAGCCTATAAAAAGTCCCAGTAGGTTATGAGTCATTACAACCAATACGACCAGCAAGCCACCAACAAGCAGTCTGTCTGCATTATGCGACACGATAATCCCGACCACTAAGGCTATCACGATAGAGGAGAAGGCAGGAAGATAGGGCACAACACGCGATGTCAGTGTCGGTATGAATCGCTGGCATAACAGACCACAGATGATGGGGGCTATAACGACATAGACAATACTCTGCAACATACCGAGGGTATCCACATTCACCATTGTCCCTGCCATGAGCCATACCAACATAGGTGTAAGTAACGGAGCCAGTAAGGTAGAGGTTGCCGTCATACCCACAGAGAGTGCCAAGTCACCTTTCGCCAGATAAGTAATCACATTAGAGGCTGTACCTCCTGGACAACAACCAACAAGAATAACACCGAGCGCCAACTCTTTTGGCAGTGCGAACATCCATGTCAGCACCCAAGCCAACAAAGGCATCACTGTGAACTGAGCCAGACAACCTACCAGAATATCTTTGGGACGTTTCAGCACTATATGGAAATCATGCGGTGAAAGCGTTAATCCCATTCCGAACATGATAACACCGAGCATGGGGTTGATGGTCCAAGTGTCAACCCGTGAGAATGAATTGGGAAGCAGTAACGATAATACAGCCACCAACAGCACTATCAAGCCCATCCATCGGGCTATGAAGTCACATACCTTTCTCATAACACACCATTAGACTCCCTATCACCATTTCGTGACGGGTCTACCCTCACCAGTCCAAGCCATGATTCCTCCTTTGAGATTGACAACCTTATAACCCTCGGTACTCAGTTTGTCACAAGCATCAGCAGATCTCCTACCACTACGGCAATAGACCGCTATGGTCTTGTCGGCAGGTAGTGATACCTTTGTCTTCTCCAGAAAGTCACCTTGCTTCACATCGACATTAAGGGCACGCTCAATATGTCCGTCACTAAACTCCTCCGCTGTCCTAACATCCAGTATGACAATATTCGAATCCGCAACCAGTTCGGCAAATTTATTCACATCGACATCTTCGTACATCTTCTGACCACAAGCCGATGTCAAGCCTAAGAATGCCAGTAAACAAGTTATAATCTTTTTCATATATCTTCACTTCTTGATTTGCTGATACCATTCATCTGTCACAGGCTCCAGCCACTCGTTGCTGGCTCCCTCTTGTACATCCTTATGATAAGTCAGGTGCTGGAACCACGAGTCACGGGCAGCACCATGCCAGTGCTTAGTCTCGGCAGGAATGGCAATGACAGCGCCTGGTGTCATCTCTACGGCTGGCTTTCCCCACTCCTGATACCAACCACGACCCGCAACACAAATAAGCACCTGCACTTGTTTGTGATGAACGTGCCAGTTGTTACGACAACCCGGTTCGAAAGTCACATTCATGACGGCTCCCATATCGGCAAGATAACTTTGACCTATGAAATACTGCCCGTAAGGATTCTTCTCGCCTTTGGGCCAGATATTGAAGTCAACGGGAGCAATCATCTGACATGGTTCACCAAACACACTGGCAATCGCTTGTTCACAGCGCACAGCCTCCGTCTCTCCTACTCGACTACGAAGTACTGCAGGAATGTCATGCAACTGAGCGTCAGTAACCCCCATATTTCGAGCCCCACTGACATGAGCCTTCAATTGTGGCTCACAACCAGAAAGGGCAGAGATGGCAGAGACGGTAACAATCTCACGCTCTGCAAACGAGAGATTGTTGCGAGCAAAGATATCACCGAAGAGATGGGCCTTCAGATAGAAATCTGTCTGGGGAGCAAACGTGTAGTTGAATGGTTGACCACCCACCAGTTGGGTTTGAACCTTTGTTCCCTGCTGCAGGGCATCATAGTCGGCAGGCAATGGGTCGGCATCACGCCCCTCTTCCGTCTTCAGTCCTGCCTCTTTACGTTCCTTGACAACCTGTTGCAGTGTACCAAGGGCATTCAGTGAGCGTGGAAATCCCGTGTAAGCATAGAGTTGCGACAAGGCTTCCTTCATTTCACTAATGGTCAGACCTGCCTCAAAACCAGTGTTTACTTCTTTCTTTAGGGCTTCAATATCACCCTTCGCCTCGCTGGCGGCTATTGCCACGAGTGCCTGTTGTTTTTCTGTCAGACTCATAACTGTTTGCGATTTTAGAATGGTTGACAGCATCACTGTAACCATTATTAATAACATTCTCTTCATTATTGTTGTTATCTGTTTCATCTGATTACTCATTCCATACTTATCAGTCCATTTTATTAAACTTTGTTGCAAAGTTAATCATTTCTGATTAATTCTAAGATTTTATGACTAATTTTGTGCCAAATTTTGAGAATAATTAGGATTGGGTATAAGATCATGAACATAGAATACTAATGAGACAACATATTATGACAATACAAGAATTTCGTGATTACATGGCATCAGGAAAACCTGTCATTGGGGATTCTGATGTCCACATGATGTTTCATCACCTGTCACAAGAAGCCCTGAAGATTACGGCTGAGATTAACGGAAAGTATCACACTCCAGAGCAACTACACAATTTGTTGGAGCAACTATGGGGACGAGAAGTTCCCAAGACGGTGGGCATTTTTCCACCGTTTCACACTGACTGCGGTAAGAATACCATCGTTGGTGAACGTGTGTTCATCAACATGGGGTGCAAGTTCCAGGATCAGGGTGGTATCACTATCGATGAAGGAGCACTCATCGGTCACAATGTCGTACTTGCCACCATCAATCATGACCTTGATCCTGCCAAGCGTCAGAGTATGAGTTATGCGCCCATCCACATTGGCAAGAACGTATGGATAGGTGCCAACGCAACTGTTTTGGCTGGTGTAACCATTGGTGACGGAGCGGTCGTAGCAGCAGGTGCTGTGGTGACAAAAGACGTAGAGTCGAACACGATAGTTGGCGGTGTGCCAGCCAAGGTCATTAAAAAGATAGGGGTATAGACTGATAGAGGAATTTTATTGTTCCCATTCTTGTAGTATCAAGATAGTAAATTCGTATTTAACAGATAGAACAATGACAAAGGAACGAATAGCATTTGTTGATTATATCCGTGTAATCGCCTGTCTGCTGGTGATGGTTGTACATGCCAGTGAGCAGTTTTATAACATGGGATCTGTGTCCCAAGTAGTCAATGAGGATAACCGCTTATGGGTATCAGTCTATGACGGCTTCTTCGGACGCATATCCGTACCGTTGTTTATGATAGTCTCAGCATTTTTGCTGGTTCCAATGAAACAAGGCATGACGATGAGCCAGTTCTACCATCGGCGTTTTCTCCGCATCCTGCCACCTTTCATTTGCTTCTTAGTGCTATATGCGCTGTTGCCAGCCACTTGGGATGGTCTGACATGGGATGACGCTATCGAGCAGTTGAAGATGGTGCCCTTCAACTTCCCGCTGTGGGGTGGTCATCTGTGGTTCATGTACCCACTCATCAGTATCTATCTCATCATCCCCGTGGTATCGCCTTGGCTCGCAAAAGCCAGTGCGAAGGATGAACTGATTTTCCTTGGCATCTTTGCCTTCTCTACGCTCATTCCATGGCTCCACCGCTTCGTGTCGCCAGAACTCTGGGGTGAATGTTTCTGGAATCAGTATACTGCCCTGTGGTACTGCTCTGGCTACTTAGGCTATCTCGTTTTGGCACACTTTATCCATGTACACTTGAAATGGAATCAGAAGAAGAGACTGACAGTCGGGACTACCTGTTTTGTAGTTGGTGGTCTGTTTACTGCCTGGAGTTTTTGGTGGAAAGCCGTACCCGGCTTACAGATGGACACACCGATGATGGAATGGTCGTGGGAGTTTTGCACCCCCAATGTACTACTTGCCACCTTTGGTGCCTTCCTAATGTTCAGTTGTATCCAGAAGGCTCCCCGATGGATAAACAGCCTTGCCAAACTTACCTTTGGCATGTATCTAATGCATATCTTCTTCCTGACGTTTATAGCAGAATGGATCATCGGGGGTGATGTGGCTCATCCGCTACTGCCCATATGGCTGGCAATTCCCGTTATCGGTCTGCTCACGTTCATGTGCTGTGCAGTCACCACGAAACTCATCTCTTTGATTCCGGGCAGTAAATACGTAATTGGTTAACATGTTTATGAAATTAGTTACCGGCTGAAGAGTATTCAGTTACCGTCTGATTCCTGTTTTGTTACCGATTGAAGCCCATTTTTATACTGATTAAAGGCTTTAATTGACCCAATTAGAGCCTTTAATCAAGTCAATTAAAGCCCTCATTTGCTTAAGATATAGTTAATCCTCCGTTCCGATATCTGTTATCGGGGGTATTAAGATATTCCCCAAGGGTAGTGGGAAGAATCTTTCTGCATTCGAAACTGTTTGGAGAACTGACACAACTATCCTTCATGATACACCTGTCCCCAGACAGATTTGTATTACTTCCTAAAAACTAAAGAGACCTTTTCTTATCTCCTTACTATTTCTATCTAATGAAGTTAGTTCTCAAAGGACTCTCCAACTCCGGATGTCCTTCCTCGCAGACATTGAGTTTGCGAATCATCCATGCGATGTTACGTCCAAGCGTTCGCATAGTCTGCATTCCCTCTTCGTCTTGGGTTGCCTGACCAGGTGTCTGACCATAGACCATATTCCAGTACTGCGAACTGACGACGGGCATATTCAAGATCGTGAAGTATTTGTTCAGACGGTCAAAGGCAGCAGATGCTCCACCCCTGCGACAGACAACCACACTTGCCCCTGGCTTGAACTGCAACTCATTTCCCAATGAGTAGAACACGCGGTCGAGCAAAGCACATAAAGAACCATTCGGACCGCCGTAATATACCGGTGAGCCGATGACAAGTCCGTCGATACCATCCTTCACGGTTCTCCACACTTTATAATATAAGTCATCGCGAAATGTACACCTCGCACCGTTCCTGCCACACATACCACAGGCAATGCAGCCTTGTACAGCATGCTTACCGATGTTAATAATCTCTGTTTCGATGCCCTCTTCGTTCAGTGTCTTTGCCACTGCGCTCAGAGCAGTGAACGTATTACCGTTCTCTTTGGGGCTTCCGTTTATCAAAAGTACCTTTGCCATAACTCAAAATCATAAAGTATTGTTATTTTGAGTGCAAAAATACGAAAAAGTGGAGAAATATCCGTACCTTTTCCTATATTTTAATATGTAGATAATCAATAAGGTGATTGCAGCCGCTATGATGATGACCTTCACCGTAACCACTACCTTTATCTACTTCTTCATCTTACAATCTTTTTACCACTCTTGATAAAAATACCCTTTTGGGGTTCATGCGCTAACTGACGACCGTCCAATCCATAGATGCGGGAGGGATCCTCTTGGACTGCCCGTGTCTCATTGATGCTTGTCACCATATTGTAGTTGACAGCCGTCAGCCAGTTCTGTATCAGCGATACCCGATTGGAGTGATTGGAGTGGTTGATCCAAAGATTCTCACTGAGGTACTTACCGTCAGGAATCAGTCGCTTGCAGTCGGAAGCCACACCACTGATGCCACTGCTGGCACTCGACACAATCAGCCCGACATTCTTGCCTGCCATCTGGCTGCCGTATTTGAAGAGATAGGTCTGCATGATGGCAGCCATCTGACTCCACCAGAGTGGTGTAACGATAATGATGGTTTCATAATCGTTCAGCGAGGTGGTAACGGGGTCGATGGCAGGATAACTGTTGGATTCGTTAGGGGCAGCCTTGATGGCATTCAGCAACTGAGTGCCAAGGGTATAATTGTTAGCCTCGTACTTGAGTCCTTTCTCGGCAGGCTGAATCTCCAGCACATCAGCCTGAATCTGGCTGGTCAGCGTGGTCACTATCTCACGGCAATAGTTCGTGTAACTGTAGTAAACCACAAGTGTTTTCGATGATGCGCTTGTGCTCAACATGGTGAGCAAGGAGCAAAGAATCATGATAAAACTCTTTTTCATATCTGTCAGTAGCAAATTCCTCATCCTTTACTTTTCATTCCATTGAGTGTTCCCAACCGCCACGAGTATCAATGCCTGTGGCATCGGCAAGTGTTTCGAGTTTGGATACATCCTCCGCAGTCAGTTGGATCTTAGCGGCTTCGGAAGCCTCGATGACGTGACGCTCCTTCGTGGCACCGATAATAGGTAACGTACCCTTGGCGATCGCCCAGGCGATACCAATTTGAGAGCACGAGACACCATATTTCTGTCCTATAGCAGTCATTTCGTTGGTCAACGTCTCCAACCGTGGCAACACAGGGTTGTACTTTTTACCACGATCACTCTCTGCAGGCAGTGGGTTCTCCTTATTATATTTACCAGAGAGTGCTCCCTGCTCAAGTACCATATACGCCCAGAACTCGATGCCGTTCTCTTTGCAATAATCCAGCACACCGCCTTTCTCTGACGAACGGTAGAGCAGTGAGAAGTGGTTCTGCACGGCACTCACTTTGAAGCCTGCCTCGCCCAGAATCTCGTTGGCACGTTTAATTTCTTTGATATTGTGGTTCGACACACCCACACGTTTCACCTTTCCAGACTGCAACAGGGGTATCAGTCCAGGTGTCCAACGCTCAACATCCATGGGGTTGTGAATCCAGTAAATATCGATATAGTCGCAGCCCATACGCTCAATAGAGGCATCGGCCATCCTCTCGACACTGTTCCCATATACTTCGGCAAGTTGTGGGGTAAACTTGGTTGACACCTCCACACTATCACGTTTCTCACCAGCCACAAATGTTCCAAGAATCTTCTCCGACTCGCCCATGCCATAAACGGTAGCAGTGTCCCAGAGATTTAGCCCCGCTCTCATGGCTGTGTCAAATACTGGTTTCAGGTTCTCTACGTCAGTTTTACTACCAAATACAGCGTCTCCGCCGAATGCTCCTGCACCCCAGACCCAGGTTCCTAATGCTATCTTACTCATATCTTCTTCATGTTTTTGATTTGATGGTGCAAAGATATAGTGAAATCATTATATATAGCCTAACTGATTTACTGATAAATCAACCTATTTTACTGAATTTGTAGAATTTTCTGCTTATATATCGGTAAAAATATGTAATTTTGCCCTTGAAATGGAGAAAATACTAAGAGTTCACCACGTCAACGATTATGCCCGATACATCGGTGCCCCAGAGTTGCATCCGCTCGTCTCAGTCATCCATTACGACGAGTTGGAGCATTGCCGCCACTCACTCAACAACTACGATGTGTATGGTATGTTTATCGGTGACGAGGAACTGGAAGATCTGTCGTATGGACAACTTCAATATGTCCTACATCGCCATGCACTGATGTGCGTAGCACCAGGTCAGATAGGTGGCAAGACTGACATGGGTGAGGAAATTCACACCAAAGGCTGGGCATTGCTCTTCGATACCGAACTGTTGCGTAACACAGAACTTGGTCGTCGCATGGCAGACTATCATTTCTTCTCCTATACCACCAGCGAGGCGCTGCTGATGACTCCCGAGCAACGGCAAAGCATTATTACGTTACTCGACAAGATACGTCAGGAACTGCTTTGCGACGAGGACAGCCATACCCTACGCATTGTCACCTCGCAGATAGAGCAGGTCTTGGAACTCGTGGCTCGCTATTACGCATTGCAACTCTCCACATCTGCTACTTCGACAAACTCAGACCTGTTGCCTCGCTTTGAGCACTTGTTACGTGAATACTATGATGACGGCATACAGCGACAATTGGGACTGCCTACCGTGAAATACTGTGCCCAGCAACTATTCCTGTCACCAAACTATTTCGGAGACCTGATCCGTGAACTGACGGGAGACTCGGCTACTTCTCATATCCACCGTTTCATCATGCAACGTGCCCAACAACTCTTGATTGGTGGAGCCACTATTTCAGAGACTGCAGAATGTCTCGGATTCGACTATCCCCAACACTTCACACGCCAGTTCAAGAAGCACTTTGGGGTTACTCCTTCCGATTTTATAAGGAGAGCGTGAAAGATGATAGTAAGCATCACCGTTGAGCACTATCAGCACCTGAGCGGCATTCAGATGTTTCTGCTTGCTGCCACCCAAACAGGCTCTTCGCTCATCAAGGGCTTATTGACAGCCATCACACCCGAGAGGTAGTGTGGTATATATGGCTCTTCGAGATAGCGGATGTCGTCGGCTGTCAGACGGACATCGAGTGACTTCACTGCTCCTTCGATGTGGTGCAGTTTCGTGGCTCCCACAATGGGCGATTCCACCTTTGTCAACAGCCAAGCCAGTGATATCTGCGTCATCTCCACACCGTAGCGTTCTGCCAATTCAACAACACGTTCCACAATACGGTTGTCCTGCTCGGCAGTGGCATCGTACTTGAAGTGCAAAAATGAGTCTTCCTGCTGTCGCTTTGAGGTCTCGCCAGGGCGCTTAGCCAGTTTGCCTGATGCCAGCGCACTGTAAGGTGTCTGTGCGATGTTATCCTCACGGCAGAGTGGTTGCATCTCACGCTCTTCCTCACGCATTATCAGGTTGTAGTGGTTCTGCACACTGATGAACTTAGCCCATCCGTTACGCTCTGCCAGCGCATTCATCTTTGCCAACTGATAGGCATAGGCATTGGCAATGCCGATATAGCGGGCTTTGCCTGAGCGTACAGCCTCGTTCATGCCTTCCATGATTTCCTCGGCAGGTGTCTTGTAGTCCCAGATGTGGTAGATGTACAAATCCACATAGTCCATACCGAGGTGTTGCAGGCTGCTGTTGATGTTGTTCAGCACATGTTGACATCCATCGATACCCTGCTGGATTTCCTCTTCCGTGCGAGGCAGGAACTTCGTGGCGACCACCACGTTCTCACGCTTTGCCATATCTCGCAGGGCATGTCCAACATACTGTTCAGACGTTCCCAGTTGATAGGCTATGGCGGTATCAAAGAAGTTTACGCCGAGGTCGAGCGAACGGCGAATAATTTCACGTGTCGCTTCCTCACCAATCGTCCACGAATGTTGTCCGATGCCAGCATCGCCAAAGCCCATGCAGCCAAGACAGATGCGTGACACACGGAGGTCAGAGTTCCCAAGTCTTACGTATTCCATATTATCTTTGTTTATTGAATATTAGTTTCATTGTCTCGGAGTCGAGCGGGTTCATCGTGGGCAGTTTCAGGTCTTTCACCATATGGAGCGTGCCCTGTTTGTATTTCTGGAAGTACTCCGTCTTCAGATGGATCTGATAGGCTTTCTCGGAGGCATAGATCTCCAGATGCGAATCTTTGATGTTTTATTTTCCGCTGCAATGTCAGTGAAAACCGAACGCCATCGAAATTACTCGAATTGCTAAGGTGCAGCCTGACTTCGCAAATCTTTTGCAAAGGTACATCTTTTTTATTTTACTCCACTTATACAAATTACTGCTTTTCCTACCAAAATTATGGTTTCTGAGTTCTGTAGCATTGTAATTGCGGTATTATATCGTAATTTTGTAACAGGAATCAGGCGGCAATACAGACTATAACCACCTCAATAAATAACTGTTTGCCATTCCATATAGATCCAAGAAGGCTACGATTTAGCGAGTGCTATCAAACTTGTTTGAATTGCAGAGCGTGAGCAGGCTCGACCAAAGGTCAAGTCCCGACTTGCAAATTGTGCAGGTCGGGCTTTGATCTTATTCTGCTATAGCACCTAGTTATTCTTTTGTAAATTTGTAAACAGCCATTGTTGGTAGAAAGACCATAAGCAATAGCACAGTCTCGACAAAGACATACGATCCGAAATAATCAACTAAAGTCTTGAATTTCAGGACACCATCAACGAGAAAGACCAAAAGGGAAAACCAGCATAGTAAAAATATGACTGCAAACTTGATTTTTCGTTTCTTCAGTTTCATGTACCTTCCGTATTCACTATCAGTTATTTCTTTTGCGGCACGACTGCCACCATTCCTTCACCTATTGCCAGTCTCCTGTACTCCAGATAGCAAGGAAGATAAGGACGGGCAGGAAAAAGAGTCGGATAAGACGTGCCTAGTCTGTATAAAAGAGTATCATTTACAGCAAAGCACATACCAACATATTATTCAATGACTATCATTCTCATTTCAATGTCATCCACAGGCCTGTCTGCACGTCCAGTAGCAGCCCTTTGAATCATTTCAACCACGTCAAGACCTTCTTCAACCTCACCGAAGACAGTATATTGACCGTCAAGATGGGGTGTACCACCGACAGTAGAGTATATCTTCAATTGTCCATCAGTCAGCCCAGATTTTCCTACCATACTTTCTGCTTCTGCCGCAAACTTATCTTGAAGTTCTTGAAGTCCCTCACGATTCCTGTCACGACGCATCTGCATAATCTCAGCACGATGTTCTGCTGCAAGTTCATTGAAAGCAGCCTGAACCTTCTGCATCCTCAACTGTTTGGAGAACTGGCGAAGTTGCCCCTCATTATACACCTGTCCCCAGACGATATAGAACTGAGACCCGCTGCTTCTGCGCTCCGGATTCACCTCGTCACCTTGTCTTGCAGCGGCCAAGGCTCCACGTTTATGAAACAGTCCGTCCTTAATCTCTGCTTCAAGGGTATACCCAGGATCTCCCACACCAAGCATCTTTCCAGCAGGTGCGCCTTTTGAATCCGGATCACCCCCTTGAATCATAAAATCCTTAATCACCCGATGGAACAGTGTACCGTCATAATAGCCATCCTTTGCCAGTTTGAGGAAGTTGTCACGATGAATGGGAGTCTCATCATATAGGCGAACCACAATGTCGCCAAGCATTGTTTGAATCTTTACTTTCATCATTCTATTCTCGCTCTTGGCGACAAAATTACACAAAAATAAGGAAAAACGCTCAATTCTGTAGTGAATATGTGTTATTTTGGCAATTTTATAATGAAAAATGAGTAATTTTGTAGCCGAAGATTATAATAAAGACTGAAGGACTACCTACCGAAAGACCCTGCAATACTGGTTTCAAGCAGATAACAGGTGCTTCACATACGGGTAAGACGATTCTTGCACAGCGTATGCTTGAGAAATATAAGTTTCCGTATCTGTCTATAGACCACTTGTAAAAAATTCACCAAAACAACATTAAACAAAAAGACTTATGAACAGACTTAAAAGTATCTGCATGGCGGTATTCTGCCTTCTGGCTAAAGAATGGCTCTGGCAAGCGACTTCGCCGATGACGAACCCTGAGGGTTCTCATCCGCTTCTCTCAAACGAAAAAGACACCAGTTACTGGTGTCTTTTTGCGGAGAGAGAGGGATTCGAACCCCCGGTACCTCTCGGTACGGTAGTTTTCAAGACTACTGTAATCGACCACTCTACCATCTCTCCAGTGCTCTACTTATCTTGAAAAGCGGTGCAAAGGTAATGGTATTTTTCCAAACCTGCAAATTTTTGATGTACTTTTTTGTTAGATAGGTGTAAAATGATTATATTTGCAGCATGATTTATCCAAAGAACTTTGAAGCGAAGATTGGCTTTGACGAGATACGAACGTTATTGAAGGCGCAGTGTCTGAGTACACTGGGCAAGGAGAAGGTGGATGAGATCGCGTTCTCTGACGATGCAGCAACAATCAACGAATGGCAGGAACAGATACGTGAGTTTCGCCGTATCCAGCAGGAAGCAGAGAGTTTCCCACTCAATTACTTTTTTGACGTGAGGGAGTCAATAGCACGAATCCGTTTGGAGAACACGCATTTGGAGGAAAACGAACTCTTCGACCTGAGACGTTCGTTAGAGACGATTACACAGATTGTAAACTTCCTAAACAAGAACGGAGGTGATGAGGAGAATCCAGAATACCCCTACCCTGCCTTGCATCGACTTGCCGAGGACGTGCTTACTTTCCCTGCTATTATCCGTCGCATTGACTCCATTTTGGATAAATTCGGAAAGATCAAGGACTCTGCCACCATGACACTGGCGGGTATCCGTCATGAGATGGCACAAACGGAGGGCAGCATCTCACGAACCTTATATACAATATTACATGCTGCCCAGCGTGACGGACTCGTCGACAAGGACGTGGCTCCCACTATGCGTGATGGCAGACTGGTGATTCCTGTGGCACCAGGACTGAAACGTCGCATCAAGGGTATCGTTCATGATGAGAGTGCTACAGGTAAGACGGTGTTCATTGAACCTACGGAAGTGGTGGAGGCTAATAACAAGGTGCGAGAACTGGAAGCGGCAGAGCGTCGTGAGATTATCCGCATCCTAACTGTATTTTCTGACGAGTTGCGTCCTCATGTACAAGAGATACTTGACTCCTATCAGTTCTTGGCGCAAATAGACTTGATTCGTGCCAAGGCAGAACTGGCTCAAGATCTGCTCGCCTTTGAGCCACAAGTCAAAGATGAGCCATACATAGACTGGATACGTGCCATCCATCCTATCCTGCAACGCTCATTAGTACGACAGAACAAGAAAGTTGTCCCTCTCGATATCACCCTGACACAAGAGAAGCGATTACTGATTATCAGCGGTCCTAACGCAGGTGGTAAGTCTGTCTGTCTGAAGACTGTCGGACTACTCCAATATATGCTGCAGTGCGGACTCAGTATCCCTATTGGCGACCGCTCGACCGTCGGTATCTTCCAGCATATCATGATAGATATCGGTGATGAGCAGTCAATTGCCGACGACCTATCCACCTACTCCAGTCATCTGCTGAACATGAAAAACATGATGAAGCAGTCTAATTCCCGTACCTTATTATTAATAGATGAGTTTGGAGGCGGTACGGAACCTACGATTGGTGGAGCCATCGCCGAAGCCGTACTGAAGCAGTTCTGGCAGAAGCAAGCCTTTGGGGTGATCACCACCCATTATCAGAACCTGAAGCATTTCGCTGAGGACCATGAGGGTGTTGTTAATGGTGCGATGCTTTACGACCGTCATCAGATGCAGGCACTCTTCCAACTTGCCATCGGACAACCAGGTTCCTCGTTTGCCATTGAGATAGCCCGTAAGACAGGTATTCCTGAAGAAGTCATTAAAGACGCCTCAGAGATTGTCGGCTCTGAGTATATCCAAAGCGACAAATACCTACAGGACATCGTCCGTGACAAACGTTATTGGGAAGGCAAACGCCAGACCATCCACCAGCACGAGAAATCACTGGAAGGACATATCCAGCGTTACGAGAGCAACTTAGAGGAGATAGACCGTGAGCGTAAGGCAATTCTGCGCCGTGCCCAGCAGCAGGCAGAGGAACTATTGGCTGAGGCTAACCGTAAGATAGAGAATACCATCCGTGAGATCAAAGAGGCACAGGCGGAGAAGGAACGTACCCGACTGGTGCGTGAGGAACTGAATGAGTTCCGCAAACAGGTGACGAATGACGAGCAGCAAGGACTGATGAGCGAGGAGGACTTCGCCAAGAAACTGCGACAGATGGAGGAACGTAAGGCTCGTAAGGAGAAGCGAAAGAAAGAAAAGGAAGAGAAGAGATCTTCCTCTCTATCCCCTACCACACCTATAAAACCTACCAACCCTACCATCCCCATTGCCAACGGTGACACTGTCCGCATCAAAGGACTGAATACCATCGGTAAGGTGGAGAGCATACAAGGCAAGAATGCTGTCGTCATCTTCGGGGATGTAAAGACCAAGATGAAGGTGGAGCAGTTGGAGCATGCAGACAAGCCCAAAGAGGAACCTAAGAAAAACGACCATTCAGGGCTCGCTATCCAGACAACCCGGATGACCAGCGCCACCATCGAGGACCGCAAGCATAACTTCCACCAGGACATGGATGTCCGTGGTATGAGAGGGGACGAGGCTGTTGATGCCGTCATGCACTTTATCGATGACGCCATCTTAGTAGGTATGAGCCGTGTTCGCATCCTGCATGGTACGGGTTCTGGTATCCTGCGACAACTCATCCGCCAATACCTGCATACTGTCCCGAACGTCAAGAGTGCCAAAGACGAGCACGTGCAGTTTGGCGGATCGGGTATTACCGTTGTAGACTTAGAGTGAAGAAAGATTGAAGTAATCGTCGTAAGACGCTTTTACAAAGCGAAGCGACTAAAAGAATTGAAAGATTGAAGAATTGAAGAATATGAAGACCAAGACATTTCTACTAATCATGTTATTCACCCTCGCTATGGGTGCTAACGCAAAAGACTATACCGTCGCATCCCCTGACGGTAAGTTAGTGATTACCATCCATGCTAACCTCCAGCAACTGACTTGGGAGGTACAACATGGTAAGACCCATGTGCTGACTCCTTCGGAAATCGGACTCAACGGTGCTTTCCAGAAGATGAGCGGTAAGGTAACGAAGAATACGGCAGTCGTCAGCAACAAGCAATATCGTGTAGAGTTCCGTGCCGACAATGACGCTGCCGCCTATCGCATCCAAGTGTTAGACAAGAAGGGTATCACCGTCAACAGCGAGACAGCGGAGTTCAACTTCACTGCCGACCATGACGCCTTCATTCCATACGTTAATGACAACCGTGGTGGCGAGCGTTATTGTTATAGTTTCGAGTCCTATTACGATGAGCAACCCTTGTCGAAGATGTTTACAGACTCCCTGTCTATCAACCCACTTGCCGTCCGCTTGCCAGAAGGGAAACTCGCTGTCATTGCAGATATGGGAGCCGTCGATTATCCGGGGATGTTTCTTCTGAAGAATGGAACACACGGGCTAAAAGCAGATTTCGCGCCCTACCCCACAGAAGTGGAGGTAGGAGGTTATGCCCGTCTGAACCTCGTCCCTACCAAGCGTGCCAACTATATTGCCAAAGAGGTGAAAGGCTATCTCCCTTGGCGTATTGTTCTCGTTACAGAGAAAGACCAGCAACTGCTGACCGCCCGACTACCTCAACGTTTCGGTCCAAAATGCCAGATTAGTGACACTTCATGGATTCGTCCTGGCAAGGTGGCATGGGACTGGTGGAACGCCACCATGCTGACTGGTGTTCCTTTCCGTGCTGGTATGAATACAGACACCTATCGGTATTACATCGATTTTGCGGCAAAGAACCATCTGGAGTATATCATCATTGATGAGGGATGGAGCACGGACGAGTCGTTGCGCTCTGAGTTAAACCCAGAAATTGACCTGCTTAGTCTGCTGCCCTATGCGGAGAAGAAGGGGGTAGGCATCATCCTGTGGAGTTCATGGCGCAATTGCATCAACAATACCGAAGACGACTTCAAATATTATGCCTCACTGGGAGTAAAGGGCTTCAAGGTCGATTTCTTTGACCGTGACGATCAAGAAGTGATGCGCTCTGCCTGGAAGATTGCCGACTGTGCCGCCCGTAACCACTTGTTACTTGACTTCCATGGCTACCGTCCGACTGGTATTCAGGTTGCTTACCCCAATATCGTCAACTTCGAGGGAGTGAAAGGACTGGAGAACTCGAAGTGGGAACCCCGTGTAGGTGACGGTCCATTGCATGACCAGCCCCGTTATGATGTCTCCATTCCCTATCTGCGCCAGTTAGTCGGTCCGTTAGACTACACTCCAGGTAGTATGACGAATGCCACCCGTGCCGAGTTCTTTGGCAACAACGACCACCCCATGAGTCAGGGTACCCGTGCCCATCAGGTAGCGATGTACACCCTCTTCGACGCTCCCTTGCAGATGCTTGCCGATGCCCCAACAAAGTATGAGCGAGAGCAACCCACCACCGATTTCATCAGTCAGATACCTACCGTCTTCGATGAGGTAGTAGCCCTTGACGGTAAGTTGGGTGAATATGCCGTGATTGCCAAACGCAAAGGAACCACTTGGTATGTTGCCGCAATGACCAACTGGACGGCACGTGACCTGACGATATCGCTCAATATGCTTAGCGATGGCAACCATCATGCCGAGATATTCGCCGACGGGGTGAATGCCGATCGTGATGCTAACGACTACACCAAGACTACACAAACGGTCAAGAAGGACGAGCAATTGAAAGCGCACCTTGCCCCAGGCGGTGGATGGAGTGCGATCATCAAAAACTAATAACTGCTATGATGGCAGGGTGGCTATGGGGAAAGAAAGTGGTATTCGATGAGATTATAATTTGGTATTTTACTCACTTAGCCGTACCTCTACCAGTGGAGTGAGTAATCGTCCTTACCAAGGACGCTCGCGCGTGCGCGCACGCAACATAACTTTTAAACCCTTGTCACCGTTGCCGCCTTGCAAAACTATTTAGTTATCAGGCAGTTGTCGGTAACAACGAGGCGGCAAGGGTGACAAGGAAAGGTGCTTTCGGTGTAAAATCCCCCTGATTCCTCCATGAACAAAACAAGTTGTTTTGTTCCGATGAGGATGATCTTAATCGATGATAGGGATGCCTCTTTTGAGAACAAAACAACTTGTTTCGTCCCAAAGCCCATACCTCCTGCCTGTGAAAGGTGCCGCTTCCTCGATGGAAACATTCGTTGCCAAAAGTGTTTTTGAAACAAAGAAAGGATTGCTTGCGCTATCCTTTCATTGAGCCTCTTGTCGGATGGCATATCCGAAAGGCCTGCCGGCGGCTGGCATACAAGCCTTAAAAAGATAAATGGCACTTGAAAATAAACTTTCAGATGCCATTTATCTTTTTAATTCTTGAGCCTCTTGTCGGATTCGAACCAACGACCCCGAGATTACAAATCACGTGCTCTGGCCAACTGAGCTAAAGAGGCGGGTGGGCAGCGAACTGTATCGCGCCGCTACAACCAAGTACCCTTGCTATGTTCCCATCCTGGGGGATTCCGAGGGAGCTGGCCGTACAGGACTGCCCGTTTTGCGACTGCAATGTCAGTGCAAACCGAATGCAGAGAGTTTACTCTATGCTGAGGTGCAGCATGACATCGTGCCGTTTTGCGGCTGCAAAGGTACAAATAATTTTGTTAATTAGCAAAAGAATACCGTTTTTTTTCTTCATTCACAAGTTTCTTTGTACCTTTAACTACTTCCAAGGCACTCCCGTTCGAAAAAAATCAAGAATCTCTTGGTTTTTTGCTCACTTAATCGTACCTTTGCACCCAATATGACACCACAGGAATATGTTCAACTGAAAGCATTCGCATGTCAGGACGGGGCTATGCTCTCCTTGTTGTGGATAGGAGGTTTTGCTTGTTATATCCTCGGACTGTCGAATCCCATGCTGGGACTTGCCGCCTTGGCACTGATTTGTGCCACGCCATTTTTCGCGGCAAGCAGACTTCGTCATTTCCGAGACTATGGAAGAGAGGGAATCATCTCTTTTACCCGGAGTTATGCCTATACCGTACTGATATTCTTTTATGCCGGTATTCTGCTTGCCATTGCCATCTATGTTTATTTTGCCTTTATGGATGACGGTTTCCTGATGGGTAAGATCATTGAGACGACTCAATCACCAGAAGGGAAAAAACTCATTAAGTTTTATGGTATGGAAGCGGAGATAGACGAGAACATCAAACAGATAGCAGGGATGCGTCCTATTGACTTTTCACTGAACATGCTGACGATTAACATCATAACAGGATTTATTCTTGGCATCCCTCTTGCGGCAATCGTACAGAGATCCACAGCCAATTCTGACACTCTAAACTCTAAACACTAAACTTTCAACTCAGAATATGGATATATCAGTTGTTATACCTTTATATAATGAAGACGAGTCGCTACCAGAACTCTATGACTGGATAGAGCGTGTGATGGCAGCCAACAATTTTAGTTTTGAAGTCATCTTCGTCAATGACGGCTCGACAGACCACTCATGGGATGTCATCACGGAACTTGCCGCACGTTCCGAGCATGTGAAAGGTATCAAGTTCCGTCGTAACTACGGTAAGAGCCCAGCCCTCTATTGTGGTTTCAAGGAGGCACAGGGTGATGTGGTCATCACCATGGATGCAGACTTGCAGGACTCACCCGATGAGATTCCTGAACTCTACAAGATGATCAAGGAGGATGGTTACGACCTTGTATCTGGTTACAAGCAGAACCGTAGGCAGGGTGACCCTCTGTCGAAGACACTTCCCACCAAACTCTTCAATGCCACTACCCGCAAAGTCAGCGGTATCAAGAACCTGCATGACTTCAACTGTGGACTGAAAGCCTATCGCAAGGAGGTAGTCAAGAACATTGAGGTATTTGGAGAGATGCACCGCTTCATCCCCTACCTCGCCAAGAACGCAGGCTTTGACAAGATTGGCGAGAAACCCGTACACCATCAGAAACGCCAGTATGGCAAGTCGAAGTTCATGGGCTGGAACCGTTTCGTCAACGGTTATCTTGACCTGATGACTCTCTGGTTCCTTGGCACCTTCGGTAAGAAACCCATGCACGTCTTCGGATTCTTAGGAACCTTGGTATTTATCATTGGTTTCTTCGCAGCCTTTTTCTTAGGAGCAGAGAAGGCATGGGCACTCTATAACCATATCCCCATGCGACTGGTGACAGACTCGCCTTACTTCTACATCGCCCTGACGATGATGATGATCGGTACACAGTTATTCCTCGCAGGCTTCTTAGGTGACCTCATCAGCCGCAACAGTGCAGGGCGCAACGACTATCAGATAGAGGAGGAGATCAGATGCGGAAAATAATCGTCTTCATCGTCACCATCCTCATCATCGGAGCATGCACCAGTATTGACTGCCCCGTGGAGAACAAGGTGATAACTATTTACAACCTGAAAAAAGCCAACGGCTCTACCGATACGCTGAAATTCGACACGCTGACGATAGAGACCAGGATCTCTGACGGCAAAGACCTCACGTTACTGAACCAAGCCACTGGTATCACCACCTACGAAATGGATATCAGTTACACCCAGCCAGAAGACGTATTCTTTTACACCTTACTTGACACCTTGGGTAACACCTATCGTGACACCGTCTATGTGAAGAAAGAGAACTATCCCCATTTCGAGTCTGTCGACTGTCAGGCCGCTTATTTCCATAAGATCACTGAGGTGCGGACGACCCACCATATCATCGACTCCATTGTGATTAAACGCTCAACCGTCAATTATGATTCAAGGAACGAACATTTCCACATTTATTTCAAGGCTCGCTATTAGTCTTGCCCTGCTCATGGCAGCGCCAGCAGCCCATGCGCAACTGAAAATGTTCCGCATGGAGAAGGACTCGATACCTCTGTTCCGGGGGTTCTCTGTCTCTTTCGACTTAGTAGGTCCTGCCATGCTGATGCTTAGCGACCATGGCGAGATCGAGGGAGCGTTACGCATCAACCTTCACGACCAGTGGTTTCCGATAGTAGAGATTGGAGTGGGAAAGGCAAACCACGAGAACGACAAGGTGACGGAGATCACCTATAAGACAACAGCACCTTATTTCCGTTTGGGTATCGACCTGAACCTGCTGAAGAACAAGCACCAGTCAAACCGTCTCTATGGCGGCATCCGCTACGGTTTTACCTCTTATAAGGCGGATATCATCCGCGAGAACCTGCCAGACCCTGTCTGGATGTCAGAGACAGGTTTCGGCGTAAAGGGCATGAAATGTAATATGCACTGGCTGGAGGCTGTCATTGGTATTGATGCGAAAATCTTTGGTCCCTTGCACTTAGGATGGAATATCCGATACAAACGTCGAATAGCCCACAAGGAAGGCGACATCGGACAGACATGGTATGTCCCGGGCTTCGGCATTAACGACCAAGACAATATCGCCGCCAACTTCAATGTGATAATAGATATATAGGTACTATAGTTCCTATAGTTACTATCATTAAAAATATGGATAAGACCCGACAGAAACGCCTTTTGTGGCAAGTGCCATTCCTCCTGTTGCTCATCGTGGGTACCGTACTCATCATCCGACAGCAACGGGCAATGCCCTATCAAGTGAATAAAGGTCCTGTCTTTGGCACTTTCTATACCGTTAACTATCAGTCGGACAAAGACTATCACCAGGAGATCAAGGCAGCACTCCAGGAAGTGGACAACGCACTCTCTATGTTTAACGAGCAATCCGTCATCTCACACATCAACCGTGAGCAAGGCGGCGAGACTAACGACATGTTTATGGAGGTGTTCCACAAGGCGATGGAGGTGTCCAAGGAGACCAATGGCGCTTTCGATATCACAGTAGCCCCATTGGTAAATGCGTGGGGCTTCGGATTCAAGAGCGGCGAGACACCCACCCGTCAGCAAGTTGACTCTATCCGCCAGTTCGTGGGATGGAAGAAAGTCACCGCAGAGGGTAAGACCATTAAGAAAGCCGACCGCAGGGTAATGCTCGACTGTTCCGCTATTGCCAAAGGCTATGGCGTGGATGTCGTGGCACAACTGCTGAAGGACAAGGGAGTCACTAATTTCATGGTGGAGATAGGTGGTGAGATCATCACCAAGGGTATTAGTCCGAAACGAGTACCGTGGAAGATCGGAGTCATCAAACCCACGGAGGACTCCTTGCAGACCAGTGGTGAGTACCAGACGATTCTCAACGTGACTGACAAGGCGATGGCTACCAGTGGTAACTATCGTAACTTCTACTATAAAGGGGGAAAGCGGTATGCCCATACCATCGACCCCAAGACGGGCTACCCCGTACAGCATAATATCCTGTCGGCTACTGTCTTGGCAAAAGACTGTGCCACTGCCGACGCTTATGCCACCTCCTTCATGGTGATGGGACTGGACGGAGCCAAAGTCATCCTCGAACGTCATCCCGAACTGATGGCATACCTTATCTATAGCGACAAAGACAACAACCTCGCTGTCTGGTTCTCACCTTCGATGAAAGACAAAATCGAACAATAATGTCTGCACTCCATCTCTACGACAAACTATTACAATTCACACTCTTCCAAGGGATGAGCCATGCCGACCTGATGGAGGTGGTGACACATACCAAGATCGGATTCCATAAGTTCCCCAAGGGCAAATGCTTAGCACGAGCAGGAGAGCCCTGCAACCGACTTGTCTTCCTGATCAACGGCACCCTACAGGCAGAGCATCTTGCCGACAACCATACCTATCGGGTTGTAGAGCGCCTGACGGCTCCCTATCTCCCTGAGCCGGAACGACTCTTCGGTATCCACCAGCAATACGCCCACACCTATACCACCCTGACGGATGTCAACCTCATCACCATCGACAAACAAGAGGTGATGTTGTTATTAGAGACCCAACTGGTGTTCCGACTCAACATGCTCAACCTGATGGCGACAGAGACACAACGGTTGCTGCACCACCCTTGGCGCACCTGTCCGAAGTCACTGCGTGAGCGTATCACCCACTTCTTCTTCGCCCATTGCCAATATCCTGCAGGACGAAAGACATTCTATATCTTGATGCGCCAACTCGCCGACCTGCTCAACGACAGCCGCATAGACATCTCTGAGGCACTCAACCAGATGCAGGACGACGGACTACTCACACTCTATCGCGGACGTATTGAGATTCCCATGCTCGAACGCTTACTCATGTAACGATATGAAAAAAACGATCTCCCTTTTCTTTCTGGGCATGACGCTCTGTCTCACCGCATGCCGCCAACAAATGCCCAAGGCATACATCACGGAACTCGACAGCAACGACAGCCTGACTATTGCCATTGGCAATTCCGAGATGACCAACTACCATAGCGAGCGGTTGGGCATCGACATCACCTATCCCTCCTATCTCCGCCACCAGTACCTGGAGGAGGACCAGATGGAAGTGTTTATGACAGACGATGTCTCGCTCTCCTTCATGGTGAAGCATATTGACGAGAACCTCCGCCGCTCCCCCGGTCAGGACATGATGGGCATGGGTGCGGAACTCCTGGATGCCGGCGACGACTACTCTATCCATACAGGACAGGACGGTGACCTTGAATACTATGGGAAAGTCATTGACGACAGTCTCCGCTTCATCACCGTCATCCTCCGCTACGATCCTAAACACGCGGAGGCGGTAGAGCCCCTCAAAGAGTTGGTGCGTGACTACAAGCCATGAGGCTCTCACAATTCTTTTTATCACCTTTCTTTCCTTGATAGCCGTGGGTGCGATAAACCTTTGGACTGTCGCCTCTTTTTGATAAACATGCTTTCAGTTATTGCAAATCAAATTGAATTGCAAAGTAAATCAAATTGATTTGCAAAGTAAATCAAATTGATTTGCAA
>Ga0247608_10001287_pt1 | contig 35311 bp, 26 predicted proteins | sample 176DNAGHGlowgp2_FD_193490 | JGI IMG/M metagenome (GOLD analysis project Ga0247608, IMG submission 193490) | Sheep rumen microbial communities from Palmerston North, Manawatu-Wanganui, New Zealand - 1766 DNA GHGlow gp2 | ecosystem: Host-associated > Mammals > Digestive system > Stomach > Rumen ...
TTATTCAAGTAGAAAGCGAAGGAAATCCCAATGCCGTGAGTGGAAACTCAGTAGGCGCCATGCAGATTACTCCGATTCTTGTGAAGGATTGCAACGAGATTCTGAAGAAGCAGAAGAGTAAGAAGCGCTACACAATGGCCGACCGTTACAGTGTCGCCAAGTCGAAAGAGATGTTCCTGCTAATTCAATCGCACTATAACCCTGAGAATAGCATCGAGAAGGCTATCCGCTCCTGGAATGGAGGTGTAAAGTACAGCGTCCGGGCGACCAACAGGTACTACAAGAAGGTTATGGCGATGATGAAGTAAGCATTCTATTTTCAGAACTATACAAGTCCGGTTGTCAAGGTTTCATGCCTGGCGACCGGATTTTATTTTGTAATAATTCTTAAAATATATACGACTTTACAACTTTTGATTGTATCTTTGCCGTCAGATTCATAAACATTAAACATTTTTAGACTATGACACTGATTATCATCCTCGTAGTAGTGGTGCTCCTCGTCATCTGGTGCATCAGCATCTACAACAACCTCGTGAAGTTACGCAACAATCGTGAGAACGCCTTCGCCAACATCGACGTACAGCTGAAGCAGCGCCACGATCTGATTCCCCAACTCGTAGCCACCGTGAAGGGCTATGCCCAGCATGAGAAGGAACTGCTGGAGCGTGTGACCCAGGCTCGTGCTGCCGCCATGAATGCCACAGGCATCAACGACAAGATCCAGGCGGAAAACGCTCTGTCGAGTGCCCTCGCAGGACTGAAGGTTTCCGTCGAGGCCTATCCTGAATTGAAGGCCAACCAGAACTTCCTCCAGCTGCAGGAAGAGATTTCAGACATTGAGAACAAGATTGCAGCTACCCGCCGTTACTTCAATACCGCTACCCGCGAGCTGAACAACGCCGTGCAGACCTTCCCGTCGAACATCTTCGCAGGTATGTTCGGATTCCAGAAGGAACCGATGTTCGAGATTCCAAAGGAAGACCGTGCCACCATTGAGAAGGCACCGGAGATCAAATTCTAAACGCTGATGAAATACGTAGGTATACAGAGTCAGATCAAAAGCAACAACCTGAAGAGTACGCTGCTGCTGATTGCTTTCCCTGTCATCCTGCTGGGGATGGTGTGGATCTTCATTGCCCTGATCAACTACTTCAGCAACGGCTATTACGACCAGGCTGGCTATTTTGTGAACCAGATGGATGCCGACTCGGTGAACCTGACGTTCACCCAGGTAGCGCCCATTGTGGGAATCGCTGTGGGTATCTGGTTTGCCATCGCCTACTTCAGCAACACTAAGATGATCCAGAAGGCCGTAGGTGCCCAACCACTCATGCGAAGAGAGAACCCGCGGGTGTACAACATCGTGGAGAACCTCTGTATGGCCTGCGGAATGGACATGCCTAAGGTGAACGTTGTCGACGATCCACAGCTGAATGCCTTTGCCAGCGGTATAGACAAAAACTCCTACACCGTCACTGTGACAACAGGTCTGTTAGACCGTCTGAACGATGAGGAGCTGGCAGGTGTGATCGGCCATGAGCTGACACACATCCGCAACCGAGATACCCGTCTGCTCATCACAAGCATCATCTTCGTGGGTATCATCTCCACCGTGATGTCGCTGGTGGTGAGAATGATCTACAACCAGCTGTGGTTTGGAGGCTCCCGCAACCGCAATAGCGAGAAAGGCAACGGCTTGTCGATCATGGTCATTATGCTCATCGGACTGGCTTGCTCTGCTGTGGCCTACTTCTTCACGCTGCTCACGCGTTTCGCCATCTCGCGCAAACGCGAGTTCATGGCCGACGCCGGAGGTGCCGAACTCTGTGGTAATCCGCTGGCACTGGCCTCAGCCCTGCGCAAGATATCCAACAACCCAGGCTTAGGCCAAACCGATCGTGAGGACATTGCACAGATGTACATCATCCATCCACAGCAACTGAAACAGGGGCTGATGTATTTCATCAACTCGATGTTTGCCACACATCCGAGCACGGAAGAAAGAATCCGCATACTGGAACAGTTCTAAGAAAACCAAGAAACAGCAAGAGAGGCACCATCATTTACGACGGTGCCTCTCTCTTTAGTTGCGGAGGCAGGATTCGAACGTGCGACCTCCAGGTTATGAGCCTGGCGAGCTACCAACTGCTCCACTCCGCGATGTTTTTCGTTTTGCGGGTGCAAAGGTACAAATTATTTTCTAAACCTGCAAATATTTATGCGATTTTTTTAATATTTTGCCATTTCTGCCACATTTCTTCCACTTTTTCTTGCGTATTTCGAATAAAACACGTAATTTTGCACACTGTTAGCACTGTGTGCAATTTTTCAAACCAAACAAGGAGGGCTTATACATGTCAATATCAAAGACAAGGCAGAAACTCGTTGATGTGGCTCGCCAGCTGTTCGCCAAGAACGGATTGGAGAATACGACAATGAACGACATTGCGCAACTTTCCGGAAAGGGCAGGCGCACGCTTTACACCTATTTCAAGTCCAAAGAAGAGATATACTATGCCGTCATTGAGAGCGAGCTGGAGCGCCTGAGTGACAAGCTCGACGAGGTGGCAGCCCGTAAAATCCCCCCACAAGACAAAATCATAGAACTCATCTACACCCATCTGAGCATGATCCGCGAGACGGTTGTCAGAAACGGCAATCTGCGTGCTGAGTTCTTCCGCAATATCTGGATGGTAGAGAAGGTGCGCAAGCACTTTGACGACGCAGAGATAGAACTCTTCCGCAAGGTCTACACCGACGGCAAGGAAGAAGGCGAGTTTGACATTGACAATGTGGACCTTGTGGCCGACATCACCCACTATTGCATCAAGGGCCTTGAGGTTCCGTATATCTATGGCCGCATTGCCCACGGAATGAAGGAAGAGGACACCAAGCCGCAGGTGGCCAAGGTGGTATATGGTGCACTGGGTAAATACAGAAGATAAGAAACTACACATTATAAATCAAGAAAAACAGTTATGGGATTATTAGAAGGAAAGACAGCGCTGATTACTGGTGCTGCACGCGGTATCGGAAAGGCTATCGCACTGAAGTTCGCCGCTGAAGGCGCAAACATTGCATTCACCGACCTTGCAGTCAATGAGGAGACGGAGCAGGAGATTGCCGCCCTGGGCGTGAAGGCCAAGAGCTATGCCTCGAATGCTGCCGACTTCGCTCAGACGGAGGAAGTGGTGAAGGCCGTAAAAGAAGAGTTCGGCTCGATTGACATCCTGGTGAACAATGCCGGTATCACCAAAGACGGTCTGATGCTCCGTATGAGCGAGCAGCAGTGGGACGCTGTGATTGCCGTCAACCTGAAGTCGGCCTTCAATTTCATCCACGCCTGCGTGCCCATCATGATGCGCCAGCGTGGCGGCAGCATCATCAACATGGCCTCTGTCGTTGGTGTGCACGGTAATGCCGGACAGGCTAACTACGCAGCCTCAAAGGCTGGTCTGATAGCCCTCGCCAAGTCGATTGGTCAGGAAATGGGTCCGAAGGGTATCCGCGCCAATGCGATTGCCCCAGGATTCATTGACACAGCTATGACGCAAGCCCTTCCCGACGATGTCCGCAAGGAGTGGATCAACAAGATTCCTCTGCGTCGTGGTGGTCAGGTGGAGGATATCGCCAACGTGGCTACGTTCCTCGCCTCAGACATGTCGAGCTACGTCAGCGGCCAGGTGATTCAGGTCGACGGCGGAATGAATATGTAGTTCATTGAAGATTGAAAATTGAACTTTTGGAGCAGCGAGAGCCGAATGATGCTCGCATCAATTAGGCCGAGTCGTGACAAAAGTCAACGAAGTTAAGATTGAAGATTGACTATTATGGAGGTCGTTTACGAGGACAACCATATTATCATCGTCAATAAACAGAGTGGGGAGATCGTACAGGGAGACAAGACTGGCGACCGTCCCCTCTCTGATATTGTAAAGGACTATATCAAGGAGAAGTACCAGAAGCCTGGCGCCGTATTTCTTGGTGTAGCCCATCGACTTGACAGGCCCGTCAGTGGGTTGGTAGTCTTCGCACGAACCTCGAAGGCCCTCGCTCGGTTGAACAAGATGTTTGCCGAGGGAGAGGTGCATAAGACCTATTGGGCGATTGTGAAAAGTTCGAAGAGTGTGGATAGTTCGAGGAGTGAGGATACCAATGGGTGGCACACACTGGAACACTGGCTGGTGAGAAATGAGAAACAGAACAAGTCCTATGCCTACGACAAAGAAAGGCCGAACGCCAAGAAAGCCATCCTGAAGTATCGCGAGATAGGCCGTTCAGACAACTACACGCTGCTCGAAGTCAACCTCATGACAGGCCGACATCATCAGATCCGTTGCCAGTTGGCAGCGGCAGGACATCCCATCAAGGGCGACCTGAAGTACGGTGCGCCCCGCAGCAATCCCGACGGGTCGATTTCTCTGATGGCTCGTCGCGTAGAATTCATCCACCCTGTCTCCAAAGAGCAGATTGTCGTCGAGGCACCTATTCCCAACGACACACTTTGGCAGGCCTTGGCTCCGAAGAATTAGACTGCTGCTCTATGCTTGCGATAAAGGTGAGCCAGATACAGGCAGCCCGCCAAGGCCAAAGCAACAATGGCGATGGGCAACAGCAACGAAGCCTCACTCTGGGCGGTGCCTGTGTTGTCAAGAATCAGCTGTGACTGTGCAGCGCTGTCAGCGACAGCATCCTTCGCAGACCCGATGGAGTCGCGGAGTGTGTCCACAGTCTCCTCAATAGTCTTAATCACCGGTCTGACAATCCTACGTGTCCGTGTGGGATCAATCGGGGGAATATCCAATAAAAACATAACCTTATATAATTAATATGATGTGAATAGAAAAACAATCATCACCAACAACTCGCCAGCAAGGAAACTGATGGCATTGCAGAGCAGGCTGTATATCCAGGCCTGCTGCCACTCGCCCACCAGTTTTCTGTAGCACAGCGCTTCCGTCAGGACAACAAGTGCTTCACCAGCGAGCAACGTATCCCATCTTTCATCCACATGGATGAAGAAGAGGTTCAGCGGCACATTCGTCAGCACGTTCATCGCCACCGAAGCAAGCAGCACCTTCCTGCGCCTCTCGCCCATGAAGAGCAGCGCACCCAGCTCTATTACGATCGTAGCGGCCAGCGGTATCAACAGCATCATCAGCATCGCGTACACCCCTCCCCTCTCCTATAAATACACAGCCAGAAGATAGCCAGGTATCAATGCCGCCGCCAGAAGTCCAAAGGCCAGACCTTCGCGCCCAGGTAGCACGTCGTTGGCCAGAAAGAGCGTAACAGGCATCGTGCAGTTCATCAGGAAGATGCCCATGAGGAGCACAGCCACACTGTCGCCCCTGAAAAGCAGGCACAGACCCACACCAGCCAACACCACCGCCATCGACAGCAGGATGCCTACGCGATGGGCTATCCAACCACCCGCCATCTTGCCGAGCATCGAGACAGCCCCAATGACGAGAATGAGCGTCTGACTCTTCGTGATGCCCCTTGAGAACACCTCGCCCGTAAACGAGCGATAAGCCACGAACAGCATCAGCAGCACAACGACAGTCCAAGCGCTCAATGGGGAAAGCGATCGTGGAGCGACCTCACTCCTCACTCCACACTCCTCACTCCTCACTCCACACTCCTCACTCCTCAAATACACAATCGCCAGCGCCACAACAGCCAGCAGCAGCGCGTAGAGCAGCACCCACGAGCAGCAGACGAACCCCACGGACAGCCCTAAAGCACCTGTCGACACAAACATGCCCAGCGCCCGCATGTCGTTGCCCATACATACCACCGTCTGTTTGCCGCCCCATACATGGAAAAGCGAGTTGCCCGCACCCAGCAGGACGGCCACCAGCATCAGCAGCCACTCGCCCACAGCGCCCTCCATCACCTTCAGCGCCTCTGTCATCAGCAGCGCTATCAGAGAAGCGACAGCCACAGCCAGCGTTAGCAGCAGCGACGATACGACAAGCAGCCAGTGGCGCGCCTTCATGCCGTCGGCCATCATTCCCGTCAGCGGCTGCGACACAAAAGCCAGCACGCTATACATCAACACAGCTTCCATGCCCAGACGGTCGCCATAAGCCGCAAGGCAGTCGCCATAAGCCCTCGCCAACAGGAACAGACAGCATACACACAACCCATCAACCAGGAAGTGCTGCACACTACAGAGTCCTATCAACCGTGCATTCTGCATCTCTTTCGTCCGTTTGTCCCTGCAAAAGTACAAACAAAATTCCAAACCACCAACAATAAGCGGGAAAAAGTCATTGCTAAAAACTTCCACAAAATCCTTGCACGATTCAGAAATAATGCCTACCTTTGCGGCAACTAACAGATACGAATATGCAAAAATTCCTGCGCGAAACCTTTCCTCTGGCCATTCTGGCCGGCATCTGCATTTCCATCGGCTGCGTGGTCAACCTACGGGTCGGCGGCGTTGCTGGCGCCGTGCTCTTCGCCTTTGGCCTCACCACCGTCGTCTATTATGGTTTGAAACTCTATACCGGCACCGCCGGCTTCATCCGTCGTCAGGGCGACTGGACGATGCTCTGCGTGGTGCTCTTGGGCAATATTGTGGGCTGTCTACTCTCTGCCTGGATGATCGCCTACGCCCAGCCCGACTGCATCGAGCCCGCCTCGAAGATCCTTGCCGGACGCTTGGCGAAAGGTCCCTGGGCCTGTTTCCTGCTGGCCATCGGCTGCGGATTCATCATGACCACCGCCGTCGAGTTCGCCCGCAAGGGCAAGATGCTGCCGTTGCTCCTCGGTGTGCCCGTCTTCATCCTCTGCGGCTTCGCCCACTCCATCGCCGACGCCTTCTATTTTCTCGTCTCGCCCGCAGAACAGCTGCTCCAGCCTGCCGTCCTCGCCGTCTACGTCAGCGAGGTTCTCGGCAACTTTGTCGGCTGCAACCTCTACCGCTGGACGCTCTTCTTCAAGCCCGAAGAGAAGCCCTTCTGACAGATTAATAACCACCACTATCACAGGCTGCTTCAGGACAACTTTTTCCTATTAATCCTTGCAAGTTTCAGAAATAATTCCTATCTTTGCCCCAAATTTCTAATGTTTGATGGAAGAGAAAAGATTTCCGGTACAGAACGAAGAAGCAAACGTTGGCAAGGTCAGTGAGCCCGTTTTAGAGTATGCAGCTACAGGTAGCGGCATCATGGGTACGGCAGAAATGGAGTGCGATGATAACTCCATGATGTCGGATGATTATGACCCGGGGATTGGCCCTTATTCGATGGAAGAACTAAATGCGAGGATAGATGAGGCTGAGGCAGCCATCGAAAGAACGAAACAAGGTGATTGGAGCGACTGGGTCACGTCTGAGGAAATGACCGCTAACCTTTACAAGCGATTTCCATGGCTCTGATAAGGTGGACGAAAAGGGCTGAAAACATATTCTTTGGCCGGGTTGAGGAGGCTTATGTTAAGTTTGGACTGAAAACTGCCCAGAAATGGCAGAAGGAAAGAATGAGAATTGAACACCAATTAGAACTATTCCCAGAATCATATACGCCAGAGAGCTTACTAAACGACAGAAGACTTCGTTATCGCAGTTGCCACATCATGAGAAGATTCAAACTGGTTTATTATTACGCTAAGAGTTCTGATATCGTCCACGTAGTTGATATTTGGGATTCTAAAATGAGCCCTGAACATTTAATAAAAAGAGTGTAAAATATATTATAAAATCACAATAACGAAAGAAACGTTAGAGTTTGGATAGGGCAAAAAGGGACTTTATCCAAGGTAAAGTGAGAGTTTTAGCTGAGGAAAGTGAAAGTTTTCTTAGCCAAAACATATAAATACGAAGGAAATACTGAATTGGGCACAGAAAGAAAAGACAATGAATTTACTTTACATTTTTTGTTGACACAACAAAAGTATTTTGGAAGGTAGGTATGACAGTTATGACAGATGACAGTTTTGTTTAATCGCATTCCGAAAGACACAGTCGAGAATAGGGAAACACAAAACATAGACAGGTAAGTGTTGCGCGTTGCAGTTGTTGCAGTTCATTTGAAAGACATGCCATTGAGGGGAAAAAGTATTATTATTTATATATTTATATATATTATATATAATATATATAAATATATAAATAATAAAATCTCTTTTAGGTTTTTTACAAGCCAAAATCGAACTGCAACAACTGCAACGCGCAACGGACAAAATGGTGTGGTCTTAAAAAAAAACTGTCATCTGTCATAACTGTCATCAGTCCGAAAAAAAGTCAGAAAAAAGTCGGCAAAAAGTATACGTAATTCAAATATTTTTTGTACCTTTGTATCCGAATATGATTAACTTTAAAACCATCACAATAATAGCCACCGTATGGCTGCTGACGCTGACAGTCTCCGTCTGCCAGGCACAGGGGCAACAGGCGCAGACACCGCATGCACAGAAGCCACAGACGCAGATGTCGCAGGCGCAGATGATGCAAGTGCAGACATCGAAGGCGTTTGAGCTCAGGCAGGAGAATGACAGCCTCTACTGGCTCAGAGCGACTGACGGCAAGGCCAACGACGGCAGCAGCAAGGGCAATGAGTGGCGGCTGGCACACCCGGTGTATCAGTTCCAGACGGGTGACGTAGATGGCGACGGCAGAGAGGATGCGATGGTGGGAGTCATCAAGAAGACACGGTTCTATCCCATGGGCAAGCGGCTGTTCATCTTCAAGCAGATCGACGGTACGAACCCCAAGGGCGAGGCCTGCAAGAAAGTGCGTCCGATGTGGTTGGGCTCCAAACTGGGAGGCATACTCGAGGATTTCCGCTATGTAGCTCCAGCTGAGGGCGACAGTCTCGGCAGGATAAGAGCTCTGGAGTCGACCACCGATTCGCTCTACGTGGTCTCTGATTACAAATGGAGCGGCTTCGGCATGAAGTTCGAGCGCTTCGTTATAAAAGGGGTGGACAAGGAGACAGCGCTAAAAAATTTATAATTGATAATTGATAATTGAACTTTTGGAGCAGCGAGAGCCGAATGATGCTCGCATCAATTAGGCCGAGTCGTGACAAAAGTCAACGAAGTTAAAATTGAAGATTGAAGAAGATATTAAATATTTAAGCCAATGAAGACAAGATTTATCCTTATCGTCTGCTTAGTCGCACTCGTCGCGGCCTGCAGCCAGAAACAGAGCGCCGTCAGCGTGCCCGTGTCCCACATCAATGTCGAGAGCCTTCTTGACAGTATCGACTACGACATGGACGTGTCGGCCCTCCCCCTGAGCGACATCAGCCTGCTGCGCAATGCCCCTGCTGCCCGCAAGGGATTCCCCATCAAGGACGCCTACCTCAGAGGCATCTACGAGACCACCACGTGGTATGACTCGCTGATGTGGAAATTCGACTCGTCGACCGACTTCAATGCCATCAAGATGAGAGAAGACGAGCCTTGGCGCGACTACTACTATCGCGCTGCCATCGAGACAGAGGCCATCAAGTTCTCTGACGAGGAGAAAGCCTTCATCGACCGTATGGAGGCCCGCGAGGCCGAGCTGCTGAAGGAGAACTTCGCTGCAGGAGAAGGGTTCCGCGTAAACATGCAGAACCTATCCAACCCCACGCAGCTGAAGGAGTTCGACTCGCTGCTCTGCCAGCATCTGGCCAAGGACGGCTTCGCCATCGTGCCCGCCAACCACGAGCAGCTGTTCCATATCTATGAGCAGAACGACTACGACCAGTTCCCCAACTTCGTGACTACCGACCTCTACCTGCAGCTCTACCACCTCTATATCGACTGTCTGCTGCGCGAGCTGGAGTCCGACCGTCTGCTCGACCTGATGACCAGCTTCTCGCTCGACATGTATCAGGCCATGAACCGCCTGGAGAGCCTGTCAGAGGGCGACGAGCTCGTTGAGCGCCTGGCTCACCACAACGCCGTGTTCTTCGACGTGGCCCACATTCTCTTCACGGGCAAGGCCATAGGCAGTCCCCTGCAGGATCAGGAAGCCAACCAACTCGTCGGTCTTGCCACAGACGCTGTCAACAGTCCGTGTCCATTCTTCGAGGACTACGTCGAGATAGCGTTCCCCTTCAGCCTCTTCCGTCCTCGTGGCCACTATACACGCTCAGAGAAGCTGCAGCGCTATTTCCGCGGCATGATGTGGCTGCAGACAGCCCCCTTCGGTATGGACAACAAGGAGGAAGTACTGCAGGCCGTGATGATCGCCTCAGCCATGAAGTACGAGGCTGCCGCCAAGAAGAAGTACGAGACACTCGACCTTCTCATCACCCTGCTCATGGGCAAGTCTGACAACCTCAGTCTGCCACAGGTCATCGCCGAAGTGAAGAAAGAGAACCTACCCATGAACGAGCTGCTGCATAACGACCAGGCCATCCAGCGCATCACCCTCGCCCTCGAGAAGATCGGCAACGAGCAGACACGCATCCGTCCGAAGTTCGAGAAGACCAGCCACAACAAGATTTGCATCATGCCCCAGCGCTACCAGCCAGACGCCGAGGTCCTGCAGGAGATGGTGGACTACGATAGCGATCCCACACAGCGAGCCGTGCCCAAAGGTCTCGACTTCTTCGCCGCTATGGGTGTCTCTGCCGCCGAACAGATCCTGATGGAGGAGAAGACCGAATGGGGAGGCTTCGACGCAGCCATGAAGCAGATGAAGAAGCGCATGGGAGAAATCGACTGGAGCGAGACCACCTGCACCCAATGGATGCAGACGCTGAAGGTGCTCACCGACAAGGAAGGAAAGGAGAATATGCCCTACTTCATGGTGACACCCGAGTGGGACAAGAAAGACCTGAATGCCGTGCTCGCCTCGTGGGCAGAACTGAAGCACGACGCAATCCTCTATGCCAAGCAGCCTATGGGCGCCGAGTGTGGTGGTGGCGAGGAAATACCCGAGCCCGTCGTGAAGGGCTATGTGGAGCCCAACACAGGCTTCTGGAAGAAAGCCATTGAGCTGCTCGACAACACGGCCAAGGTGCTGAAGGCTCAGGGTATGCTCACCGAAAAGGTGTCGAGCGTTACCGAGCGTATGCGTGAGGAAGCTCAGTTCCTGCTGGCTATCAGCGAGAAGGAGTTGGCTGGCAAGGAGCCTACCGACGAGGAGTACGACCAGCTGAAGGTGATCGGCGCCACGTTCGAGAACATCTCCCTCGACCTTGTCCGCGGCGAGGAGCAATATCTGATGGGATGGGCAGACGTGCAGGGAGCCGACCGCAAGGTAGCCCTCGTGGCCGATGTCTACACCGCCAATGCCGACAACAACCCGAACAAGTCTATCCTTTTTGAGGGCGTCGGCAATGCCGATGAGATTTTCGTCGTGGTTGAGGTTGGCGGTTATCTGATGCTGACCCGCGGTGCCGTGCTCAGCTATCGTGAGTTCATCCAGCCCATCGACGAACCGCGCCTCACCGACGAGGAATGGCAGCAGCAACTGGAGAAGAATGCGCGCAAGGGTGTGCCCGAGTGGATGAAGCCGCTGTTCGTGCCGCTGAACAAATTGCCTGAGGCGAATGAGGAGTTCTTCTATAGCTCTGGCTGTTAGTCTGGCTCTGCTGGTTCGAGGAGTGAGGAGTGAGGAGTGTGGAGTGAGATTACCTCCTTCCTCTGATACGACTGCAGTTTCTTTTGTAGAAGTATCCTCACTCCCCACTCCCCACTCCACACTCCACGAAGAAACCATCGTCGTTCTTACAGGCGACATCCTACTCGACCGCGGGGTGCGAAAAGCGATAGACCAACACGGAGTCGGCCATCTGTTCTCGGATGGTGTCGATTCCGTGTTCAAGTCTGCACAAGTCGTTGTGGGCAATCTCGAATGTCCTGCCACCAAGATAAAGTCGCCCGTCTTCAAGCGTTTTATCTTCAGGGGTGAACCCGAGTGGCTAGACACCCTCCGCCAGCACGGCATCACCCACCTGAACCTCGCCAATAACCACTCCATCGACCAAGGGCGCGAGGGACTCATCGACACCAGGAGCAACATACTTGCCGCAGGAATGGTTCCTATCGGTGCCGGCGAGAACATGCAGGAGGCCGCCCAACCCGTACTTCTGGCCGAGCACCCCCGCAAAGTGTGGCTCGTGCCCTCCTTGCGCCTCGCGCTGGAGAACTATGCCTACCTGACGGACAAGCCCTGCGTCAGCCAAGAGCCGATGGACTCGCTGCTCTCACACGTCTATCGTCTCAGGCAGCAAGATTCCACAGCCGTCATCATCGTGAGCCTACACTGGGGACGGGAACACAAACAGGAGCCCGTACCCCGTCAGCGTCATGATGCCCACATGCTTATCCTCGCTGGAGCCGACGTGCTCGTGTGTCATCACACCCACACCCTCCAAACCGTCGAGCATTATGGCGGGCATGCCATCTACTATAGCATTGGCAACTTCATCTTCGACCAGCCGAAACCCTTGAACAGCGAGGCCTGCATGGTGCGCCTGAGAGTCAGTCGCAATGACCTCGATGTGGAGACGATTCCTGTTGAAATACGTCAATGCGTACCCTATATTAAGTGAAGAGTGAAAAGTGAAGAGTGAAGAATTTGCTACCGCCAAAGAAAATTTTTCACCTTCCGCTCATCACTTTCCACTTTTTTATTGTACTTTTGCAGCGTCTTTGGCTGAATCGCATGAAGAAATGGTTCAAGTGGCTGGGGATAGCGGTACTTACGCCCCTGCTGCTGTTCATCATACTTGCCGCCCTACTATACCTGCCGCCAGTACAGAACTGGGCGGTTCAGAAGGTGACGGCTATTGCATCGGAGGAGACGGGAATGGACATCTCCATAGGACACGTGAACTTGGAGTGGCCCCTCGACTTAGGCATCGACGACTTCCGGATGCTGCATCAGAACGACTCTGTGGCAACTGTGACAGACACAATCGCCGACATCAAGCACCTCACCGTCAACGTGCATCTGCTGCCGCTGTTGAGTAAACAGGTGGTCATAGAAGAACTCTCCATCCGACAGGCAAAGCTCAACACCAACGGTTTCATCAGCGACCTGCGCATCAAAGGCCAGCTACAAGAACTATGGCTTCAGTCGAAGGGCATCGACCTCGGCGAAGAGACTGTAGAAGTGAACGGTGCCCGCCTCTCGGATGCCTGCCTCGATATCGCGCTCAGCGACACTGCCGCAGTAGACACGACGAAGACAGAGCTGAAATGGAAGATCAATGCCGACAGCCTCAGTATCAGCCGCACAGACATCACTCTGCACCTTCCTGACGACACCCTGAACATGGACTTCACCTTGGGGAGATCTGTGGCCAGAAAGGTAACAGCCGACCTCTACACCTCTGTATATAAAGTGGGTAGCCTCGATCTGACCGAAGGCAAGTTCAATTACGAGCCCATAGCCCTGAGCGACGTTTCCATCGGCATCGACTCCATCCGCTACTCTCCCCAAAGCACGTCCTTTTTCATCCGAAAGACAGCCCTCAAGGATAAAAGCGGACTGCAGATCACGGAGCTGACGGGTGGTGTGAACATCGACTCTGCCTTCAACCACATACGACTCCCTCTGCTGACGCTGAAGACACCCGATTCAAACATCATGCTCGACACGGACATGGACTTCAGCGCCTTCGACGAACAGGCATCCGGAAAGCTGAAACTTCGTCTCTTTGCACAGATCGGCAAGCAGGACATCTTCACACTGGCAGGACCGCTCCCGCAGAAATTCACAGAGCATTTCCCCAACCGTCCACTCATTATCAGAGGTTCTGCAGACGGGAGCATGAACCATCTGAACCTGACGGGCATAGACATCGACCTGGCTACCGCTATACACGCATCTGTCAAGGGAACACTTGACAACGTAAAAGACCTCAGCCGTATGAGGGCCGACATCAACATAGAGGCCAAGACCAAAAACCTGAATTTCATCACGGCACTCATCGACCCTCAGATGAGTAACACCTACCGCATACCCGACGGCATCACCCTCGACGGCAAAATCACAGCCAACGGCACCAACTACGCCGCCAAACTGACTGCCCATGAAACCAATGGCAGCATCAAATTTGCCGGTAATGCAAGGATTCCCCTTGATGCCAATGGTGCGTTTGTAACGAACAGGACTGCCTACGACGCCAACATCGACATCAGGAATCTGAACCTGCACCACTTCTTACCCAAGGACTCCATCCATACTCTGACCGCCGAGATCAAGGCTTCGGGCTGTGGTACCGATTTCTTCTCTCCACAGAGCCGTCTCAACGCCGAGGCCGGCATCCTCCGGCTGCAATACGGCAGTTGGGATCTGGACAACCTGACAGCAACGGTGTTGTTGGCTAACGGACGAGGACAATTCGACATCTACGGGCACAACCAGATTCTCGAAGGTTGTATCGGAGCCGACCTGCTGCTCGACGCTCGCAAGATCGAGGGAACCGTCAGTGCCGACTTCACCAAGGCAGACCTCTACCAGATGCGCCTTGTGGAGAAGCCCCTCACCATCGGCACACACGGCAGCCTCAAGGTGAGTTCAGACATGAAAGACACCCACTACGTCAGCGGACGCCTGAACGATGTCTATGTAAAAGAAGCCTCCAAAACCTACAATCCAGGTGATGTCGGTATTTTGCTGAAAGCCAATCCAGATACCACCTATGCCAGAATGCAGAGCGGCGATTTCATCCTGAAGCTCGACGCTTCCGGCAGTTACCAGGAACTGATGGACCAGGCTACCGTCCTCACCGACTCCGTCATGGGTCAGTTCCGCGCCAAGGTCATCAACCAGCCGGCCATCAAAGCCCTGCTACCCACGGTGAAGCTACACTTGGAAAGCAAACACGACAATCCCATTGCCAACCTATTGAGAGCCACAGGCATCAACTTCAAGGAGATGGCGCTCGACCTCACCACCTCGCCAGAGTCTGGCATCAATGGCCAAGGGCACGTCTTCTCACTCAACTACGACAGCCTGCGCCTCGACACCATCCGTCTGGGTCTGATACAGAAAGGCGACCGTCTTACCTATCAGGGACAAATACGCAACAACAAGCGGAATCCGCAATTTGTATTCAATACCCTTGTCGACGGACATATTCATGAACATGGTGCATTGGCAGGTCTGCGTTATTATGATGACAAGGGACGAATGGGTGTCAGGGTCGGTGCTACTGCCGAAATGGAAGACGGAGGCCTGCGCTTCAGACTCATGCCTCAGCGCCCAACCCTCGGCTATAAGGAATTCAACCTCAACGAAGACAATTACATCTTCCTCACTGGTAACAAGAAGATTCTCGCAAAGGTAGACCTTATCGCTGACGACGGGACGGGTATGAAGATCTACACCGAGAATCAGGACTCCACCATGCTGCAAGACCTTACAGTCAGCCTGCACCAAGTAGACTTAGGTGAGCTGACGGCTGTAATACCCTACCTGCCCCGCATCACCGGCAAGCTGAACGGCGACTATCACATCGTGCAGGATCAGGACGAGCATATCAGTATGGCCTCCGATATGGCCGTAGCAGGCATGACCTATGAAGGTGCCGCCATCGGCAACCTCAGCACCGAGTTGGTCTATCTGCAGAAAGAGAACGATGCTCATGCCATAGAAGCACGACTGATGCTCAACGACGAGGAGTTCGGGCTGTTGAACGGCACCTACAAGAACGAAGGAGAAGGGCTGATCGACGCCACGTTTGATATGACACGGATGCCGTTGTCGCTCATCAACGGTTTCGTGCCTGATCAGATTGTAGGCCTTGACGGCTACGCTGAAGGTAAAATGACTGTCAGGGGCACCACTCGCCATCCGAATATCAACGGTGAGGTATTCGTCGACTCCGCCCATCTCATCAGCATCCCGTACAGTATTCGCATGCGCTTCGACAATGACCCCATCCGCATCATTGACAGCAAACTGCTGTTAGAGAACTTTGGCCTATATGCCTACAACGAAGAGCCGCTGAACATGATGGGCAGCCTCGATTTCTCTGACCTCGAGCACATCATGCTCGACCTGCGGATACGCGCCCGCAACCTGCTTCTTATCAATGCCAAACAAGAGGCGAAGTCCGTCGCCTGGGGCAAGGCCTATGTCAACTTCCTTGCCAGGATGCAGGGACCGCTCGACATGCTTAACGTGAGAGGGCGCCTCGACGTGCTTGGCTCCACAGACCTTACGTACATGCTACTCGACTCTCCCCTCTCAGCAGACAACCGCCTAAACGAACTGGTACAATTCGCGGATTTCAACGATTCCGTCCAGACAGTCATTACCCGTCCTACACCTTCAGGTCTCAAGGCCGATCTTACCATCGGTGTGTCAGAGGGTGCCCACTTCGTCTGCGACCTTAATCCAGAGCAGACCAACTACATCGACCTGACGGGAGGCGGCGACCTGCGAATGAAATATGACAATGAAGGCATCAACCTGACAGGCCGCTACACGCTCAGCAGTGGCGAGATGAAATACTCGCTGCCAATCATTCCACTGAAGACCTTCACAATCAAGAACGACAGCTACGTGGAGTTTACGGGCGACCCCATGAATCCCCGTCTGAACATAACAGCCACAGAGCGTACCAAGGCAACCGTCAGCGACGATACAGGTGTAGGCCGCAGTGTGGCCTTCGACTGTGGGGTCGTCATCACCAAGACGCTCAACGACATGGGGCTGCAATTCATTATCGATGCCCCCGAGGACAACAACGTCAATACCGAGCTTTCTGCAATGTCTGCCGAAGAGCGCGGTAAGATAGCTGTCACAATGCTCACCACAGGCATGTATCTTGCCGATGGGAACACCAGTGGTTTTTCTATGAACGCCGCTCTCAGTTCGTTCCTTCAGAGCGAGATCAACAACATCACCGGCTCCGCCCTCAAGACCCTCGACTTAAGTGTGGGCATCGACAACACAACCGATGCCAGTGGAACCATGCACACAGACTACTCCTTCAAGTTCGCCAAACGGTTCTTCGACAACCGCTTACGTATCGAGATAGGAGGACTGGTGTCATCAGGCGACAATGCCATGATGGGACAGAAGCAGTCGTTCTTCGACAATGTGACGATGGAATATCGCCTGAACCAGAACGCCACGCAGAATTTGAAGCTATTCTACAAACAGAACGTCTACGACTGGCTTGAAGGCTACACCAGTATGTACGGAATCGGTTTCGTCTGGCGTCGAAAACTCGACAATTTCTGGGACATCTTCCAATTCTGGAAGAAAGAGAAACAGCCGACATACCCAGTCCGCCAGTCCACAGGACAGCAATCTCAGATGCAGCGCGACAGTATAAGGACAGACAGTACAAATATACAGAGAGATGAAAGAAGGCAATAGAAAATATAGAAAGATAGTTGAAGACATACTTCTTTCTTCCTCTATCTTGTTATGTGTTTCCTGCTCGATGACGAAGAATATCCCTGAGGATGACCAGCTCTTTACAGGTCTGACATCGATAAAATACGTTGATGAGCCCAAGGATAATGCTTTTGAGGATCATCTGGCCACAACGAAGGAAGAAGTAGAGGCTGCATTGGCCACCGCTCCCAACGGTTCATTATTCGGCAGCAGCTATTATCACAGTCCTTGGTCGTGGCGTCTGTGGATCTACAACAAGTTCGCCAACAAAGACTCTGATTTTGCCCGATGGATGAAGAAATCATTCGGACGTCCCCCAGTACTGATGAGCAAGGTGAATCCAGCCCTCCGAGCCTCTGTCGCCCGCTCCGTCCTACAAAGCAACGGCTACCTGCGCAGCGAGGTCAACTATGAGAAGGTAGATCAAAAGAACCCCAAGAAGTGCAAGATCGGCTACACGATACGCCTTGATACACTCTTCACCCTCGACAGCGTGGCCTACGTCCATTTTCCAGACTCTCTTCAAGCCCTCATCGACTCCACCCGCAGCAAGTCGCTCATCAAACCGGGAGGGGTGTTCAGTGTTTCTGCCCTCGAAAGAGAGCGCGGCCGCCTCACCACCCTTTTCAAGAACAATGGATATTATTACTTTAACAGCAATTATGCCTCCTACCTCGCCGACACCTTTAAGGTGGAAGGACGAGCCCAGTTGCGCTTCCAATTGGCAGAAGGACTGCCTCCTGAGACACTCAGCAAATGGTATATAGGCAATATCACCGTACAACTCCGCAAGAGCATGCGTGAGCAGTTCACTGACAGTGTTCAGCGACGCTATCTCACCATCCGTTACAGCGGAAAGAACCCTCCTATACGTCCCAGCACGATTCTAAAGAATCTCAGGCTCCGTCCGAGGCAGGAATTCTGCTACGACAACTATTTGGAGTCGAGTAGTAACATCAACGCTACAGGCATTTTCTCCTCTACCGACTTCCAATTTTCTCCACGAACTGATGCAGACACCCTCGATCTGCTGATAAACTGCGTGTTCGACAAACCTTACGATTTCTACTTTGAAGCCAACGCCATCGGCCGCACCAGCGGTCGCTATGGGCCAGAAGCCAAGATCGGTTTCACCCGCCGTAATCTCTTCCGAGGAGGCGAGAAACTCGACATCAACCTGCATGGTTCCTATGAGTGGCAGAGGGGTGGCGGCTATAATTCCAGCACCTATCAATATGGTGCCGATGTGACCATTGAGTTCCCACGCATCATCGCACCTTTCTACAACAGCGAACGTGTGCGACGAGACAAAAACGGTCGTCTTATCCGCCGCAGACGTCCCTATGCATCTCCTACCACCTATGCGAAAGTTTCTACCAACATCGTACAACGCCCAGAATATTATAAGATGCATGTCGTTTCAGGCGAGTGGACCTATCGCTGGCAGCCTACCGCCACCAGCCGCCATGAGTTCTCGCCGCTGACAGTGAAGTACCAGTTCAAGAATAGCACTACTGAAAAATACGAAGCAATAACCGACGACAATCCCTACATCGACGTAACGATGTCCGACTACCTTATCCCCACCATGCGCTACACCTATACTTACACCAGTCCTATGACTTTGCACCATCCTATCCGCTGGGAAACGACCATCGAGGAAAGTGGAAACATAACCTCCCTTCTCGATCTCGCACGCGGCAGAGGCTATGATGAGAAATACAAGACACTCTTCAAGGCACCCTATGCCCAATTTGTCCGTGTGGAGACCGACTTTACGAAGACCTGGTCGTTGGGAACTGGTTCTAAACTCGTTGGGCATCTCAATACAGGCGTCATTTTCAATTACGGGAATTGCGACTTGGCTCCTATCACCGAATTATTCTATGTCGGCGGTGCCAATAGCATCCGCGCTTTCGCCATGCGTGATATCGGACCGGGCAGTTTCCCGGAATTTACCACCAAGAAAAGGCAATACTCATACGTTTTTCGTAATGGCGATCTGAAAATAGTGGCCAATCTCGAATACCGAACTCCCCTCTTCGGTAACCTCGAAGGTGCCGTTTTCCTTGATGCTGGCAACGTGTGGCGATTTAAGACAGATATGCTAGCCTCCATTGACGACTACACAGAAGTTGACGAGGACGGACTCACACCACAGGAGCAATATGAAGAAGATATGTACTACTACGACCTGATGCAGTTCAAGCCTTCAAAATTCCTGGAAGACATTGCATTAGGCACAGGCATCGGTCTTAGGTACAACCTTGGTTTTCTCGTCGTCCGCCTCGATTGGGGGGTAGCCCTCCATTTCCCCTACGACACTGGCAAGTCGGGCTATTTCAACATCAATCGTTTCAAGGATGCCCACACCCTTCATTTCGCTATTGGCTACCCATTTTAAGTGGAGAGTAAAGATGAAGATTGAAGAATTTGCTGCCGCCATGAAAGAAATTCGTTAATAAATGTAGAGCAGTAGCAAATTATTCACCATTCACTTTTCACTTTTCACTTCTTTTTCGTACCTTTGCAGGCAATATCGAATATAACTCAAAATAAAGGCATTATGAAACCGACATTATTTCTGCTTGCAGCAGGCATGGGAAGCCGTTATGGCGGCCTCAAACAACTCGACGGTCTTGGTCCAAACGGCGAGACCATCATGGACTATAGTATTTACGATGCCATCCAGGCTGGATTTGGCAAAATCGTATGGGTCATCCGCAAAGACTTTGAGGAGCAGTTCCGCTCTCAGATTCTTTCCAAATATGAGGGAAAGGTAAAATGCGAGCTCTGTTTTCAGGCACTGGACGCCTTACCTGAGGGTTTCTCCGTTCCCGAGGGCCGTCAAAAGCCGTGGGGCACGAACCACGCCGTACTCATGGGTAAGGATGTGATCAAGGAGCCATTCTGCGTCATCAACTGCGATGATTTCTACAACCGCGATGCATTTATGGTCATCGGCAAATATCTTGCCAACCTGCCCGAAGGTGCCAAGAACCAGTATGCTATGGTGGGATTCCGAGTTGGCAACACTTTGAGTGAGAACGGAACCGTTGCCCGCGGCATCTGTTCAAAGAACGAAAAGAACCATTTGACCACCGTCGTCGAGCGTACGGAGATTGTGCGTTGCGCTGCTGACGGATCAAATACCGGTGCTGAGAATGAAGAGATACGATATAAGGACGAGCAAGGCCAATGGGTAGCCGTAGCCGACAACACTCCAGTCTCAATGAATATGTGGGGCTTCACCCCTGACTATTTCGAGTATAGCGAGAGCTATTTCCGCGAGTTCCTCAGCGATCCGAAAAACATGGAGAACTTGAAAGCCGAGTTCTTTATTCCCCTCATGGTCAACAAGCTCATTGTAGACGGTACTGCCACCGTCGAGGTGCTTGACACCACCTCCAAGTGGTTTGGTGTCACCTATGCCGCTGACCGCGATTCTACCGTCGCCCGCATCAAGCAGCTTGTCGATGAGGGTGTTTACCCGAACAAACTGTTTTAAATGAACATCGATATTCTAAGTGAAGATCAGCTGGTTCAGATGGACCAGCTGATTTCGGATGCACAGAACATCATCGTAATCTCCCACAAGAGTCCAGACGGTGATGCTATCGGTTCTTGCCTAGGATGGGCAGAATACCTGCGTTCACGTGGCAAGGATCCCACAGTCATTGTGCCAGACCAGTACCCGGACTTCTTGCAATGGATACCTAACTCGGAAAAGATTGTCCGTTACGACAAGCACCACGAGAAGTGCGACATGCTGTTCAAAATCGCCGACCTCGTATTCTGCCTCGACTTCAATACTCCGAGCCGGGTCAACGAGATGGAGCAGGCGCTTGTCAACTCACCCGCGCCCAAAGTGCTTATCGATCATCATCTTGATCCTGACGTGCCCGCCATTCTCACTATCTCCCACCCCGAGGCCTGCAGCACCTGCGAACTCGTATTCCGAATTGTCTGGCAACTGGACGGTTTCAAACGACTCTCCCGACAATTCGCCGTTCCTGTCTACTGCGGGATGATGACCGATACCGGTGGCTTCCTCTACAACAGCAGTCGTCCAGAGATATTCTTCATCATCGGTGAACTACTCACGAAACATATCGACAAAGATCGCATCTATCGTAACGTCTACCACAACTATTCCGAGGATCGAATTCGGCTGATGGGTTACGTCATGTACGAGAAACTCGTCTATCTGCCAGAATACCATACTGCATTCTATACCATCACGAAGGAGGAACAAAGGCGTTTTCACTTTGTCAAGGGTGATGCAGAAGGATTGGTCAACATTCCACAACAGATCAAGGGACTACGTCTCTCCATTTCCTTGCGCGAAGATACTGAAAAGCCTCGTCTGGTATGGGTGTCACTGCGTTCCGTCGACGATTTCCCATGTAATAAGATGGCTTCAGATTTCTTCAATGGCGGAGGACATCTCAATGCCTCTGGCGGTCATCTCAACATGACCATCGACGAGGCTGTCGAGGTTGTACGTCAGGCCATTGCGGCTTATGCCTCCCAACTGTAGGGCATCTAATGTTAATATGTCTAAATCTCTTCTTCTGTCTAAAAAAAAAATGTAACTTTGCACCCGATATGAAGAAATTGGCTTATATACTAATACTCCTCGCTGTAGCGTTCGTCAGCTGCAACGACTACGAGACCTACGGCGACAAGAAAGAGAAAGAGCGCAATGCCATCTCGAAGTTTATTGCCGACTCTGCTTTTACAATCATCTCTGAAGAGCAGTTTGTGCAGAACGGAAACAAGACCGACCTTTCCCGCCGTGAGTTTGTCAAGCTCGACAAGAGTGGTGTTTATATGCAGATTGTCCGTGAAGGCTGTGGTGAGATGATTAAAGATGGTGAGAGTGTCACCATTGACTGCCGCTTCACAGAGTTCGACATTCTTAACGACACCTCGAGGGTTTACAACAACACCGTGGGTTTCTCATCTATTCCTGACCGTATGGCTGTCACCCGAACCTCAGGAACCTTTACGGCCAGTTTCATCAGTGGGTGCATGGCATCAGCATACAGCACCTCCGTCCCTGCAGGCTGGCTCGTTCCGCTAACGTATGTCAAGGTAGGGCGTCCGCAATCGATGAACGATGAGTGTGCCAAAGTTCGTCTCATAGTGCCCCACACTCAGGGACATGCCTATGCTTCATCCAACGTGTGTCCCTACTTCTACACCATCACACTCCAACGAGAATTATAAATTAATCACAACATGACACTTATCAAATCCATCTCCGGTATCCGCGGCACTATTGGCGGAGCAACCGGCGATACCCTCAATCCGTTAGACATCGTCAAGTTCACAACTGCCTATGCTACGTTTATCAACAGAGAAAGGCCAGAGGTGAAAGATAAGAAAATCGTGGTCGGCCGTGATGGTCGCATCTCAGGCCTTATGGTCCGCAATGTTGTCGTAGGCACCCTCATGGGCATGGGCTACGACGTCATCGACATAGGATACGCTACCACACCCACAACAGAACTGGCTGTGCGCATGGCCGGTGCCGACGGTGGCATCATCATCACCGCTTCACACAATCCCCGCCAGTGGAATGCCCTGAAGTTGCTCAACAGCGAGGGTGAGTTTCTTACTGCCGCCGACGGTGCCGAGGTGCTACATATTGCCGAGGCCGAAGACTTCCAATATGCTGAGGTAGACCAATTGGGCAAATGCACCATCGACGACACGTTCAACCGTCGTCATATCGATTCTGTGCTCCAGCTCAAACTTGTCGACGTCGAGGCCATCCGTAAGCGTCAGTTCCGTGTCTGCGTCGACACTATCAACAGCGTGGGAGGCATAATCCTGCCCGAACTGTTCCAGGCACTGGGTGTCGACTATGAAATTCTTAACGGTGAGTGTACAGGCGACTTTGCCCACAATCCCGAGCCGCTTGAAAAGAATCTCCATGGCATCATGGACCGAATGAAGAATGGCAGCTTTGACCTTGGCATCGTGGTTGATCCTGATGTTGACCGTCTGGCTTTCATCTGCGAAGACGGAACAATGTTCGGCGAGGAATACACTTTAGTAAGCGTGGCAGATTATGTTCTAAGCAATCAAGACGCTCAGAGCACCCTGGCCACCGTCTCCAACCTCTCTTCTACCCGCGCCTTGCGTGACGTGACAGAGAAACACGGCGGCCATTATACAGCAGCTGCCGTTGGCGAAGTCAATGTCACCACAAAGATGAAGGAGGTAGGTGCCGTCATCGGCGGCGAAGGCAATGGTGGTGTCATCTATCCTGAGAGCCACTACGGGCGCGATGCCCTCGTGGGCATTGCACTCTTCCTTTCGAGCCTCGCTCAGAAAGGGTGCACAGTCAGCGAACTGCGAAACACCTTCCCCGACTATCAGATTGCCAAGAACCGCATCGACCTCACCCCTGATACTGACGTTGACGCGATTCTCGTTAAAGTGAAGGAGATGTTCGCCAAAGACAATTCTGCCACCGTCAACGACATCGATGGCGTAAAGATCGACTTCCCTGACCGCTGGGTTCACCTTCGCAAGTCGAACACTGAGCCCATCATTCGCGTCTACAGCGAAGCCCAGACCATCGAACAGGCCGACGACCTCGGCAAGCAGCTCATGCAAGTGGTCTACGACATGCAGTAATAATCCATCATTAGAATTTCGTGAATACAGAGATGAGAACATTTATCCTTTCTGCATTTCTAGCCATATCAATGGTGGCTGGAGCACAAGACAAACTCTACCAAGACGAGTTTCCGCTTGGTGACGTGACACTCTTGGACGGACCTCTGAAGAAGGCTCGCGATCTGAACATCAAGACCCTTCTGCAATACGACAATGACCGTCTGCTAGCACCCTATCTGAAAGAGGCCGGACTGACGCCAAAAGCCAAGTCCTACCCCAACTGGGACGGGCTTGACGGTCACGTGGGCGGACACTACCTGACGGCGATGGCCATCAATGCCGCTACGGGCAGTGAAGAGTGCCGCCAGCGCATGGAATATTGGATCAGCGAACTGCAGCGCTGTGCCGACGCCAATGCCAAGAACCACCCCGAATGGGGCAAGGGCTATGTAGGCGGTGTGCCGGGAAGCGACCGTATCTGGGGCAACTTCAAGAAGGGCGACTTCGGAGCCTATTATGGTGCATGGGTACCTTTCTATAATATACACAAGATGTATGCCGGTCTTCGCGATGCCTGGCTCTACTGCGGCAACGAACAAGCCAAGCAGCTCTTTTTAGGCTTCTGCGACTGGGCCATCGAACTCACCAACGGTCTCTCCGATGCCCAGATGGAGCGTGTGCTCGACACGGAGCACGGCGGCATGAACGAGGTGTTGGCTGATGCCTACGCCATGACCGGCGAGAAGAAATATCTCGACGTGGCCCGCCGCTTCTCGCACCGCCGGCTGCTCAGTCCGCTGATGGCACGCCGCGACTGTCTGGACAACATGCACGCCAACACACAGGTGCCCAAGGTCATCGGTTTCGAGCGCATCGCCGAACTGGCGGGCGACGAGGCCTACCACACCGCTGGTGCCTTCTTCTGGGACATCGTGACGGGCGAGCGCACGTTGGCCTTCGGCGGTAACAGCCGCCGCGAGCACTTCCCCAGCCGGGAGGCTTGCAAGGACTTCGTCGAGGACATCGATGGCCCTGAGTCGTGCAACACCAACAACATGCTGAAACTTACCGAGGACTTGCATCGCCGCAACCCTGAAGCCCGCTATGCCGACTTCTATGAGCTGGCGACGTTCAACCACATCCTCTCCACCCAGCATCCCCAACATGGCGGCTACGTCTATTTCACTTCTGCCCGTCCGCGCCACTACCGCAACTACTCTGCGCCCAACAAGGCCATGTGGTGTTGCGTAGGCACAGGTATGGAGAACCACGGCAAGTACGGTCAGTTCGTCTATACCCACGTGGGCGACGCTCTCTTCGTCAATCTCTTCGTGGCTTCCGAACTGAACTGGAAGGAGCGGGGCATACAGCTACGCCAGGAGACACAGTTCCCCTACAGCGAGACCAGCCGCATCACTGTCACACAGGGCAAGGGTAAGTTCGCCCTGCAAGTGCGCTACCCTGGCTGGGTGAAGCCCGGCCAGTTCTCGGTCAAGGTCAACGGACAGCCCGTAAGCATCGTTACCGGCCCGTCGTCGTATGTGGCCATCGACCGTCAATGGAAGAAGGGCGACGTGGTGGAAGTCTGCTTCCCGATGCACAACAGCGTGCGCTATATGCCCAACCTCTCGCAGTATATCGCCCTGATGCACGGTCCCATCATGCTGGCCATGAAGACCGGCACAGAGGACCTTGCCATGCTGATAGCCGACGACAGTCGCTTCGGACAGCTGGCCGTCGGCAAGAAGCTGCCCGTCGACCAGGCACCCATCTTGATCAACAACGACATCGAGGCCATCGCCAGCCAGCTGCAGCCCGTGGACGGCAAGCCCTTGCACTTCACCCTTTCGACCAAGATGGTCAACGAGATCCGCAACGAGCTGATGCCGTTCTTCGAACTGCACGATGCCCGCTACATGATGTACTGGCTGGCACTCTCTGAGGACAACTACAAGGGCTACCTCGAGAACCTTGCCCGTCAGGAGCAGGAGCGCCAGGCACTCGAAGCCCGCACGACCGACAAAGTGCAGCCCGGCGAACAGCAGCCGGAGTCGGACCACTTCATGGAAACCGACGACTCGTTTGTGGGCAATACCAACGACGTATTCTACCGCGATGCCCGCGACAGCCACTACTTCAGCTACCTGATGCAGACTGCCGGGGAGACCGACCTCTCGCTGCGACTGAAATACTGGGGTGTCGGAGAGTGGAAGAGCCACGAATTCGACATCCTCGTCGACGACGTGCTGGTGAAGGAAGTGAACAATACCGGCAAGTACCGTATCTCTGAGTTCAAATACGAGACCTATCCCATACCTGCCGACCTTCTGAAAGGCAAGCAGCAAGTGCGCGTGAAGTTCGTTGCCAAGCCACGCAAACAGATTGGCGAGATCTACGAAGTCAGGCTCGTCAAGAACTGACGATGAGATGATTCAGGCATAACTATGCATTCCACCTAACAAGTAATTCACACCGAAATAGGTGACAATCACAACAAGGAACGCTACTATCATGTACACATGGTAGTAGCGTTGTTTGTTGAAGATGCCCACGGATGCCTTGTGCAGAGGCACAGCGTAGACCATCAGCGTGATGAGAGCCCACGACTCCTTGGGGTCCCACGACCAATAGTTACCCCATGAGACGTTAGCCCAGACAGCACCTAGGAATATTCCAACGGTAAGCAGGAATACTGCCGGATAGAGCAACAGCTGGGATAGCGCGGTGGTTCGTTCCAGTTGAGAGACGTGACCACCTTTCTTCATCAGCAGAAGCGCCTGCAAACCCAACAGCACCTGAAGTGCAAACAGCGCATAGGCACACATGACCGTCATCACATGAACGGAGAGCAACGGTGACTGGAGCACAGGCATCAGCGGCGTAATCTGCGAACCCGTGCCTGCCAGCATGGCTACCAGCAAGCAGAATGAAGAAACCAGAGGGCCAAAACCTAAGATGACAGGGAACTTCCGATATGTCATAAAGGTCAGCAAGAGCACAACCCACGCCATGAAAAGCATCGTCTCGTGCCCGTTGCTTACAGGTATGTGTCCACTGATCCACCATCGCAGGCCGAGCTGGATGGAAATGTAGGCGAAAAGCAAGACGTCAAAAGCCAAGGCCGACAGTCTTGCAGCAAAAGACAACCTACCCATAAAGAGCAAACACGCACAGAGCAGCAGACTGAGAGTCAATACCAGAAACACGGGCCATTTCTGACTGCGCATCGTGTTATAGAAGATTTCCGCCTGGCAAGCACTTTCGCTTGGCAGCAAACTGCCGGTGGCGGTTCCGTCTGATGCGCTCACCTGTAGCATCTCGCGCTGGAAGAGTTTGATCTTGGCGATGATCTCCATCGCCCTGTCGTGCTGTCCTGTCACGATGCTCTCTGTAAGAAAGTCCATCGACTGCTTGATGAAGAACTGTTCCTTCACGGGGATTTCCCGTGGCAGCGACTGACCGCCTGGTGTATACCAATCGACGGTATTCCCCAGACGATAAGGGAACATCTTGATGAACTCCCCCCGATAGAACATCTCAACCATGTGGAACTTCTCGTCGGCATCCATGAGCGATTTCTTGTCAATGGAGCCTTCACCCGTACGCAAGGCCTTGACGGCATCCTTGAGTTTGTATTCATGATACTCGTCCAGGAAATCGCTATAGGACGCCCACTGGCCATCGATGCCCAACAGGTGCTGCACCTCACGACTCTTCACCCGGATCAGTTTCTGCTGCTCCCACGGCGAATAGTAGATCATCCAGCTCGTAAAGATCTCGTCGGCTGAATAACCCTCCCATGAGGCACTGCCCGTCAGTTTCATGACAAAGTCGGTGGCGACGGTATTGAGCGGACAGATGCGGTTTTGGTAGAGCAGACTGATGGTTCCCATGCTGTGGGCTATGTCTTTCCTTACCGTTTGCAGACCTTCTGCAGCACTAGCATTGACGCTCAACAAGAGCAATGCCGCCGTAACGGCCTTGCGGTAGAGTGCCCGCAACTGGGTATGCCGTGACAACAACGTGGCTATCATGCCCAGCAACAGCATGAGGTAGCCGATATATGTGATGGCGATGCCATAGGGGTCGTAGCTGACACCAAGCATGACGCACTCAACGTCAGGTTGTTCTGATGCAGTCGGACTTTGGTCGGTAATGCTATAGCTCTGCTGGAACAGACGATAACCGTCGATGTAGCCGATATGGTTCATGGAGACGACCACCTCCTGAGAGCCGCTCTGGATGATGCTCTGGTAGTCGAGCGGAGCGTCGGTGCCCGGATAATTGACAATGCGGAACTCCTTCAGCGTCAGGGAGAACGGCAGATGCTCTACGATATTGTCCTTTTGGTTAACGAAGGTGTTTTCGGTTAAGTTCGTCACAAGCCTGACGGTGCCTCTGCGGGCAAGAAGATGAGTAGTGAGTGCCCCTGCCAGTATCACCACGAACGACATGTGCAACAGCATCAGGGCCGTGCGCTTGTAGAGCTTCTGCTTCATCATATACGCGAGAGCAGCCACCACGAGAAAACCCCACAATGCGGAAAACCACCACGCGCCATAGATATGCTCACCGACGAACGCCGTGCCGTGATATTTCTCTATGACAGTGGCAAACCCTATACACACCACGATGAGTGTGTATAGGGCGAATATCAGTTTCTTGTTCACCTGTTGAGATTAGATTGATTCAATGAAATAAACCACCTGGTCGCGCTCTTTCTTTGATAGACCACGGAACTTCACGACGGAATTGTAGGCGTCGCTGGTGCCTCCTTCGTTCCTGCAGCCGTGCCACATGATGGCTTCCAATACATTGCGGGCCCGACAGTCGTGCAGACGTTCTACACCACTGCTGCACTTGGCAGCCAGTCCGCGACCCCATAACGGTGTGGTGCGGCACCAGCCCGTACGGATATCGTTCTTCATCCACAGACGGTGCTGCACGAAGTCGGTGTATGGCCAGATCTTCTGATGCGGATAGAGCGGCATGTCGCTGTCGGAGAGGAAGAACCTGGCAGGGTCTTGAATATGGTCGTCGCCCGTCTGCCATGATGGACGGTGACAGGCGGCGCAGCCTATCTGCGTAAACAGCCGCTTGCCCTCCTTGAAGTCGTCGGTAGTCGTGTTTCGTGCTGCGGGGACAGCCAGTCCGCGATGCCATATCATGAGGTTCTTGTACTGTGCGTCGCTCATCTCTGCGTCAAGCTGTTTGCTGGTGAGATAAGCGTAGATGTCCTGCTGCAGGTCACCCGTATGCCATTCGGGATGAGCCCCGTTGGGATCGATGCGGTTGATGTAGTCTGTGAATCCTGCCTGCACCTCGGGGTCTTGCGACGACCGTGTGGCATAGTATGTGCCAGCCAGGTCGAGGTAATGATAGCGGCGGTCTGAGCGTGTGACGTTGGTGATGTTCCAAATGGCATTGGCTCCGGCGGCATCGAGGATGGGGCCGCGGGAGAGTGCGTAGGTATAGCGGCGCACATACTTGGTTCCGTCGCCCTGCAGCGAATTGCTGTAGTAGCTCTTCCACGTACCGGCAGCCTGGTCCCACATCGCGGGATTCAGGGCATCTGTACGGCCGATACTGTTGAAATAGTCGCTCTCCGACTTCCACTGTGCGGTTATGTCTGCATCGGGGATGGCATCGGTGAGTCCGGTGCCATAGATGCCGATGGTCGACTCCAGCAGTACACCTATTTCATTATTATACTGAGCCTCGTTGAGCGTCACGTCGCTGCCGCCGCGTGCCACCACCACAGGGGCATAATAGGCACTGTAGGGGATGCTCACCTCGGGATAGATCAGCGAGTAGGTCTCCCCGTCGTCGAACTTATTGCCCCACTCGTCGGTATAGCTGTTCCAAGCGATCTTGATCTGGTTCTCGTCGATGGGTGCCTTGAAGGGTTTCACAGCCCCCGTCTGCGGCATACCGGCCACAGAGCGGATGTAGGCATTGGTGGTCTTGTCGTAGACCACGAGCAGATAGCCGTTGCGATGGTTGTCGGCCTTGTATTCCGTCTGACGGGCACCGTGTCCGTAGCCGGGATGGCAGTAGAGGCATCCTCGGCGCACATAGACGGGTCCGAGGCCGTGGAAGGCACCCTCGGTGTTGGTGTTGTATTCCTTCTCGAAGAGGTACTCGCCCTCGTTGAAGGCCGTCATCATACCGGCGTTCTCCACGGCTTTCGTGGGCTGTTCGAAGGCGGTCGCACTATTGACGGCGGTGGTGCCAAGCAGTCCTCCCGCATAGTAATCCTCGGGATAGTCTGTAGCTGTCGGCTCACCGATTTCCCAGCTGGTGGGATTAACGGTTTCATCACTGCTGGAGCAACCAGCAGTGATGAACATGCCCAACAACATACTACCCATAAAAGACAGTCTGTTCATAGTCATTCCCTTTGATTATTTCCTGATGTTCACGATCGACTGATAGAGCTTCTGCGCATTGTCGGCCAGTGTGCGATAGGTAGCGACGACCACGTTGTCCACATAGTTCTCGTTGATCACCTTGCACTGCGTCTCCACAGTAGCATTGCCCGCGAACTTCGCCAGCGTCTCGTCGAGTGCGCCCAGTGCGTCGTCAAGCTCCCCCAGTGCGTCGATGGCCACCTTGCAGGAGCCGTCTGTATAATAGAGGGCGAACGGTGCTTTCATGGCCTTGATCTTGTCGAGAGCGGCATCCAGCTTTGCCGTGACCTCGTTGGCCTGAGCCGTCAGCGTGGCATTGCCGGCGTTCTTGCAGAAGTAGATAAGCGACTTCTCATTGGGTGCGGTGGCGTTCATCGAGCCGTAGAGTGCGTTCTTACAGGATACGATGTTGTCGTAGAAGTCGGTGATCGAGTTGTAGGCGTAGGGCGATTCGATATAGGTCTTGTCCTCGCCAGTGAAGGGCAGTCCGATCTTCGAGTCGCCCACCTCTCCGATGATATCCTGACAGCCTGAGATGATCTCACGGGTGGCGTCGAGTGCCGTCTCCCAGTCGCCGGTACCGGGGTTCTTGAAGGCCTTGCCGAAGTTCTGGAATCCGTCGAGGGCACCTTCCTGGTTACCATCGTCATCAATCGCTAGGTGTGTGGCTACATACTCCTTGGCGATCCTCTGTCGCTCGGCGTTGCTCTCCTTCGAGTCCCAGGCGGCCTCCAGCGTAGCTGTGGCGTGATAGAGATCCTTGGCCACGGCGCAGATGTAGTTGTACTCAAGATTGGTGATCTGGTCTATCTTGCGCGGCTGTCCCTGCCGGAAGAGCACGTACTCCAGTCCGTGATAGCCCAGGATGCCTGCGTTGGCGGTCTTGATGAAGTTGTCGAGGTTCGCCATGGCCTTCTCGTCGCGCAGCACGTCGGCAAGGTCGTTGGCGGCCACGGGCCAAGTGTCTGTGTGGGGGTCGATCGAATAGACGTCGGCCGCCCCGAAGAGGAACGCCTCCGTATTCTCCCAGTTGGCGCGTGCCGTCTTCCAGTCGTTGCATGCCTGGTCGAGGGCTTCCTGCGAACCCGTTACTACACTGTTGTCTGAATCGTCATCGCTCGAACATGCGGCGATGCCTGTCGAAAGTACGGCAGCCAGTGCTGCCATTTTCATAAAATTCCTGCTTTTCATTTTGCTAATATGTTAATTATCCATTATCCATTATCAATTATCCATTCTAAAAGAACCTTCCGCAGTAAGTCACGCCCAGGCTGACGCTCGGCTCGTTGTTGTAGGGCTGCTTGTACAGCGGACTGTCCGCGTCGAGTCCGTTGTTGTCAGGCTTCTCAAAGAAGCGGTAGGAGTACTCCCCCTTGATGGTCACCTGCTTCACGGGCGAGTAGTTCAGTCCGAAGGCACACCGGTAGCGCTTCGTGTACTTATACATCGCCGCATAGGTGCCCGAGGCCATCGTGTTGTAGTGCTCAAAGTGGCCGAACACGTACATCTTCTGCGTCGCGCCGCCTGTCAGCGCCAGCACATTGTAGCCCGCCTCCACGGCATAGGCCAGCGCGTGGCTGCCGATGTTCGTGTAGTGGTGGGGATTGCCGTCCTGATACTTGTGGTGCGTCCAGTTGGCCTGGTTGTAGGCCGATATCTCGTCGGCATCGCTAAAGTGGGCATAGTCCACGTTGCCCCTCACGATCCAGTTCCATCGGTTCAGCGTAAAGTCGAGGGCAACAATGCCGAGGGCGCCCGTCACGTCGTCATACTTAGAGCCCGGCGTTCGGAGCGTATTGCGGAAGGTATAGCCGTAGTATCCGCTCAGTCCTATGCGCAGGCCGCTGACGGAATAGTTGTCCACGCGCACGGCTCCGGCATAGTTGTTGGCTACCTTGAACTCATAGGGGCTCGTAGCACCGTAGTGCACGAAATCCTCTGCCGTGAAGCTCTCAGAGTTAAGGCCCGACAACAGCTGGGCTTCGTATCGCCAGTCTTTCAGCCGTCCCCATAAGGACAGTCCTACCTGGTGCCACGTATTGGGCATGATGGTAGCCTCGCCCTCAGGGCGGTAGACAGTGAAGAACTTGTCTGGCTCGTGATAGGCATTCGAATAGCCCACGGGCACGATGATCTCACCGGCCTTGACATTGAACTTCCCACCAGCAAACTCCTTGTTGATCCAGAACTGCTCGATGTTCACCTCGCCGCCCTTCTCCACTTCAGCCTCATACTCGCCGGCCTCCTCGGCCTCGATCTCCACGGCGCTGCCACTGCCGCCATGCTCAAACTCCACCTCGCTGCCCAGCGTCCAGCCCTTGCCGAAGTCATAGCCAAGGTTCAGACATACGTGAGGCAGGTCTAAACGCCCATGACTCTTGTCGTCAGCATATAGCTCCGGCCGCTTGTAGCGGTTGAAGCTCTGACTATAGAAGTTGCGTGTCATCACGGCCTCGCCATATCCGCCTATCGAGAGGCGGGAGAGGGCGTTCGTCAGTTTCTCGGTCTTCGTCGCCTGCCGGGTAGCGCCGGTGGTGGCATCCACCTCCTGCGTCTGGGCCATCCCGCAGAGGCCCGACATGGCAAGCACCGCTGTCATCAATAGTGATCTCATATGCTTCATTTCGTTTTCGGGCTGCAAAATTAGCACGTTCCCCCGAGGTGCGCAATACGCAAAACAAGGTATTTGCCGCCCCGTCGGCCATCCGTCGATACCCGTTTCCCATGAAATGTGTACCCTCTTCTGATGATATCCCGCCAGCCAAGAAAATGTTAATACTTATAAATGGGGATTGCCCCCCTCACGAAAAAGCAGTACCTTTGCACCCGAAAAGAAACAGCGACGACGATGAAAAGAATGAAACTCTACGAGGCCGACGACAAGATGATCGACCTCATCAGCGACAACTACAGCATGCTGCAGGGACTGGGAGCCTTCGGCATCAGGCTCGGGTTCGGCGACAAGACCGTCACCGAGGTATGCCGCGAGCAGGACGTCGACTGCCACACCTTCCTCACGGTGGTCAACTTCCTCATCAACGGCTTCACGCCCAAGGAGACCGACGACAAGATCTCCGTCGCGACCCTGCTGGCCTACCTGCGCGCCTCCCACCACTACTTCCTCGACTTCCAGCTGCCGTCCATCCGCAAGAAGCTCGAAGCCTCGCTCACCATGGGCGACAACCGCGCCGAGCTCATCCTGCGGCTCTACGACGAGTACGCCCACGACATCAGGCTCCACATGAAGTACGAGGAGAAGACCCTCTTCCCCTACGTCGAGTCGCTCATGGAGGGCGAGCAGAAACCCAACTACAACGTCGACACCTTCGCCAAGCACCATAGCGACACCACCGGCAAGTTCCAGGAGCTGAAGAACATCATCATCAAGTATCTGCCCCACGATGGACTGGCCAACAACCAGCTCACCACCACGCTCTACGACATCTACAACAACGAGGAGTGGCTGCTCAACCACAGCAACGTCGAGGAGGTGCTCTTCGTGCCTGCCATCCGACTGCTGGAGCAGCGGCTGAAGACCGACGATGTCTCCGCCCGAATATCGAGCATGATCCAGCAGGCTGAGGGAAAGGAGGCCATCTCGGAAAGAGAGAAGGAGATCATCGTATGCCTCGTGCAGGGCATGTCGAACAAGGAGATCGCCTGCCAGCTCTTCATCTCCATCAACACCGTCATCACACACCGAAGAAACATCGTGCGGAAACTACAGATACACTCCCTCGCAGGACTCACCATCTACGCCATCGCAAACAACCTCATCGACAGCAAGGTCATCTACAACAGGAAGAAGTGACAGCAATATCAGTTCTACCTGCAAAGACATGAAAAATCATGTAATCACCGCTTGTTTTTAACTATTCTGGATGCAAAATTACAAGCTAATTATTACAATTATGTCAATTCTGCTTACTTTTTAGCCATTTTTAAAGATTTGGTTGGTCCAAGCATAATGGTTACCTTTGCATGGACGATTTGATTAAAGCATCATTTTCGTCACCCAAAATGGGGACAGTTAGATAGCATCCTCATCTTGGGTTCTGTTTATTCGGCTAGCCAACCGTAAGTTGTCCGAAAGGACAGCCAACCAAAGGAGAATGGGGTACTCAACCATCAAATTCCTTAACTTGACGAAAAGGACTCGTGAACCTTCTGGGGACATTTCAATCGTCCGTGGGGACACAAAAATTCGGGGCATGAAAATGACCATAAAACAGCATCAGAACTAATATTTTACGTCCCAATAAATGATGCTAAAAAAGGCTTCAGAGTTCTTGAGCAAAGCACTATTTCGATGGCCCGACAAGCCATTTTGACAAGAAAAGAGTATTTTACATCTTGGATTGTTAAGAAGTAATAAAATGCACGTCAAGGTTCGAGAGTTCCCAAGCCTTCTTACGAACAAAGAGAGTATTTATAGTATTAACAAAAAGTCTTCGTAAGATGAAAAAAAATGTAGACATCAAGTTCAGACTTAGGTTTAGGCGGATAAAGGATTCTGCCACTGGAGAGAGTGTTATGGGAAGTAAAAACGTACTCATAACAATGAGAGTAGCGTATGGTTCATTGAGAATGGAGTTCACCACGGGCTACCATATCGATGAAGAATGCTGGGATGCCAAGGCGCAGTATGCCATTGGCGGCAGCAATGGTAAGTCTGCTGATGAGATTAACGGCGGTCTCATGCGTTTATCAAGGTATGCACATGACACTGTCAATCTGTTTATGGAGAAGGGAGTAGAACCGACACAGGAGGAATTTAAGACTGCTTTCCAGATGATCAGGGATGGGGAGAAACCAAAGTTATCAGCTAACCTGTATAATTCATAGAGGTATTCTCATCGCTGAGTTGTAGCTGTTTATCTTATGGCATTAGCCTCACGCACCAGGATCGTGCAGGATTACGATGAGTTATGATAAGTTTTTTGGATTCAGCATA